>Ga0164296_1003850_pt1 | contig 13935 bp, 10 predicted proteins | sample GEODES057metaG_FD_113533 | JGI IMG/M metagenome (GOLD analysis project Ga0164296, IMG submission 113533) | Dystrophic lake water microbial communities from Trout Bog Lake, Wisconsin, USA - GEODES057 metaG | ecosystem: Environmental > Aquatic > Freshwater > Lake | place: USA: Trout Bog Lake...
CGCCGCCTCCGCCGTCGCCGCCAGCCGGTTGAAGGCGAGGCACACCGCATACCGCGCCGCTGCCAGCGGCAGGTCGAGCGTGAATTGTCGCTCCGGCCCGGTCCAGCGGTAATAGGCCCCGGTATCCCGCTCCGGCTCATACCAACCGGATCCTGGCACCGGCTCCCCGAGCGCGATCTCAAACGCGCCCGGTGGCACCACCAGCCGGCCGCTGTCTCGTTGCCGGCGCACCGCATCGGTCACCCGCCGCTGATCAATCAATTCACGCGCATAATCATATAATTGCTGGTCCAACGCCACCGCGTCGCGCACCTTGGCAATCTCCGCCGCCCCCAGCCGGTCATCCCAGCTAGTCTCCTGCAAATTCTCATTCAACCGCGGGAAAGATACCACCGGGTGGTAATCCATCTCTTCCGCCAACTGCGCCAGCAACGGCGTCAGGTTCTCCGTGAAGCCGATAAAATCCACCTTGGCGAGGTTCCGCTTCGCCCGTGCCAACAGCACCGCCGGCTCAACCTGCCACTCCACGTCCACCGCATCCCCGCCCGGATGCGCCGCCAGATACGCCTCCACCGCCGCCGGTGCCACCACCGCCGCCAGCCAGCCCACCTGCGCATTGGTCTGGTTGGCCATAATCTCCGGCGTGTTGATCATCTCCGCCAGCGTCTTGCCCCGGGCTAGCACATGGTCGGGATGAAAATCCGGGTCCCGCCGCAAATGCAACAACGCGGAGAGCAACCGCTGCGCCGGGTCCCGCAAAACCACCAGGCTGCGCGTGCCCGCCGGCACACGCTGGGCAAAATTGGCCCGATAATGCCCGGCATACAGCCGAAAATCCGCCAGATCCCGGCCGCTATCAAACGCCTCCCGCCAATTCGTCGGCGTAAACACATCCGCCGTATGATACTGGTTAACGAGATACGCCCGCATACTCATGCCAGCCGTCTTCGGCACATGCAAAAACAGCAAACGCCCGCGCGGCTTCACCGTTAAACTGTGGTGCTCAGGTGGGGCAACCAGGCTTTCCGCCGCATCATTCACCGGCGGCGCATCTTGTGTTTCGCTCATAACCAAACGTTTTATGCGACGTGCCATACCCTGTCATATTTCAAATTGTCACAACAAAGCATAACAATATTAAACAACCACGCAAAACGCCAACCGCGTGGATACAACAAATTGAAATCGGGGAATGGTGCTGTTGCAGGGACTCGAACCCTGGACCTCTCCCTTACCAAGGGAGTGCTCTACCACTGAGCTACAACAGCGACGGACGGCTAACTAGCCGTCTCAGCCGCACCGCGCAAGGGCTTTCATGCCCACATAAGCGGGAAGTTCCATACCCGTAGAACGACCCAGCCCTGCCATCATCCCCCGCTAATGCGCCGCCCCGAGATACGCCGCCCGCACCGCCGGGTCCGTCTTCAACGCCGCCGCCGGGCCATGCGCCGCCATCCGGCCGTTTTCCAGCACATAGCCAATATCGGCCACCTCCAACGCCGCGGCAGCGAATTGCTCCACCAGCAGCATCGTCACCCGGTTCGCCCGCAGCACCGCGATGGTGGCGAACACCTCGTCCACCAGCTTCGGCGCCAGCCCCATCGAAGGCTCATCCAGCAGCAGCACATCGGGGTTCAGCATCAACGCCCGCGCCATCGCCAGCATCTGCTGCTCCCCGCCAGACAGCGTGCCCGCAAACTGCCCCCGTCGCTCCGCCAGCCGCGGAAACAGCGCATACATCCGATCCAGATCCGCCAGTATATCCCCGCGCGGCCGCGCTCCGGTCAGCCGGGTAAACCCGCCCAGGGTCAGATTGTCATGCACCGACAAATTCGGGAACACCCGCCGCCCTTCCGGCGAATGCGCCAGCCCGCGCTTGGCGATCGCGTGCGACGGCATGCCGGCGATATCCACCCCCCCCAGCAAAATCCGCCCGCCCGTCGGCGCGATCATGCCGGACAGCGCCCGCAATGTGGTGGTTTTCCCCGCCCCGTTAGATCCGATCAGCGTCACCAGCGTGCCCGCCGCCACCTCCAGCGAAATCCCGTGCAGCACCTGCACCTTGCCGTATCCGGCGGAAAGAGACTCAACCTTCAGCATCGGCCGCCTCCGCATGGTCACCGCCGAGATAGGCCGCAATCACCTTCGGGTTCGCCTGCACCGCCGCCGGCTTGCCCTCAGCGATCTTCTGGCCGAAATCCAGCACGCTCACCTCGTCGCACAACGCCATCACCACATCCATGTGATGCTCGATCAAAATCTGGGTAATGCCATGCTCGCGGATTTTGCGGATGATCTCCATCAACACCACAATATCCGGCGCCGTCAGCCCCGCCGCTGGCTCATCCAGCAGCAGCAATTTCGGGTCCAGCGCCAGCGCACGCGCAATTTCCAGCAGCCGTTGCTTGCCGTAAGGCAGGTTGCGCGCCTCCTCATCGGCCAGCGCGTCCAACCCAACAAACTGCAACAGCCCCATCGCCCGCGCCCGCGCTGCCGCTTCCTCCCGCCGCGCCCGTGGCAGCGCCAACGCCACCTCCGCCGCGCCGCTGCGATAGGAATGGTTCAGCCCAACCAGAATATTCTCCAGCAAGCTCAGCTCACCGAACAGCTGCACATTCTGAAACGTCCGCGCGATGCCCGCCGCCGCGATCTCCGGCGATTTCCACCCGGCGATGGACGCACCTTCCAGCCGCACCTCGCCCGCCGTCGGCACATAAATCCCGGTCAGCACGTTCATCATGGTGGATTTGCCAGAGCCATTCGGCCCGATCAGCCCATGCACCGTCCCCGGCATCACCGTCAGGTCCACGGTGTCCAACGCCCGCAGCCCGCCGAACTGCATCACGATGCCGCGCACCTCCAGCAATGGCCGGTTGGCGTCCAGCACCGGCGGCGCCGTCCACGCGCTGCTCGGCGCCACCGCCTTCGCCCCCCGCCGCTGCAACCGCGCCAGCCCCTGGCGCAGCAGGCCGTAAATCCCGTCCGGCAGGTAATAGACCACAAACAAGATCATCAGCCCGAAAACGGTCAGCTTGTAATCGGTGATCTGTTGCAGCCACAGCGAGAAGCCGAAAAACGCCAGGCACAGCGCCACCGGCACCGCCGCCCGCAGCCGCTGCTCCGGATTGCGCACCGCCGCCACCCCGCCCGCCACCACCGCCACCCCGGCAATCACCCCGGCGACCAGCCGGAACAACGCAATATCGGCCAGCAGATTGGGCAGAAACACCACAATCGCCGCCCCCAGCATCGGCCCGACGCGGGATTTCCGCCCGCCCATCGTCACCGCCAGCAAAAACTGGATCGACAGGTCGAAGCTGAAATTATTCGGCGCGATATATTGCTCGGAATAGGTGAACAGCACCCCGGCCAGCCCGGCAAACCCGGCCGAGAGCACAAAGGCCAGCACTTTGTGCCGATAAACACTCACCCCCATGCAATCCGACGCAATCGGGCTGTCGCGCAGCGCCTCAAACGCCCGGCCGAAGCGGGAGCCGAGCAGCCGGCTGATCACCACCAGCACTATCAGCAAACACGCAATCACCACATAGTAGTATTCAACATCGCGCATCCGCGGGCGGGACATTTCCAGCCACGGCAACTGCTCACGCAAATCGGCGAAAAACGGCTTGGTCAGGGAAATGCCCAGCGGCCCGTTGGTCAGGAAGGTCATTTCATTGACCAGAATGGCGACGATGGTGCCAAACGCGAGCGTGACCATCGCCAGATACGGCCCGGTTACCCGCAGCGCCGGCAGCGCCAGGATGGCGCCGAACCCCGCCGCCACCAACACCCCCAGCGGCAACGCCACCCAGAAGCCCCAATCCAACTGAAACGCCAGCACCCCGGCGGTGTAGGCGCCCACCCCGAACAAGGCGGCATGGCCCAGCGACACCTCGCCGGTGTAGCCGAACACAATATCCAGCCCGAGGGTAACGATGGAAAAGATCGCCACCACCACCATCAGATGCAGGTAATACGGGCTGGTGAACACGAAGGGGAATGCCACCAGGGCAGCCACCCCGGCGAGAGCCAATAGCTTGCGCATCCCGATCAAACCTTCTTGATCGCGGTGCGGCCGAACAGCCCGGCAGGCTTTAACGACAGCACCAGCAACAGCAACACCAGCCCCGGCACATCCTTGTAACCGGTGGACAGGTAAAACCCGGTCAGCGTTTCGGTGATGCCCAGGATCAACCCGCCAACCACCACCCCCATGCCGGACGACAAGCCGCCGATAATGGCGACCGAAAACGCCTTCAGCCCCAGCACGCCCCCCATGGAAGCCCCGGTCAGCGTCACCGGCGCCACCAGCACCCCGGCGAAGGCGGCGGTCATGGAACTCAGCGCGTAGGAAAACGTGATCACGACGGAAGTGTTGATCCCCATCAGCCCCGCCGCGTCACGGTCCGCCGCCGTTGCCACCACCGCCTTGCCGTAGATGGATTTGCGGTTGAACGCCTCCACCGCCAGCATCAACGCCAGCGCGCCGACCACGATCACCAGTTCCATCGGCAGCACGTTGACGCCCATGAAGCTCAGCGGCGCTTCCGGCAGCGGCGAGGGGAATTTCAGCGCGTCGCGGCCCCAGATATTCTCCGCCATGTTTTTGAAGATAATGCCCAGCGCGATGGTGGCCATGATCCAGCCGGATTCGGATTTGGTCTTGATCGCCTGCCGCACCCCCAGCCGCTCCACCACCGCGCCTTGCACCAGCCCGAAGGCGAGCACGATCGGCAGCATCAGCCAGTAGCCGGTTACCGCCACCACCGTCAGCCCGACCAGGGAGCCGAGCATCAGCGCTTCCCCCTGGCCGAAATTGAGCGTCTCCGAGGTTGCAAAGGTCAGTTGATAGCCAAAGGCAATCACGCCGTAGATCATGCCGACGGCAATGCCGCTGACGATCAGCTGAGCCAGAATTTGCATCCTCGGATCCCCGATCAAACGTGGATTAGTGGGTCTTCAGGCGCAGCGCGTTCGCCCCGGCCACGTCTTCATCATGCGCCGGCACCACACGGCCGCCTTTGACCAGGCCGAACACCGGCATGTTGGCGGTAACCGATTCGTGATCCGTCGCCGTGAACGGATGGTCGTAATTGGTCACCACGCCTTCCACCTTGGCAGTCAGGTTTTCCAGCGCGGCGCGGATCTTCGCCCCATCGGTGGATTTGGCCTGGTTGATGGCGGCGGCCAGCACATACACGCTATCATAGCCCTGCGCGGCCGAAACCGGCGACGGCATGCGGTCCACCTTGTAGGCGGCCTGGTAGGCTTCGATGAACGCCTTGCGCTTAGGGGTGTTGGGGATCTGGATGAAGGTTTCCGGCATCGAGGCGCCGTCCCCGTTCGGGCCGGCATTGTCGATGAAGGTCGCCATCGACAAGGTCCAGCTGCCGATCAATGGCCGCTTCCAGCCCAATTTGGCCATGCCGTTGGCGATCTGCGCCAGTTCCGGGCCAATGCCATAGGTGAGCACCACATCGGCATTGGCTTCCTTGGCGCGCAGCAACTGCGCCGTCATGTCGGTATCGCCGATGTTGAACTTTTCCTCGGCGACCGGCTTGATGCCTTTTTTGGCCAGCGCGCGCTCCAGATCCTCACGGCCCAACTGGCCGTAATTGGTGCTATCGGCCAGAATGGCGGGCGCCTTGAAGCCACGGCGGGTAATCGCCTCATCGACGATCATCGCGCTCTGGATGGTATCGTTGGCGGCGAAGCGGAAGACGTAGTTGGCCTTTTCCTTCGGCGGCAGGAATTGTTGGGTGATCAGGCTGCCAGTGGCGACGTTGTTCAGCACCGGAATTTCGGCTTCCTGGTAGAAACGCTGCGATGCCAGGGCGACGCCGGTGTTGATGAAGCCGAGGGTGGCGACTACTTGCTCCTTGTTGATCAGCTCCTGCGCGATTTGCACGCCGACTTCGTTCTTGGCTTCGTCGTCACGTTCCACCAGCAATAGCGGGCGGCCCATCACGCCGCCGGCCTTGTTGATTTCGGCCACCGCCAGCTTGGCGCCATCACGCATGGACACGCCCATGGAGGCGGACCCGCCCGTGTAGGGGCCGGTCAGGCCGACCTTGATCGGTTGGGCGCTAGCAACACCAGCCAGCATGGTCGTGGCGGCGAGTGATAGTATAAAGGTATGTGCACGCATGTCGGACGTCCCTTGCAAATTGGTATTGCTTTCCCCTACCGGCTCATCCCCGGTAATCCTCGGCCCATATCACGCGGAACCGCAGCGTAAAAGCCGCGACTGACAGGAAGACCACAGACCGTGACCGATCAACCCCGCCTGACCACCGCCGCCGAAGCCGCCAAGGCGGCCCGCAAGGAACGGGAGGCGGCGGCGCTGCGGGAAAACCTGCGCCGCCGCAAGCAGCAACTGCGCGCCAGAGCGGAGGATGCGCCCCCCGCCCCCATGCCGCCGCCCGATGAGGGGGAATGAGGCGCGACTAGGCCACGCGCGATGCGGGTGATAAGACCGGCGGGTTTTCCGGTTGCTGGAGGCTACGTAGTGCCCAACGCCCGCATCTTCCGCCGCATGATTGTCGCCGCCGCGTTGGCGGCACAGCTCGGCTTGCCGACCGCGGCCTTGGCAGAAACCACCGCGCCTGCGGTAGCGAGCCCGATCAAAGACCCGATCCCCGGGCCGCGCAGCTGCTTTTGGGCGCGTGGCCCGTTCAGCGCGGACCCGTATATCAATATCGCCTACCCCGATGCGGCGACCTTCTATTGGGCGGCGGTGTTCACGGTGCCGGAGGGGGCGCATCTGTCGCTGGAAGGCGAGTTTCCGCATGCCCGCTATATGTCGCTGATCAGCTACGACGGCGCCGGGGTGCCGGTGGACTCGGTGGCGGATTACCTGATCCAGCCCAAGCCCGGCGCCACGAACCCCTTTATCGCCGGGGCGGACCGCACCGCCGCCGCCCGCGGCTATAGCCTGGATATCGTCGATGCGCGGCCGGATGCCAACCGCAAAACCGGCATGAACCTGGTGGGCCAAACCCGGGACCGGCTGGCGACGCCGAAATACGGCGCCGGGCAGCAAGTGGTGCTGTACCGGATTTATGCCGGCGATAACGGCCTGGATGAAACCGCCGGCGTTGGCTTGCCGGTGCCGGTGCTAACCCTTGCCGATGGCCGGGTGGTGGGCGGCGCGGATGCCTGCGCGCCGCTGAAAACCCGCCAGCCACCGCAACTGGATTCGGCCGCCATGGCGGTGCCGATGGGCAAGTATCACGAATTGCTCGATGCGGCGGCCAAGATCTCGCCCACCGCACCGGCGACCAATCCGCCGACCTGGTATCAGCAGCTCGACCGGCAGGCGCTGTACGATATCTATCTCGGGGTGCCGATGTCCGGCGAAGCGGCGAAAAGCGAGGGCGGGTTTTATCCCAATCTGGATAACCAGTACATCCGCACCATCCTGAACCGCAAACTCGGCAAGGTGTTCGTGCTGCGCGGCAAGGCACCGACCACGCCGAAAACCCGCCACGGCGAGGCGGTGATGGGCAGCGGCGACCTGCGCTACTGGTCGTTCTGCTCCAACCAGGGCTTCGCCAACACCCGCGTGAATGGCTGCGTGCATGACGAAATGATCCCGCTCGACCCGACCGGATTCTACACCATCGTGGTCAGCCGCGCGGCTGACCGGCCGCGCAACGCCATCCCGGCCTGCGGCATCGCCTGGCTGCCGATGGCCGATGACGGCGACGGCGCGGTGGATGCCGATGTCACGGTGCTGCAACTGCGGCACATGCTGGGCACCAACGACTTTCCGCACGCCATCCAGGCGGTCGGCGCGCCGGGAAATGAGGCGAAGGCGATGGCGGATTACTATCCGCGCGGCGCGTATATGACGACCTCAGCGTTTGAAACCGTGCCGTGTTTGCTGGAAAAGCGGTGAGCGCGGCTTAGAGCGACATTTCCGCGATCACCACGGTGGAATCCTGCGGATCTCGCCGCAGGCGGCAGCCGAGTTTGCGGACGAAGGCGATCATCGGGCCGTTATCGGACAGGATCAGCGCGTGCACATGGGTCATATCCTGGCTGCGGCCCCAGTCGAACAGGCGCTGCATCAGGTGGTAGGCAAGCCCGTGTGACTTGACGTCCGGGCGGATGGCGACGGCGAATTCCCCATCCTCTGACAGCCCATCGCGCACCAGCCGCGCCACGCCGAGGGTTTCCCCGGTGGCAGGGCGGACGGCGATGAAGGCCATTTCGGTGACGTAGTCGATATGGGTCAGCCGGAACATCAGCTTCGGCGGGATTTCCTTCAGCGCGGAGAAAAAGCGGAAGCGGATGTCGTCCGGGGTTTGATGCGCAAAGAAATTCGCATGCGCCGCTTCGTCGCTAGGACGGATCGGACGGATGATCAACTGTTCCTGCGCGTTCTCAAACACGCCTTCGAGATTGGCGGGATATTCCCCCGGCAGGGGGGGCGGCAGGTCCCGGGTTGGCCGCCCGGGCATCGGCACAGGCATACGTGTCATGGTGCAGTGCAGCATGGGCCTGTCCGCGCCGTTTGTCAGCCCTCTTTCCATTCCCAGCCATCACGCGGCAGTATGGCCTGATATACCGGGAGGACGGGATACGATGACGACCACAGACCGCTGGGACCCCGAGATGCGCGCCGCGCGCGAACGCATGGATGCGGAGGCGGCGAAATACCCGCCGGTGCTGCCACAAGCGCCGTTCGACCCGCATCGCGCCGTGAACGACCGTATTGCCATGCTGTTCGGCACCGGCGGGCCGGAAATGGCGCAAACCGAGGAGCGCTGGGTTTCAGCGCAAGGGCGCCGGGTGCTGTGCCGCCTGCATCGGCCGGTGATCGGCGCGAACCAACCCTTGCTGGTCTGGCTGCATGGCGGCGGCTGGGTGTTCGCCTCGATCGACACGCATGACCGGCTGGTGCGCGAGTTGGCCGCCGCCAGCGGCTATGCGGCGGTCAGCGTGGACTACACCCTGTCCCCCGAGGCACGGTTTCCGCAGGCGGTATATGAATGCGCCGAGGTGATCCGCAAAATCGCCGCCGATGCGGCGGCCTGGGGCATCAACCCGGCGCGCATCGTGGTGGGCGGCGATAGCGCCGGTGGTAATCTGGCTTTGGCCACCGCCATTGCGCTGCGCGACCATGCCACCAGCCGGGGCGGACCGAAACTCGCCGGCATTCTCGCCGGCTACCCGGTGACAGACACCGATTTCGACAGCCCGTCCTACCGCGAGTTCGCCGAAGGCTTCGGGCTGACGCGGGCGGGGATGCAGGCGTATTGGGATTTGTATTTGCGCGACCACGCCGACCGCTCCAACCCGCTGGCCGCCCCGCTGCGCGACAGCCAGGTCGGCATGCCGCCGACGCTGGTGCAACTGGCGGAACTGGATGTGCTGTATTCCGACGGCGAGAGGCTGGCGGCGAAAATGGCAGTGGCGGGGGTGAAGGTGACGCTGGAGACCTACAAAGGCATGCTGCATGGCTTCTTGCGGTTTAGTGAGGCAGTGGGCAAGAGCCGGGCGGCGATTACGAGTGCGGGGAAGTGGCTGAAGGCGCTCAATAAATAACCGATTTTGCTACCTGCGGCGTACTCTTACCGATGAGAGTACGCCGCAGGCCAGGTATCGATGACGTTTTTTTGGTTCTTTTTGTTCACAAAAAGAACAGCTTAGCCATTCTTCACATTGCCACTAAACACCGGCACCCCCGTCACCTCGTGACAAATCCGCGCAAGTTTGGCGACGCCTTCGGTGATTTCCGCTTTGCTCGCAAGGCCGAAACATAACCGCAGGTAAGACTTCGCTGCCTCCCCGGTGACCGCCCAATCCGGACCGGCGTTGAACACCAGACTTTCCTTGGCGGCCGGGTCGGTCAGGCGGCGCACATCGACGGCGTCTGGCAGTTTCATCCACAGGAAGATGCCGCCTTTCGGCTGGAAGAGTTGGGCGGCGGTGCCGAATTCGCGTTCGCAGGCTTCCACCATGGTTTGCAACTTGTCGGCCAGCACGGCGGACAGGCGGGCGACATGGGCGTCGAAATGCTGGGCGAAGTATTCGGCGATCACCATCTGGTCCAGCGCGCCGGTGCCGCCGTCGGACTTCATGGCGATCATCCGCGCCAGCACCGCCCAATCCGCCACCGCGTAGCCCACCCGCAAGGCGGGGGCGAGCGACTTGGAGAAGGAGCCGATATGGATCACCTGGCTGGGGTCCAGCGCATAGAGCGACGGCGGGGCGCCGCCGGCCCAGATCAGGTCGGCGTAGCATTCATCCTCAAAAATCGTCACGCCGTATTGCCGCGCCAGTTCCAGCAGCCGATGGCGCCGGTCCAGCGGCAGGATCGATCCGGTGGGGTTCTGGATCGTGGGGATGGTGTAGATGAATTTCGGCGTGATCCCCTGCCCTTTGAGCGTAGCGAGCAGATCGGCCAGCGCATCCATGCGGATGCCGTCGTCATCGACCGGCACCGGCAGCACGTTGGCGCCAACTTTGCGGAAGCGGTTGATGGCGCCTTGGTAGCAGAACTCTTCCAGAATGACCGTATCGCCGGGCTCGATCAGCAAGGCGCTGACCATGTCGATGCCCTGGCCGGAGCCGGAGGTGATCAGCACCCCATCCCGATCCACCGCCGTGCCGCGATGGCGGTTGAGCTTGTCGGCGACGAAATCGCGCAGCCCGCCATAGCCCTGCGGCCCGGTGCCGAGATTATACAACGCCAGTGCGGCACCCTCGCGCGCAATCACCGCCGCAGCGGCCTGGGCGAGTTCGGCGCTCGGGATCTCGCCGGGGTCGTTGTGGCCGCCGACAAAGTTGAACTTCGGCAAGCCGGTAAAGCGTGGGGCTGCGGCCGGCGCGGCTTTGGCGAAGCGATCAGCATAGGCGAAACCCGTGGCGTCCATTCTACCCTCCCGGCGATTTTCACCACACTAACCTGCCCGGCCAATGTCGCAAGCCAACGGTTTCACTTGCAGCCCCGCCCGCAAGCCGGGATGATGCGCCCTCCCCCACGGAACCCGTGCCATGACCCCGTTGCCGGAAGCCAGCCCCAGCCAACGCGCCGAATTCATCGAATGGCTGGAGCAATTCGCCGCCTATGTGCGCGACGTCGATTACGCCTCCGCCCGACCGCTATTCCATCCCGAGGTGCTCGCCTTCGGCACCCATCGCGATGTGATCACCGGGGTGGATGAGTGGGTGAAGTCGCAATGGGATAATGTGTGGCCGAAAACCGACGGCTTCCGCTTCGAGATCGAGCAGGTGCATGTGCTGGTCGCCGATGACGGCCGGATGGCGGTGGTGGTCGCCCCCTGGAACAGCTTCGGCTTCCACGAGGATGGCACCAAATTCGACCGGCCCGGCCGGGCGACGATGGTGTTCCATCGGGTGGAGCGCAAATGGCTGTGCGTGCACTCGCATATGTCGCTCAATCGCGGTGTGCCACAGGCTAGCTTTGGCGATAGGCCGGTCAAAGCAGGGTAGCGCTACTCCGCCGCCATACGCGGCGGGTCCACCATCTCGGTCGCCAGCGCCAGATCCACCGAGAGCAGACGCGAGATGCCGCGTTCCTGCATGGTGACGCCGTAGAGCCGGTCCATGCGCGCCATCGTCATCGGGTGATGGGTCACGACCAGGAAGCGGGTGGAGGTTTCCTGCACCATGTCTTCCAGCAGGTTGCAGAAGCGGCCCACATTGGCGTCGTCCAGCGGCGCGTCCACCTCGTCCAGCACGCAAACCGGAGCCGGGTTGCAGCGGAAGACGGCGAAAATGAGCGACAGCGCGGTCAATGCCTGCTCACCACCGGAGAGCAGCGAGAGGGTGGCGAGTTTCTTGCCCGGTGGCTGCGCGAAAATCTCCAGCCCGGCTTCCAGCGGATCGTCCGAGCCGACCATCGCCAGATGCGCGCGCCCGCCGCCGAACATGCGGCTGAACAGGGTTTGAAAATGCCCGTCGATTGCGGCGAACACGGCGGACAGGCGCTCGCGGCCTTCGCGGTTGAGATGGCCGATCGAGCCGCGCAGCTTGGCGATGGCGGAGGTGAGTTCCTCCCGCTCGCGCACGATGGTGGCAACCTGGGTGGCGATTTCCTCCGCCTCCACCTCGGCGCGCAAATTCACCGGGCCCATTTCCTCGCGCTCGCGTTGCAGCCGTTCGAGCTTGCGGCGGCCTTTGTCTTCCGCCTCCGGGCTGCAATCGGCTGGCGGGTCGGGCAAGGAGGGGTTGGCGCCGAGGCGTTCGAGAATGCGTTCCGCCACCACGCCCCAGGCCTGATCGGCGGCGGCGGCCTCCCCCTCGGCGCGGATGACGGTTTCGCGCGCGGTCACCAAGGCCGCCTCGGCAGCGCGGGCGGCGCGGTCGGCGGCCAGCGCACGCGCATCGGCGGCCAGCACCGCCTCCGCCGCGCGGCGGTGCTGCGCTTCGGCGGCTTCCAGCACATCGAGCGCGGCGGCGCGACGGGCAGCGATTTCGCCGGGGGCGGATTGCAGCGCCGCCAGTTCGTCGCCGGCGTCGCGGTTGCGCAGGCTGAGATCGCCGACCCGGCCGCGCGCGTCGGCGGCGCGGCTTTGCCAGTCCGCCCGTTCCTGGGCGATGGCGGCACGGCGGGCGGTGCAGGCATCCGCACGGCGGCGCAGCCCGTCCCGCTCGGCGCGGGCGGTGGCTTCGGCGGTGCGAGCGGTGGCCAGGGTGGCGCGCGCCTGCTCCATCGCCGCGCGGGCGGCGGCCGGATCGGCCAGTTCGGCCATCGCGGCGCGGGCCTGGGCGAGTGCGGCCTCGGCTTCCTGGCGGGCTTCCGCCATATCGGCAACCTGCTGATCCAATGCAGCCATGCGGGCGGCGGCTTCGGCGGCCTGGGCGGAGAGCCGGTTGGCCTGACCGCGCGCGGCATCGAGTTTTTGTTCGGCGTCCCGCCGTAGGCCACGCGCCTGCTGTTCGGCGGCCATCGCCGCGCGTTCCTGCGCTTCCGCGTCCGCGCGCGCTTGCCGCTCGGCGCCATCGGCGGCGGCGCGGGCGTTGCGTTCCAGCGTATCGGCCTCGGTGCGGGCGGCGCGCTCGGCGGCTTCAGCGGCGGCCAGCGCCTCCCGCGTGGCGGCCTCGGCGGCGGTGCGGGCGGCCAAGGCGGTTTGCGCTGCGGCGGTGGCGACGGCGAGGCGTTCGCGCAGCCCGGCCAGGCGGTTGCGCTGTTGCAGCCGGATTGCCGCTTCGGTCGGGGTGCCGGAGCGAATGGTGTAGCCATCCCAGCGCCACAGCCCGCCTTGGCGGGACACCAAAATCTGCCCCGGTGCCAGTTGCGGCTGCGCGGCAGGGCCGGCGCCGTCTTCCACCAGGCCGATTTGCGACAGCGCCCGAGCCAAGGCCGGCGGCGCCTGCACCAGCCCGGCGAGCGGGGTAACCCCGGCGGGTAGCGCCGGCACCGGGTTTAACGCCGGCAGGCCGTGCCAGTAGCGGGCGGCATCGGAGTCGACCGCCGAATCGAGTCCCTCGCCGAGTGCGGCGCCCAACGCCGACTCCAAGCCGGACGGCACCACGATCTGATCGACCAATGGCGGCCAGCGTTCGTTATCCTTCACCGCCAGCACTTCGGCCAGCGCATGAGTTTCGGCGGCCAGCCGGCCGCGTGCCTGTTCGGCGGTGGCGGCGTGCTCGCGCGCGGCGGCCAGACCGGTTTGCGCATCCGCCCGCGCTTTCGCCGCCGCATCGGTGGCGCCACGACGCAAGGTGGCGGCCTGCTCAAGCGCGGCGGTGCGGGCGACGGCGGCGGCTTCCAGGGCGGCGGCGCGGGTGCGGCCGGCGTTTTGTACAACGGCGTGGCGGGCCTGCTCGGCCTGAGTCAGCGCCGCTTGCGCCGCCGCGACCGCCGCTTCGGCATCATCGCGCGCCGCGATGCAGGCGGCGAGTTGGTCTGGCGCCACCATGCGGGCGCTGACATTTTGCTGTTCGCTGGCCAGCCGC
>Ga0164296_1003852_pt1 | contig 13930 bp, 13 predicted proteins | sample GEODES057metaG_FD_113533 | JGI IMG/M metagenome (GOLD analysis project Ga0164296, IMG submission 113533) | Dystrophic lake water microbial communities from Trout Bog Lake, Wisconsin, USA - GEODES057 metaG | ecosystem: Environmental > Aquatic > Freshwater > Lake | place: USA: Trout Bog Lake...
AAGGTCATCGAGTTCAACGTGCGGTTCGGCGACCCAGAGACGCAAGCCATCATTCCCCGCGTCGAAGGCGACCTCTTCGAGATCTTCAGGGACATAGCCGCTGGCGCACTTCATGCTGCTCCGACGTTTACGAGCGACGAGGCGGTTACCGTCGTCTTGGCCGCTCCGGGGTATCCGAACTCGCCGCAAGTTGGAGGCGTCATCAAGGGCCTTGGCTCGAATGGACAGCTGGCTGAACCGATCGATGGCGTCACCGTGTTCCACGCCGGGACGGCCCGAGCGGGTCGCAACGGCTCGTTCACGGTCTCTGGAGGACGCGTCCTTTCGGTGACCGGCGTGGCCCCGACCTTGGCTGAAGCACGAGCCAAGGCGTATGCAGGGGCCGCACAGATCGAATTCGAGGGCAAGCAACTTCGAACCGACATCGCTCGAGCAGCAGCACAGGAGGAACGTTCGTGATCCGACGCTATTCACCCCCCGACATGGCCGCACTCTTCTCGGACGAAGCGCGCTTTTCCGCGATGCTCGAAGTCGAGCTCTTGGCAACCGAGGCATTGGCGGAGCTTGGCATCGTGCCTGCTGGCGACGCTGCTGCATGTCGAGCGCGCGCTCCGCAGATCGATACAGTCTTCGTCAGCGACGTCGATCAGCGAGAAGAGATCACCAACCACGACACCGCGGCATTCGTCGATGTCGTCCAAGACCGCATCGGAGCACCAGAAGGAGCCTGGATCCACTATGGCCTGACGTCGTCGGATGTCGTTGATACTGCACTTTGCTGGCAGTTGACGAAGGCAGCCGATCTCCTCCTCGAGGCATCGGCACAGTTCGTCGCAGTTCTCGTTCGGCGCGCTCACGAACTGATCGACGTCCCCGTGGTGGGAAGGACGCACGGCATGCACGCGGAGCCGACGACGTTTGGTGCGAAGATGGCGCTGTTTGCCTTGGCCGCAGAACGAGACCGAGTGCGCCTGGCACGTGCGCGAGAGGCGATTGCCGTCGGCAAGCTCTCGGGTGCGGTGGGTACGTATTCGAACATCGACCCATTCGTCGAGGAGTTCGTCTGTTCTTCGCTTGGGCTGCAAGCGGTACCTGCCACCCAGGTCATTGCTCGAGATCGCCACGCTGAACTCCTCTACGCATGCGCCAGCGTCGGTGCCACGATCGAACACGTGGCAACAGAAGTTCGCCACATGGCTCGCTCCGAGGTGGGAGAAGTCGAAGAGGCATTTGCCCCGGGACAGAAGGGCTCCTCGGCAATGCCCCACAAGCGCAATCCGGTTCTTTCGGAACGCCTTTGTGGTCTTGCTCGAGTTCTTCGCGGCTATCTCGGCGCCGGACTTGAAGACGTTGCCCTCTGGCACGAGCGCGACATCTCGCACTCGTCGGTTGAACGAGTGATCCTCCCTGATGCGTGCATGCTGACGCTCTATGTACTGCGGAAGTCGACGGGATTGATCGATGGTCTCGTCATCAACCAAGAGCGCGCCGCCAAGAACCTCAACGAAGGCAGCCTCGGTTTGGTCTACAGCCAGTCGGTGTTGCTCGAGCTCATTTCCCATGGGATGACTCGAGACGATGCGTACCGCATCGTCCAACGTGCAGCACGCACGGCAGTCGAATCGAACCAAGCCTTTCGGACCGTCCTCGAAGCTGACGAGGAGATTACGCTCGACGAGGCCGAGCTCGACGCAGCCTTCGATCTCGATCGCATGCTCCGCCACCGTCGCCGCTATCTCGATGCGCTCGAAGGGTTGCGTTGATGGACGCCGCCGGACTTGGGCTCGCAAAGATCCACGAGGGAAAGGTCCGCGAACTCTACGACGTCGACGACCAGCACCTCTTGATGGTTGCATCGGATCGGATCAGCGCGTTCGACGTCATCATGGAGCAGCCGATTCCGAACAAGGGCCGAGTCCTGACGGCGATGACCAACTTTTGGTGCACGACGTTGAAGGACCAAGCACCCGGAAGCCTGATCACGTGTGACCCCGCAGCAATCGAGACCGTGGTTCCAGGTTTCTTGGACCAGCCTGAACTCCATGGTCGGACCATGTTGGTGCGCAAGGCGGAGATGATGCCGCTCGAATGCATCGTCCGTGGCTATTTGGCCGGGCAGGCCTTCGAGGAGTACGAGCGTTCTGGCACCATCCACTCGATGCCCGCAGCAGCGGGTCTCCGCTTGGCCGACAAGCTGCCTGAACCGATGTTCACGCCGTCGACCAAGGCTGAAGAGGGGCACGATCTCAACATCTCGATCGAGGCCGCTCGAGACATCGTGGGATCGGAGTTGCTCAACGAAGCGATGGAACTCTGCCTTGGCCTCTACAAGGCAGCCGCTGAGCGATGTGCCACGGCGGGATTCATCCTCGCCGACACCAAGTTCGAACTCGGGCAGGTTGATGGGCGATTGGTCCTCTGCGATGAAGTGGTGACGCCGGACTCGTCGCGCATCTGGCCCGCAGACAAGGTCGTGCCAGGTGCCACACCTCCGGCATTCGACAAGCAGCCGTTTCGAGACTGGCTCTCTTCGCTCTCTTGGGACAAGACCCCTCCACCTCCGCACGTTCCCGACGACGTGGTGGCGACTACCTCAGACCGCTACGTCGCGGCGTACGAGCGGGTGACGGGTTTGGCGCTCAAAGACTGGTACGGTCGCTCTTCGTGAGGTACGTGGCACGCGTCGACGTCAGTCTCCGACCTGGAATTGCTGATCCCGAAGGGGCGACGATCGAACGCGCTCTCTCAGCGCTCGGGTTCGATGGGATTGCCTCGGTCCGAGCTGGTCGCTCGTTCCACCTCGAACTTGATGCCACCAACGAAGAAATGGCGAGGTCGAACGCAGCAGCACTTGCAGATCGGCTCCTTGCGAATCCGGTGATCGAACAGTACGAAATCGAGGTCACCGCACTCTGATGGCTGACCGCATCGCCATCGTCGTCTTCCCCGGGACGAACTGCGAATACGATGCGCTTGCAGCGATGTCCCAACTCGGGGCAGAAGCAGAGCTTGTCTTCCATGCTGAAGCGTCCCTCGAGGGCTATGACGGCGTGATCTTGCCGGGTGGCTTCGCCCATGGCGACTACGTCCGGCCTGGTGCGATCGCTCGGTTCAGTCCGATCATGGACGCAGTCACTGCATTTGCAGCCAGCGGGGGACCGATCATCGGCATCTGCAACGGATTCCAGGTCCTCTGCGAAGCCCACCTCCTACCCGGAGCGTTGCAGAAGAACCGCGGCTTGACGTTCTTGTGCCAACCGTCGACGCTCAAGGTGGTGTCGACGAACTCGGCTCTGACCAACGCCGCAACCGTTGGCCAAGAGCTCGACATCCCGATCAACCACTTCTCAGGCAGTTACACCTGCGACGGCGAGACGTTGCGCCAACTGCGAGACGAGGATCGCATCGTCTTGCGCTATGTGAACAACCCCAACGGCTCCGTCGACGACATTGCTGGCATCTCGAATAGAGAAGGCAACGTGGTTGGCTTGATGCCACACCCTGAGCGGGCGATCTCACCGCTGCTTGGTTCGGAAGACGGACTCGTGTTGTTGCGTTCGCTCTTGAACGCAGCTGGCGCTCGACTGAGCGCTTAGCCAACCCGTCGGGTTCGCTTCACGCCGGCCTTCTGGAGGACGACCGGAGGAACACCCGCTTCACGCCAGGTGGAATAGTCGATTCCCTTGCGCTCGCCGTAAGCGGCAGCAGACGCGATGAACTCCTTCTCGAGGGACTTCATGTCGATCGATGCCGAGAGTCGCTTCAGCTCGTCTTCGAGGTCCTTGCGCTCTTGCCGGAGGAGGAGCCCCTGGAGCGCGTCAGTCGTCTCCAATTCAGCGTCGATTGCCTTGATCTTGCGTTCAACCGAGGCGGGCGTCCGCTTGCGCCCACGCTTTCCGCGAGTCGCTGCGATGGCTTCGAGGTAGCGCCGGACGGCCGCACCCTCTCGCCGGCCACGAGCAAGCGCCTCTTTGTGTTCTTTGCTCATCGATGACTTGGATGAGGGGGCCATCGGTCTCCTTCAAGTTACGTACGAATTGTACTAAATAGTGGTTGAACTAGCGAATGAAAAGTAGCACAGAACCATACACGAACTAACAACCGTTCAGGTTCAGTTTGATATAGCAAATAGAATAACTTTCGCCTCACTGTGCCGTCGCACTAAGCAAAAATTAGTTACGTGTAAGAAACTGCTTATTTATATGACAATAGTTTTCCCGCCCGAAACCCCTGAAAGTTCAAGTTTTTACTCCGCCCAAAGGAATCGAGAAGCGGGCGGAATGCGTCGAATCCATTCCGTGGAGCGAGGCCAAGTCCTGCCTCTTGAATGATCGATTAGGGGAGACTCCATTTGGGCACGTGCAGCTTGTGCAACTGTTCGAGCGATGACGTCGACTCCCAGCGCTTCGGCGATGCCAGTCGTCGATAGATGTTTGGTGCCGCCCAACCCCGAAGTTCGAGCGGTGCGCCAACTAGGTTGGGGCCATGAGTTCCGGTCCTCACGTCGAGCAGCCACTTCATCGCGCGCTTGGGCTGACCGATGATGAGTACAGCGACATCGTTGCCGTCCTCGATCGGGAGCCGAACGCCCTTGAGCTGGCCCTCTTTGGGGTGATGTGGTCGGAGCATTGCTCCTACAAGTCGTCGCGCGGTCACTTGAAGCGGCTTCCCACCGAAGGTCCCAAGGTGCTCGTGGGGCCTGGTGAGAACGCAGGCGTCATCGATGCCGGTGACGGCATTGCGGTGGCGATCCGCATCGAAAGCCACAACCACCCCTCCGCCATCGAGCCAGCGCAAGGAGCGGCCACTGGCGTCGGCGGGATCTTGCGCGACATCTTCACGATGGGGGCGCGGCCTCTCGCGGTGATGGACCCCCTCTTCTTCGGCGAACCTGACGATGCCCGCCAGCGGTGGCTGGTCGAAGGCGTGGTGGCAGGTATCTCGAACTATGGAAACTCCGTTGGCGTCCCGACGATCGGTGGAGAGTTGACGTTCGATCGTTGCTATCAGTCGAATCCCTTGGTCAACGTGCTCTGCGTCGGTGCCCTTCCGGTCGAGCGCTTGGTGCTCGGCATCGCTTCGGGGACCGGGAACCTGGCGGTCCTGTTGGGATCTTCCACGGGCCGAGACGGCATCGGGGGCGTCTCGGTCTTGGCATCTGCTGGTTTCGAAGGCGAAGATGGCGCGGCGAGTCTGGACGACGCCAAGCGACCAAGCGTCCAAGTTGGTGACCCCTACGAAGAGAAGCGCCTGATCGAAGCGTGCCTTGCACTCTTGGACCAAGGACTCGTCGTGGGAATCCAGGACCTGGGTGGCGCAGGCCTGGCCTGTGCCACGTCGGAGACGGCAGCTCGTGGACGCGTCGGCATGGACGTCGACGTCACGGCGATCCCGAGACGTGAGCCGGGGATGGAGCCGTGGGAAGTGATGACCTCAGAGAGCCAAGAGCGGATGTTGGCGATCGTGACGCCGGAGTCGCTCGAACAGGTCCAAGCACTCTGTGCCCGTTGGGAGGTCTCGGCCACGGTGATTGGTCGAGTGACCGACCCCGAAATCGACGAAGCCGGCGAACCCGTCGGGCGACTTCGGATTCGCAACGGCTTCGACGGCGAGATCCTCGCGGACGTCCCTGCTGCTGCCTTGGCCGACGAAGCACCGCTCTATGACCGTCCGCTGGCCGAGCCCGCAGATCGAGCAGAGATGTTGGCAGACGACCCCACCGAGTCGTTGCGCGATAGCGACGCGGCGGACGCCGTCATGGCACTGCTCTCCGACGCAGAGCTCGTGTACCGCCAATACGACCACCAACTGTTCTTGAATACGGTCATCGGCCCGGGTGCAGATGGTGCGCTGCTTCGGTTGGCCGGGCCGGGCCTGCCTGTCTCGGACAAGGGGATGGCCCTCTCGACGGACTCGAACCCACGATGGTGTGCACTCGACCCAAAGGCCGGCACCAAGGCCACCGTGGCCGAGGCGATGGCCAACGTCGCCGTCACGGGTGCGACTCCCGTAGCGGTGGTCAACTGCCTGAACTTCGGGAATCCCGAGCACCCCGAAGTGATGTGGCAACTCTCGGAATCCGTCGACGGAATGGGCGAGGCATGCAACGCGTTCGACCTACCCGTCATCGGGGGCAACGTCTCGCTCTACAACGAAAGCGGTGGGATCGACATCGATCCAACACCGGTCATTGGCATGCTGGGACTGCTCGACCACTTGGTCGTTCGACCTCCGAGCATCGCCTGGCAGGACGGCGGCACCGCAGTGTTGCTCGGTAGGCGCCGCGCACTTGGTCCGACGGACTTCCCCCTGGCTGGAAGCAGGCTGGCCGTCGAGATCGCCGGACAACGTCGTGGGACGCTCTTCGACTTCGACCTCGATGCGCACCGATCGACCTGCGAATTCGTCAGCTCCCTGGTAGCAACCTCGGCGGCAGGCAGCGATGGCCTGCTCGATGCCGTCCATGACGTTGCCGGGGGCGGAGTGGCGTTGGCATTGGCCGAGATGGCGGCGACCAGTGGTTGTGGAGCGACCATCCGCGGCCTCGACGGTGTTGGGGAAGCCTTCAGCGAGTTCCCTGGGCGGTTCATCGTGAGTACGCACGATGTCGCTGCGCTGCTCGATGCTGCAGCCGAAGCCGGCGTGGATGCGCTCGTGCTCGGCGACGTCGGTGGCGACACGTTGGTCCTCGATGGCATCGCGGAGCTCGACGTCCACGCCCTCTTCACGAGGCGTCAGCGAGCGCTCGGCGACGCCCTCGATGCAGCCAGTGCCTAGTTGCGTCGCTCGTTGAGCTGCGCGATCACGGCGTCGGGCACGCGCAGTTGTTCTGCCGTCCCCCTCTTTTCGATGACACCAATGCCGACGGCGAGGTCGGCCTTGTTGGTCCCGTGGAAGTCAGAACCTCCGGTCGCCACGAAGTCGAAGCGGTCGCAGAGGTCCTCGAGCATGGTGACTTGCTCTGGAGTGTGACGGGAGTAGTACGTCTCGACCCCGACCACGCCATCAGCCTTCAGCCCCTCGAAGATCTCGGTGAGATGGGCGCGCTGGGCATCGAGCGTCCAGGTTCGATCGTCTGCCTTGCAAAAGGAGATGATCGGGTGGGCGACGACGGCCACTGCGCCCGATGCTTGGGCCGCCGTAGCTGCATCGGCGATCGACAGATGGGCCTTGGGTACGTAGGCGGGCTTGTCGTTGCCCATCAGCCGTGCGAAGACGTCGTTGGTGTCGAGGAAGTGGTTCGGCGCGTCCCCGAGGTCGTCGGTGTTGTCTCGGCCGTAGTGCTCGAGGACGGCCATGGCGAAGTGGGGTCGACCGGCGTCGCCGAGGGGCTTCTTGGCGAGCTCCTCGATCTGCGCCGTGCTGACCCGGACGTAGCCGAGGTCGTGGAGCTTGTCGACGAGAGCGGCGTTCCGGGTTGCGCGATCACCTCGCAACTCGGTGAGCAACGCTTGGATCGGGGTCGGGACATCGTCGTCGACGAAGTAGCAAAGGACGTGGGTACTCGAACCCGAGGGGAGGTGCTTGCAGGAGATCTCGACGCCGGGTACGAACTCGACATCGTGAGCAGCGAGGACGTCGGCGAACTCACGATGGCCACTCGTCGTGTCGTGATCGGTCAATGCGGCGGCACTCAAGCCAGCGGCGACCACCCGAGCAGCCAATTCAGCGGGGGAATCGGTGCCATCCGAGCAGGTGGAGTGCATGTGGAGATCGATCACCCCCTCATCGTAGGGCGGTGGTGCGACAAGGCGCCTGAGTGTGCGATTCTTAGTAGTGCGATGAGCCGATGTGGAGGAACGCCCCTCGCCCAGACCAGGGGAGTGGTGTACCCGCTCGGAGGTACGCGTCGATGAAGGAAGCCTGCGGCGTCTTCGGCGTCTACGCACCTGATCGCGAGGTCTCGCACGTCACCTTCGACGGGATCTTTGCCCTCCAACACCGCGGGCAAGAGTCAGCAGGGATGGCCGTCGCAGATGGCGGTTCGATCACCGTCGTCAAGGACACCGGGCTCGTCGCAAGCGTCTTCGACGACCGCACGCTCCATGGACTCACCGGAACGCACGCCATTGGCCACACGCGCTATTCGACGGCTGGCTCGCTCGATTGGTCGAGTGCGCAGCCCGTCTATCGCACCGTCGGCGAGCGGAGCTTTGCCTTGGCGCACAACGGCAACCTGACCAACACCGAACAGCTCGCCGAGAAGGTCGGTGCACTTCCAGGAATCGGACTGACCGACTCGGACCTCCTCGCCGAAGTCATCGCGCGCTCCTATGCCAGCGATCCCCATCCCGAGCGAGGACTGCGCGACGCCCTGCACCACGCACTTCCGAACTTCCAAGGGGCGTTCTCGCTCACGCTGCTCGACGAGGAACGGATCTATGGCGTGCGCGATCCTCACGGCTTCCGGCCATTGTGCCTCGGCCGATTCGGTTCGGAGGAAGCTCCGACGGGATGGGTCTTGGCGTCGGAGTCCCCCGCGCTCGACGTCGTCGGCGCGACGTTCGTACGCGAGATCGATCCCGGAGAGATGGTCACGATCGGACCAGAAGGCGTCTCATCTGAGCGGTACGTTGAAGATGGCAAGGACGCCGCGCACCTGTGCATCTTCGAGTTCGTCTACTTCGCCCGTCCCGACACGTTGTTGCGCGGGAAGGAAGTCCACGGCACGCGCCGTCGGATGGGCGAACTGCTTGCGCTGCAAGCCCCCGTCGATGCCGACATGGTCATGGGGGTCCCCGACTCTGGCGTTCCCGCTGCGGAAGGATTCGCGCTCGCGAGTGGCATCGCCTACGGCCAAGGCCTCGTGAAGAACCGCTACATCGGACGGACGTTCATCGACCCTGAGCAGAGCTCTCGCGAAAAGGGCGTTCGTCGCAAGCTGAATCCGCTCCGAGAGAACATCAAGGGCAAGCGCCTCGTCGTCGTGGACGACTCGATCGTGCGGGGTACGACGACGAGGGCGCTCGTCAAGATGTTGCGCGAAGCCGGTGCAAGCGAAGTGCACCTGCGGATCTCATCGCCACCGTTCAAGTGGCCCTGCTTCTACGGCATCGATACCCCAAACCAAGACGAGCTCCTGGCGGCGACGCACTCGATCGAGGAGATCGCCTCCTACCTCGAGTGCGATTCGATTGCCTACATCTCCCTCGAGAACCTGGTCGGCGCCATCGGCGTGGCCGAAGGATTCTGCGACGCCTGCCTCTCGGGGAACTACCCAACGGCCCTTCCCGTCTCGACGCCGAAGTTGCGCCATCGCGCCACCGTCGCCGACGAGGACCTCCAACCGGCCCTCCCCGGCGTCTGATGGCTGAGACGCCGCGCGCCACCTACGCCGCCGCCGGCGTCGACATCGAAGCGGGCGAAGAAGTCGTCGAACGGATCAAGGGTTCGGTCGCCTCGACGCACCGTCCTGGCGTGCTCGGAGGGATCGGTGGCTTCGGCGGACTCTTCGAGCTCGACCTCGAGCGCTATCCCCATCCGATCTTGGTCTCGGCGACCGACGGCATCGGGACGAAGCTCGAGGTGGCACGCCTGGCGGGCCGCTTGGAGACCGTCGGGATCGATGCGGTGGCCATGTGCGTCGACGACCTCGTCTGCATCGGCGCTGAGCCGCTCTACTTCCTCGACTACGTGGCGGTCGGCAAGGTGGTCCCCGAACGCATCGAAGCAGTGGTGGCAGGGCTCGCCGAGGGCTGTCGCCAAGCTCGCTGTGCGCTGCTCGGCGGCGAGACTGCGGAGCACCCTGGCGTCATGGGCGATGACGACATCGACGTGGCCGGCTTCGCCGTGGGCGTCGTCGAGAAGGGAACCGAGCTCGGTGCCGAGCGGATCTGCGTCGGCGACGTCGTTCTTGGTTTGGGCTCACCCGGGTTGCGCTCCAACGGCTACACCCTGGCTCGCCACGTGTTCTTCGACGTCGCGGGCAAGCAGCTCGACGATCCTGCGTGGGAAGGCGCCGATGCCAGCGTGGCCGACGAGCTGCTTCGACCCTCGGTGATCTATGCCCCAGCCGTCCTCGATGCTGCGTGGGCAACTCCCGGGGCACTCCACGGCGTGGCCCACATCACCGGCGGGGGCCTTCGTGGCAACGTCGTACGGGTCTTGGGCGACGATCACCACGTCGTCATCGAGCGTGGCGACCTCGGGGTGCCGCAGATCTTCAGAGAGATCCAGCGCTTGGGCAACGTCGACGCCGCCGAGATGGAGCGCGTCTTCAACTTGGGGATCGGCATGGTGCTCTTCGTTAGCGAGGGGGCCGAGCACGAGATGATCGCCTCGCTGCAAGGATCGGGGATCGACGCAGCGGCGATCGGTAGGGTCGAGCGAGGAACGAAGGATGTGGAGTACCGATGAGCGAACTTGACCCAACTCGAGAAGCACTGCGTGCTCACCTGATGGAGTACTCGGTCAAGACGGGTGACTTCGTGCTCAAGTCGGGCAAGCGTTCCTCGTGGTTCATCGACTCGAAGCAGAGCGTCTGTCGACCCGATGCCATGGAGCTCGTGGCTACGGCGCTGCTGGAGATCATCCCGTCGGAGGCCACCGCCATCGGGGGCCTCACCATGGGAGCTGACCCCGTTGCCTTCATCACAGCGGGGATTGCCGCGACGCGTGGCCGGATGCTCAAGGCCTTCTCCGTGCGCAAGGAAGTCAAGGATCACGGAGCCGGCGGGCGCATCGCCGGTGCCTTGGAGCCTGGCGACAAGGTCGTGATCACCGAAGACACCGTGACGCGCGGGACGTCGCTGCTCGAAGCGGCCCACGCCGTCCAAGAGTTTGGCGCCGAGGTCGTCATGGTGACCGCCATCGTCGATCGAGGGGGCACGGTCGAAGCGATGGCCGCGGCCGAGGGCATCCCCTTTGCTGCGGTCCTTACGGCGCCTGAACTCGGCTTCGACTACGAAGGCGGCGCCTAGAGCCCCTTGGTGCGGCGCACGGATGCCGTGACTCGGTTGCGCCACTCCTTCAACAGGTTGGTGTTGTCGTTGGGGGTTTGGCCGAGACGGACGATGAGAAGATCGAGCGGAGGACAGACCGAGATCATCTGGCCTTCGAAGCCCGAGCACCAGAACGTCCCGAGGTCGTCGCCGACGACCCAGAACTGCCGGGAGTAGTAGGTGCCGTCCTCTTCGTCGTAGGAGACCGGCGTGCGAATCGCATCGATCCACGACTCAGGGACGAGGCGTGTGCCGTTGGCAACGCCTCCTTGGAGCAGCATCAAGCCGAAGCGGGCATAGTCCTCGGCTGTCGCGTGGACGTACGACGAGGCGACGAACGTTCCAACGTCGTCGAAGGTCGGCGTTGCACTTGCCATCGAGAGGGCCGAGAAGAGGTTGGCAAGGGCAGCCGCCATGCCGTCGTGGCCGCCCAGGGCATCGCCCACGATGCGCGCAATGATGTTCGACGTTCCCGACGAGTAGTTGAAGGTCGACCCTGGCTCGTGGGCCAAGGGGCGGTCGGCTGCGAAGTGGGCCATGTCGCTCTTTCCCGCGCCGAAGAGCATCTCGATGACGTCGCTCGCACCGGCATCGGTGTACTCCTCGGCGAAAGCGAGTCCATCTCGCATCTCCATGAGGTCTCGGAGGGTGATGGCGCCGCGTGGATCGCCTTCGTTCGCCCATTCGGGAACGCGAGCTGGAGCATCGAGGTCGAGGACGCCCTCGGTGACGAGTTGGGCGACCACGATCCCGAGGATCGACTTGGCCATGGACCAGCTCAGCAAGGGGGTCGACGGGGTCACCGGCGTAGGGTCGCCGATGAAGGAGCCCAGCTCGCCGTGGTAGCGCTCGGCGATGATCTTGCCGTCGAGGATGATCAATGCGGCGTGCGTCGTGCCGAGGGGCCCGTCGTCGACGAAAAGCTCGTCGAACAGAGGCTCGATGCCGAGCCCCTCAGGGGCATCGGCTCGTTCCCAAGAGTCCTCGGGCCACGACCCAGGTGGTTCGATGCGGTAGTTTCCGGCGACGCCGGGAGGAAGTTCAGCCACGTCGCTAGGCAGGGCGAGGAGTGTTGAGCTCCATGACGTTGTCGAGCATCACGCGCTTCTTCTCGTACTCGTCGAGCTTGGCGAGCTCAGGTAGGTAATCGAGTGGCGATGGCATGCCTTCGATGTGTGGCCAGTCCGAGCCGAAGACGACGCGCTCGGCGCCCATCATTGCCACGACCTCGTTGACGTCGTCTTCCCAGAATGGGTTGATCCACCAGTTCTGTTGGAGGGCAGCCACGGGATCGGTGGAGAAGTAGCCGGGCATCTTCTTGTCGGTCGAGCGCAACTTGGCGATGACGTCGGGCAGGAAGGTCGAACCGTTCTCGATCGAGACCATGCGCACGTTGGGGAAGCGGTCGAACATCTTGTCGAAGATGCTGGTGAGGACGAAGTCCGCTGCGGCGCGCTCGATGGCAAAACTCTTGACCGTCGGCTTCCATCCGCCAGAGAACGTTGCTGCGAAGCCGTCGTCGGCGTAGCCGTTCGACGACCACCCCGTGTCTCCCGCGTGGATGACGAGGGGGATGCCGGCTTCGTTGAGACGAGCCCAGAAGGGATCGAACTGTTCGTCGAAAGGCGAATGCGTGCCCGTGACCGTCGTCGGCGCTGCAGCGCGCATCACGATCATGCGCGCTCCTTGGTCGAGCGCCCATTCGAGCTCGCGACACGCCCAATCCACGTCAGCGAGTGCGAGGTAGGGAGCGGCAAAGAGTCGACCGTCTCCTCGGTCGAAGCCCCAGTCGTCGCTCACCCATCGGTTGAAGGCTTCGAAGGTCTTGCACACGGCGAACGGGTCGTGCTTGAGCAGTTCTTCGTAGAGCATGCCGAGGGTCGGAAACATCCAAACGGCAGAGAGACCCTGCTCGTCGAGGGTCTCGACTCGAGCGGCTCGGTCACGATAGGCCGGCCGAATCGACTCACGGGCCTTCAAGAACTCGAGCGGGCTCTTCTTCTCTGGGTTTCCCCGGAAATAGTCGTGCATCGCACCTGGAGGAGCGATGGGGTCGAAGGTTGGGTTGGTCACTGCGCGCGACAGGCGACCACCGACGACTTGGTAGCGCCGGCCGTTGACCTCGGCCCACTCGACGCACCGTGGTCCGAGTGCGGGATCGAGGTAGCGAGTGAAGGCGTCGATTGCCTCGTAGTAGTGGTTGTCGCCGTCGAATGGGGCGTAGTCAAGATCGTGCATGCAACTCTCCTGGACTCGAGCGTTCGTCCCATCGTATGGCCAATCCTGAACCATGGCGAAGGCCGATCAAGAGGCAGTGTCACAGCCCTTTGCCACCATCGTGGCCGTGATTGCAGCAGCCAAGGATTCAGGAGCCAAAGGGCTCGTCGCCAGGGTGGCCCTTCGCTGCCTTGGCAACCCATTGGTCACGATCGACCACGAACCTCGCTCGTTCGCCACCCAACATGCGCTCCAAGCCTGCGTCTCGTTGGCGCTCGCCCCTGACCATGAGCTCGATCTCGAGGAACTAGGTACGCGGCTCTGGCCCGACGCTCCGCTCAGCCGGTTGCACGGGAGGCTCTCGACGATGGTGTGGCAGCTACGCACGGGACTTGGGCCCGAAGGGTGGAGGATCGTTCGATCTCGCAGCAGCCTCGGGATGGAGATGGACGGCATCGACGTCGACCTGCTTGGGCTGCGTGCTTCAGCACTGCGCCTGGCCGCAATGCCGGTGAACGATCGAGACGACCACCAAGTCGCTACGACGATCGAGGCACTCGGTGTCCCGGTCTTGGCTCCCTGGTCGTATCACCCATGGGTGCGCGACGAACAGGACCGCAACGACCAGCTCCGCAGCGTGCTCGAGAGAGGTGAGACCCTATGACGGTGTGGTAGCACTCCGCACGGGCGGCCACCGACGAAGGGCGATGAAGGCCCAGATGAACTCGACGACCCCGAAGGGCCAGGCACCAGAGAGGAAGCCGTAGCTGCTC
>Ga0164296_1003853_pt1 | contig 13930 bp, 11 predicted proteins | sample GEODES057metaG_FD_113533 | JGI IMG/M metagenome (GOLD analysis project Ga0164296, IMG submission 113533) | Dystrophic lake water microbial communities from Trout Bog Lake, Wisconsin, USA - GEODES057 metaG | ecosystem: Environmental > Aquatic > Freshwater > Lake | place: USA: Trout Bog Lake...
GCATTAAAGTTCAAGAAGCACCGAATAATATTCAACTATTACAAGCCCCTCCGATTCACTCTATTGATGATTATTCAATGTACATGTTGAGTGATTTAAACCCTGAAATTGAAGGAACACATGTCCTTATCATGCAGTGGGATAGTTTTATAGTGAATCCGAATCTTTGGGATAATCAGTTCTTAGAATTCGACTATATTGGTGCACCTTGGCCACATCATCCTGAAACACCAGTTGGAAATGGCGGTTTCTCCTTAAGATCAAAAAAATTAATTGCATCATTACAAGATACGCGAATAAAAAAATCTCACCCAGAAGATCAAAGTATTTGTATATTTAATCGTACTCTTTTAGAGCAGGAATTAGAGATTCGCTTTGCGCCAGTAGAAATTGCAAAACGATTTTCTTTCGAAAGAGAGTTCTCTAAAGCATTTGGATTTCATGGATTTTTTAATTTTGCAAAAGTACTCTCAAGAAACGCCTTGGAGCATATGATTGAAATCATTCCCATTGAATTACTTGGGAAACTCGATACCTATGATTTAATCAACGATCTTCTAATATACCATCCAGACTTAGCTAGGAAATTATTAAGTCGATCTGAACCTAAGGGTAAACTGTGGAAAAGGCATTTAAAACTGCGTCTAAAATTATTTTTTACCCCCAATAAAAGCGTTATCTAAAACTACTATTTAACTATCAAATAAAAATATGAAAAAAGTTCTTGTTACTGGCGGAGCTGGATTTTTAGGCTCACATCTTTGCGAACGTTTAATCAATCAAGGATTGGATGTCCTTTGTGTTGATAATTTTTATACTGGAAGTAAAAGCAATATTAAAGACTTAATTACAAATCCTAATTTTGAATTAATGCGGCATGACGTAACATTTCCACTTTATGTTGAAGTTGACGAAATTTATAACTTGGCCTGCCCAGCATCCCCAGTTCATTATCAGTTTGATCCGGTCCAAACAACTAAGACCAATGTTCATGGGGCTATTAATATGCTAGGTCTTGCAAAAAGAGTCCAAGCAAAAATTTTGCAAGCAAGCACAAGCGAAGTTTATGGTGATCCTGAAGTTCATCCACAACCTGAGAGCTACTGGGGTAAAGTTAACCCGATCGGGATTCGCTCATGCTATGACGAAGGTAAACGTTGCGCCGAAACCTTATTCTTTGATTATTGGCGACAACATCAATTACAAATTAAAGTACAACGTATTTTTAATACGTACGGCCCTAAAATGCACCCAAACGATGGTCGTGTAGTGAGTAATTTTATAGTTCAAGCTCTTAAAAATGAACCCATTACGATTTATGGACAAGGTCAACAAACAAGAAGCTTTTGTTATGTGGATGATCTCATAGATGCTATGGTACTTTTAATGAATACGCCAGATGATATTACTGGTCCTATCAATACTGGTAACCCTATTGAATTTACAATGCTAGAGCTCGCAGAGCTTGTTTTGAAACTAACCTCTTCCAAAAGTAAAATCACCTTCCAGCCCCTGCCTGCAGACGACCCTCAGCAACGAAAGCCAGATATCACTCTTGCTAAAAATATTTTAGGCTGGGAACCCAAAGTTAATCTTGAAGATGGCTTAAAAGAAACAATACATTACTTTAAAAATGCCTTAAATATTTCTAAGTAGGAATACTAAATCTTTCTATATCTTTTGGAGTAATGTAAGCAATTTCAAGATGCAAAGATAAACCTGGTATACAAACCCCAAGGTATCTTTTGGGCTTATTAAAGTATTTTAATTTGTTTCGCAAAAACTTGAGATATCTCTTTCGCCATAAGATGGGTTGCTGTGTAAGTGTCGTAAAAATCTCAAAATCATAATCTCCCTTACGCGTGGCGGTCATACTCCAAATATCTGCATCTTCCAACAAAGTCTTTCCTTTAACAGCAAAAGTCATTGTGGTGGAATTAGAAATCCGCCATAGAAAGTTTTTTCCATGAACTACTTGAGTGGTTTCAGAATATTGATTTCTTTTTGCATAGGGGTTAACCGCATGATTAGGAGACCGGTATTTATCAAGATGATCATAAGCTGTAACGTAGTCAAAGTGCTCAAGTCCCTCAAGAATTGCCTGAGGTGCATCCGGCAAATGTAGGTAATCATCCTCAACAAAGTAAATAACATCATCAGGCAATACACTTTTTAAAGCAGTTTCGTATAAAAACCAAAATGATCCTGGATTGCCAAGACTTGTCTCATAAAATTGGTCGAAAGACTGTTGCTTTAAGTTATCTAATAAAGCTTGATCACAATTATCAGCAACGCAAATAAATTCCCAATCAGAGAATACTTTTCTTAAATTAGATAAGCAGTCGTATTTATTCAAGGTTTGTACCCTAACCTTGGGGTAGCCCTTACTACTGATACGAAATAAGATGATTTTTCTCATGCTAGGAATGCCTATTCTATTTTTAGATAATTCATGTATCGTACCAAGATTCGGTGAAGATCTTCAGGAATTTGTCCTGCTTGCTTCTCAAGCCCTAAGTCGCGTCCAAACAAATCTTGATTCAAAAGGATAGTTTCCTGAATTTGGGCAATACTCATGTCCTGATATGCATTTAAATTTTCAACTTCAAGGATAGCATTTAATTTATCTTTGATTTTTTCAGGTGGCATAAAATATGAGAAATGAAATCCGCCATGTTCTAGATAAGGTAATTTCTCCCTTAGAGAACGCCATTCTTTTGGTTTTTTTTGGATAAATTCTTTATATGGGGCACATATAGTTCCAAACCATGCCTCCTCTTTTTCCACAATATCTGTTTGATAATAAAAAAGTCTTTGACGCAATGTCTTTGCAGTTGAACATTCGACAGTTCCAGTTTCTAATTTTTGTAAAAAATTGACATTAGGAAACTCATCTAAATCACCGAATAAAACATAATCAAACTCAAAATTTTTTGATTTGTTAGAGCGGATAGCTTCAATCATTGCGTTACGTTGAGCATCCTGAATTTTCCAAAGAAAGCGACTTCTTTTGCGAAAGTATCGAATTTTTTTAAACGTCCAATAGACATCGTTTAAATTCAAATACAGTGGGTAATGAACAATTTTTTCTGCGTAAGGTAAATGAGAAAGCTCAGATTGCAAAGTATAGGGTTTCGACTTGCCAGAAAAATCGACATTTGCTTCAACAATAAAAAAATTTTTGATATGAGGCCCTAGATACTCAAGCCTTGCTTTCAATAAATCTAATTCATTGTAAAAAAGGAAAGTATCAATTAGATTTTTCATGAATTATTTTCCCAGAAAACTTTCCCAGTAATCTTTGAATTTAATAATTGTTTCTAAGCTTTGCATATTCTTTTCTTCCATCGATGGTTTTAAGAGGTGTAAAGTTTCCTTTGCCCATCCCAGATCATCAAATCCATAAGCCACACCATTAATTCTATTTTTTTTCTTCAAATTATCTTCAGAAAACTCACCGCCCTCGTCTGGAATGACAATTACCTCACAGCCACATAAAGCAGCTTGAATAGCAATAAAAGTGGCCGGGTCATAAATAATAAATGTATTGATTTCATTGAAAAACTTTGCTTTCTCTGTATCAGATAATTTCATCAATAAGTCATCAACTTTTTTAAATTCTTTAGGATGCTTATCATGAGGTTTATTTACCCCTTTGCGAATAATATATACCCCGCCCTTTCTATCCAAATGTTGGTTAAAGAAAGTTTGCAAATGATAATTCATATCAATAGATGTTAAAAAGCCTTTAATTTGATTATTAAACCGTTCATTCACCGTATAAGAATTGTTATATAAAAAAAGATGTTCGTTTGATGCATATTTTGAACCACCCAAATCCTCTTTTGGATTCATCATAATCCAACGAGCAATATGCTTTGCTTGAAGAGGATTTCCCGGCTCATTTTCTGCATAGATAACTACAGTATTTTCTCGATCCAGAAATTTCCAAACAAAATTAGGATAAGAGCTACGAATTTTACGATTAATTTTCCGAACGATTGTAGGAATCTTTAACCAAGTTCTTATTTTAATTAATAACTTGAGGAACTTTTGTTCTATGGTGAGATTGGATCGGTCATTTAAAATAATTTCAAGAGGCTGAGCATACCACCTAGGATTAGTAATATTTGTAGTTATAAAAACTGAGTCAACTCCGATTCTATGAAGGCACTCAGATAAATAATGTAGAGCACTATATCCCCCAGAATTAGCATCATAGGCAGGGCTGTAAATAATATAGTTAATATTCATAAATTATTTTTTTGGGCTTATTTGAAACTCAATCAAGTTAGTGAAAAGATTAAGGGGTCTATTCCTAACTATTCTAATCACCTTATGTATTTCTAAATGAATTTATCTAATTCTTGGATATTCTATAGTTTGATTAATTATTTAAGTTTTCATATGACCGGTTGTATTTAAGAGATTATTTAAAAATAGATATTCAATTAATCAGATAAAAAATCATCCTATTTTATTTAGTTATTATTTCACCCAAAAAGCTAAACGATTGATTTTAAAAAATAGTGAGGATTGCGATGTCAAACTTAAAAGCTAATTTTTTGTATTCTTAATCAGATTTTAAAAGTAAATCTCTTATGTCCAATATAAGAAATAATTACAGTCACCAGAATAACTAGAGCCTGCGCCAACCAAAATTCAATATCTAGCAATTTAACAAAAATCATGAGTAGCAAAATTCCCACAATTGCAGATAAACCATAAACCAAATAGGCTCGCAGATACTCCTTAACCCAATTACCCTTAGTCCTGAAAACAAATAACTTATATGTAAAGAAGGACATGGAAATTGCGAGAATGTTGGAGAGTATTGCGACGATTAATACGCCCATCCAATCTCCAAAGAGATAATACATGCTCACCCCACACAAATAACCAAAGCCAGTATTCCAAGACCCGGCTAGCAAGTACCTGAATTTTGGATTTTCTAAAGTTTTAATAACCTCTGAAAGAAGATTAATTTGCATCATCAATAAATGAGTAAAAATAATTTTTCATTTGGCTATTTTGTAATTCAATCTGTAATATGACAAATTTAGATCCTTCTTTTCTCATTAACGGCTTTGTTACCAAATAAATCGACGCAGGTACTTTTTCGTAAATACCTTGATTAATTCTGACAGGATGATCATTTATTTTGCTCTTTAAAATGCCTAAAGATGAGCCATCTTGAGTTGGTACAACTTCTAGTATAAATGGTCTATCAGAGGAGATTTTTGAGAATGTTGTTGCATAAACTGGACGATTTTGACTTGTAAAAAGTTTTCCAGTTGAAAGCATAAAAAAAGCAAGACTTTTCTTGTCCTCTAAATTGAGATCCCCCCGAAGAAATCCTACCCCACGATTATCGATACTAAATAACCTCATGAGATTACCTCGATAGTATTTTTCTTCCTTCCTTAAATACTCAATTTGTAAGGCAGATAAGTGGTCAGGAAAATCTGTCTCTTCAATAATGCTGATATTAATATTTTTAACACCTTTTAATTCATCTGCAGTGATCCATTTAAAAGGGATCATATTCAACAGTTTTTGCTCTGTACTCCAACTAAAAAGCATAGATCTTGATATAGGATCAAAGTCTTTATACGTAATGAAAAGAATTTGATGGCTTTTTTCCACACTTTCAATGAGTTTTGGTACTTCTGAATTTGGCTTGTAAAGTGTGTGGTAAGAAGATATCGGAGCCATCATTTCCAAAATATCAATTGGCTTATATCCTGGGATGTAAATCAATGAGTCTGCATATACAGGTTGCTGATGCATTTTGATCTGATTATTTTTTAAGTCAGAAAAGCCGGGCTCAACTATTTCATTAGGCCATGTCCAGTCGACCCCCATCTTAAACTTACTAGGATTTGTGATTTTTCCCGGTAGCAACCCTCTTAATGGATCAACCGAAAGCGGTATGAACTCACTATTCTTATTGGCGACCTCTAGCTCCAAAAGATTTTTATAAAACCTAGATAAGACTTTTTCAGTCGGACTATCAATTTTTAGTCCATCAAAGCTTGAATTTAAATTTACTTCTATTCCATTTTGTTTGTATGCAAATCTTTTATTCTTCCACCCTTCGACTTGGTAATAGGTTTCATAAATTGCCGATAGTAAAAAAATAGAAATCGCTAAAAAAACTACTGCATATTTTCTAGTTCCCACAAAAGTTAAAGGATACTTTCCTAGCATTAATCCAATTAAGACGAAAGTTGGCGCCATAAAAAATTGAGTATGAAATTGATGTGGAAGAGGAAAATAACCAAACCAACACGCTACTCCTGCAAAAATAAATAAGCCTAAAACTTCTTTGTTTGATTTCAGTGACCCCAAAATTGTGTCTCGAAATATAAAAACTTGAACAGCAACCACACACAATATGAATGGGCTAAGGGCCCAAAAAAATGTTTGATGTCCTAAATTTCTTGAGATCGGAAAAAGTATTTTTAAATAGTCATAAAAGCCGGTAGCATTTTGACTATCAGATGCAAAGTATTTGTTAAATTCAAATGTATTATTCCACCAATCAAAGATTGCTGATTCGAGGTACAAATAACCAATAAAAGGAATAGATGCCAGTATTCCACCAATGGCATATCCAGAAAAAATCTTAATATATTTAACTCGATCAACTTTGCTCGAGAAAGAAAGTCCAATATGAAGAACCAACCAGATTACTACCGCGATTATCTGAAAAGCTGCTACTTGTTTAAACCAAAATCCAAAAGAAAAAAACACTCCTGCGAACAAACTAAAAACTATTGGATTTTTTCGCATTGCCAACTGAAGGAAAAATAGACCCGCCATACAAGAAAACATCATATAGACAGTAGACCATGCATGGTAGCCATTCATGGCAGGCATGTAGAACGGGCTAAGCAATGCCCAAAGAATACTGAGTAAAAGTCCTGATCGCTTATAACCCTCAAGTGCACAGGATAAGTAAATTAAAAGGGCAATTAATGCATAAAATAATACTGTGACCTTTTTTAAGGCTACTATTTTTAAACCTAAAATTCCTAATGTAGCCGCATGAAGAGACACCGTACCCAGGTTATATTGGTAGAAAAAGTCTTTATAAGGAATCTGACCAGAATAGAAATTTCTAGCAGCATCAAACATGAGTAAATCATGATGAAGATCTAAGCCATAAAATGCAACAGAATATTGCATATAGAAAGCCAAGGAAAACACCACTAAAGCAAAAAGGTGGCCTAAATATTTCTCAAGAAGAATTTCTTTAGTGAGCTTGATAAAGTCAATAATCTTCACTTAAAAATTCACTCTCTCTTTTTCAATAACAAGGGGGCGATTACGAGCGTGATCAAAAATTAAACCGACATATTCTCCAATAAGCCCAAGGCAGAATATTTGTACTGACGCCAAAAAAAACATACCAATAACTAGCGAAGCAGAGCCCACCACAAAAGAATCCCAATAAAGCATTTTTAAAATGAAACAGACGATTGCGGCCAAAAGGCTAAGAATAGATATGATCAAACCAATGATTGTCATGGCTCGCAGTGGCAGGGTTGTACAACTGATTACACCCAAAATTGCATAATCAATTAAATCAAATAACTTTAGTCGCGACTGACCATGCTTGCGCAGTGGTTGTTCATACTCTACAAAAGCCTTTTCAAATCCAATTTCAGATACTATTCTTCTAAAGTAGGGATTTGGATTAACTAGCTGGCGCATAACCTTTACAGTTTTAGCATCAAAAAGGCCAAAGCCTATAAATCCATGATAATGCTTAATAGGGGATAATTTACTCATGACTTTATAGTAAAAATTTCTTACAAACTGAAGTCCTTTTGGTTCTGACATTTTTACTCGTAAACCCAGGACCATGTCATAACCTTCCTCCCATAATGCAACGAATTTTTTTATGGTAATTACAGGGGTTTGTAAATCGGCGAGGACCGGAATAACAGCGTCGCCAGTCGACTCCAAAATGGCATGGTAAGGCGAATTATTAGGTCCAAAATTTCTTGAATTAACGATAATTTTTACACGTAAATCTTTTTCTGCAATTACTTTTAGAATATCAACTGTTTTATCTTGAGAGCAATTATCAATAAATAAATGTTCATATTCGTAATTTGGCAATTCGGTACGAAAAAATTCCTTTACAGCCAAATAGCATTCTTCAATTCCTGCTTCCTCATTATAAGCAGGTGTCATGATGGTGATTTTTTTAACCACAGCTTCAGACTGCATAAATTACACTTTCCAACCCTGTTTCTGAATAATGCCTTAAGTAAAAACTATAACTAGGGTTAATTTCACGGATAACATCAACTAAGCGCCATAGGTCAGTTGCAAAATGATAAGCTGCGATAGCTAATTTAGGTTTAGAACGCTGAATAGTATCTCTAGCTCCAATTAAGGCCTCTTTTTCTGAGCCTTCAATATCCATTTTTATTAAAATGGGATCTTCCTTAACCACTGAGTCTAATTTTTGTACTGGAATGATCAAGTCACCAACCTCACTAAAAAAACCATTCGTGCGCCCAGATGCTGAAAATCTTAACTCACCATCTTTGGAGTATGCTCCTGTGGGAACATATTCAATATGGTCAAAGTTTTTTAGCCTGACTTTAGCGCGCTCCAAAATGGTTTTGTCCGGCTCAAATAGATATATCTTTTTGTATACCTTCTCGCCAAACTGAATATATTTTTCTACTGTGTCACCGTCATATCCACCCAAATCAACGAAAACACCATCCTCAGAATAAGAAATTAACTTTTCATCGAAATACTGTCTGTCATATTGATCAGCTACAGCATCAGCATATGCAGCATCATACTTTAACCTGTACTGAATTAACCCGTCATGAACTTCGCGTGACTTATCATCTGTTAAGGATAAAAAGACTCCCAAATGCCGAGGTATATTTTGAGCAAAGTCTTCTTGGATTCCTATATATGGAATTTCGTGGGGATATAACTCAGGATTAATTAGAGAGAGGACTGGATAAGGCACGTAATTATTAAAGCCATTGGCTTTAAGTTGCTTTGCAATACTTTTTGAGAATCGGGTTGTAGCAATAATGATTGGAGTTTGCTTGTCAGAAAGCTCTGACAAAGGTATCACTGGAATATCAGAAACCTTAGTGCCATGCTTTGAAGATCCATTGTCAATAAAGTTAAGAACATTTACGCCTGAGGTCTTTAGGCTGTTTGCTACAAACTCACCAAGTCGCTGGGCATTAAAAACTGCAACACCTTTTGCATTTTTAATTGCCTCTAAAGCATCCTCATAGCGTTCTAAAATTAATTCCTTAAATTCATCAGAAGAATTTCCATAACAGGTTAACAATTGATTCATTCCTGGATATTTATTCATGTCTAACAATGCATTGATTTGCGAAATATCATCAATAACTACAGATTGGGGATCGGAATTCTTACCATTTTCCTTACGCTCATAAACACGAAGAATTTTTTTATTCTCAGAATCGTGACATTGAGTATCTGGTGAAACCACAAGAATATAGACACTCTCGATATCCTTTATTTCACTGAGGGAATGAATCAAACTACCACTTTGTGAAGGATCGATGCAGTAATTCCCTTCCTTGAACCAAAAAAGGTTTTTTTCTTTAGTGAATTGATCTATAACTGATCGCAGGCTAGGGTTAGACGCTAATGATGTACCGATAATAAGTTTCATATGTATTCGCTTAATTTATTTTTTAATTCCAAAATGATGTAGTGAGTGATCTACTAGGTGCCAAACATCTTGTTCTGTTAATACTCGGGGACTTTCTTTTCCAACCCAAACTTTATCTGAATAAACTCGATTAAAAATATGCTGACGAGCACTTTCTAAAGTAGGTTCTACTTTGCTTACAGCTTCCTTAATTTTCATATCTAAATAAACTTGGTGAAAAATAAATTCCCACCAAGAAATAACATCTTGCATTGTTCTAAAATTTTCGAATGCTGGTAACAATCTTAATTGCGTAATAAGAGATTTTTCAATATCTTCAATTTCTTCTAAATACTGTTCAATAGCAGTTCTAAAAAAAACAAAAAGGGTTTCAGCATGACTTAAAGTTGTTAGCTCTAAGAGTGCTCCAGCAGCCTCATGAATACTTCCCGTACGTATATTAGATATTGCCACTCCCGCTAAGGATGCTCCATAGAGTAATTGCTCATGGACAAAATCATTTCTTTGATTCTCACTTACAGCTAAGTGAATAGCATTCATGATTTTTGGAATTCCATTTAAGGAAAACATCTCACCAAACATGGAAGTCTCATGCTTTGCAATTAACGTTTCAAATAAATGTACAAACGCATCAAATGCACAACCAACAAGTGCTGCAGGAGGCATGCTAGCTAAAAATAATGGGTCCAAGAAGATCCAATCAGCGACAATCTCCCAGGTCTTGCCATACACTTTTGCATGAGTCATTTTGTCGTAAGTTACATAATAGCGACTTGACTCAGCTCCAGAACCCGCGGTTGTAGGAATTGCAATATAGATAGGACGAATTGATCCATCTTTTTTAGGTAAACCGAGTTTTGAACCTACTCCTACCCCCTCCAAAGATCCAAATAATGCGTGCAAAATAATTGACTTCGCAAAATCGGCGGCACTACCTCCACCGATTGATACTACGGCCTGAGGTAAGTTGCCAATTTGCTCTATAAAACTCATCACATCTTGAGCAAAAGGAGCTCCTTCTATGACCCAAATATGGCATTTTTTATTCGTAAATGTTGCTTTAATTTGATTCAATATCTCTGAATCGGCAAAGACACAATCCACAACAACTGCAACTGAATCATATTTATTAATAAGTTCAACAGCTTGATTAGATACTCCAGAACCAACAAAAATTCTTCCTGGAAAATAAAATCGTTTGGTCACATCATTATTGAAGAAAGTTTCAATATTCATTAGAAAGCCTCATGAATTTATAAGCTGAGCAAACTGCTTAACGCTGCTACAACATATAACATTTTTATTAGAAAGTAAATTTTCGTCCTGATAACCCCAAGTTGCTCCAAAAAACTTGAGGCCATTTTTAAAAGCGGACTCATGATCTTCTGCCCTATCGCCAACATAAATTCCCGAATTTCTATCAATTTTTTCTTCGTCTAATAGTACCGACAACATAGCTGCTTTATTAGCAAAGGATGGAGAGCTTGAATCTAATGCGTAAACACTCTTAAAGTATTGCTTCCATCCCAAATGATTCAATATCAAAGTGGTTGGTAAAATTCGTTTATTAGTAGCAATATGCAAGTTAAACCCAAGGTGGCAACATTCTTTTAATAGTTCATTTACACCAGCAAATGAGACTGTAGATTGATATCCACCAAAATCATAATGTTTTTTAAAATCATCTGCCAGCTTACCAATGTAATCTAAATCAAGAATACCAGTAAGTCGCGATAAGGTTTTAGCCAGTGGAGGGCCTATCAAATCAGAATTTAGAGGCAATAAGGGTTGAATAGAATTTGACTCTAGCACACGCTTAAAACACTCTAAAATACTTGGTGCAGAATCAATTAATGTTCCATCCAAATCAAAAATAATGTCAGTGATGTCCATATTCACCCATAACTCCAACTTTGGAGGATTTAAAATGCCTTTGGGCAGTTAATTCGATTGCCTTCTTTAACGGTACAGTAATTTCCATTTGCAGTTCTTGCTTAATTTTTTCAATATTTGGGATATATCTATTGCGTATATCTACAGTTGAACCGCTTAAATCTCTTACATCAATGCTTACATTTTCAGATAGCGTTGATTTAACTAAACTAGCCAGATCAAGAATACTAATAGTTTGATCAGAGCCAACGTTGTATGCATTTCCGGGTGCCCCACGTTCAATTAATGCAATCAACCAATCTGCCAAATCATCTTGATATAAATAAGATCTTATTGGACTACCATTGCCATTGATAATAATAGAATTACCATTTAATGCATCTCTAATAAAGTTACCAATCGCAAAATGAACATCTAATGGTAAATCTGGTCCAACAAAAGCAAAACATCTTGCTACTACAACTTCTAAACCATATTTTTCTGCATATAAAATACATAAATGCTCAGCGAGGCGCTTGGCTACACTATAAGAATTAGAGGCCTCTAGTGGGTTTGCCATCCCCATATAAGATTCCGGAAATGATTCTAATTGAGGTGGCAAAGCTCCATATACTCCGCCAGAGCTTGTTAGCAAAAATTTTTTAGCTTCAACCTGTGTTGCGAAATCTAGAATATTTCTAGTACCCGTGACAATTTGATCGAAGCGCTCAAGTGAACCCATTTTCGGTCCGAGGGTCGAATCTGCAGCGGCATGAAGCACGTGTGAATACTTAAGTTCCTCATTAGAAATTTTTTCCAAACTTTGCAAAATATCACCTTTGCGAAATCGTAGCCAATTCTCTTTAGAAAACTCTGGATAACTATTCAAAAAAGCATCTGGGTTGCGCGCTAACACAGTTACTGCCCCATCCTTTAAATCAATATGACGACTAATTTCTAACATACGGCGCAACAATGATCGGCCAAAGAACCCCGTACCTCCAGTGATAAAAAGAGAAGAGTTATTCAAAAAATGAGCGGTTGCGCTGATTGTTTGACTCACATTAGCCTCTGACTAATCGCGATCTATCATCTATACCGTCAAGCATTTCTTTTTCCAGTTGTTCAAGCGGTAAAAGTGGACTCATATCTTCAAGTGGCATGGAGATAATTGAACCATCAGGCTGGGGCATTGCCGCCACTTTTGGTGATAGTACCTCATCAGTTTTAAGGTGCACATTTAATAATCTTGGCCCACTTTTTCCAAACGAACTTGCCAACTGTTCAGTTGAAGTAATATGCTCAGCAAGCAGCCCCATTCCTTTGGCAACCTCAACAAAGTCTGGAATATAAAGTCCAGATGCCGGACCTGTTCCTAAATATCTCTCTTCAAAATAGTTTCGTTGCGTATTACGAATCGATGCATACCCACCATTATTCATTACAACAACCGTAATGGGCAGATTCAAAACTTTTAAGGTTGCGAGTTCTTGTAGGTTAAGCATCAGACTGCCATCACTTTCGACACAAACCGTTGGAATACGTCCTGCCCCAATGCAAGCTCCTATTGCTGCTGCAATACCATACCCCATAGAACCAAGACCAGAAGTTAAAAACATACGCTGACCAACTTTATTGCGATAAACCGTATAAAAAACCTCCACAGCCAATCCAGAACTTCCCGTTATTACTAACTGATTTTCGGGGATAGCCTTGGAAATGGTTTCAACAAAATCATAATGACTAATTGGTCCTTCTGGCTCAAAAGTCCTACCATCTAATGGGGTATAAGTTGTTTTCCAATCTAGACATTTAGCACGCCATGAGGCCCAGTCTGAATGTGGAGTCTCGGCAGATGAGTGCCATGCATTAATGAAATCTTTAGCGTCCGATAAGATCGGTAAAGTAACCTCCATTTGATGACGGTCTAATTCATTCTGATCTACATCAACAACTACTTTTTTGGCATTACGTGCAAAACCTTTTGGGTTATAGGCAGTAATAATATTATCTAACCTACAGCCGATGCTGATTAAGCAATCACAATTTTGTATTGCAAAGTTTGGTGCTCGAGCAGCAACCACACCAGGGCGACCAACGTATAAGGGGTTATCCCAAGCAAGAAGGTCTGAGGCATTCCAAGTAAACACACAGGGTATTCCAAGCTTCTCAACAAGTTCTCGAAATTCTTTCGCAGCACCTGAAATTCGAACTCCATGACCAGCAAGTACTAGCGGCCTCTTGGCAGAGGACAATAAATCTGAAAGATCTTTCAAAGCATGAGTAAAATCAGTTTTTCTGTTGTTGATCGGAGGTTCAAATCCTACCAACTTCTCTGGGTCAATTGGAGCCGCCTGAACA
>Ga0164296_1003854_pt1 | contig 13929 bp, 10 predicted proteins | sample GEODES057metaG_FD_113533 | JGI IMG/M metagenome (GOLD analysis project Ga0164296, IMG submission 113533) | Dystrophic lake water microbial communities from Trout Bog Lake, Wisconsin, USA - GEODES057 metaG | ecosystem: Environmental > Aquatic > Freshwater > Lake | place: USA: Trout Bog Lake...
GCCGTCCATCCAGGCATTCCGCTCCGACAGGGCGCTCATCACAAGGCCCAGCTGAAGCAGCGCAAATTCAGCGACGAGTCGAACCACTTCTGCATGGACCTCCACATTGCCTGACTCTGCTGATGACTGCAATAGTGCAAGCACGGCGGCTAGGTTGCACATGAGCACCTCGTTGCCGTCTCGTAATTCCTGAATCAGAAGCGCAATGCTGTTCGACAGTAGGCGACTATCCGCGACGGTAGCCAAGGCCAATCTGCGGCGGCCTGCCAGATCGTGCATTGCATCAAGCACATGGAGCAGCTCTTCTCCCGTCGTGATATTGGCCCGCCCGCGGGCAAGCACATCTCGCCGGGCCTGCAGCACGACGCCTTGCAGACGCTCCAGGACGATGGCCAAGTTTCGGGACTGGCGCTGTCTCAGGGGAAAAATCAGGCGCCACGCACACGCGTACTGCGCCGCTGCGGCGGGACACTCCTCCGCGTGAGCTTTGGCCCGGTCACCGGCTACGCAGCGCATGTAAGTTGCTGTCTGCGGACTAGTCGCCAAGTTCTGGATGGTCAGGCTTGCACTCAGCACTGGGCCGACGACGCTCGCCTGCTGCTCTGGGGCTGCAACTACCGTCCTCATCTCTCTCGGCTGCACAAGCGACTGCATCGGCGACGGAGGCTTGGGCAGCACTGGAGGTGTGGTACCTGGCGGCAACAGACCGAAGGGGTCCGAGTCGTCGCCCCAAGGCCAGCCAAGCAGCGCGTCCTCGACGTCATCTCCCCACCCAGCAACGGGGAGGGGCGGTAACTGCAGGAGCGATGCGTCACCAAGCGCCGGCACCCCTTCCAACAGCGCTGCACTCGGACCACGCTGTACACTACCGCCGCTTCCGCTCTCCGCGGCTCCTGCGGCAGACGCCTCACGCCGCCTCTTAAAACGGGTCAGGGCCAGGTCACGTGCCCGTGCGCACGTCGTCAGCTTCGTGCGCTCCGACTTCGCTGAATGGCTCTCAAACTCGCTTTCGTCGTGGAACGTATGATGGTTGGTACAGTAGCGCACACGCTTACCATTTACAACGTGAACACCTGGCGTAAGGTGAGCGGGGCAGACGCCAGCGCGGTTGCAGGCCAGGAGCTTCCTGTAGGAGGGAGTGCTGCGTTGAGGTGCCTCCACATGGTTCGCGCATACGCTGCATCGCAGCCTTGCAGCGTGAGCAGCGTCTGGCGACGCGGTGGCTTCCATGACGCGTGACCCCCGAGGGATGACACCGGTAGGTACTGCATCTCTGAGTAGATCTACCGTAATTGTAAAGTCTTCTGAGAGTCCGTTCCGGCGTGCTTTGCACTCGCCTCCCGCGGCTCAACGACACCTTGTGGTATTATCAACGAGCCACAATCGGCTGCGATGCAGTGGCGCATCCATATGGTCACGCAGGGACTGTGAAGCAGCTGCAATGGTCCTGCCACGTTAGTGGCCAGGGCCTTTCTCCCTAAAAGTTTGATGACATCACCATCATCTCTTTCGTCTTAGCTCTCCTTCGCAGCGTCCAAGAATGTGTCGTTCGCTCAACGCCTTTCTCGAGGCCGTGCCGCAGAGGAGGCGCTCCAAACAGCGAAAGCCAGCCTGTCCACGGTGTCGGGGAGCGAGCTGTTGTACGCCGCCAGGGCAGCAGATACAAGTGGTGGCAGCCGCGGCGCCTGGTCGCCGGAGCGACGAGGGAGCCGGAGTATTGAGGTTGTTAGCGTCTCTGCGTCCAGGCGGCTGTACACGGGGAGGTGCGTTTCCAATACAGGCCCGGTCAAGATGCCCGCGGTCAGGTCTATCCACGCCGGCTGCCCGTCAACAAGCACCAGGTTCGCTAGCCGCGCGTCGCCGTGCACGACGCCACGGTCGTGGAGCGCAGCCAGCGAGGCGAAGGCAGCAAAACACGCACTCTGAGAACCGGCGTCAAATGCGGCTCCGCAGCGGCTCAGGAGGAAGCCGCGGCCGAGGGGTGGCGCCAGAACAAGGGAGCCGGGCACAGGAGCCACCACAGGCGCCCCCCGTGAAGCTGCGTCGACCAGTGCCTCGAATTCGGCACCAAGGTTGAGTAGCGAATCGCTCCAGTCACCGGCACCTGCGCCGGCGGGAACCACCTTTAGTGCCATGCGTACCCCACCCTCTGTCACTGGCGTAGAGCGCAGCACTGCGAACACGCGGCCAGAGGCTCCAGCGCCCAGGAAGGCTGTTCCTGCTTCGCCTAGTGTCGCATTCGCCGGTCTCAGGCCCAGGTCGGTCAGCAGGTGTCGCAGCAGTGGCAGAAACGGCGGCGGCGGCGGCGGCGCGTGACCCATGAAGTGACGCACGCGGTTGGCTGAGCCGGGTGTCGTCCAATAGGACTTCACCAGCGCCACCGGTTGGGCGGCGTAACTAGAGAACAGCCAGAAGCCTCGTTCATTGAACAGCATGCCACGGCATTCGCCGGGGATGAGGCGGTGGTACATCACCAGCTCGCCGAAATGCTTTTCTGTCAGATCCCCAAATTTCGCCTCATACAGCTCACGCACGCACCCGTCGCGCTGCAGCCGCGGATCCGCGAGGCGGCCAAAGAGGAAGCACTCGCCGGAGCCTTGCGTGGCCAACCCTGGTTGTGTCCATACGCACACATGTGGTGCTACAAACAGGTCAGGCTTCAGGCGCATGCCGCGCAAGGGAGAGGCCAGGTTGTCCAGCCACGACCGATTTTCACTGTTGACGAGCACGCTGCGGCAGGGGTCTGCTGCGTCGCCCGTCACACGCAGCCGCCAAAGGACTGGAGTCAGAAACTTGACGACCTCGGCCTCGCTCTTGCAGAGCAGCAGCGCCCGCTGCTGCTCAGCGTCCAGCACAGCGTCGCCGTCGCTTCCAGTAAAATCTTCCACTCTGTTGCTTAGGTGCAGGGCAGCCAGGGTCTTGTCGCCCAGGGCAACAGGCGTGGTGTCGTGTATCACTTCCGCAGTCAGACGCTCCACCACCATGCTGGCCACCATGTCCGGAGCAAGGAGTGGACTGAAGCTGGTTGCAAACACAGCGAGCAGCCACACCCCGTCCACCACGCCCGCCTCCTCAAGCGTGTCTGCGGGGTCAAGCGTCGTGGCCGCCTCTTCGGCCGCCTTGCGCTCCGTCGGGTCTTTGGTCAGCTTGCCAGGGCCGCGGTGCACCAGGCGCAGCGACACCAGCGACGGGTCTATGTCCAGCTTCGCCTGAACCACCCAGCGTGCTATGAGCTCTGCTACAAGTTGTCCGGTGTCCACGTTTTTGACGATGTCGTATCGCGCCCCGGCCACGTCCATGCGCTTGACCCAGACGGTCACAGGCACGTTGGGTGAAGCACTCGCTGCTGCCTAGAGACGTAAGGAAGACACTCCTCAGCACAACGACGGGTCCCACACCGGCGTCAGGACGCACCGTCAGGACGCAAGACAGTTTGCGACAGCTAGAGCGAGGCGGTCGTGTCACGAAAGAGCAACGCTCCGCGACAACGTCCTGGCCAGCAAGGAAGGCGCGACGCGACACCCAACACTCTTGCGTTGCCACTCCAGCCTGCGACGGCACCAAGACGTCGCGCGAACCACGCACGGTGCTCAGCGCCAGCGTTCCATGCGGTGGTGGTACGTGTTCGGCGCGAGCGTGGACGTGTGTCGCTGGCCACAACATCCTGCCTCTACGGAACAGCAAACAAACTTCAGCAGCGCGTTTGAATACTCCACACAAGCGCGCACGCACAGAACAACAACACGACTCTCGTGGAGGCACGGCTGTGGAGGATAACCGGGCGTGCACACACGAGTTGGACACAGAGCAAAGTTCAGCTGTGTTGTCAGAAACACGCCTTGCCTACCAACACACGCGCACAGGGCGCTAACTGGCACCGCACCTCACTGCCAGAAGCTGTGTCGAACTGATGAGACGTCTGGCTTGTAAGCAGGGGAACGACAAGACAGTCACCTGAGGAAGCACGTGCCCGCACAACGGGTTCTGGAAGAGCAGCTGGACGCGCTGCAGTCCCACTGCGCACAGCACAGGACAGCGAGTGTATGTAGAGCAGCGTGACGTGATTAGACTACGACTGCGCGCTTGCAGAGGATGCTATTGAGTGGCCAGGCCTGCGCCCGAGCATTGTTTTGCCGCGCGCTCGGGTGCGTGGAGACGATACGGGATGCTTTGATTGTGTATTGGTGATGTATCCGATGTTCTAGTGTCGGCGGATGGGCGGTAGCGGCTCGGGCCGCGATACTATGGATGTGCCAGCGCCAGCGGAGACTTTACCATCAGGCCATCCGCCCGCGTGCATCCCCACTGCCGCTAGCTCCACTACTCATGCTCTCATATAGCGCAACCTCAGCGAGCCCTGCGGCGCGCGACCTTGCAGACACCGCTCCAAGCAGGTTGTCTCCAACAGGGGCGTTCTCATGCAGTGCAGTCAGCTGATCCATGTACGCGCCTGGCCGCCCCTCCAATCCCGCGGGGTCGCCCTCATCCTCAAGTGCGATGACGGTCTTTAGATCGCGCATGAGCGCTGCAAATGAGCGCGGCACCTTTGCCTTCAGCGTTGCAAGCAGCGGGCTATCAGGGATGATGGCAGCCGCGCGACCCCCCGACACCTGCCCATCATCACCAGGTGACGAGCTCAACACGGCACTCACCGCCTTGCAGCGCTCCGTCGCTGAGCTTGCTGCAGCAAACACGTTGACAGGATTGCCCAGACGCGCCCCCAGCAGCTTGGCAGCCACGAGTGCAGAGTGTGTGGTCGCGTGCACCGGCATTGTGTTAAGCTTCTCGAAGTTTTCCGCGTCGGTGACACATTGCAGCAGCGCTAGGAACCGCACCTCGCGCAGGGGGCTCTTCTTGGGAGAGCTCTCAACAAGTGTTCGCAGGCTGGATGCCAACGGCAAGTTCGCAGCGTCGTCGGGAAATGCCAGCACAAATGCAGAGAGGCGCTTGGCATCCAACGTTGCCACCAAGTCAGAGAGCTGCTTCACAAGCACATCACTTTGGTTTAGGTCGAGAGCAACCACCATCGTAGTGAATCTGTCCTCAAGCTTCCGAACAGGATGGCCGTGCTCATCAAGCTCCACTGTCTCACTCGCACTGTCCATCAAAGGAGTGGCCTCTAGATCAGCTGTCGTAGCGGTGCTGCTCATATCCAAGTGTGCAATGCGCTGTGCAGCAGCAGTGGCAGCAGACTCGATGACGTGCCCAGGCAGCGATACAACTTTCTTGGCTGCGTCTCCTATATGCTGAACGAGCGTTTCATCTGCCTTGACCAGGTGCGCACGCGCAGACTTGCCAAACTGCTTGATGTCAGCAGCCGCGTGGTCAGCATCTGCCTGCGTGGCGCATGCCATCGTGACAGCCCAGTTGTCAACAAGCAAGCGAGAGGCCACGGCCAGTGCGTCGTGAGATGCGCCAAGCACGAGAGCAATGGGCACTACGGCGTCTTCGTCGTACTCGTCACCCGCGCTGTTCGCCTTGCCAGCGTCCCCGATGACGCGCATTGCGACACGGAAAAGAACAGGACCAACAACCTGATTGATGAGGATCACGGCGATGAGCGAAGACTGGAATGATGGCCCAAAGGATGGGAACAGCACAGCCATCTCTGATGCCAGACCCAGAGACACGCCAGCCTGCGTGAGCAGCGCCATCCACATCAGCATGTTCTCCTTGCGGCGCAAGGGCCGCACGCCTGCCAGATAGCCACCAATGGCAGACCCGATGAAGACGCACAGTGCGCGCACAAAGGCGATGACGGCTGCAAATCCGAAGGACTGCGCCAGCACCTTCAAGTTGAGGCTGGCGCCAGTGAGAGTGAAGAAAGGCAGGAAAACGTAAGGTCCGAGCTTGCCCAGGACGAGGATGAAGCGGTTCCTGTGGCCGCTGTTGTTTGTGCAAACGTAACCCGCGACGATGCATATCAGCAGTGACTCCAGCGTGATGGCGAAGTGCTTGTACTTGCGGCTGGTGTAGATGGCCAGCCAGTGGGAGAAGACGAAGATGCCCAGACCCAGCGGCAGGATGAGGTAGCGCTGCACGTAGGACTTGAAGAGCATGAGGAACATGAGAAAGCGGCCCACAAACCAGCCGATGACGATGGATAGGAGCAGCACGCCAAGCGTAACAAGCACAGTGAAGATGCTGAAGCGCTCATTGTCGCAGGTGGTGCGCGCGATGGACGTCGTGATGGAGAACAAGATTAGAACGTACAGGTCGCCAAGCACTGTCATGCCCAGCACCGCGCTCGTGAACGTGCCCTTCGCACGCTGCTCCTTCACGATGGCGATTGCGCTGGCTGGCGAGCGGGCAACCATGATGGAGGCTGCCACGGCGGCGATAGAGCCTCGGCAGTGGTGGAAGCGCAGCGCGTTGAGGAAGGGAAGCAGAGGCGCAGCCCAGACAATAGCGAAGGTGCAGAGGAAGAACGTGACGAAGGCCGTCATGCTCGTCTGGTACATGATCTGCCTGAATAGCGCGCGCAGCTCGGGGAGGTAGAGCTCGGCCCCGGCTGAGAAGCAGATGAAAGCCAGCGCCCCTTGCGTCACCAAGCCCAGCGGGAGCAGGTCTTTGTGCTGTATCAGGTTCAGTATTTGCGGACCCACCACTGCGCCGATGATCATGTAGCCCGTAATGAGAGGCAGGCCAACAAAGGTGAAGACGCCTCCCAGCTGCGAAGAGGCGACGACGCAGACCAGGAACGTGATCCAGCACCGCACCGTGCCCAGCGGGAAAACGCTCGCATACGAGTCCTGCGACACCTCGAGCAGGTGGCGGCCGCTTCCTGACGCAAAGTCAACAAGCGTTGTCGCGTTCATGGCGCAGCACTGCAGCAGCCGTGCGGCAGCAGCCGCGCCCAGACACCGGGCAGTGTCACGCAGACAAGGACACGCACAACGAAGCGCTCAAAGCGGGCGCAGCGCGCAGCGGAGCCCACGAAACGAGACTCTGCGAAGATTCTGCATGTCAAGACGACGGTGACACGCGTGCACGCACTTGCAAGTCCGTGTGTTTCATTTCGCGGTCAATTCAGCTTTACATCTGCAGCAGCCATTGACGCCCTCCACGTGGTCCATTTGCTTATGTCGTTGCGGTCTTCTGACAGCGCAGCATGCAGCCGACGGAGCGTCTGCCGGGTCAGCATCTCACCAGGTGGCTGGGCTTCGGCGCGCGAGGATGCACTTGCCACTCGACGCTGGCCAATGTCTGCGTCAACGAGGCGCGATGTCGTAAAGCTTGTTGGCGTCAAGCCGAGCTGTTTGAGAACGTCTTGCAGCTGTTCCACGGAGCCAGCGCGCCCATTCCACGTGCAGGCATCCATCAGCAAGTGGATGGTGTCCAGATTTGGGCTGACGCCGAAGGTGGGCTCGAAGGCCTCGTACGTCTCAAACGCGCGCTGAATGTCGCCTGACAGCCCGCATGCCGCAACGACGACGTTCAACGCAGCCACAGGTACTGCCAAGCCACTGTTCTTGAGGCGTTCAAGGATGAAGTACGCGCCATCCAGCGCAGCAGGTCCCCCGCAGCAAGCTCGAATGACTGCCGTCCACGTGCTGGGATTCTGTGTCATCTCTGGATGCGTCTTGTGGGCCTCCACAAGCGCCGCAAAAGCAGCTTCGACGTCACCACAGGCTGCGCGCGCGGCAGCAAGAGCAGCATACAGCCCCGGCGCTGGTGGCGTGCCTGTGCTCTGTGCACGGTTACAAATGTGTTCCCATGCCGCCTGGGCAAGCGCCTTGCTCCTCGTTCGCGCTGCCGTATTCAGGACTGCCAGCAAAGTGCCTCCGTCAATGGCAGTCACAGCTGCAGTTGCGGGTTCTAGGCGTGCAAATGCGAAGCTGACCAGCTGGTCGTCGTGTTTATCGACGCCAACATCGATGGCAGAAACCAGCAACGACAGCTCTAGCTTTGCGCCAGTATCGGCTAATAAGCGCAACGCACGCCGAACAATGCCTGCGTGGCTCCATTCAACGGCAGCACTTGCCTGCAGGGCGAGTGCAGTCAGGCAAAGCACTATTGTGAGACACGTGGGTCATCTGAGTGTGCGCACCGCTGCGCTGAGCGACTCTCGAAGTCGGATGGATGCCCCCGTGCCGATGTCAGCGGAGGGGTTGCTGTGAGCCTGCATTTCATCCAACAGGGATTCCATCATGGAGCTGTGACGCGAGTCTTCGAAGTCCAGCGCCATGCTGGACAGCACGTCGGACAAAATGGACACCGGCAGAGCGATACCGCGACGCCGCGCCTCCTTCAATACTGTGGATCCGAGCGAACCAAAGCGCCGCTTTCGCGCAAGTGTCGCGTGCGGCTCGAAAATGATCGGCCTCGGTGACAAGCCGCGCTCATCCATCTCGTGTAGTACCTGCAGCAGTGGCTTGGCAGCATCGTCCTGGAAATGTTGGACGCGCCAAGCGGCAGTGAAGCCGTGGCAAAGAGAGTGCAGATAGAGCGCGTACGCCCTCTGCGACGGGCTGAATTCCCTCGGCTTCGAGCCTGCAGAGGTGTTGCAAGGCATTCAAACCAAACGAGAGTGAGCCAGCGTGCCCCCAGGTCAATAGCACGGCGGTGGCTGCTCGCACCGTCCTCCTGATGGAGTGAGCCTGCCCTCCACCGCTCGAACAGGTCAACCACCTGCGTGTGCCTGCCGCCTGAGTCGGCAGTATCCGGGTGAAGGTCGCGTCAGATAACAACGCGTGTGGAAGGCTCTGCGGAAGCGTGAACGCACCTGCGCCAAGCTCCTGCAGGCTCTTTGTCACTGCAGCGTTGTCCGTGGGGTGCACCTTCTTCTTGGTCACTATCACCCTCACCTTCGGCCTCTCGCCACTGGCGTCAACAGCGTCACCAGCGCCCGAGTCTGGCTGCTCCGCTGCATCTGGGTCCTTCCTTGCTGGATCAGCTTCACCTTCGACTGCAGTCGACGCAAGACGAGCAGCAGGCACGCGCAGGACTGGATGATGGAATCGCTCAGAGTTTGCAAGCCCCACAGCTCGTCTGTCGAAGCCTGCTGGCGGGCCTCTGTTGGCTGGCAAGGCATGCTGGACAGATCTGGCAATAGCACGCAGCACGGCGCGCCTCATCGCCCAGGAACACTATCACCGCGCACTTTTGAAGTTAGTCTGCGGAAGCTTGATTGCAACACACGGTTTCTTGGAAGGCTTCTTGAAACCACCTTGTTGCCACAGTGGCACGCTCATCTCGCCTCTCGAGAGACGCGTTGTTGCTGCGTGGCTGCTCGTGTATGCGCTGCATTGAGGCTGGAACTACGAGAGCGAGTGCGCTTCTGGGCGCCAGGTCGCGCAGGAGTCACATACAGCCGGTCCGAAGCATGTCGTCGCCCGTCGAGCAGCTGCAATCGGAGGCAGACGAGCTGCACAAGCACGCGGCATCTCTCAACAAGGCTGGCCGCTTCGAAGGTGCGTCTGTTGTGTGGCGACTTGGCCCACGTTCACGGTCCTGAGGCTACGAGAACAGAGGCCAAGGGAGCGTATGCAGCCTACCAAGCAGCCCTCGCTCGAGTAGATCAAGCCAGCGGACTAGAGGACCCTCAGACTGCCGAGCAGCGGCTGTGGGCGTTAGCACGCGCCGCTCCAGCACGCAGGCCAGCTGCTGCCCAAGGCGGGATAGACCACGACAAGTTGCTTGGCGCGATCTTAGGTGCTGCCTGCGGGGACGCCGCGTCCATGGGCTTGCACTGGCTGTATGACATGGACAAGTTGAAGGCTCGCGTTGGAGACGACCTCTTAGGCGCCGCCTTCCACGAACCGCAAAACTGCTTCTATTCCTACGCCTCCGGCTCTCCGTCACCATACGGCCAACAGACGCTCGCGTTGCTGCGCTCCATCGCCGAGACTGGCGGCTTTTCGCCAGAGGCTTACGCTGCGCGCAACTTCTCGACCTTCAGCGCACCTGCATTCATCTCATCAGGCGGTTACCTGGACGGCAGCACGCGTGGCTTCTTGCGCAATGTGCAAGCAGGCGCTGCATGGCCTCTCTGCGGGACAGATGATTCACAGGCGAACTGCGTCTGCCGGTTGCCGCCTCTCGTTGCCCTCTTCGCTGGCGACGCGGCCCTGATCCCATGTGTCGCAGACATGATTCGTGTCACGCAGAATAACAACACTGCTGTCGCGTGGGGTTGCGCAGCTGCGCGCGTACTTGAGGCCATCATCCTAGGCGCACCTCCGTCAGAGGCGGTGACATTAGCCATCGCAGCGCTGGAAGATTCAAACCGGACGAGCCCGCTTGCGCTAGATGCAGACGTTGCTGCAGCGATGAAGGCTGCCTACGCGCTGCGAGAGGTTTCGCATGCGGATGCAGTCTCTCAGCTTGGCCGCAACTGCCACCTGCCGGGCTGCATACAGAGTCCGGTGCATGCGCTGGTGTGCACCGTCTCGCTGCGCTTACCTGGTCAATGCAGTGGCTACCAGGTGGCAGTGACGGACACCATATTGCAGGTGAACATCGAATCTGTGTTTGGCGCATGTTGCCAGTCACACTCACTGCGCCTTCCTTCCGCTTAGGGTGGCTGCAACGCCTCTCGCTCTGGCTTCATAGGAGCATGCCTCGGCGCTCACCTCGGATTGGGAGCCATTCCGCAGGAGTGGCGCAACAAGATGACTGGCTTTGAGGCTGTAGCACGTGATGCTGAGGCGTTAGCTTCGTTGCGGGGCGTGTGAGTGCAATTTCATGAGTGCGCCTATTGTTGCGCTTTGTCTGGCGAGCTAGGCGTCTCTCTCTTGAGGCGCGCAGCCTCCTGCAACAATGCGTCCCTGAACGCCTCCCGGTAGCCTAGCACGAACTGGCGCACGCCGTCTCTGTATGCCGCTGCCCGCGACTCGTATATGTCTCGCAGGTACGGCCGCGCAGCCCTGACACCCGCCTTGGCGGTATCCGCTGCAGGGAACACACACACAGGGAGCAGTGTCAACACCGGTGTGTCTCCGTCGTCGGCCAGAGCAAGCAGCAGGGCGCACCTAGCTCTTGCTTCAATGCTTGTTCTTCTGCCCTACCGTCCGGTGCACTGTCCGTGTCGCCAGCCTTGTCGCTGGCATACAGGTCAGGGAACGACACTCGGAAGGACGCCCTGTACTCAGCCAGCCCCTCCCTGAGCGCCTGTTGGACGTGTGCAGAGGCTCTCCAGCGTCAGTGCGGGCGCAAACTCGGGCCGCTGCTGCAGCGGGCGTGCCGTGCCTTCAGCACTTCAGTTGGCGACAGCCGTCTGCCTGTACTTTTCACCCGCTGCGCCACCACCTCCGGCGTGTCTGGCAGCGATGACGGCCACGCAATCTCCTTGAAGTCATGCCTGAGATACAGCCACAGCCTGCGCGCGACGCGGGCCATGCACGAGGTGGATCACATCAGCTTGCTGTGCTGCACAGGTTTTGCGAGGCGGCGCGCAGTTGTGCGTGCTTTGAGGAGTGACGCGCGCTTTGGCAGTTGATTGTGGATGGGTGTGGGGATGCCAGGTTATCGCGCATGCGCGATAATCCCAGCCTTACATGAAATTCCTGCATGGCGTTACCCCTGAGGAGTAAGCCATCCACTTCCCGCTCTCCGAGGTGCAAGGGAGGCGAGTCGCGAACCGCAGAGGGCCTTCGTGATCACCCCCTCGCGCTGCACAGGTAAGTATGCTCCACACGATGCCAGGGTTTCCAATAGGAAAGCCCTCAGAGTGCACTAAGTGATGGGTCTGCTACTCAGCCCGCACCGTTGTCACCCTTTACCCCATCGCGCTCTCGCAGCGCCTCCAATTCACCAGGCTGCCACTGCAACATGGACGGCTTATATTCCGCTGCCTTGCGCGTGACGCCGAGACCCACATACGCGCGCAAAGCTACTATTTGGGCAGAGCCTCCCTCCTCACCACGTCCGAACAGGGACCGGCTGCTGTCTCTACGGCGAGAATAGTATGTGCCCAGACGCGACCGAGCGATGCGCTGCTCTATGGAGATTTTCAGGCCCTCGGGGCCAAACTGCGGCCCTTGTCCCTGCTCATCGATGATTGCCTGCCATCTCAACGCGTGTAAGCGCACAGCAGGCATGCTGCTATGAGACAGCCACGCGCACCATGCCACTGCCGCCAATCTTGGGCAGTTTCTCGACTGGCTGGTCAACTGAAGCCCACGTGAAAAGAAACGCCGAGATCGCGTCGCGCCAATCGCCGTAACCGAGCCAGCCTTTAGGATTGTAGCCGCCGCATACAGCACCTGAAAGCGAATGGCGTCTTAGCAGGTTCACCAGTCGCAGACAGTGCAGCGTGGACGCACCTCCTGCCGTCTCGCATACCAGCACCGCTGCACCCATGCCATCAAGCGCACTGTGAAAGTCTCCAGCTGACCACCCATCTCGCTCAGCGTCATATACAAGTACTAGCTGCTGGAATTCGAGCTGCGTTTGCTTTAAAAGTGGTCTCAAACGCGCAACTTCGCCTTCGTCTCCCTCCACAGGTTCTGCACACGAGTCGACCACCGGCGGATACTGGTCGGGCCAGTCTTCGACTGTCATTCGCGTCAAACCCGCAGGGGCCGGGTCCTCGACCCGCTCTTTGCCGAACAGGAACGTGGCTATCCGGGTTATCAGGTCGTCGTTCGCGGCGCATAGCCTTCGAGGAGGAGTTGGTCGTCGCTGCCGAGGCGACTGCCGGACGACAGGGCACTGACGAGGCAAAGACTGGGGGCTGTGGAGCGGAGCGGAGCGGAGCATGGGTCCCGCGGAGGAGGAGGAACACAGCCTATTGCTGACATCAATTCGCTTCGCTCATCGCAGTGCCTCGGCGTCGTCAGTCTGTGGGAGGCAGTGATGGAAGAGGCGGCACGCGTTGGCCCAGGCGAGCTCCTCCACGCACTCCACTGGAATGCCCCGCAGACGACCCACAGCTGCAGCGATGATGGGCAAGTTAGCCTGTGCATCGTGTGGAGTGACATGCGTTGTGAGCCCCAGGCGCAATGATAACGGTAGCCACACACGTACCGGCACGTTGAGCGGGCGCGGCGTACACGTTGACCATTCAGCATCATCACCACATGCGCAGCCAAGGCCACCAAGCTGAATCCTGGATTGCGGTGGTGCGAATGCCAGGCCGTCCAGGTTGCCCGCAGGCAGTAAGCCATCGGGCGCATCCGACTCAAGAAGAAGCCTGTCCTCTGCGATTGATGCAAGAAGAGTTGCTGTCTTCCTCCTTGTATTCGCCGCGGAGAATGACAGCATCGCGCCCAGTGCCTGCATTTGTTTTGCGTGCTTCGACTCGCCGGAAAACCCGTGGATGAGCAGGCCCGAGCGCTGAAAGCCAGCAGGTGGCGCTGCTGCCTCAAGCTCGCGACATAGCAACTCGGCAGCACCTGCACCAACGCAATGCACTGACACGGGGCGCTGTATTTTCACCGCCAAGCGAAGCTGAGTACGCAGAACTGCTCCCTGGTCGGCTGTGGACGCTATGCAGCTGCTCGACAGGTGCAGGCCGACCTCGCCGATTGCAGCCCGTGGATGTTGCAGCAACGTCGCTTCCAACGCTTCTTCCCACGTGGTTGAGCGAACGTGGACGAACCACGGATGCAGGCCGAAGCTTGGCAAGCAGCGTACTATGCTGTGTGTCTCGCACACTGCCACCACCGACTGCCAGTCTAGCTCGGACGTGCCATTGACAACAGTGTATTGCACGCCTGCCGCAGCAGCGTCGTGCAGGGCGGTGTCGACAAAGTGGCTCAGGCGGCCATCCTGTGTGTTCGCTGGTGCCTGTCAGACTCGGAGCTCAATAAAAGCGTGTGACGATGTATCATGGCGCGCCTGCAAGTGACAATGCACATCGAAGAACCGCGTCATGTACCGTGCAAGAAGCGCATTGCAGGCTCTTTGCGGGGGCCTCGAAAGTGCCACTCGGGTATAGGACGCGATCCAGTGCAGACACGCGCACAATACGTCATTGCTGTTCAA
>Ga0164296_1003856_pt1 | contig 13925 bp, 13 predicted proteins | sample GEODES057metaG_FD_113533 | JGI IMG/M metagenome (GOLD analysis project Ga0164296, IMG submission 113533) | Dystrophic lake water microbial communities from Trout Bog Lake, Wisconsin, USA - GEODES057 metaG | ecosystem: Environmental > Aquatic > Freshwater > Lake | place: USA: Trout Bog Lake...
GAGTTCGAGGGCGACTCGAGCTCAGTGCTTTATGTGTTCATGCCGCCCGTGGCGCAACTTGAAGACTACCTTGCGCTGTTGCAAGCGGTTGAGGAAACCGCCGCAGCCTTGAACTTTCAAATTGTCATTGAAGGCTATCCGCCGCCACGCGATCCTCGTTTGACCGTTTTACAAGTGACCCCTGACCCAGGTGTGATTGAGGTGAATATCCACCCTGCTCATAATTGGGCCCAGTTGGTTGATCACACCGAATTTTTATATGAGGCGGCTCATCAGACTCGGCTAAGCACAGAGAAATTCATGATTGATGGGCGACACACCGGTACCGGTGGTGGCAATCATTTCGTGATGGGCGGGGCGACACCGGTTGATAGTCCATTTTTGAGACGCCCTGACGTACTGGCGAGTTTGCTGGCGTTTTGGCATAACCATCCCTCGATGTCGTATTTATTTTCTGGTCTCTTTATCGGACCGACCAGTCAATCGCCAAGAGTCGACGAAGCTCGCAACGATCAAGTGTATGAACTGGAAATTGCCCTACAGGAAATCGATCGTCAATTGCAAATCTATGGACAGTGTCCGCCTTGGATGGTTGATCGAGCATTGCGTAATATTTTGATCGATGTCACTGGCAACACTCACAGGGCTGAATTCAGTATTGACAAGCTGTATTCCCCTGACGGACCGACCGGCAGATTGGGTTTGTTGGAACTACGAGGTTTTGAAATGCCGCCGCATGCTCGCATGAGCCTGGTGCAGCAGTTATTGATACGAGCGCTGGTAGCCTGGTTTTGGAAAACACCTTACCGGCCCGCTTCAAAAACACGCCTGACACGCTGGGGTACGCAATTGCATGACCGATTTATGCTGCCAACATTTGTCATGATGGATTTTGAGGGTGTTTTGGCTGAACTGGGTCTTGCGGGTTTCGCTTTCGAACCTAAGTGGTTCGCACCTCACATGGAGTTTCGGTTTCCAGCGATTGGTCATGTGGATGTGAGAGGTATGCGAATGTCATTGCGCACAGCGCTTGAACCCTGGCATGTGATGGGTGAAGAGGGCTCTGCTGGTGGCACGGTGCGTTATGTGGACTCTTCGCTGGAACGTATTGAATTGAAAGTATCTGGGTATACAGACAATCGTTACGCGATTGCTGTGAATGGCATCGTCCCGACTATGCAGCCAACAGGAGTGGAGGGTGAGTATGTGATCGGCGTGCGCTTCAAAGCGTGGGCACCACCGTCGGCTTTACACCCAACGATCGGTGTGCACGCACCGCTATCGTTCGATCTGGTGGACAACTGGTTGTCGCGCTCACTTGGGGGTTGCCGTTATCACGTCGTGCATCCTGGCGGTCGTAATTACGATACTTTGCCGATTAATGCATTTGAGGCCGAGAGCAGGCGGCTCGCTCGCTATTTCCCCTTGGAGCACACGCCGGGTCATGTGCAGTTGCAGCATCAGCCCCCGGCAGCTGAGTTTCCCTTTACACTCGACTTGCGCCGTCATTAATAAAGTAGTGTTAGAGCAATGTCGTCTTCATCGAGCCCACTATCAGATTCAGCAAAGCTTGATCAAATCAAGCGCGATGAACTCATGGCGCAAATTCTTGCGCTTACTGCCAAGGTTAAAACTGGGCATTTCGATGAGTTTCGCGATGTCAAAGGAAAGTTAAGAGCTGACTGGCAGACGTTTTTTGAGTACTTAGGCCAAGCTGGCCTTGAGGAGTTGCCCGAAAGCGTCGACTCGATTGCTCGGATCATTGCGCAGAACGGCGTCACTTACAACGTTTTTGCTGATAATCAGGATCAGGCCCGGCCATGGTCTTTGAATCCATTGCCCTTACTAATCAATCCCAATGAGTGGCGAGCGATTTCAACATCTCTTTGCCAGCGCGCGAAGTTGCTTGACCGGGTATTGCACGATGTCTACGGAGAGCAAAAACTCATTAAAGGCGGCTACTTGCCAGCGGCGCTGGTGCTTGGCAATCCGGGTTATATGCGCGGCATGAAAAACGTCGAACCGCTAGGTGGCGTTTATTTGCATGTTGTGGCGTTCGATATTGCAAGAGGCCCTGATGGCCGCTGGTGGGTAATTGGCCAGCGCATGCAGTCCCCCTCGGGCTTGGGTTACACGCTGGAAAATCGACTGATTGTTTCGCGCCTGTTTCCGCAAGCCTATCGTGAAATGCGCGTGCAGCATGTGGCCTCAAGCTACAAGCGCCTGCTTGATTCTATGCAATCGGCCGCCGCATCAATCGCACAAGGTGCGGCACGTTTTGCCTTGCTTACGCCGGGCCCATTTAGCGAGACCTATTTTGAGCACGCTTACTTAGCCCGCTATCTGGGCCTGCCATTGGTCGAGGGAGCAGACCTCACTGTTCGAGACGACAAACTGTATCTCAAAACGATGCATGGCTTGCAGCGGGTGCATGGCCTGCTGCGGCGACTCGACGATGATTATTGCGATCCACTTGAGCTCAAGTCTGACTCGAGTCTTGGGGTGCCTGGTTTATTACAAGCGGTTCGTGCGGGCAACGTGGTGATGGCAAATGCGCTGGGTACGAGTTTTCTTGAATCACCTGCGATACAGGGCTTTTTACCGGCCATTTCCGAGTACCTGCTTGGCGAGCCTTTAAAAATGCCTTCTCTACATACCTGGTGGTGTGGTGAGCAGGCAGCCTGGCAGGATATTTCTCAGGACTTGCATACCCAGGTGGTCAAGCCGACTTTTGTCACAGGTGCACGCAACAGTTTTCAACCGGTTATTGCAAGCTTGTTAGATAGTCAGGGATTGCAGGCTTTACGAGACCGTATCGATGTGCAGCCTGATATTTACACCACGCAAAGTTACTTACCGTTTTCGCAAGCGCCGACGTGGTCTGAAGGTGGCATTACGCCTCGGACAGCGATGCTGCGTGTCTACGCGATCGCTAACGGCAACGGCGCTTGGGAGTTGTTACCAGGTGGCATGACGAGGATCGCGGCAGTTGATCCGCATGTGGTTTCCATTCAAAGCGGTGGAAGTACGCTGGACACTTGGGTAATGACGGATCAGCAAGTTGATCAGTACTCAATGCTGCCAAATCGCGTGAAGTTGCCGCGCTGGACAGCGGCGCAAGAGCTTGTTTCAAGCCGTTCAGCGGAAAACCTCTTCTGGCTCGGTCGTTATACAGAGCGCTGTGAATCGATGGTTCGTTTAGCCAAAGAGGCTTTGGTCTTGGTGAGTACCAATCAACAAGACAGTTTGCCCGCATTGAATGATGCAATAGGAGAACTTGCTGAGAGGCAAGGCTTGATTCCTGCCGGTACGCCGAGCTTGACACAGTCTGCTGCCGTGTTTGGCAGGACACTGATCAAAGGGCTGACCCAGCGTGGTAATCACGGTTTGACTGATCACATTGACATGCTTGAGTCGACACTTAAAGCGGTGCGTGATCGTTTACCCGCCGAGCATGCGGAAATTGCGCATACGATGAAAAAATTACTTGGTGTTCAGCGAACGCCTGTAGATGCAGCGCCGCTGACGAAAGGCCGTAAGTCACCTAATGTTGCGAATCGCTCGGCCATTGATACGATTGAAGTTCTAGATGCAATTGGCGTACAACTTGCAGCGTTGGTTGGATTCCAGTCGGACCGCATGACAAGAGATTTGGGCTGGCATATGCTGACAGCAGGCCGATTGGTTGAGCGAACTATTAATTTGAGCGGAATGATTGCGGCTTTTTTCAAACATGCAGCCGTTTATACGCCAAGGGGTTTTGACAGTTTGTTGATGTTGTTTGACAGTTCAATTACGTATCGCGGCAGATATCAACGCCAACAGGACATACCCGCATTGATGGATTTATTGGTACAGGACAAGACTAATCCTCGTGCATTGACGTGTATTTTGGAGGGATTGCTTGCAGAGATTTCGCATCTGCCACACGCCGAAACGCTGATTGCCAATGTGCCGAAATTGAATGCCGATGAGGATGCTGTTTTAACCTTGGTAGAAGAGGTTGCTGCTGCCGGCGCGTTTGCTGCGCAATTATCAGACGCGATAAGTCATAGATTTTTTGCTCATGCGATTGATAGGCATTTTGCATCATGACGCGTATACAGATTGAACATGAGACGCTCTACGAGTACCAGACGGAAGTAGAGTTGGCCCATCACTTGGCTTATTTGCAACCGTTGACCTCGCGGTGGCAAACGGTCCAGAGCGCTACCTTACGTTTAGATCCCGCGCCAGACACTCGCTCCCAGAGTACTGATGCGTTTGGCAATACTCGCTCGTTTTTTACTTTGGCTACACCACATTCTTCATTATCTGTGCAGGCGTTATCCGTCGTGGATATTATGGATCGCTATGCAGGCGCAGATCTCAGCAAGACGCCTGCCTGGGAAGATGTTGCAGAGGCGCTCAATTACGCGCTTGATCGACCTTATCTTGCCGCATCGGAGTTTGTTTTCCCTAGCCCCTACGTGCCAAGGCTCGAGGTATTAAGACGTTATGCGCTGGAATCATTTACTCCGCGTCGCTGTATCGGCGAGGCATCTTATGATCTGAATCGACGAATTCATCGTGACTTTACCTATTCTTCAACAGCGACGGATGTACACACGCCAATCATGGAAGCGTTTGAAAAGCGTGCGGGTGTTTGTCAGGATTTCTCGCATATTTTGATTGGTTGCCTGCGAGCTTTGGGATTGAGCGCGCAGTATGTGAGCGGATATTTGATAACTCAACCACCTGAAGGCAAACCGAAGCTACGAGGCTCAGATGCATCGCATGCGTGGATTTCTGTTTATTGCCCGGGCGTTGCGGGCGATTGGCTTGAGCTCGATCCAACCAACAATATAATCCCGACAGATCAGCATGTTCGACTGGCGCAGGGCCGTGATTTTGGGGATGTTTCACCTGTCCGGGGTGTTATTCGCGGTGGGGGCGAGCACACTCTCAAAATCGCTGTGACGTGTGAGCAGGTCACGTCCTAGTTGGTATGCGGCCTTTTATTTGAGTTTGCAGTCGACCACGGCATCTAACAGCAACTGATCTTTTTCATGATCGGGGTCGTAGTGCGAAGACACCACCTTGCATAGCGACACAACCTCAATCGCTTTGATTTGCCTATCTTGCAGCGTCCCTGTCTGGGTTGTGCCTTTACCCGGATTGCCGCCATAGGCCTGCCAGCGATCATCGCCGCGAGGCATGACGCTGATTTCCTGCCGATCGATCACCACCACATGTCTTAGCGGATTACGATCATAAAATACAGGGCTTGACTGGCAGCCCGCCAAGGTCAAGACTATAGGTATGAATAATAAGTGCGATGCGATGGTTTTCAATTCTGTCTCGCTTTAAGCCTTAGCAAGCGAAGGCTATTTCCAATACGATACCCATATTAACCAATCAGCACGTCATCTGACGATTATTAGGAGGCAACATCATGTCCAAATCAGGCGTTTTACAAATTCCATCAATGAAAGGCAAGGTATCTGATGCTGAGTGGCAAGCGCGTGTTGATCTGGCCGCTTGCTATCGCCTTGTCGAGATGTACGGCATGGCTGACATGATGGCCAATCATATTTCGGCGCGCGTGCCTGGTGAAGAGGGCACTTATCTGATTAACGCCTACGGCATGATGTACGAAGAAATCACTGCATCGAGTTTGTTAAAGGTCGATCATCACGGCAATATTTTGACTAAGCCAGATTTTGGGGCTTTGAACTATGGCATAAACAAAGCGGGCGCGGTGATACACAGTGCCGTGCACCACGCTCGGCCAGACGTCAGTTGCGTCATTCATACGCACAGTTGGGCCTCGATGGCGATTTCATCACTTGAGTGCGGGTTGTTGCCACTGACTCAAACTGCCATGCGTTTTCTGAAAATTAGTTACCACGACTACCAAGGCGTCGTTTTAGACGAGGCTGAGCAAGAGTCTCTGGTGAAAGATCTTGGCACGGGCGAGGCGATGATTCTACGTAACCATGGTGCGTTAACTGTTGGTCGAACGGTTGGAGAAGCTTTTAACTGGATGCACAGACTTGAGCTCGCCTGTCGCGCTCAGATTGGTACGATGTCTTGCAACAGCCCATTGGCTAAAGTATCTCAACCAATATTGGAGGATACCTGGAACAACTATCAGCCTGGTACTCGACGCCCTTACGGCGTAATGGAGTGGCCAGCACTGTTGCGCAAGTTGGATCGCGTCGACACTTCGTATCGCGATTGACGCGGATTACAGGGGCGAAATCATGTGGCACAGACTTTTGCGCAATGCACTGTCATTTTGTATGGCGAGTGCGGTGATGGCGTATGCCGGCCAGGCATACAGCCAAATGCCTGCTAAACCTGTCACCTTGATTGTGCCTTTTGCTGCGGGCGGCAATCTTGATTTAGTCGCTCGCGTGATCGCTCCGCCAATGGCAAAAATACTGGGTCAACCGGTGGTCGTCCAAAACAAGGCTGGTGCTGGTGGTGCGATTGGTGCGGCAGAAGTGGCACGGGCAGAGCCTGATGGCACGACCTTGCTTGTCACCACTCCGAATGCAATTACAGTTTTGCCGCTGATGGTACAAACGAATTACGACGTGGCCAGTTTTGCAAGTGTAGGTCTTGTCTCCTCAACCTCGATTGTCGTAGTCGTTAATGCCGAAAAGTCTAAATTTAAGGACATGCCAGCGTTTATTGACTTCGCGAAAAAAAATCCAGGCAAAGTTTCGATGGCGCATTCAGGCATTGGAACAACTAATCATGTTGGCATCATGCAGTTGCAACAAGCCGCGGGAATCGATTTCAACATCGTTGCTTACAAAGGTTCAGGCCCTGCGATTATGGATTTGCTTGGTGGACAAGTCGATGGGATGGTCGATCAACTATCAAGTTCTTTATCAAATATTAACTCTGGTAAGTTCATTGCGTTGACTGTTTTATCGGACGCTCGTGATCCATTACTGCCAGATGTGCCGGGTACCAAAGAAGTTGGTTTGATTGGTTTGGATACCAGTACCACTACGGGTTTGCTCGCGCCAGCCAAAACTCCAGCTGCAACTCTGTCGCAGCTCAACGATGCCTTGAATAAAGCTTTAAGAAACGACGAGGTACAGGCTCAGTTACTCAAGATCGGCTCAATCGCTCGCCCAGGTCCTGAGCAAGTCTTTACCAGTTTGTTATTAAAGGAATCCGAGCAAGCAAAGTCGTTGGCTAAGGCTGGCAAACTCAAAATTGATTAATTTTCGTCGTATGGAATTGGAATGACACGCGCTTGTTTGCCACCCTATTCAGAAATTTCACCCATCAAGTTGGCAATCCCCGCGCACGCATGTGATAGTCATGCGCACACCTTCGGCCCCTACGCGAACTATCCGCTATCTGACGAGCGTAGCTACACGCCAGCCGAGCATACCGGTGCGGATTTTATTGCGCACCTTGATCAAATTGGATTTGAGCGCGGTGTACTGGTTACCGGGAGCGCGTGCGGTACCGATAATGGTTCAATTATTGACGCCCTCAAACGATATCCGACCAGATTGCGTGGCGTCGCTGTGCCAGATCCTGACGTTACGGACAGGCAACTCGATGACATGTCGCAAATCGGTATGCGCGGTGTTCGAGTTAATTTGTTCAAGCGTAATGGGCAAGCGGTATATAAAAACGGTGTAGGCATTGAGGTTATAGAAAAACTTGCGCCCAGACTTAGGGCACGAGGCTGGCATGTGCAAATTTGGATTCATGCGCCTGATCTGGTCGAGATGGCCCCTCGGTTGTTGAAACTCGATTTGCCTTTGGTCATCGATCATATGGGCCGAATGAGTACGGCGCTCGGTATAGAAGACCCAGGATTTCAAATGCTTTGTCGTTTGATTGGCGAAGGCAAGGCGTGGACCAAAATCTCGGGTGCTGACAGACTGACGCAGCATGGAGCCCCTTATGACGACGTCGATCCAATGGCGCAAGCCCTGATTAGCGCGAATGTCGAACGTTTGGTATGGGGCTCAGATTGGCCACATATTAATTATTTTGAAGCCAACCACGTACCTAATGACGGTGATTTGGTTAACGTGCTAACACGGTGGTTACCTCGAGTCCAGGACCTTCAGCGCGTGCTTGTAGACAACCCCGCAAAGTTATACGGTTGGAATTAATTGTATTGGAGTGCTCAGTGTTTTGTTTTGATATTGCGATATTAACGAGTAGAAAGCTTTATGCGCTCGCCTTGGGCGCCGTGGTCGTTACGTTGGGCGCAGTGAGTTCGCACGCACAATCTGTCGCGAGTGATTATCCGAATAAGCCTGTTAAGGTGGTGGTGTCGTTCACTGCGGGTGGCACGACAGATGTGATTGCGCGCAGCGTCAGTCAAGTATTGTCAGAAAAATTTAAACAGTCATTCATCATTGAGAATAAGCCTGGGTCGGGCGGTAATATCGGTAATGAATATGTTGCCCGAGCACCTGCGGATGGTTATACCTTGACGGTTGCCTCTGTCGGACCAATCGCGGTCAACCCCACGTTATTTAAGAACCTGAGATATAACCCGCTCACCGACTTGACGCCAGTTGTATTGATTGCAGATGTACCTAATGTATTGTTGGTTAATCCGAAGTTACCTATTAATACGTTTGCGGAGTTTGTCGCTTACGCAAAATCAAAAAATGGCAAACTTAACTACGCCTCAACGGGTGTGGGGACGTCGGCGCATTTGTCGAGTGTGATGCTGATGGATCAAATTGGCGTTGAAGCGCAACATATTCCATACAAAGGTGCTGAAGCGCTTAACGATTTGATTGCGGGTAGGGTTGACTTTATGTTCGCCACAATACCGTCAGTAATTGGACAGATTAAAGCGGGCAAGCTCAAACCGCTGGCGGTCAGCAGTTTGAACCGATCGCGCTCTATTCCAGATACCCCCACGGTTGCCGAGAGTGGTTATCCGGGATTTTCGGCGGGATCATGGTTCGGCATGCTTGCACCAACAGGTACGCCGCCAGAGATTATTGATAAGCTTAACAAGAGCGTTAATGAGGCCATGATAGGCCTCACTGAGCGATTTGTAGCCGAGGGTGCCGACCCAGTAGGCAAGTCGCCTGAATACTTTAAAGAATTTATTCAGACAGAATATAAAAAGTGGAAAACGGTCGTTGAGAGTTCTGGAGCAAGCGCGAGATGAGCAAGCTGAATATTTTGTTGTCAGACTATAGCGCGAGTGACCTTAAGCAAAGAATAGATACGATATTCGGTGCTGACGGATGGCAACGTATTACTTCAGAAGACATTCATACGGGTAAGTCAACGGCAGACATTGCATTTGTGTCACGCGATGTAACTGGTCATTCGACAAAACATCAGATAACGTCTGAAACACAATATTTTTACGATGCACTTTTACTTGCGAAAGACTTGAAATGGGTACAAGTGCACTCGGCAGGGGCAGACAGGCAAATCTTTTTAGATCTGGTTGCCAAGGACGTGATCGTAACTACCTCCTCGGGTGCGAGCGCTGGCATGGTGGCTCAGACGGCACTCGCGGGAATCATGTCACTTGCGCGACGTCTGCCGCAGTTAGCAGAGGCGCAGCGGGCGCACGAATGGGCACCGTTTTTTAAAACAGGATTGCCGCCCGAATTGGAAGGTCAAACAGCGACCATAGTCGGCTGGGGGCCAATAGGGCAAAAGCTGGGGGCGTGGTTAAGTGCTATTGGCTTGAATATTGTGGTTGTTCGGCAATCTGCGACGTCTTTTGTAGATGGCGCTCGCGTAGTTGCGTTTAAGGACTTTAGCGACGTACTACCGATTTCTGACTGGATGATATTGGCTTGTCCGCTTACTCCCCAGACCACTAACTTATTGAGTGCAGACGCTCTGGCTCAAATAAAACCAGGTGCACATATCATCAATATTGCGCGCGGTGCCGTCATCGATGAGCTCGCAATGATTGCGGCGTTAAATAACGGTCGCTTGGCCGGAGCGTTTCTTGATGTGTTTGCCCAAGAGCCTTTACCGACATCCTCGCCACTCTGGGATATGAAAAATGTGATTGTCACACCCCACACTGCAGGGTTCTCCGATGGTATTTTGCAGAGAATGGCTCAGATGTTTATCGATAATCTCACTCGATGGCACAAAGGCGAGGCGTTGATAAATATTGTTAAAAAGGCCTGATTTTTAAGCCTTCGCGGCTATCTAGTGTTTTCCCCACCGCACTAACTCGCTCATCGCTTTATCTTCGTCAGAACGGGCTTGTTGCTCCAAGCCGTTCGCCACGCCTTCACGATCAGCAGGAGATCGGTTCTGGCTAATTTTCCATTTGGCCTGAATACGGGTCACGGTAACATCAATGCCAACAATTGCATCAAGCATTTTTTCGATGAAATCGACGGGCGCATCGTCAACCTTCCAGTTGCTGGAGCGATCTTTTTCCATGGTTTGAGTCAGTTGATCAACTACCGCCAACTTGGCTGCTCGATCATGGAAAATATTGAGCTTGCCGTAGGCATGAACTACGGCATAGTTGTACGTGGGCACAACCTGATGCGTTTCTTGTTTTGAGGGATACCAGTTAGGGGTAATGTAAGCGCTTACACCTTGAAAAATTAACAAGACGTCTTTCTCAAGATCCGCTTTTTGCCATAGCTCATTGTTCTTGGCGATATGTCCGACAAATTTTGCGCCTGGTTTGAGTGAGCCTTCTAATAAAAAAGGGATGTGATTGGCTACAAGGTCATCACCATCACGTGTGACCATCGTAGCCAGCGGATGCGCTTTCACAACAGCGGCTAGTTCATCTGGATCCTGCTGATCAAAGTGCGATGGTAGGTACATGTCGACTCCATAAAAGTATGACGAGTACCTTAGCCGATTTTGTACAACTCCACCAGTTCAAAATTCGCACCTTTTTCTGGCTCTACAAAGAGGGCTAAATGGTCAAGCGCCAATTTCCCTAATCCTCCAAAATGAGCCTCACTGCTTTTTAGTATGTTCGAAAGGACCAGTGGCGGTGCTTTATTTAGATCACCGGTCAGCGACATATGAAATCGAAATTCATCCATAACGTACGGATAGCCCCAGCGAACCATTAGCGCGTCTTGTTCTGGTGTTAGATTTTTCATTCTGTGCCTCGCAAGATCATCGTCTGAAAGAGGCTGCGCCAAATCATTTAATTCTGTCACCAACGTTTGAGCGATCCTACTGATCTGTCTTGCTTGATCGAGCTGTGCAGGAATTAATGCAATGAAATTACCGATTCGAGCTGTCTCGAGAAGAAGATTATCAACAGGTGTAAGGTAACTTGCGAGAGCTTTGATTTTTGAGCGTAGTTGCTCGAGCGTGCTATTGAGCTGAAGTCGAAACGGTGCTTTAAGAGTGGCGTGCCAGCCGTAACGGCGCGGCTCTTGGGTTATTGCGCTGAACTCTTTTGCAGAGAGTCCTACGACCCGAGGCTGATCGACTATCTCGGTTTTATGGCTGTACCGACCTAGCCAAGTGGCACCAGCGATGTCCCATGGACTCCCTGGTGGTGGAGCAAAATAAACTGCGTAGCGGTATGCAGTGTCAAGAGTCATTGATTTAAATATTTTGCTTCATTAATCGTTATACGAGAGCGTTAATTTAACTCGGTCTCCTGCAAACCAAGTTGAGGCGTATTCGATTGGAACCCCGAACTCATCGACGTTGATACTTTCAACCCATAGAACAGGTCTGCTTTGAGGTTGCCGCAAATTTTCCGCAACTAACGCAGACGGCATTTGGGCAGACACGCGGCTTTCGTTTCGCGTGTAGTGAGTGACACCACACGATCTGAAGCCAGCGGAAATGGAGCCTGTTTGTCTGACGATATCATTAAGTTTTTGAAAACGCGGTAATGGAAACCACCTCTCACTGAAGTGAAGAGGGCGATCTTGGGCTTCTCCCAAAATTGTTAGCATCAGCAGTGAACTTCTGACGGGAACTTTTAATAATTTTGCTTGAGTGGCATTCGCCCTCAGCGTTTTGCTGGTCAATACGCTCAGCCCGCCACGAAGGCCGGCCAATGCAAGGCTCTGGCGATGACTAGCCTGTTTGTTAATAACAAGATCAACCGCAAATTCTTCGACGTACGTACCGCTGCCTTGAATAATTTTTAACAAGCCTTGTCGATACAAATACGCCAGCGCGCGGCGTACCGTGTGTCGATTGACATTGAACTCAAGAGCCAGTGAGTTTTCTGAAGGCAACCGTTGGCCTGGGGTGTATGTTCCGTTCGCAATGGCGTTAGAGATACTGCTAGCAATACTCGACCAGGCGCTTTGTCTCGGGAAATAAATAGGTGATGAACCTAGAGAGGATTCTGTTGCTGTCATAAAAAGGCAATGAAAGCTTATTAAGCTTGCGTAACTAATAAAAATTTGTCTAGACAAATGTCAGGGTACGCCTGAATTGTTTCATTCCGTTGACAGTCCCTTACCAATGACCTCTATCGATCGTAAAACCTGGATAAATTTGTTATCAAGGGCGCCAGTTGAGCTTCTAGAAACACAGCTAGACGCAAGCTTATTGAACGAAGTTGATTGGCTTCGTAAGCCCGAGACCGGCTTAATGATGGTTCAAGGGCGCGCTGGCGGAACCGGAGAGAGATTTAATTTAGGTGAGCTAACGGTGACTCGTTGCACGATCAAGCTACCAGCAAATGCTGGCAAAGCGAATGTTGGCGTTGCTTATGTATTAGGACGATCGCATAAACACGCCCAACTTGCGGCATTAGCCGATGCGCTGCTGCAAGATCAGTCCAACTACAACGACTTGATAGAAACTTTATTGAAACCGATACAACAGAACATCGCAGCACGCGCTGATCGAAGACGAGCTCGCACTGAAGCGACCAAGGTTGAATTTTTTACCGTTGCCCGCGAAGCAAATGGCATGGCAAACGACGAGGAAAGTGAATGAAGTCGATGGACTTATCCGGCATTGGTGCAGGATTCTCAAACGAAGCGCTGGGTAGTCAGCGAGTTTTTAGATCGGTACTTCAGGCTCTGGCACATCCAGGTCTTGCCGTGATGGTCGATCAAGATGCACAGACACCATTGCACGCGCATCGTTCGTCTGCCGCGGCCTTACTGGCTTTATTGGATGCTGACTGCAAAGTATGGCTCTCTGCCTCGCTGGTACAAACTGAGGCGCCCACGTGGCTGCGGTTTCACACGGGTTGCCAGATCGTGACTGAACCAATACGTGCTGATTTTTTATGGTGTGGCGTTAATGATCCTCTACCCTTATATGGTGACATGCCTTTAGGATCGGACACTTATCCGGATCAATCTGCGACTCTATTTGTCGAGCTCCCTGATGATGCTAACCGTCCCGACCTTTATTGCACCGAGCTTGAACTTCGAGGTCCAGGTATAGAAAAGCAGCGCGAATTTTGCCTTTACACCACGACATCCGAGCTACGTAATTCATTGGTTGAAACTCTACAAATGAACCAAGCGACGTTTCCGCGCGGAATAGACGTGGTTCTCTCGAAGTCAGAGCAGATCATTGGTTTGCCGCGGTCGACTCATGTGCGTGTTGTGACGAAAGGATAATTTATGTATGTTGCGGTAAAAGGCGGTGAAGCCGCCATCCTTGCAAGCTATGAGCTGTTAGCTAGGCAGCGCCGTGGCGATCAGAGCGAACTTGAGTTAAGCGTCACGCAAATTCGCCAGCAATTAAAACTCGCGGTAGATAGAGTTATGACTGAAGGCTCTGTATACGATCCGCAGTTGGCTGCTTTGGCGATCAAGCAAGCGAGCGGTGATTTGATTGAAGCCATATTTCTATTGCGAGCGTATCGCGCAACCTTGCCCAGACTAGGTAGCACACTACCGCTAGACACTTCGTGTATGCAGTTAGAGCGCCGTATTTCCGCGACATTTAAAGATTTGCCCGGTGGGCAGGTGCTTGGCCCGACTTACGATTAC
>Ga0164296_1003857_pt1 | contig 13923 bp, 16 predicted proteins | sample GEODES057metaG_FD_113533 | JGI IMG/M metagenome (GOLD analysis project Ga0164296, IMG submission 113533) | Dystrophic lake water microbial communities from Trout Bog Lake, Wisconsin, USA - GEODES057 metaG | ecosystem: Environmental > Aquatic > Freshwater > Lake | place: USA: Trout Bog Lake...
ACGCATTTGGCGAAGCAATGGGCAAGCTGCGGACCGGAAACGGAAATTTAATACGCCAGGCCGAGGGGCTGAAGAAGTTGGGGGCGAAGGCCAACAAGGCGCTGCCGGCGGCACTGATCGACGCCGCCGACAGCGATGGTATGATTTCTAGTCCGTAAGTCAGGTTGTATCCGCCCTACACGGCTTTCAGCAAGCGAATGCCGGTGAAACGATAAACGATCGCCGACACCTCGGCCCGATAAGCCACCAGCACAAAGGTCGCGCAAAGCCAAACCTCGCAGGCATGGCGGAACAACTGGCCGCCATCGTCCAGCGGATCGATCCCGAGCGGATAGACCAGATGGAAAAAAAGCGCCCCTGAGATAATGCAAAACGCCAGCAAGCCGCCGTAAAGCCGCGTCCACGGCAGCACCACCAGGATGGAGGCGGTGATCTCCGCGCTCGCCACCCCCAGCCGCATCGGCTTTTCAAACCCGTGCAGCCCGAACCCATCGGTCAGCATAGTGAACAGCGCCACCGAGCCCGGGTCCCCGGTCAACTTGTATTGCTCGTACCAAAGAAAGATGTAGGCGATAAACAACGCGGCGGGCCAACTCAGCAACTTCAACACACGGCTCATTTCAATGCTCCCCCAATGCTCTCCCCGTCAGACCGCCGTCACGGCGCGGCGTTACATCCCGTCGTACAGCCTGCTATACCGGGCGAGGAGATGAACATGCTGAACACCATACCGGCTTCCGACCTTGCCGCCCTGATTCTGTTTTGCGTGCTGTGGCTCGGCTATACCACCGCCGCCCGCTGGCTCGGTGGCACCGCCATCAATGCCGGCCTGCCCGGCGTGCGGGTGCGCTGGATGCACGCCATGATCCGCCGGGACAACCGCATCGGCGACATCAACTTGCTTGGCCATGTCATTCATTCCACGTCTTTTTTCGCCTCAACCAGCCTGATCGCCATCGGCGCGCTCCTCTCGCTGCTGCTCGGGTTAGATCGGCTGCAAGGCGCGATTGACGGGCTCGCCCTCGGCATCCCGTCCGGCCACGGCCTGCTGGAAATGAAGGTGTTGCTGCCCATCGCGGTGCTGGTGCACGGCCTGTTCAAGCTCACCTGGGCGCTGCGCCAGATGAATTATACCATCGCCCTCATGGGCGCGATGCCGCCCACCAACGTCGCCGAGCCGCTGGCCACCGACATCGCCCGCGCCATCAGCGGCGTGCTGTCCAGCGCGCTGACCACCTTCAACGCCGGCATCCGCTCCTACTATTTCGCCCTCGCCAGTCTCAGTTGGCTCGCCGGCGCCTGGGTGCTGGTCGGCTTCACCCTCGCCTTGATGGCGCTGCTGCTGTTCCGCCAACGCGGCTCGCAGGTCGCCAGCCGCTTCCGCGCGGCGCGTGAACTGGTGGAACAAGCCCACATCGCCACCACGCAACAGTCATGAGCGATACTCCAATGCCGGAGACGATTTTCGACCTCGCCATCATCGGCGGCGGCATTAATGGCGCCGGCATCGCCCGAGACGCCGCCGGCCGCGGCTGGAAGGTGCTGCTCTGCGACAAAGCGGATCTCGGCGGCGCCACCTCCGCCGCCTCAACCAAGCTGATCCATGGCGGCCTGCGCTACCTCGAACACTATAAATTCCGCCTGGTGCGCGAAGCCCTGATGGAGCGCGAGGTGCTGTGGGGCATCGCCCCGCACATCATCTGGCCGCTGCGCTTCGTGCTGCCGCACCATAAGGGCCTGCGCCCGGCCTGGCTGCTGCGCCTGGGGCTGTTCCTCTACGACCATCTCGGCGGCCGCAAACGCCTGCCCGCCACCCGCGTATTGCGGCTGGCGCAAGACCCGGCCGGCCAGATGCTGCGACCGGAATTCACTAAGGCGTTCGAGTATTCCGATTGCTGGGTGGAAGATTCGCGCCTCGTCGTGCTCAACGCCCGCGCCGCCGCCGATCTGGGCGCCGAGATCCTGCCGCGCACCGCCTGCACCTCCGCCAGCCGGGTGGACGGGTTGTGGCAGGTCACCCTGCAAGGCGGCCGGCAGATCCAGGCCCGCGCTTTGGTCAACGCCGCCGGCCCCTGGGTCGCCGATGTCGCCGGCCAGGTGCTGCGCGCCAACACGGCGGAAAAGGTTCGCCTCGTCCAAGGCAGCCATATCGTCGTCAAGCGCCTGTTCGAGCACGACCGCTGTTATTTCTTTCAAAACAGCGACAACCGGATCTTTTTCGCTATTCCGTACGAGCAGGACTTCACCCTGATCGGCACGACGGACCGCGACTATACCGGCGACCCCGCCGCCGTTGCCATCACGCCGGAGGAAGTCGCCTATCTCTGCGCCGGCGCCTCCGCCTATTTCCGCACCCCGATCACCGCGGCCGATGTGGTGTGGACCTATTCCGGCGTTCGCCCGCTCTACGACGACGGCGCCAGCGCCGCGCAGGAAGCAACGCGGGACTACGTGCTCTCCCTCGATGCACCGCCAGACGCGCCGGCCGCCCTCGGCGTTTTCGGTGGCAAAATCACCACCTATCGCCGGCTGGCCGAAGCGGCCTTGGCCAAACTCGCTCCGCACCTGCCCCGCCCCACCGGGCAGGCAGCGGGCTGGACCGGCAAAACCGCCCTGCCCGGCGGCGACTTCGCCATCGATGGCTTTGGCGCGTTGCTCGCCGCCACCCAAACCCGCTACCCCTTCCTGCCGCCCACAACCGCCCGCCGCCTGCTGCGTGCCTATGGCACCAAAATCAACGTTCTGCTGGCGGGTGTCACCGATTGGGCCGGCATGGGCGAGGTGTTCGGCGCCGACCTGACGGCGGCCGAAGTGCGCTATCTCGCGGCGCACGAATTCGCCGGCGCGGCGGCGGATGTGGTCTGGCGGCGCAGCAAACTGGGGCTTCGACTGTCGGCGGCGCAGGTTGAACGGCTACAGGAATATATCGCGTCGCTTGTCGCGGAGCAGGGATGAGGGTCTCATTGCCTGCGGCCTGCCGCACCGGATGGAAAACGGCGCAATCCAGGAATTGATGACGTTTTGGTTTTTATTCATGAAAAGAACAGCTTAATCGCTTTTTTTCGTGTTTTTGTGAAAGCCCCGTAATGCCCGATCTTCTCCCCACCGACCTTCCGCAGGCCAACCCGGTCGATACCGCCATCATCTCCCGCCGGGCCGTGCGCGGCTTTCTGCCCACGCCGGTCGATCAAGCCACCCTCATCCGTCTGCTCAATCTCGCCGCCCGCGCGCCGAGCGGCACGAACATGCAGCCCTGGCGGGTGATCGCGCTCGCCGGCCAGCCTTTGGCGGACTTTACCACCGCGCTGGTGGAGGCCTTCCCGGCGGAAACCGGCGGCAGCGAGCGGCCGTACTACCCGTCGCCGCAATATGAGCCGTATCTGTCCCGTAGACGGAAGTTGGGCTGGGATTTGTATGGCACGCTCGGCATTGCCCGCGGCGAGACCGAGAAGATGAAGGCGCATGTCGCCCGCAACCTGCAATTTTTCGGCGCCCCGGTCGGGCTGATCTGCGTGATCGACCGCAAGCTGCAAATCGGCAGTTGGATCGACTACGGCGCCTTCCTGCAAACCCTCGCCATCGGCGCGCGCGGCATGGGCCTGGATACCTGCCACATGGCGATTTTCGCCGAGTTCCCCAACACCGTCCGCCGCCTGATCGGGCTCCCGGAGGACGACATCGTGCTGTGCGGCGTGGCGATCGGGCATGAGGATAAAGCCGCCCCCGCCAACGCGCTGGTCACCAGCCGGGTGCCGGCGGAGGCGTTCACTGAATTTCGCGGCTTCTAGGCCCGCGCCACCACCACCGGCCCCCCCAGGCGCTGCCGGGCCAGGAACCGCGACCAGCCCATCAGCACGAGCACGCCGAGCGCCGACAGGCCGAAATCCAGCGGCCAGAACAGGGCTGGCCACAGCCGCAAGGCAGTGGATACGCCGTAGGATAGGAACAGGCCGAGGCAAAACACCTCCAGGCTGTGCCGGCCCATGGTGGCCACTGCCTCGGCCAACCGGGTGCGCAGCCAGCGGCCATCGCGCGGCACCAGCGCGCCGACCAGCCAGGCCAGCGCCAGCGCATGCACCAGCCGCGGCCAGGCCAATTCCTGCTTGTCGTACGCCCAATCCGCCTCAAACGCCGGCGCCGGCCAGTGCAGCCAACCATGCCAGTTCAGCTTCACATACAGCCCCACCAGCAGCACCAGCACCGCCGCCGCATGGGCCAATGGCGCCCAGGCGGCGTCGTACGGCAGCGCGCGGCCTTGGCGCAGGGCGCGCCGGCCCAACCAGGCACCGAGCAGGTAGATCAACTGCCAGGCGAACGGATCGAAGCCCATGCCGATCTCCTCGCTCAACCCCGGCGCGTGCAGCCAGCCGATTTGCGTCGCCAGATAAACCACCACCGGCGGCAGCAGCGCCCAGGCGCCAAACCGGCTTTCCGCCAGCAAAAACGGCGGCAGCAGCAGCATGCCCCAGACGAACATCGGCAAAATGTCCATCCAATCCGGCTCGTAGATCATCACCAGCATCGCCGGGATGGCGTGCAGCGGGTCGGCCAGCATCCAGCCCCAGCCCAGCCGGGGCAACTCGCCGGGCAGAAAGCTGAGGCTGACCAGCGCCAGCATGGTGAAAAACAACGCGCACATCGTCAGATGGGTGCGATAGAGCCGCGCCGCGCGGCGGAAAATATCCAGCGCCGCCGGCAGCACCGGCCCGCGCGCCGCTTTCAGGGTGAACACGCTGCCCAGCATCAGCCCGGACAGGAACAGAAACTGCTCCGAACTGTCTGACAGCCCCCAGGCGCGATGGATCAGCCAGCCGCCGACGAAGGAATTGGCGATGTGGCTGACAAAAATGAAAATCTGCAAACCGCCCCGGATCACATCCAGCCGCTGATCACGCGCCGGCCGGGCCAACGGCGCGGTCAAATATCGTGCCCCATTTGCCCAACCCAGCCGGCTCGGCTAAGGCGCACCCCAGCCAACGCCAGCAGGAGCGCCGACATGCCCGTGATGTCCGACATTTGGATCCGCAAGATGGCCACCGAGCACGGCATGATTGAACCTTTCGTGGAGAGCCAAAAGCGCGATGGGGTCATCAGTTACGGCCTGTCCAGCTATGGCTACGACGCCCGCGCGGCTGACCAGTTCAAGATTTTCACCAATGTCGACAGCGCCGTGGTTGATCCCAAGCAGTTCAACCCCGATAGCTTTGTCGACCGGCAAACCCCGGTTTGCGTCATCCCGCCGAACTCGTTCGCGTTGACGCACACGATAGAATATTTCCGCATTCCGCGAGACGTTTTGGTGGTGTGCCTTGGTAAATCCACGTATGCGCGCTGCGGCATCATTGTGAATGTAACGCCGCTGGAACCGGAGTGGGAAGGCCAGGTTACCATTGAAATCAGTAACACCACCCCGCTGCCGGCGAAAATTTATGCTAACGAAGGTATTTGCCAGTTTCTCTTCCTGCATGGCAATGAACCGTGTGAGACGAGCTATGCCGACAAGGCCGGCAAATACATGCACCAGCGTGGCGTTGCTCTTCCCCGGCTCGGCTAGGATCGGCTAAAAGCACCGATGGACAAAATTCGTATCCGCGGCGGCCGGCCGCTCTCCGGCATCATTGCCATCAGCGGCGCCAAAAACGCTGCGCTGCCGTTGATGGCGGCCGGGCTGCTGACAGATGACCGGCTGGTGCTGACCAACGTGCCGCATTTGCACGATATCGGCACCATGCGCCGCCTGCTGGCCCAGCACGGTATCACCGTGGAGCCAACCGATCCGGATGGCCGGGTGCTTTCGCTCGGCGGCGTCATCACCAACACCATGGCGCCGTACGAAATCGTCACCGAAATGCGCGCCTCCATCCTGGTGCTCGGCCCGTTGATGGCCCGCTGCCGGGAAGCGCAGGTCAGCCTGCCCGGGGGCTGCGGCATCGGTTCCCGCCCGATCGACCTGCACCTGAAGGGCCTGGAGCAGATGGGCGCGGTCTTCCGCCTCGATGGCGGTTACGTGCATGGCAGCGCGCCGCAAGGGCTGAAAGGGGCGACCATTGTTCTGCCCTTCGCCAGCGTTGGCGCAACAGAGAACATTCTCCTCGCCGCCACCCTCGCCGATGGCCGCACCGTGCTGTCCAATGCGGCGCAGGAGCCGGAAATCACCGATTTGTGCGATTGTCTGGTCGCGATGGGCGCGCGCATTACCGGCATCGGCACCGGCACCATCACGGTCGATGGCGTCCCCCGGCTCCACGGCGCCACCCATGCCATCGTGCCGGACCGGATCGAGACCGGCACCTATGCTTGCGCGGCCGCGATTACCGGGGGCGATGTGTTCCTGCGCCATGGCCGCATCGACCATCTCGGCGCCGTGGTGCGCAGCCTGGGCGAGTGCGGGGTGGAGGTCACGCCGGGCGAAGGCGGATTTTCCGTCCGCCGGATCAACCGGCTGATCGGCATCGATGTGATCACCGAGCCCTATCCCGGCTTCCCCACCGATATGCAGGCGCAGTTCATGGCCATGCTGTCGGTTGCCGAGGGTGCATCGATGATCACCGAGACGATCTTCGAAAACCGCTTCATGCATGTCGAGGAACTCAAGCGCCTCGGCGCCCGCATCAACTATCACGGTGCCTCCGCCATTGTGCGCGGGGTGCCGCGCTTGTCCGGGGCACAGGTGATGGCGACCGATCTGCGCGCCAGTTTCTGTCTGGTGCTGGCCGGGCTGGCGGCGGGCGGCGAGACGACGATCGGCGGGCTGCATCATCTCGATCGCGGCTACGAAAGCCCGGCGGAAAAGCTGGCGGCTTGCGGGGCGGACATAGAACGTGTGTCGGGCTGAGGCTTCCGCCCGACGCTCACACCTTGTAGTAGCCCGGCCATGACCGCCGAATTCAAAGCTGCCGATCTCGCCAAAGATCAGGACGCGCCGATTATTCTGGCGCTGCCGAAGGGACGCATTCTGAAGGAATGCACCCCGCTGCTGGCGCGTGCCGGAATTATTCCGGGCGCCGGCTATGATGACGAAGACAGCCGCCATCTGCGCTTCCCCACCAACGACCCGATGCTGGATGTGGTGCGGGTGCGCAGTTTCGATGTGGCCACCTTCGTCGCCTTCGGCGCTGCCGAAATCGGCATTTGCGGCTCGGACGTACTGGCCGAATTCGATTACGACGAAATCTACGCCCCGCTGGATCTCGGTATCGGTGCCTGCCGTGTTTCGGTGGCCGAGCCGGTCGCCACCGCCGGCACCGACGATCCGCGCGGCTGGTCGCGGGTGCGGGTGGCCAGCAAATACCCCAACATCGCCCGCCGCCATTACGCCGCCCGCGGCATCCAGGCCGAGGTGGTGCATCTGAACGGCGCGATGGAACTGGCGCCGCAACTCGGGCTCAGCCGGGTGATTGTGGACCTCGTCGCCACCGGCTCCACCCTGAAGGCTAACGGGCTGGTGGAAACCGAGGTCATCGCCCAGGTCACCAGCCGTCTGATCGTCAACCGCAGTGCGTTGAAAACCCGGCCCGAGGCCATGGGCAACCTGATCGCCCGCTTCCGCGCCGCACAAGCGGCGATGGTGGCGGCGTGAAAACCCTCCGCACCGCAAACGCCGATTTCGCCGCCGCGTTCGATGCCCTGCTGGCCCAGGCGCGTGATACCACCACCCGGGTCGATGCGCCGGTTGCCGCCATCATCGCCGATGTGCGGGCGCGCGGCGATGCCGCCTTGTGCGACTACACCGCCCGCTTCGACCGCATGACCCTCAGCGCCGATCGGCTGGCGGTAACCACCGCGGAGATCGACGCCGCCATCGCCGAAGTGCCGGCCAGCCTGATGGCCGCGCTCGATGTCGCCGCCCGGCGGATTGAAGCCTTCCATGCGGCACAAATGCCGCAAAATCTTAAATTTACCGACCAGGATGGGCTCACGCTCGGCATGCGCTGGGGCGCGCTGGATGCGGTGGGGCTGTATGTGCCGGGCGGCAAGGCCGCCTATCCGTCGTCCGTGCTGATGAACGCCCTGCCCGCCCGCGTCGCCGGCGTCGGTCGGGTGGCGATGTGCGTGCCAACCCCGGATGGGGTGCTGAACCCGCTGGTGCTGGCCGCCGCCCGCCGCGCCGGGGTGTCGGAAGTATATCGCATTGGTGGCGCGCAAGCCGTGGCCGCCATGGCCTGGGGCACGGCCACCATCGCTCCGGTCGATCGGATTGTCGGCCCGGGCAACGCCTATGTCGCCGAAGCCAAGCGCCAGGTATTCGGCCGCGTCGGCATCGACAGCATCGCCGGCCCGTCCGAGGTGGTCATCATCGCAGACGCCGATAACAACCCGGTGCATGTCGCGGTGGACCTGCTGGCCCAGGCCGAACATGACGAAGTGGCGCAATCGATCCTGATCACCGACTCCGATGCGTTCGCCGCCGCCGTCATCGCCGCTGTCGAGCAGGAACTCATCACCCTGCCCCGGGCCGCCATCGCCGGTGCGTCCTGGCGCGATCACGGCGCGGTGATCGTGGTGCGCGACTTTGCCGAGGCGGTGGCGCTGACCAACCGCCTCGCCCCCGAGCACTTGCAAATCATGACCGCGGATGCCGCCGCCCTATTCGACCAGATCCGGCATGCCGGCGCGGTCTTCCTCGGCCGCTACACGCCTGAAGCGGTTGGCGATTATGTCGCCGGCCCCAATCACGTGCTGCCCACCGGCCGCACCTCCCGCTTCGCCTCCGGCCTGTCGGTGTTCGATTTCCTCAAACGCACCACCTGGGTTGCCGCCGACGCGGCGGCCCTGGCCAAAGTCGGCCCCGCCGCCGTCGCCCTGGCGGAGGCGGAAGGCCTGGGCGCGCACGCCCGCAGCGTGGCACTACGCTTGACTTGACCTGACGATGGCTGGCGACCATGTTCCGCCGCAAACCGCAATTCAGTGACGAGGCTAGATGTCCAAAGAAGATATGATCGAATTTAGTGGCACAGTGATGGAACTGCTGCCCAACGCCATGTTCCGGGTGAAGCTCGACAATGAGCACTCCATCCTGGCGCATACCAGCGGAAAGATGCGCAAAAATCGCATCCGGGTGCTGGCCGGCGACCGCGTGAACGTGGAAATGACACCGTACGACCTCACCAAAGGCCGCATCACCTTCCGCTTCAAGTAATCAGCGGCTTCAGGTGAAGCTGATCCTCGCCTCCGCCAGCCCGCGAAGACTGGCGCTGTTGGCGCAAATCGGTGTGACGCCCAGCGAAGTGGTCGCCGCCGATATCGATGAAACCCCGTTGAAAGACGAAACCCCGCGTTTGCTCGCCCAGCGTCTGGCGCGTGGCAAGGCGGCGGCGGTTGCGCGCGCGGATGCGTTTGTGCTGGCCGCCGATACCGTGGTCGCCTGCGGCCGCCGGGTGCTGCCGAAGGCGGAAACGCTGGACCAGGCGCGCGCCTGCCTCAAACTGCTCTCCGGTCGGCGGCATCACGTGCTGACCGCCGTGGTGCTGGCAACCCCCGACGGCCGGCGGCTGGAACGGGTCTGCGATAGCGTGGTCGCCTTCAACCGGCTGACCGCCGCGCAGATTGAGGCCTATCTCGACAGCATGGAATGGCAGGGTAAGGCCGGCGGCTATGCCATTCAGGACCGGGTCGCCACCCATATCCGCTTCCTGTCCGGCAGCTATTCCAACGTCGTCGGCCTGCCGTTGTTTGAAGTCGCGCAAATGCTGCGCGGCGGCGGATACGATTTGCCGTGAAGATTTTGGCCGCCGTCAGCCCCGGCGAAGTCCGAGTGGCGGCGGTGGAGGCTGACCGCCTGATCGACTACGCGCTGTGGCGGCCCGGCCGCCCGGGCGGGGTGGGCGATCTCTATCGCGGCCGCATCACCGCCCGCCTGCCCGCTTTGGGCGGCGCCTTCGTCAGCCTCGGCGACAGCGAGGGGTTTCTGCCGGAACGCGACGGCGGTACCGCTCCGGTCGGCACCGTGCTCGGCCTGCGCGTGGTGCGCGCGGCCCAAGGCGGCAAGGGTGTGCGGCTGGCGGCAAGCCCGGCCGAGCCAGGCCCGGTCGGGCTGGTGGCGCGCGGCCCCGGCGCGGTGGAGCGCCTCGCCGCGCAGTATCCAGACGCGGCGATTGCCATTGATGACGCCGGGCTGCTGGCCGAACTGCGCCCCACACTCGGTGACCGGCTCAGCTTGGTGGCGCACGCCTTCGATGACGAGATCCGCGCCCAGGTCGCCGATCTCGGCAGTTTTGCGGTGGCGTTACCGCTCGGCGCGCGCATGACCATCCACCCCACCGCCGCCGTTACCGCCATCGACCTCGACCTCGCCGGTGGCGCCGAACAGCGCGGCAACAAGCGCGGTGCGCATGAGGCGGTGAACCGCGCCGCTATCCCGGCGTTGGCGCGGGAAATCCGGCTGCGCAACCTCGCCGGCGGTATCATCATCGATTTCGCCGGCCTGTCGGTAAAGCGCCGCGCCACGCTCGGCCCCGCTTTGGCCGCCGCTTTAGCGTCGGACCCGCTGGCACCGCGCTTCCTCGGCTTTTCCGCCTTGGGCCTGGCCGAAGTGCTGCGCCCACGCATCTACCCGCCGCTGCATGAAATGCTGACCACCCCGCATGCACACGCGCTCGCCGCCTTGCGGGAAGCCGCCGCCAGCGTGGCCGCCGACCCGGCCACCGCGCTGCAACTCACCGCCGCCCCCACGGTGATCAGCGCCCTGCAAGCCGACTCGGTCGCAACCACGCAGTTCCTGCATCGCGCCGGCCGCCCGCTGGCGCTGCGCGAAGACCGCACCCTTCCCCCGCATGCCTGGAAACTGGCCCCGCAGGAACAACGCTGACATGACCGCAACGCCGCAATGCCCGATCTGCCACAAGCCGCCCACCGACCAGTTCACCCCATTTTGCAGCCGGCGCTGCGCGGATGTGGACCTCGGGCGCTGGTTTGGCGAAGTCTATCGCGTGCCGACCAGCGAGACCGATGACGACGCCCTGCCAACGACAAATGGCGAAGATGACAATTTGACGGGTTGATCCGCCGGCCCGCGTGGGCTATCCCGACGCCATCAGATGCCGCCCAGACAATCGGGCCGGCGGCGAGATGCCCGGGTAGCTCAGTTGGTAGAGCATGCGACTGAAAATCGCAGTGTCGGTGGTTCGAATCCGCCCCCGGGCACCATTCTGATTTTCCTCAACTTTTATGATCATGCGGCATTGCAGCATGCCGCGACGGCGCATAAGCTTGCCGCGTGTTGAAGTTTCTTGCCCGTCGCGCGCTGCTTGCTGTGCTGGTGATGCTCACCGTGCTGACGATCAGCTTCGCGCTTACCCGGCTATCCGGCGACGTCGCGGTTTCGATGGCCGGGCCGCAGGCGACACAGCAGGATGTGGACACGATCCGCAAAGCCTATGGGCTGGATCGCCCGTTAACGGTGCAGTTCGTCACCTGGGTGGCCGGGGTTGCAACCGGTGATCTCGGCCGGTCTTACCTGTATCATGCCCCGGTGGGGGAACTGATCCGCAGCCGCCTGCCGGTCACGCTCACCCTCGGGTTAACCGGGCTGGTGATCGCGCTGGCACTGGCGCTGCCGCTGGGCATTCTGGCGGCGATGAATGAGGGCCGCGTGCTGGATCGCGGCATTATGATGATCGCGGTGCTGGGCCAGGCGATGCCGAGCTTCTGGCTTGGGCTGGTGCTGGTGATTTGGCTCGGGGTGAAGTGGCAGTTACTGCCGATCTCCGGGGTGGAAACCTGGGATGGCTACGTGCTGCCCGGCTTTGTGCTGGCCTTTTCCGCCGTGCCGGCACTCATGCGGCTCACCCGCGGCGGCATGGTGGATGCGCTGGCGTCCGATTATGTGCGCACCGCCCGCGCCAAAGGGCTAACGCGGTTTAGCGTGGTGATGAAACACGCGTTGCGCAACGCGGCGATGCCGGTGGTGGCAGTGGCGGCGGTGCAACTGGGTTTCATGCTCGGCGGTTCGATCGTCATCGAATCGGTGTTCGCGCTCAACGGCGTCGGCTATCTGGCCTGGGAATCGATCTCCAAGAACGACTTCCCGGTGGTGCAGGCCGTGGTGCTGTTTCTGGCCACGATCTACATCGCGCTGACCTTGCTGGCCGATATGTTTAATGCGGTGCTCGACCCGCGATTGCGGATTTCCTGATGGCGTTCCATATCCGTCGCCTCGCGTTGGCCCTGGGGTTTATCATCGTCGTCGGCATCGCGTTGGTGGCACTGCTGGCGCCGTGGATCACCCCACATGACCCATTCCTGCAAAATCTGGATGTGCGCATGGCGCCGCCCAGCTTCATGGAGGGTGGTGGGCCCGATCATTTCCTCGGCACCGACCAGCTGGGCCGTGATTATTTCTCCCGGCTGATTTATGGCGCGCGGATTTCCATGCTGATCGGCGCGCTGGTGGTGGTGTGTTCCGGGCTGATCGGCACCACTTTGGGTGTGGTCGGCGGGTTTTTCGGCGGCCGCGTTGATGCGGTGGTGATGTTCATCATCACCTGCCGGCTGTCGATCCCGTTGATTCTGGTGGCGCTGACCGTGGTGTCGTTCGTCGGCAGTTCGCTCGCCGTGGTGGTGCTGACGCTGGGGCTGCTGTTGTGGGAACGCTTCGCCGTGGTGGCGCGCACCACCACCATGCAGGTGCGCAACCTCGATTACATCGCCGCCGCCTGGGCCGCTGGCTGTTCGCGGCCCTATATTCTGCTGCGCGAAGTGCTGCCCAACATCGTGCATCACCTGATTGTGGTGACAACGCTCGAAATGGCGCTGGCGATTTTGCTGGAGGCCGCGCTGTCCTTCCTCGGCTTGGGCGTGCCGCCGCCGCTGCCATCCTGGGGGCTGATGATCGCGGAGGCAAAGGACTACATGTATTTCTCGCCCTGGGTCATTCTGGTGCCCGGCATTGCGCTGTTCGTGCTGGTGCTGGGCATTAACCTGCTGGGGGACGGGCTGCGCGACCGTTTGGGGGCCGCCCGCGATGCTTGAAGCTCCATTGCTCGATGTGCGCGGCCTGCGGGTGCGCTTCAGCGCCCAGGTAGAGGCGGTGCGCGGGGTGGATTTAACCGTGGAACGCGGGCAGACGCATTGCGTGGTTGGCGAATCCGGCTGCGGCAAATCCGTCTCTTCGCTGGCGGTGATGGGGTTGCTGGCGCGCGGCGCCAAACGCAGCGCCACGCATATGCGCTTCGACGGGCAGGACATTCTCGGCCTGTCCGACACGGCGCTGCAACGCCTGCGCGGTGACCGGATGGCGATGATTTTTCAGGAACCGATGACCAGCCTGAACCCGGCCTACACCATCGGCTCGCAAATGGCGGAGGCGCTGACCCGGCACCGCAAGGTGAGCAAGCAGCAGGCGCTGGACCGGGCGGCGGAATTGCTGACCAAAGTCGGCATCACCGCCCCCGGCCTGCGGCTGGCGCAATATCCGCATCAACTCTCCGGCGGGCTGCGCCAGCGGGTGATGATCGCCATGGCCTTGATGTGCGATCCGGAATTGCTGATCGCCGACGAACCGACAACGGCGCTGGATGTGACGGTGCAGGCGCAGATTTTGCGGCTGCTGCGCGACCTGCAAGCCGAACTCGGTCTGGCCATTTTGCTGATCACCCACGACCTCGGCGTGGTTGCCCGCATCGCCCACAAGGTGAGCGTGATGTATGCCGGGGAAGTGGTGGAATCCGCACCCGCGGCGGATTTGTTCGCCGCTCCGCGCCACCCTTACACGCAGGGCTTGTTGGCTTGCGTGCCGATCCCCGGCAAAATTAAGCGCGGCGACAAATTGGGCAGCATTCCCGGCACCGTGCCGCGTATCGCCGACGGCTTCACCGGCTGCGGCTTCCGCGACCGTTGCGCGCAGGCGATGCCGCAATGCGCCGACTCGGTGCCGCAACGCGACGACGGCGCGGGCCATCGTCATTTGTGTCACCTCGCATGACC
>Ga0164296_1003861_pt1 | contig 13911 bp, 10 predicted proteins | sample GEODES057metaG_FD_113533 | JGI IMG/M metagenome (GOLD analysis project Ga0164296, IMG submission 113533) | Dystrophic lake water microbial communities from Trout Bog Lake, Wisconsin, USA - GEODES057 metaG | ecosystem: Environmental > Aquatic > Freshwater > Lake | place: USA: Trout Bog Lake...
ACCCGGGAGAACGTTTCGACCGGCAATTGGGGGGTGGCCTGTGCCGGGCTGGCCGGGCTGGCCGACGCGTCGGGCGAGCGGGTCGCCGCCGGCGTCACGCTGGTGGACAGGCTTGAGGACGGGGTCGTCCGCGGAGCCGGTGCGCCGACCGTGGCCTTGGTCGAAGCGCTGTCGCCGCTGTTGATGATCACGGCGGTAGCGACGGCGCCGACGGCGAGCACGGCGCCGACGACTGCGATCGCGGGCCGCCAACGGCGGTCCCGGGGCCAGGAGAGGTCCTCGTACCCGTCCTCGTAATCGACCTCGTAGTCGTCTGCGCACTCGTCTGCGTAAACGTCCCCGTAATCGACCACGTCATCGACCCCGTCATGGTCATCGACCTCGGACCAGGCCCTCCCGTAGTTCCTGTCGCCGCGGTTGCGGCGGGCCCCGTCCAGGGGGCGCAGCGTGGTTCCCATGGTGCCGAGGTTATGCGTGTGACAACACGGCGCACGCGACGAGCGCGGGTGGACATCGAGCCGGAAGCCAATCGTTATGCTGCTGCAATCGCGGCCGGCCCGGGGCCGAGGGAAGTGCGCGGCCGCCGCGTCCACTAGCCTGCTGCTGACAGGTCACGCAGGTCGGCACACGCCACCGGGGCCAATCGGAAGGGGCGACCGTGGAGGTCAAGATCGGGATCACGCACAGTCCGCGGGAGCTGGTCATCGCCAGCGCGCTAACGCCGGCTGAGGTCGAGGAACTCGTGACCGCGGCGCTGGGCGAGGGCTCCGGCCTGCTGAGCCTCAGCGACGAGAAGGGTCGCCGGTTTCTGGTCGACGCCGGCAAGATCGCCTACGTCGAGATCGGCGCGCCCGACTCGCGCAAGGTCGGCTTCGGAGTCGGGGCGGAGGCGGCGCGCCACGCCGGGAAGGCGCCTAAGGGCGGGTAAGCGGGACGTGTGACAGCCCGCCCCAGGCGAACTGCACTGTGCCGTCGACGGCATCCGCCTTGGATATCGGCCGATTGGAGTCCAGCCAGTACCGGGCACAGTCGACGCTGATCCCGACCAGGCCCACCGCGATCATCCGGGCCCGATGGGGGTCCAGCCCGGAGTCGGCGCTGATCAGGTCGAATACTGCGTCGGTGCACGATTCGGTGGCGACCCGCACCTGCGCGGCGACCTCGGGCTCGGTGACGTAGTCATTCTCGAAGATCAACCGGTACCCCTGGCTGTCGTGGTCGATGAAGTCGAAGAACGCCTGCACCGCCGCGTGCAGCCGGCGCCGGTTGTCGGTGGTGGCGCTCAATGCGCGCTGGACGCCAGAGACCAGTTTCTCCACATGCCGGGCCAGCACCGCCAGATACAACTCCAGCTTGCTGGAAAAGTGTTGATACAGAACGGGTTTGCTCACACCAGCCCGTTCGGCGATCTCATCCATACCGGCGGCGTGGTAGCCGCGCTCGACGAAGACATCGCTGGCGACAATGAGTAACTGCCCCCGGCGCTCGTCACGGGGAAGCCGATTGCCGCGCCGGTTCTTGACTTCCGCGGCGCCGTCCGGGCGTGCGCGGTCGGCCGATCTGACGGCGCGCCGTGCCGCCGCCTTGGCCAGGTCGCTCATCGATTCCCGTCTGTTCCTTTGTCGCGTTCGTCGCCACGCTCGTGGTCGCGCTGGCCGCAACGACATTACTACCCACGGCACTTGTCGGGGCCCTGCGCGACCGTCCGGCGCGTTCGGGCGCGCCAGGAGCGGTGGTTGTGCAAGCTATGCCATCCTGGGCGGATGACGTCCGAGGGGCCCGTGCGTGACGACGGCCGGGCGCTGGTGCCGCACGACCCGTCGCGTGAGCCGTTGCGCGCGCTGCGCGACCCCATCGGCTGGGAGTCGGGGCGGGTCCGGGCCAACCGGGACCGGCCTCGCCAGTGGCGTCGGCAGACGCGGCTCGGCCGGTTCCTGTCCACCTACGGGTGGCGCGCGTACGCGCTGCCCTTCCTGTCGGTGCTCACCGTGGTGGTGGTGTACCAGGCCGTGACCGGCACCGGGTCCTCGGCACCGGCGGTGGGTGACTCGATGCAGGGCCCGCCGTCCGGCGCACCGGGCACCGTGATCATGGATGCGCCGCCGCGCGGGCTCGTCGCGTTCGACGCGAACCTGCCGGCCGGGACGTTGCCGGACGGCGGCCCCTTCACCGAGGCGGGAGACAAGACGTGGCACATCGTTCCCGGGACCACGCCGCAGTTCGGCAAAGGCCTCTCCCGGGTGTTCCGCTACAGCGTCGAGGTCGAAAACGGCCTCGACTCCGCGATGTTCGGCGGCGACAACGCCTTCGCTGAGATGGTCGACCAGACGCTGGCCAACCCCAAGGGCTGGACCCACAATCCGCAGTTCGCGTTCATGCGGGTCGACGCGGACAGCGGGTCTAAGCCCGACTTCCGGATCTCTCTGGTGTCCCCGGCGACGGTGCGGGAGGGATGTGGGTACGAGTTCCGGCTGGAGACGTCCTGTTACAACCCGGTGTACGGGGCGGAACGGCAGGCGCGGGTGTTCATCAATGAGGCGCGCTGGGTGCGGGGCGCTGTCCCGTTCGAGGGCGACGTCGGTTCCTACCGGCAGTACCTGATCAACCACGAGGTGGGCCACGCCATCGGGTACGTGCGCCACGAGCCGTGTGATCAGCAGGGTGGCTTGGCGCCGGTGATGATGCAGCAGACGTTCTCCACGTCCAACGACGACGCCGCGAAGTTCGACCCCGATGTGATCAAGGCCGACGGGAAGACCTGCCGGTTCAACCCCTGGCCGTATCCGATCGCCTGACGCGGCCCTGAGGAAGCGAGATGTCGGTGTCCACGCCCCAGGGATCACTGCCGCCACTGGTCGAGCAGGCCGCCGGGTTGACCCGAGACGAGGTGGCCCGCTATAGCCGTCACCTGACCATCCCCGAGGTTGGTCCGGACGGCCAGAGGCGGCTCAAGAACGCGCGGGTGCTGGTGATCGGCGCGGGGGGCTTGGGGTCGCCGACGCTGCTGTACCTCGCGGCGGCGGGTGTCGGCACCATCGGCATCGTCGACTTCGACGTGGTCGACGAGTCCAACCTGCAGCGGCAGATCATCCACGGCGTGGGCGACGTCGGCCGTTCCAAAGCCCAGTCGGCGCGCGACTCCATTGCTGCGATCAACCCGTTGGTCGATGTGCGTCTGCACGAGTTGCGGCTTGAGGCCGGCAACGCCGTCGGGCTGTTCGGTCAGTACGACCTCGTGGTCGACGGTACCGACAACTTCGCCACCCGGTATCTCGTCAACGACGCCGCGATACTGGCGGGCAAACCCTATGTGTGGGGATCGATCTACCGGTTCGAGGGCCAGGTCTCGGTGTTCTGGGAGGATGCCCCCGGCGGCCGCGGCCTCAACTACCGCGATCTATACCCGGAGCCGCCCCCGCCCGGCTCGGTGCCGTCCTGCGCCGAGGCGGGCGTGTTGGGGATTGTCTGCGCGTCCATCGCGTCAGTGATGGGCACGGAGGCGATCAAGCTCATCACCGGGATCGGCGAACCTCTGCTTGGCCGGCTGATGATCTACGACGCGCTCCAGATGACGTATCGCACGATCGCGCTCCACAAGGACCCCGCCAGCCCGAAGGTCACCGAGTTGGTCGACTACGCCCAACTCTGCGGCGCCGTGCCCGACGACGCCCCGCAGGCATCCGACGGGTCCACCATCACGCCGAAGGAGGTGCGCGCGTTGCTGGACAGCGGCGAGAATCCGGCGTTGATCGACGTTCGGGAGCCTGTGGAGTGGGAGATCGTCCATATCGACGGCGCCCAGCTCATCCCGGCGTCCCTGATCAACTCCGGTGCGGGTCTGGAGCAGCTCCCGCGCGGCCGCACTCTGGTGCTGTACTGCAAGACGGGAGTGCGCTCGGCCCAGGCGCTCGCTGCGGTGAGAAAGGCAGGGTTCTCCAATGCCGTGCATTTGCAGGGCGGCATCGTCGCATGGGCCCAACAGGTGCAGCCCGACATGGCGATCTACTGAACCGATTCGCCCGCCGCGCTCCACTACGCTACGAATGTGGACATCGACGCACCTCCGGAGCATGTTCGGACGGCGTTCGGTTTAACCGGCGTGGAGCCCGTTGCGTTGGGGCCGGGTTGGGAGGGCGGCTGGCGCTGCGGTGAAGTTGTGCTGTCAACGGTGGCCGATAACGCGCGCGCGGCCTGGTCGGCCCGGGTGCGCGAGACGCTTTTCGTCGACGGGGTCCGGTTGGCTCGTCCGGTTCGCTCGACCGACGGGCGATATGTGGCGTCCGGTTGGCGCGCGGATACCTTCGTCGCCGGTGTTCCGGAGCCCAGGTACGACGAGGTCGTCTCGGCGGCTGTGCGGCTGCACGAGGCGACTGGTCAGCTCGAGAGGCCCCGGTTCCTCACTCAGGGGCCGGCCGCGCCCTGGGGGGAGGTCGACGTCTTCATCGCTGCCGACCGCGCTGCGTGGGAGGAACGACCGTTTTCCTCGGTGCCGCCCGGTGTGCAGACCGCTCCTCCCGCGGCCGAGGGCGGTCGGTCGGTCGAGCTCGTCAATCAGCTCGCCAGCTTGCGCAAGCCGACACGGAGCGCCAGCCAGCTGGTGCACGGGGATCTCTGTGGCACCGTCCTTTTCGCGGGCAGCGCCGCGCCTGGCATCACCGACATCACGCCCTACTGGCGGCCCGCGTCGTGGGCCGCGGGTGTAGTCGTCGTGGATGCCCTGTCGTGGGGTGAGGCCGACGACGGGCTCATCGAACGCTGGAATGCCTTGCCGGAGTGGCCGCAGATGTTATTGCGCGCGTTGATATTCCGGCTAGCGATTCATGCGCTGCATCCGCGGTCGACCGCGGAGTCCTTCGCGGGGCTGGCGCGTACGGCGGCCTTGGTCCGGTTGGTCCTCTAACCGCGATCAGCGAACTCGTAGCGGATCTCGCCCAGCGCCACCTTGCCGGCGATCGCGAGCACTCCCTCGGCGCGCAGCAACTCCAATTGCCGGGCGCGCAGGTGTGGCGCGGGCCGTCCAGAGGCTGTGATCACGCGGTGCCACGGCAAGTCCGAGGAGTCCGTTCGCATGATCCACCCGACGATCCGCGGGCTGGAAAGCCTCGCGGCGGAGGCGATGTCGCCGTAAGTGGCGACCCGTCCGGGTGGGATCGCGGCGACCAGCGAACGTACCCGCTCGACCTGTTCGTCGGTAACCGCGGCCACGGTCAGCGCGCGTCCAACATCTGGCGGGCGAGCGCCGCTACTCGGTCGGGTTCGCTGTAGGGCACCATGTGGTTGCAGTCGAACTCCAGCAGCGTGAAATTCGATCCGAGGCGTTCCCGCAGTCCGGTGATGAGCTCATCGCTGACATACGGTGGCGAAGTCTGCTGTGCCCGCACCACCGTCGTCACGGTCCCGGCGGGCGGCAGCACCACGTCCCGGGCCAGCTCGCTCCAGTAGGACATCGCCGCCGGCACGCTGACGCGCCAGCGGTACCGCCCGTTCGGCAGCCTGATCAGGTGTTCGTCGATCTCGGCGTCGAGCAGGGCGACGTCCACGTCCGCCCAGGAGCCAAACGCCTTCTCCCTGCGTGCCTCCCCGGGGTCGGGGTAGTCGGGGGAGGACATCATCGCCTCGGCGATGTCGCCCATCCAGGCACCGTCCAGCCCGACCGCAGGGTCGAGCAGCAGCAAAGCCGTCACCCGGCCCGGGCACATAGCGGCGAGGTGCATGGCCAGCCCGCCACCGAACGAGTGGCCGACCACGAGTACCTGCGTGGCGTCCTCCGCGTCCAACAGGGCCGCCATCGCGGAGACGTTGGCATCGATGGTCCACGGGGCCGCCCACGACGACCTGCCGTGGCCGATCAGATCCGGTGCGGCAACCGCGATCCCCGGCAGGCGGTCTGCCAGATGCCGCCAACGCTGACCGTGGCCCGTGAGTCCATGCAGTGCGAGGATCCGGGGCGGCCCGGCGGGGCCGTAGCGATGGACATGAAGATCGGCTGCTGCCACGATCCGGACCTCCCTCTCGCCGGGTTGCCGACGGTGTCGCAGCCAGCCTAAGAGCCCGCGCCTTCTACCGCGGAACCCGAGGTCGGCATCGCTGGAACAGGATCGCTGTCAGACCCCGGTGGTTGTATGCAGCCATGTCCCGCACCTGGAACGACGAAGCGCGCTCCCTGCTGGACCCCGGGGCGCGCGGCCTGGTGCGTGTCCTGGGCGGGCCCGGAACCGGGAAGAGCAGCCTGCTGATCGACGCCGCCGTTGCCCGGATCCGCTCGGGAGCCGACCCCGAATCGGTGCTGCTGCTCACCGGTTCCGGGCGCATCGGGCCCGGGGCCCGCACCGACCTGACCATGGCGTTGCTGCGGGCCCGCCACACCGGTGAGGGCCGCGCCGCCGTCCGTGAACCGCTGGTTCGCACCGTCCACAGCTACGCCTACGCTGTGCTGCGGCGGTCCGCCGAGCGGGCTGGTGGCGCGCCCCCGCGGCTGGTCACCGGCGCCGAACAGGACGCCATCATCCGCGAGTTACTGGCTGGTGACCTCGCGGACGGTCCGCACGCCGCCGTCGCATGGCCGGCCCATCTGCGGCCGGCTCTGAGCGCCGCGGGTTTCGCGTCCGAATTGCGAAACCTGTTGGCCCGCTGTGCTGAACGCGGGGTTGATCCGCAGGCACTCGAGCGGCTGGGTCGGCGCTGGGGGCGGGCGGAGTGGGTCGCAGCCGGGCAGTTCGCCCGCCAGTACGAGCAGGTCATGTTGTTGCGGGCCGCGGTCGGGACGGCTGCGCCCCAGGCGACGACACCGGCGTTCAGCGCCGCCGAGCTGGTCGGCGCCGCGCTCGAGGCCTTCGCGGTCGATCCCGAACTGCTCGCCGCCGAACGCGCTCGGGTCCGGATCCTGTTGATCGACGACGCCCAGCAACTCGACCCGCAGGCGGCCCGTTTGGCTCGGGTGCTCGCCGCGGGTGCCGACCTCGCGGTGATCGCCGGCGACCCGCACCAGGCGGTGTTCGGGTTCCGGGGCGGTGAGGCCGCCGGGTTGCTGACCGGGGATGCGCCATCGGTGACGTTGACCACGTCGCACCGCTGCGCGCCCGCGGTGGCGCGGGCCATCACTGGGGTCGCGCAGCGGCTACCCGGCGGCAGCGACGGAAAGCGCATCGATGGCGCCGGAGCGGACGAGGGATCGGTCACCGTGCGCCTGGCCGCCTCGGCGCACGCGGAGGCCTCGGTCATCGCTGATGTGCTGCGGCGCGCGCATCTGGTCGATGGCGTGCCGTGGTCGCAGATGGCGGTCATTGTCCGCTCGGTGCCGCGGGCCGGCGCCCGGTTGCCGCGCGCGCTGGCGGCGGCCGGGGTCCCGGTCGCCGCACCCGCGGGCACCGGGCCGCTGTCCGAACAGCCGGCGGCGCGTGCGTTTCTCACCGTATTGGCGGCCACCGCGGATGGATTGGACGGTCAGCAGGCGCTGGCGTTGCTCAGCGGGCCGATCGGGCGGACCGACCCGATATCGCTGCGGCAGCTGCGACGAGCGCTCCAGCGCGCCGACCCGGAGAACAGCGCAGGCGACGTCACAGCCCTGCTCGTTCGGGCCCTGACCGCCGACAGTTCGCCCCCCGTCGGTGGTGCCGTCAGCGCGGCGGGGTTCCGCCAGCTGCGCCGGGTGCGCGGGGTCCTGGACGCGGCCGCACGGTGCCACCGCGCAGGGGCACCCGCATCCGGGGGCGACCCTCGCCAGGTGCTGTGGGCCGCTTGGCGCCGGTCGGGCCTGCAGCAACGCTGGCTGTCCGCCATCGAGCGCGGCGGTTCCGCCGGTGCCCAGGCCGCCCGGGACCTGGAGGCGGTCACCGAATTGTTCGACGTCGCCGACCGGTTCGTATCCCAGACGTCCGGTGCGTCGTTGAGCGGGCTCGTCGACCACGTCTCGGCGTTGCAGTTGGCGGGCGGGGCCACCGAGCCGGTTTCGGACTCAGAGCAGGTCAGCATTGTCAGCGCGCACGCCGCGTTGGGGCACGAATGGGATCTGGTGGTGATCGCTGGACTGCAGGATGGGTTGTGGCCCAACACTATTCCGCGTGGTGGTGTTCTAGGCACCCAGCGGCTGCTCGACGTGTTGGATGGTGTCGGCGAAGACGCCTCGGTGCGGGCGCCATTGCTGGCCGAGGAGCGCCGACTGCTGGTGGCGGCCATGGGCAGGGCCCGGCGCCGGGTCCTGGTAACGGCTATCGACAGCGACGAGGGCGATGCGGGGCGGGACGCTGCGCTGCCGTCTGTGTTCTTTTATGAGATCGCCCACCTGGCCGGTGTTGATCCAGCGTCGCTCGCCGGGGTCTCGGCGCCGCGGGTGCTGTCCGCCGCGGCCCTGGTGGGCCGGTTGCGGGGCGTCGTGTGTGCGCCAGAGGGGGTCATCGACGACGAGGCCCGCCATTGCGCGGCAACGCAACTCGCGCGGTTGGCCGTCGCCGGCGTGTCGGGAGCCGATCCGGCCGGCTGGCACGGCCTGATTCCTGTCAGCACCCACGAACCGCTGCGTTGCGCCGACGACCCGGTCACGCTGACGCCGTCGAGCCTGCAGACACTCAATGACTGCCCGCTGCGCTGGCTGGCCGAGCGCCATGGCGGCACCGGCCCGCGCGACCTGCGGTCCACCATCGGCTCGGTGGTACATGCCCTGGTGGCCGAGCCCCAGCCACGGGAGTCGGAGTTACTGGCCGGGCTGGAGCGGGCCTGGAAGCACCTGCCCTTCGATGCGCAATGGCATTCAGTCAACGAACTCGCCCGCCACCGGGCCATGATCGAGGGGTTCGTCGAGTGGCGGCGGCAGACCCGCGGCGAGCTGACCGAGGTCGGTGTCGAGGTCGAGATCGACGGTGTGCTGGCGCCCGCGGGTGAGGACGGGGGTGAGATCCGGGTGCGGGGCCGGGTCGACCGGCTCGAGCGCGACGCGGCCGGCCGGCCGGTGATCGTCGACATCAAGACTGGCAAGACACCGGTCACCAAGGGCGACGCCCAGAGGCATGCCCAGTTGGCTATGTACCAGCTGGCGGCGGCCCAGGGTCTGATTCCCGGCGAAGTATCCGGTGAAGTCCCCGGTGAAATATCCGACGAAACCGATACGGCGCAGCCCGGCGGCGCGCGCCTCGTCTACCTCGGCAAGACCGGGTCCGCGGGCCCGACCGAACGCCTGCAGGACCCGCTGACCGCCGCCGCCCGCGACGAATGGCGCGCACTCATCCGGCAGGCGGCCGACGCGTCCGCCGGGCCGACGTTCCTGGCCCGGCGCAACGACGGGTGCGCGCACTGCCCGGTACGGCCGAGCTGCCCGGCGCACGACGACCGCCGGGGGTCGTGATGAACCCCCGGTACAGTCCGGCCGAACTGGCCCGCGCGCTGGGGCTTTTCCCGCCCACCGCCGAGCAGGCCGCCGTCATCGAGGCGCCGCCGGGCCCGCTGGTGGTGATCGCCGGCGCCGGGGCCGGCAAGACCGAGACGATGGCGGCCCGGGTGGTGTGGCTTGTCGCCAACGGGTACGCCGAGCCCGGGCAGGTGCTGGGTCTGACATTCACCCGAAAGGCGGCCGGCCAGCTGTTGCGGCGGGTCCGGGTCCGGCTTGCCCGGCTGGCCGGTACCGACCCGGGCGGCCAGACGGTCGGAGACCCCGCGGGCGCCCCCATGGTCAGCACCTACCACGCTTTCGCGGGTTCGCTCCTGCGCGACTACGGGCTGCTGCTCCCCATCGAGCCCGACACCCGCCTGCTCGGTGAGACCGAGCTGTGGCAGTTGGCCTTCGACGTGGTGACCAGCCATCGCGGGGAACTGCGCATAGACAAGACACCGGGCACCGTCACCTCGATGGTGCTGCGTCTGCGCAGTCAGCTCGCCGAACACCTCGTCGACACGGGTCAGCTCCGCGACACCCACGTCGAGCTCGAGCGGCTGATCCACCACCTGCCGCCCGGTCCCTCTCAGCGTGACCGCGGTCCCAGCCAGTGGCTGCTCGGGTTGTCGGCCACCCAGACCGAGCGGGCCGCGCTCGTGCCGCTGCTCGACGCGCTGCACGAACGCATGCGCACCGACAAGGTGATGGACTTCGGCGCGCAAATGGCTTCGGCGGCCACGCTGGCATCGGCCTTTCCGCAGGTCGGGCAGGACCTGCGGAACCGTTACCGGGTCGTGCTGCTCGACGAGTACCAGGACACCGGGCACGCCCAGCGGGTGGCGCTGTCGGCCCTGTTCGGGGGCGGTCTCGACGACGGCCTCGCGCTGACAGCCGTGGGCGATCCCATTCAGTCGATCTACGGGTGGCGCGGCGCCTCGGCGACCAACCTGCCGCGGTTCAGCACCGACTTCCCGAGATCCGACGGCACCCCCGCGCCGGTGCTGGAGCTGCGGACCAGCTGGCGCAACCCTCCGAGCACCCTGCACGTGGCCAACGCCATCTCGGCGGAGGCGCGGCAACGCTCGGTGGCGGTGCACGCGCTGCGCCCACGCCCGGACGCGCCACCCGGCACCGTCCGCTGCGCGCTGCTCCCCGACGTGGCGGCCGAACGCGAGTGGATCGCCGAGCACCTACACAGGCACTACCAGCGCGCCCGCGCCGCCGGCATCAGCCCGCCGACCGCCGCGGTGTTGGTACGCCGCAACGCCGATGCCGCGCCCATCGCGGACGCGCTCACCGCCCGAGGAATTCCGGTCGAAGTCGTCGGTCTCGCCGGTCTGCTGTCCGTCCCCGAGGTCGCCGAAGTGGTCGCGATGCTCCGGCTGGTTGCCGACCCCACGGCCGGCGCGGCGGCGATGCAGGTGCTGACGGGTGCACGCTGGCGATTAGGGGGCCGGGACGTCGTCGCGCTGTGGCGCCGCGCCCAACGGCTCGCCGGGGGGGCACCTCCGGAACAGGCGCCCTCACCCGAGTCGATTGCGAGCGCGGCCGGCCCGGATGCCGACACCGCATGCCTGGCCGACGCGATCAGCGACCCCGATCCGGGCGAGGCATACTCACCCGCGGGATATCACCGGATCTCTGCTCTGGCCGCCGAATTGACCCACCTGCGAGGCCATCTCGGCCATGCCCTGCCCGATCTGGTCGCCGAAGTGCGCCGAATGGTGGGTGTGGACTGCGAAGCCCGAGCCGCAGCGGGCGTGTCGGCCGGGTGGACCGGCGCCGAGCACCTCGACGCGTTCGCCGACGTCGTCGCCGGCTACGCCGAGCGGACCGGCGGGGCCGACGGGTCGGTGGCCGGCCTGCTGGCGTACCTGGATGCCGCCGAGACGGTCGAGAACGGACTGCCGCCCGCGACGGTTGCGGTGGCCCGGGACCGCGTTCAGATACTGACCGTGCACTCCGCCAAGGGCCTGGAGTGGCAGGTAGTGGCGGTGCCCCACCTGTCGGGTGGCGTGTTCCCGTCGACGGCGTCCCGCACCAGTTGGCTCACCGACGCCGCCGAGCTGCCGCCGCTGTTGCGCGGCGACCGCGCCTCGGCGGGAGTGCTGGGCATCCCGGTGTTGGACACCTCGGATGTCACCAACCGGAAGCAGTTGTCGGACAAAATCTCCGAGCATCGGCGTCAACTTGAATTGCGGCGCGTCGACGAGGAACGCCGGTTGCTGTACGTCGCCATCACGCGGGCTGAGGACACCCTGCTCCTGTCGGGCCATCAGTGGGGCGCCACAGGGATCAAACCGCGCGGCCCCTCAGAATTCCTCTGCGAGCTCAAGGACGTCATCGACCGGTCAGCCGCAGCGGGTGAACCCTGCGGGGTGGTAGAGAACTGGGCGACCGCACCGGCCGACGACGAGCGCAATCCCCTCAAAGACGCGGTCGTGGAGGCCGAATGGCCCGCCGATCCGCTGTCGCGGCGTCGCGGCGATGTCGAGCGCGGGGCGGCCCTGGTCGACGAGGCCGTGGCGAAGGGCGCCGCCGTCCCCGGCTCGAACGTCCCCGGCTCGAACGTCGTCGGTCGGGACGTCGAGGGGTGGGCCGCCGACGTAGATGCGCTCCTTGCCGAGCGTGCCCGGTCGTCGGCTGCTCCGGCCCTTGCCCTGCCCGGCCAGGTGTCGGTCAGCGCCATGGTCGACCTGGCCCGCGACCCCGCCGCGGCGATGCAACGATTGCGGTATCGGCTGCCGGCCCGCCCCGACGCCCACGCCCTGCTGGGCAGTGCTTTTCACGCCTGGGTCCAGCAGTTCTACGGCGCCGAGGCGTTGTTCTGCCTCGGCGACCTACCCGGTGCGGCGGATTCCGCCATCGTTGAGATGCCGGAATTGGCGGCACTGCAGACCGCTTTCACCGAATCGTCGTGGGCGATGAAGACGCCGATCGCTGTCGAGGTGCCCTTCGAGATGCCGATCGGCGACACCGTGGTGCGCGGCCGTATCGACGCGGTGTTCGCCGACCCCGACGGGGGCGCCACCGTCGTCGACTGGAAGACCGGAGATCCGCCGCGCGGCGCGGAAGCCCTGCGGCAGGCCGCCGTCCAGCTCGCCGTCTACCGGATGGCGTGGGCTGCCCTGTCCGGGACCCCCGAATCGGCGGTGCGCACCGTGTTCCACTACGTACGGGCGTGCGTCACGGTCGCCCCTGACGACCTTCCGGGTCCCGCCGAGCTGGCCGTGCTCCTGGCCGACGCGGCCGGCGGACTATCCCCCGTCCATTGACGTCCGTCCGCCCACGTCCGGGGCGGCCGATGCCGGTGGTTAGATTTGGGTCGTGTGTGTCTGCTGCCTTGCGTTCGGGCCGATGACGGGTCGCCGTGCGCAACGGTAGACCGCCCCGCCGCGACGAGACCCTGAGTGCCCTGCCGGGCCACCAGCTGGTCGGCGTCGTGCGAATTCCCGACCGACGCGACAGCCCGGTGCGCATCATCGTCCGCCGGGTTGCGTTTGCGATCGCAGTGCTGCTGGTCGCCGCCGTCGCCGTCTACCTCGACCGCGGCGGGTACCGCGACGTCACCGGTCAGCCGTTGTCGTTCCTGGATTGCGTGTACTTCGCCGCGGTGTCGTTGTCCACCACCGGCTACGGCGAGATCATCCCCTACACCCCGGCGGCCCGGCTCACGAACACCCTGGTCTTTACGCCTTTGCGGTTCGCGTTCCTGGCCGTGTTGGTCGGGACGACCGTCGAGGTGCTCGCGGATCGGTCCCGTCAGGGGTGGAAGATTCAGCGTTGGAGGAGCAGAGTGCGCAACCACACCATCGTCATCGGCTACGGCACCAAGGGTAAAACTGCGGTCGCCGCCATCCTCGGTGACGGGGCCGCGCGTGGCGAGGTCATCATCGTCGACACCGACCGCGCTGCACTGGATAACGCGGAAGCCGCGGGACTCGTCACCGTGAATGGCGACGCCACCAAATTCGACGTGCTGAGCCTGGCCGGAGCGCAGAATGCGGCGTCGATCATCGTCGCCACCAACCGCGACGACACGGCGGCGCTGGTGACGCTCACGGCGCGCGAGATTGCACCGAAAGCCACGATCGTCGCATCGATCCGCGAGGCCGAGAACCAGCACCTGTTGCGGCAGTCGGGTGCGGACTCGGTGGTGGTCTCCTCGGAAACCGCGGGCCGACTGCTCGGCCTCGCCACCACAACACCCCACGTGGTGGCGATGATCGACGACCTGCTCACCCCGGACGGAGGGCTGGCGATCGCCGAACGTGAGGTGGAACAGGTCGAAGTCGGCGGCTCCCCAAGGCATTTGAACGACATCGTGCTCGGTGTGGTGCGCGACGGTCACCTGCTTCGGATCGACGATCCGCAGGCCGACGCCATCGAGGTGGCCGACCGGCTGATGTACATCAAATCGGCCGGCCACTAGTGGTTGGCGGCGCGGACTTTCGGCTCCACCAGGTGCCCCTGCTGTCGCGCGTCGGTGCGGACCGCGCCGACCAGCTGCGTACCGACGTCGAAGCCGCGACGGCGGGATGGGCGGA
>Ga0164296_1003863_pt1 | contig 13907 bp, 16 predicted proteins | sample GEODES057metaG_FD_113533 | JGI IMG/M metagenome (GOLD analysis project Ga0164296, IMG submission 113533) | Dystrophic lake water microbial communities from Trout Bog Lake, Wisconsin, USA - GEODES057 metaG | ecosystem: Environmental > Aquatic > Freshwater > Lake | place: USA: Trout Bog Lake...
ACTATAATGCAGACCGGTGTTAATGTAAAAATCCTTATCCTCAATAATCGTTTCTTGGGAATGGTGAGACAATGGCAGCAATTATTCCACGACAAGCGTTACTCTTTTGTAGATATCGAGAGCCCTGATTATGTGGCTGTTGCAAAGGCTTACCGTATTGAGGGGGCTAGTATTAACGATAGAAAAAACTTGAAGAGTGCATTGGCAGAAATGCTCAACCACAATGGTTCCTATTTATTGGAAGTATTTGTTGCCAAGGAAGACAACGTATTCCCGATGGTGCCTCAAGGAAGAGGTGTTTCTGAAATTGTTTTGACAAAAGATCAGGTGTAGGTGACGAACCTTTATAGGGTTTTGAACCCTATAAAGGTTTTAATGTAAGTCTAGAATAATATTTACAACGATTAGAAATATATAGTAATGATACAATCACAGAATAATACACAATATGCTCCCACTGATACCCAAGCTGATCCAGTAAAACAAGAGTTTACTATCACCGTTTATACCGAGAATCAGGTGGGCTTATTGAATCGTATTGCGATTATCTTCTCAAGAAGAAAAATCAATATCGAAAGCCTGAACACCTCTCCTTCTGAGGCGGAAGGGATACACCGTTTTACTATTGTCATCAATGAGTATGAAGATGTGGTTAGAAAGCTTTGCCGTCAGATAGAGAAGCAAGTGGAAGTATTGAAAACCTACTTCAATACCAATGATGAAATTGTTTGGCAAGAGTTGGCTTTATACAAAGTGCCTACAGATATTATTGCCGAAAAGGTGATGGTAGAACGCTTGTTGCATAAACATGGTGCAAGGGCGGTAGTGATTCGTAAGGACTATACCATCTTCGAAACAACTGGTCATCGAGAGGAAACCGAAGGTCTCATTGATGCCTTGGCACCGTATGGATTGATTGAGTTCGTGCGTAGTGCACGTGTGGCAATCATCAAGGCTAGTAGTGGGTTTCACGATAAATTAAAAGAGTTCGAAGCGTTTCAACCCGCTGAAGACTTAGCTGAAAATGAATACTTAGGTAAACGTGAAGGTGTATTTTCAATGTAAACCCCTTTACTTTGCAGCCCGTTAAAATCGTTCAATAATAATTAATAATTAGCCCCTTACCCCCTTTAGGGATGGGGTGGCGACAAACAAAAAAAGATGGCAAATTATTTCAACACGCTTTCATTGAGAGAAAAATTAAGTCAGTTAGGCGTATGTGAGTTCATGGACGGCAGTCAGTTCGCTGATGGCGTTACCGCTTTAAAAGGCAAGAAAATAGTAATAGTAGGTGCTGGTGCGCAAGGTCTTAACCAAGGGTTGAACCTTCGCGATTCTGGTTTGGATGTTTCTTATGCGTTGCGTAAAGAAGCTATCGAAGCTAAACGTGCTAGCTGGAAAGGTGCTACAGAGAATGGTTTCAAAGTAGGTACTTACGAAGAATTGATTCCTTCTGCCGACCTAGTTATCAACCTTACTCCCGATAAACAACATACTTCTGTGGTGAGTGCGGTGATGCCTTTGATGAAACAAGGTGCTACCCTTTCTTACTCTCATGGTTTCAATATTGTGGAAGAAGGGATGCAAATCCGTAAGGACTTGACTGTTATTATGGTTGCTCCTAAGTGTCCTGGTTCTGAAGTTCGTGCTGAGTATGTTCGTGGTTTTGGCGTACCTACTTTGATTGCGGTTCACCCAGAAAATGATCCTCAAGGCAAGGGTTGGGAACAAGCAAAAGCCTATGCTGCTGGTACTGGCGGACATAAAGCTGGCGTTTTGAGATCTTCTTTTGTGGCAGAAGTTAAGTCCGATTTGATGGGCGAACAAACCATTCTTTGTGGATTATTGCAAACTGGTTCTATCCTCAGTTTCGATAAAATGATTGAAAAAGGAATCGATGGTGCTTATGCTGCCAAGTTGATTCAGTATGGTTGGGAAGTTGTTACCGAAGCGTTGAAACAAGGTGGTATCACAGCCATGATGGATAGGTTGAGCAACCCTGCCAAGATTAAAGCTTTCGAATTGGCTGAAGAATTAAAAACCATCATGCGTCCTTTGTTCCAAAAGCATCAGGATGATATTATGAGCGGTGAGTTTTCTAAAACTATGATGGAAGACTGGGCAAATGATGATAAAAACCTATTGACTTGGAGAGCTGCAACTGGTGAAACTGCTTTTGAAAAAACAGCTGTTACTAGTGCTAAAATATCCGAACAAGAGTTCTTCGACAATGGATTGTTGTTGGTTGCTTTTGTTAAGTCTGGTGTTGAGTTGGCTTTCGAGACAATGGTTCAGTCTGGCATCAAGGCAGAGTCTGCATACTATGAGTCATTGCACGAAACCCCGTTGATTGCAAACACGATTGCTCGTAAGAAATTGTTCGAAATGAACCGTGTAATCTCTGATACTGCCGAGTATGGTTGTTATTTGTTCGATCACGCTTGTAAACCATTATTGGCCGATTTCATGAAGAAGATTGATACGGATGTTATCGGTACAAACTTCAATGCTGGTAAGGACAATGGTGTTGACAACAAAGAAATCATCGCTGTAAACAAATCAATCCGTGCGCATCAGATTGAGGAAGTTGGTGCTACCCTAAGAGCAGCTATGACCGCCATGAAATCTATTGCAACGGTAGCATAGGAGTTATGAGTGATGAGTGATGAGTGAAAGGACATAAATTAAGAAAGCCCTTGAAAGTAAAATTTTCAAGGGCTTTTCTTTTGAATATTATCTCAAAATAGCTTTTGATTTGCGATTGTTGCTTTTCTTTTATTTCCTAAAGTAAAGACCAACTATTGACAACATCATGACTACAAAAAAGCCAAATACCCACTTTACGGTATCTACTTTTGTTTCTGCAATTTTGGTTTCTAGCCTAGCGATGTCTTCTTTTGTTGCCAATCCCTTTAGGTTTACCTCGCTGCTATCTTTTATTTTTCCATCAACAAAAGACACCAACGCTTCTGCCTCTTGTTCGCCCATCTTTTGTTTTAAGATTTGGAAGAGTTGTATGTCTGACATGTTGATGACCATAATTTATTTTTTGTAAAAGTACAGGTTTAGTTGTAGATGCTTCTAACTCATTTATTTAAAGACACATGCGAAATGGGTGCGGTAGCTGGTAGGTAACTAAATCATTAAGCTGCCATGGCTTTATGTGATTCAAAATTTATTTCAGCGATATATTTCAATAAATTCAAATCACATCTACAATCATCAACAGAGATTCTAATATTTTCCCCATACTTAGAAAAGTCTTTTTCAACTTTTTTCCTTTTTTCATTATCCATAATGTTGTTTAGGTATTCCTGAGGATTTTTAATAATCAATACAAGAAAATTACCTTTTATATTTTTTGTTACCACTATCCTGCTAATGTCATCCCATTTCAAGACAACTTTACCACCTAAATAGAGATTTGAACTATCTATTATTCCTTCTTTGTCAATAACAATGGCTGGCTCTTTAATGAAAAGTTTTTTTACTCTTGTAAAATTTGCCAAAACAAAAAATGCTGTAAGACTTAATCCATAAACAATTATTAAAATTATATCTTGTTTGTCATGGTGGTTATACGTAAAAAGACAAACAAAAAATATTTGAGGAAAAATACTCCCTCCTATTTTGGATAGTATCCTTTCCTTATCAAACTGTAGGCTAATTCTTTCAGTATTCATACAAAAGTTTTAATTAAATAACTCCAAAACAAAAATAAGGATTTTCATTCCCCAAACAATACCTACATTGCAGCTAAGCGAGGAAAAGGGGTTTAGGTTTTGGTAATGCGCTATTGCCACTAAACATTTTTTACCAACAAAAATTTTGCTCGTGCCGTTACAAATCAATTTTTCCCCTTTCATTTCTGGTCTCACAGGTGTAAAAGCTTCGTTTCTTATCGTTCACAACTTCTTTTTTAATCTCTTTTTGCTGGTTTATCATCGAAATTGACTCTGTAAAAGACATCTTTTCTTCAAAAAAAGAGGTCTTTTAGAGAAAAAAAGAGGTCTTTTAGAAGAAAAAAGAGGTCTTTTAGCCAAAAAAAGAAGTCTTTTTTTACAATAAAGAGGTCTTTTACCAAAAAAAAGAGGTCTTTTTTCGCAATAAAGATGTCTTTTACAAATAAAAAGAGGTCTTTTTTCTTCTAAAAGACATCTTTTTCAGAGCGAAAAATCGGGAATTAGCATCAAACAAAAAGTTTTTTTAATTAATTAATTCAGTAAAAAATAAATATTATGAGTGCAAATAGAGCAATCACCAACTTTGAAAATGAAAATGATGATGAAATAGTTACCACCGCAAACTCTGCCATAGCGGGGCTTACAGGCAATGCAAATTTTACTTTTGGCACACAATTGTCCGATGTGGTTTCGGCAGAGGCTACGTATGTTACCAAACTTGGGCTGGTGGCAACGGGCGGAAATACGGCGGTAACGGCAAAGGATGTTGCCAAAGGGGTGTTGGAAACGAAGCTTGCAGTGTTGGCAAAGGCCGTGAACCTGCAGGCAAATGGGGATTTGGGCAAACTGCAATCGACCGGGTTGCCATTGGTAAAGTTGCCTGTTCACAACAATATGGGTGTGCCGGGGAACTTAGAAGTGAAGAGGGACAATATTGCCGGATACATGATTGTGAAAGTGGGTACACCTATTTACGCAACCCATGGAACCATTATTGCTTTTTGGAAACCAGAATTAGGGCCTACCCCTGCTAATATTAACGATTGGTTTTTCCGCCATAGCAATGGGCATAGTTATACAATCACGGGTCTTAGGCCCAATGCGGCTTATCCGTTTGCGGCTGCCTACAAAGGCAACGACAACGAACCTTTGGTGTGGACGGCAATCACTACAAAATCGGCGGGGGATTAGGATGATAGATATTAGATATGAGATATTAGTGTTTTAATACAAAAAGCCCTTTCAAGAAATTGGAGGGGCTTTTTGCATTAATATCTATTATCTCTGCCTTAGTGCCTTCGTGGCTAAAAAAAATCCCCCCCCCAGAATTATATTAAGGAGTGTTTTAGGTAATTTTCATCGGGAGAATACATGTAAAAGCAAGAGCCTTGTTTGATGAAGCCAATAATTTGTGGGCAAAGTTTCTGTGGCACGGCGGGGCATCCTTGACTACGACCTAAGCGACCGCATTGTTTAATAAACGCTTCGCTAACGTAAGGGGCACCGTGCATTACAATGCCGCGTTGTTCGGCTCCATCATTAATGCCCTTTTCAATGCCCCGAAGCCGCATGGATAATCCGTGATTGCCTTGATAAGTATTGCCAGTTATGTAAAAACCCAGGCTCGATTTAAAAGAATTTAGTTTGTTGTCAAAAAAAGTTGCAAACTCTTCACCCGAATTACGACCATGTGCCACATAGGTATTTAACAATAATACCTTTTTGTCCATATCTATGACATAAAGTCTTTTTGTGTTGGAAGATTGGGAGAAATCGACAATGGAAAGTATCCATGATTTAGAAAGCAATTTCTTTGAAATCAAAACATTCCAGCCTGACACTGCCTTTTCGAAGATAATTTGTTTCAGTCCCAATTCCGAAAGATGCAACCGATTATATAGGCTCTCTTGCTGTACAACAGCTACCGTTTTATCCTTGTGTAGGTTAGAAAAACTTGGGATAGCACACAAAAGCAGTATTAATGTCAGGGTATTTTGCCAATTTTTGAAAGCTAAATTTTTCATGGGTTATATTATTTAATTATTTAAGTACTTATATAATCGTGCCACGTCTTCCTTACTACATAAAGCAGTTCCGGAATTGATGGTGGCTGCCGTGCCACAGGCGATTCCAAGTTTCAGCACATCTTTCCAACTATATCCTTTTGTAATGCCCAATACCAATCCCGCAACCATACTGTCACCGGCACCAACAGTGCTTTTTACTTCAACCTCAGGCGAAGGCACTTGTATCGTTTCGTCCTTTGTTATTAGAATTGCACCCTTTTCACCCAACGAAACAACTATTACGCTACAACAACCTTCGGCAATGATGCTGCGAGCAGCTGGAACAATTTCATTGTCTTTCAATTCATCTAACCCTCGTAGGAAACTCAATTCTGCCAGGTTTGGTTTTATTAAAAACACACCTTCTTTCACGGAGTTTTTCAGAGCTTCCCCCGATGTATCTAGAATCAGCTTTGCACCTTTGTTTTGTACAATGGCAGCCATCTTAGCAAAGAAATCCATTGGCACACCAGGGGGCAAACTACCACTAGCAACTACATAATCGTACCCTGTATTATTTTCCAGAAAAAGAAGTGGTTGTTGCCATTCTTGCGCTGACAAAGTGGGTCCCTGCATCCCAAAACGATATTGTTTATGGCTTGTAGAATCTACTACTATCAGGTTCTCCCTTGTATTTTCTGCAATATCAAAAGCCTGGCATTCTATGTCTGTTTCCTCCATCATCTTTTTAAATTGCCCGCCCGTATATCCGCCACACATATACAAAGCCAATGTTTTACAACCCAAATGATCGAGGGCGCGGGATACATTGATGCCACCGCCACCAGTTTCCAAGGTTGGGACGCTGCATTGCAACTTCTTTTCGGGCATAATGTTTTCAACTGTTGTACCCTTATCCAAAGAAGGGTTTAGTGTAATTGTAATAATCTTTTGCATGACAGGGGTAAAGGTAGTATTAGTTTTCACCCATAATATGATTAAAACGCAGGTTTGATAGACACTGCCAACCATCTTAATTTTAACATCGCTATGAATGTGGCAATTCTATAACTCTAATCTATAATTATGTAACATTTCAGGCAGCGTATGGATACACCTTTGCTTTTCAAAATTAATTAATCCAGATAACACATTATTTAAAAAATAAAACAATAAAAATGGACTTACAGAAGATTACAAACACAGCAAAAGCAATGGTTGCTCACAACAAAGGCCTATTGGCAATGGATGAGAGCATCCCTAGTTGCAATAAAAGATTTGCAGCATTAGGCATTCCCGAAACCGAGGAAGCCCGTCGTGATTATCGGGAATTGATTATTACCACGCCTCATTTGGGTGATTTTATTAGTGGAGTAATTCTTTGTGACGAAACAATCAGACAATCAAAGAAAGATGGTACTCCTTTTATTAAAATTATAGAGGATGCGGGAATAATTATCGGTATCAAAGTAGATGCTGGAGAAGTAGATTTTGAAGGTCATCCCGGAGAAAAGATTGCTAAAGGCTTGGATGGATTGAAAGAACGCTTGGCAGAATATGCCAAGATGGGTGCTCGTTTTGCCAAGTGGCGTGGCGAAATAATTATTGGCAATGGTTTACCAAGTTTGGATTGTATTGATGCAAATGCAAAGTCTTTGGCTCAATATGCGGCATTGTGTCAGGAAGCAGATATTGTTCCTATTGTAGAACCAGAAGTAATGATGGATGGTGATCATACAATCGACCGCTGTATTGAAGTTACTGGTGACGTGCTTCGTGCAGTTTTCGATCAATTACACTTGCACAATGTTGCATTGGAAGGAATAATCCTAAAGCCAAATATGATTGTGCCCGGGTTGAATAGTGCCTTTCAAGTAAGTGTAGAAGAGGTTGCAGATGCTACTATCAATTTTTTATTGAAGGCTGTTCCTGCTACTGTTCCGGGCATCGCATTCTTGTCTGGAGGACAAACATATCAACTAGCTTCTTGCCGCCTTAATGCAATGAATGTTAGGTTCAAAGGTAAATTGCCCTGGGCATTGACGTTTTCCTTTTCTCGCGCCATCCAGCAACCTGCATTGGAAACTTGGCAAGGAAATAAATACAATGTGGAAGAAGCACAAGCTGAACTATTGCACCGTGCAAAATGCAATTATGCCGCCCGCCGTGGTGAGTATGATGCCACCATGGAGAGATCATAGAGGCAATCATCAATATAATTTAGTCAATGAATGGGTGTCAGGTTGAACTTGTCAAAACCGATGCGAATAAGATACTTTCTTAATTCAATCGCATTCAGCAAGTTCAAACTGACACCTTATTGTTTAGGAATTTAATTAAAAAAAATGCAATTAACACTTATCAGACACGGGCAATCAACTTACAATTTAGAGAATCGGTTTACGGGTGATGCCGATGTTCCATTGACAAAATTGGGCAAAGAAGAAGCCTTGCAAGCAGGGAAAAAGATAAAATATTTTCACTACGATATTGCTTACACTTCCATGTTGGATAGGGCTGAGGAAACGCTTCAAATCATCCTGCAAGAAATAGGGCAATCCACAATACCTGTCATTAAAAATAAAGCTTTGAATGAACGGAGGTATGGCGACCTACAAGGTTTGAACAAGGCTGAGACAGCAATAAAGTTTGGTGATGCTCAAGTACTTATTTGGAGAAGAAGTTACAATGTTCGCCCTCCTGGCGGCGAGAGTTTGGAAGATACTTTTAATAGAACAGTTCCTTATTATAAATCTGAAATAGAACCAAAGTTGCTAGTTGGTGAAAATATTTTGGTTGTGGCACACGGAAATAGTTTGAGGGCATTGGTAATGTATCTAGAAAACATTAGTAAGGACGATATATTAAAACTTAACATCCCAACTGGTGTGCCAAGAAATTACAATTTTGATAGTTCACTTAAGATAATAGATGTTGCTTATTTATAAGAGACTGAAGAAGTCCTTTCTTCTGCTATAAATTATTACTCCTTTGGTTTATGCTGCAAATACTCCACATAATAAATCTTCATTAATATAAGGAAATAAGAAATGATGAGTGGGCCGAATATTAAACCAGTGATGCCAAAGAATCGCAACCCTATTATAACACCCAATACCGTAACTACTGGGTGAACATTTGCCATCTTTTTGGCCAAAGCAAAGCGTATTAAATTGTCACTAACCCCAATAACAACCATGCCCCAAACAATTATTGCAACACCCTGCCATATCTGACCTTGTGCAAGTAGATACAATGCAATTGGCATCCATATTAAAGAAGTTCCTACCAATGGAATGATAGAAGCAAAGCCAGAAATCACGCTCCAAAATACAGCATCTTGCACACCCGAAATAAGATAAATTATTAATAGAAGGATACCGTGTATCACAATAATAAGCGGTACAACAACGGAATTGGTGAATGTTTGCATTCTGAGTTCTGCAATAAATAGCTTCATCTGACTCCTTTTAAAAGGGAGATACAACATGATTGCTGCTTCCATCCGATTTGTACTTACTATCATGAAATACAAGAAGAAATACATCATGGTGATGGTTGTAAAAAAGTTGAAGCTAGTATTGAGGATATATGAAATAAGCTGTGCGGCAAAAGATTGGATATTGCCAATCATACTAGTTACAATGTTGATATTGTACCGCGCTTGTATTATTTCGCCAAAGTGTTTAATCGGCTTTATTAAGGCTGATTGGTTTTGTGCCATCCCAACTATTTTTCCATAAAGCATTGTTGCAATCAACCCAATGGGCAGTAGAATAATGAAAAAGGAGATGACAATAACCAATACCGCAGCCAATCCTTTTTTCCAATGCCAGCGAGCAGTGAGCCAATCTACCAATGGCTTACTGAGTACATAGAACATGATAGCCGCCAAGAAGGCAGTAAAAAAATCTATCAGACTCCATAATAAACCACATGCAATTAGCAAAATGAGCAACAACAAAAAAATCCTGTTCGCTGAATAAGATTGGTTAGTATTCTCCATAATGACGTCAAATTTATCTGTATTGGTTCAATCTCACTAAACAATTATATAAAAAAGAAAAAGAAATGGCATAAATAAAAAACAACCAGACCTAAAGCAGAGAAAGCTTAGCTACTACCCATAGGTAGCGGCTGAGCGTTCTAGTTTGTAATATATCAATTCTATTTACGTTCATGTTCACCTCCGCCTGCATGTTGTTGTGGTGCAGCATGCTGCTGTGGTGCTTGTGCGTGTTGTTGTGGTGCCTGCGTATGTTGTTGTGGTGCCTGCGTATGTTGCTGAGGCATTGAAGTATGCTGCTGCTGGGCAGGAGCATGATAACCCCCATTCATATTCCCATTATTATGCTGGGTTGTAGACGTTGATTGGTGCGCAGCAGGGCTTGCAGTTCGTGTGTGTCCCTGCTGATGCGTTGCATTATTTGTACCTTGTGCATGGTTAGGCGATGCAGTTTGAGTATGAGCTGGTGCAGCTTTTTGGTGAGTAGTAGAAGCAGAATTTGCAGCATGCCCTTGTTGACCAAATTTATTTCCACCCACCGTATTCATTGCGGTTGTTGCAGGTTTACCATGGTTTGCTGAAGCGTATTGTCCTTTATCTTGCCTAGCCGTTTGTTCGTGAGAAGTCTGGCTACTTGTTGGAGAAATATGCGATTCCTTCATAACAGATTGTTCCTGCGCAGATGGTCGTGTATGTGTTCCTCTTGCTCCACCATTAAAACTTGTATGATTGTTTACAGTAGTATTATTTACTACCGACCTGTCTATGTATGTATTGTGAATAACAGTTGTATTCACATTTACAACGGCAGTATTATATCTGAAATGCCCTCCATCCCATCTACCGCCACCAAAGCCCGAACCACCATATCCATATCCATAGTTTACTCCGCCATAAAATCCTACATGTTCACCCCAATAACCACGATTCCAGCTATAGACACCACCTACGAAGCCCCAATAACATGGAGTCCATAAGTAACCAGGTTGTGGGGGACTAACCCAAACACCAGGAACCCAATAGTAGCCATCATCACCATAAGCCCAATAGCCAGGCGTCCATAGATACCCATCCTCTGGGCACTCTGGTTGAACATACACCGGCAACTCTGGTGGTGCAACGTTGGCAGTTATAGAAACATCAACACCAATTTGACTAAACCCTTTTGGGGATAAAACGAGTATCCCCAATATGAAGGATAGACTTAATAACAGAAACTTTTTCATTGTACTTTTTTTAAATTGTTTGAAAACGAAGTGATAAATACTAACGAAGAGAGATTGAATCCTTTGCGTTAATTAAAAATTTGCTAGTAATAATTCGCAAATTCAAAAGCTACTTTTTAATAAGAAAACCCTCTCTGCGCATCTTTTTATAAACAACATGGGATATTTCTTTCATCATCTTTTCCACGCCGCTAGGGTCAGTAGTTTTGGTAATGCCTATCCCGATTATTTTATCTTCTTTAATCGAGAAAACACTTGTTTCAACGGTAAAGACTTTGGAAGTTGTATAGTAGCCTTCATTAGAATAGTATGGAAAATTCCTGTAATAGTAACCACTAAAGTTCAAGTAATAAGGCGGATACAGTTCAAAATTGCTAGGGTTATAAACCTTTTCTTTTTCAGCATCTATCAGGCGCATTGTGATTGCACCATCAAAACCATCGCCCTTAATCTTATCCCTGATGGCTTCTACATTTTTCTTATTGAAATTAGAATCAAGGTAATTGTACGAGGGTACTCCTTTGCCACCAAGATATGTAACCATTTGATCCTCGGCCAAACGACTGCTTATTTTATTTTTAAACATCGCAACCACTAATACCTTATTCAGACTAGTAATGCTAATGTGCTTACTTGGTTCACGCCAACTACTAGTTATTTCTGTAGAACTAATGCAGGAATGAAGTAAAACAATTCCTGTTATATAAAACAGGGGAAGTATCTTTTTCATGATTGAAAATTTTATTGTGGTTGAGAATATTAAATACATAGATTGATATACAAATACCTTTCCACTCACCTAAATAACTTTGTTTCCTTGGATAATTCTCAGTAAAATTGCTATTATCGCAATTACTAAAAGGATATGGATTATTGCGCCTAAACTGTAAACAAAAAAGCCTACTGCCCACAAAATCACTAGAATTACCGCTACTGTATACAATATATTTCCCATTGTTATTTTTTTTATTATTTATAATTAACTATTTATGTTTAAGTATTCTTTAAAACTCATTTGTTGTCATTACCAGCATAGCACTAGGGAATTGAACTGTTGCATCGTCTTCTGCTGTTATAAAAACTTTTACAGGCTTGGAGGCCGATACGGTTTCGAAAGAACCCCTCAATGTGTGCGACATGAGGCCAGTAGATGTTTTCACTTGCCCAACATTCTTTGTTGAGTTGTCATTTGCTACAATCCAAACAACATAAGTCTGTTTTGCAGGTGTCAACCTATTCGGCTCTGCCAAATCCTCAAGACTCACATAAATGTTGTAGTTCTTGTTATGGTCTTTTTTCACTTTGGTATAACCACGGGCTGCTGGCACCACAGGCGATACTTGAAACACTGCTTTCCTAGCGCAGGACGAAAGGAAAATTACCGTGATAATTGCTGCCGCTCCTAAAAAAACAGCCTTTGCAAGTGTAAAAGGCATGGTGCTAACGGAGCCATACTGTTGCATTCCCTTTGTGTTGTTATCTGTTGAAACACCGTTTTTTGACTCTTTCGTAACAGACATTTTTGTAATTGTCATTGTAAATAAATTTTATTTTGTAACTAATTTGTTACGGTGTAAAGGTGGGTGGGTATGGCAGGATGAGCGTTATACAATTATGAGTAATTGTTGTATAATTCACAGATTTTCGTATAAGACTCGTTTTTTACCTTTAAAACAAAAAAGTATAGACTCAATTTTTAGGTTAGTATCTTCACTTTTATTACTTATTCATATTTAAGTTACAAATACTTTGCGTATTTGCTCTAATTCATCCTTCGAAAGGCGTAAGCCAGTGCGTTATATAGTGAAACAGACTAGGCTTTTTGCATTATTGCTGATTAAATCAGTCTTTCTGTTCATTCTTCATCCTAAATACAACTAAAATCCTACATCATAGTGATAATTTTCTAAAAACTGGCACCACTGTTGAGGAAACTGGTATCAGTTTTCAGAAAACTGTTACCCTTTTAGGGCAGATTGGTTTCAATTTAGGGCAAAATGATATCATTTAGGCGCATATTGGTATCAACTATTGCGGAGTTGGTATTAGAAAGTGGTAGATAGGTATCGTTTTACCGAAATATGGTAACGGCTTTGGATAAAAATCGACTCGTTTTCAAAAAAATGGTACCAGTTTTCAGCAAAGTGATATCAGTTTGCTGAAAATTGACACCCTTATTTTACAATTGTGGCCTGCTTTTTTACAATAAGGGCGGCAAAGCATTTTCAAACTCTTGCAAAGCATTTCCAAACCTTTGCAAAGCTTTTTCAAACTCTTGCAAAGCTTTTTCAAACTCTTGCAAAGCATTTCCAAACCTTTGCAAAGCATTTCCAAACCTTTGCAAAGCTTTTTCAAACTCTTGCAAAGCATTTTCAAACTCTTGCAAAGCATTTCTAAACTCTTGCAAAGCTTTTTTTCTTTGCCAAAGTCTCAATAGCTAGATAACTACTAACAAGCAACATTTCCATTTTTTCAGGAATTACTATCAATGTGTCTGGAATTAGGATTGATGTGTCTGGAATTGCAATCAATATGTCTGGAATTGCAATCAATGTGTCTGGAATTGCAATCGATGTGTCTGGAATTGCAATCAATGTGTCTGGAATTGCAATCGATGTGTCTGGAATTGCAATCAATGTGTCTGGAATTGCAATCAATGTGTCTGGAATTGCAATCAATGTGTCTGGAATTGCAATCAATGTGTCTGGAATCGCAATCGATGTGTCTGGAATTGCTATCGATGTATAATTTATGGTGGTTTGGGTGTAGAAACACGTCTTACAACCATTTTCAGGTCATGTATTGGGATGTTTTGAGGAGTAAATTGGCATTTTTGAGGGATTGTTGGTGTGGGTAGGAGGGATTTTTCATGTAAATTAATCGGCTTTGTAATTATTTATGATAAAATCTTCCAATCCTATCATGGCAGGAGAATGGATTTGACTAGTAGACACAAGACATCCTACGGAAGTCTTGCCAAAATGAA
>Ga0164296_1003866_pt1 | contig 13891 bp, 11 predicted proteins | sample GEODES057metaG_FD_113533 | JGI IMG/M metagenome (GOLD analysis project Ga0164296, IMG submission 113533) | Dystrophic lake water microbial communities from Trout Bog Lake, Wisconsin, USA - GEODES057 metaG | ecosystem: Environmental > Aquatic > Freshwater > Lake | place: USA: Trout Bog Lake...
ATCGACCACCACGAATGGCGCTCGAGCACTGTCTAATTCGCCGACGGCTCCGCGAAATGACAGCTCGGCCTCTTCGACACCGGTGATTACCTCGGCTACAGCACCGGGCAGGACGGCGCCCAGGACGTCGGCGGTCATGGCGAAAAAATCGTCCCGATTGGCGGCATCGCGCGTGGCCGATGTGGCGACCATGCGCACCCTCTCGACACCGTGCTGCTGCAGGAGCGCAGCGTAGTCCGACAGGGCGGCTCGGGTCCGGGCGATCGCTTCCGGCGCGAAGCGTCCCGTAGCGTCGACGCCCTGCCCGAGCCGAACGATTCGCATCTCGCGGTGCACGTCGCGAAGCCGGTCGCCGCTCGTGTCGGCGATGAGCAACCGAATCGAGTTGGTGCCGCAATCAATTCCGGCTAGCCGACTCATCGCCACTGCCCCGGCACCAGTACCCCGGCGGGGTCATCGGCCAGCATGGCCAGCGCCTCGTCTCCGAGCGGGTTGCAGCCCGGCCCTTTGGCCAGCGAGTGGGCGATGAGCACGTGCAGGCATTTGACCCGGTCAGGCATGCCACCGGCGGAAGATGTCGTGCCCAGCGGTGTGATCGCGTCACGCTCGGCCAGATACGACTCATGGGCCCGCCGGTAGGAGGCCGCCAATTCAGCGTCCACCCGCAACCGCTCCGTCATCTCGCGCATCAGACCCGTCGTCTCGAGTCGGCTCGCCGCCGCCGTCAGTACCGGATGCGTGAGGTAGTACAACGTGGGGAAGGGTGTGCCGTCGGGAAGCGCCGGCGCTGTCTTCACCACGGCGGGTTCCCCGTCCGGACAGCGGTAGGCAATCGCGAGCACGCCGCGCGGCTCACGCCCGAGTTGGCGCGCCACCGCCTCCAGGTCGGCACGGTCAACCACCGGGACCCGCGGGAATCGGTGCGGCGGGCGGTGCGGGGTCGGTGGGCGCAGGCGCCGCGGGCGGCATCACCGTCGGCGGCGGGGACGGCAGGTGCGGGGCGTCGGCGATGGTGTGCCACAGCGAGGTGTACCAGGGCTCGTTGCCAGTGACCTTGGCCGGCTGTTCGCCCGACATCGAGGTCACTGCGCCCGTCGGCGGCAGCTGAACTTGGAAGGGAGTGTCGCCGGGCATCACGAAACCGAGCCTCTCGCGGGCCTGCGCCGCGATATAAGCGGGATCCGCAAGTTTGCCCTTCTTCTGTTCGAGGTCGGCGATCTGATGGCGCAACGCGGTCTCGCTGGCGGACAACTGCTGCATCTCGGTGCGTTGAGCGAAATAGGTGCGCACCGGGCCGGCGATCGTCAGCGTCAACACACAGACCACGCCGGCCAGCACGGCAGCGCGCCGCGCGGTGAACCCCAACCGCTGTTCGGACCGCAGCTCCACCGATTGCGCGACCTGGCGTTTGATGGGTTCGACGACATGCTCGTGCAGTGATCGGGCCGCGTCGCGACCAGCAGACGTCTGCGAGGGCTTCGAGGAGGGCTTCGAGGAGGGCTTGGCCGACGGCTTAGCGGCGGGCTTGGCGGACGGCCTTGCGCGGCCGCGCCGGGCTGGGCGCGATGCTGGGGAACGTCGTCTGGGATCGGGCTTGGGTCCCAATCTGACCTACTTCACGTCCACGACGAACCTGGGAAATGCGAGGTCGCCCGCATAGCGGGCCGCGTCACCGAGCGCTTCCTCGATGCGCAACAGCTGGTTGTACTTGGCGACGCGTTCGCTGCGGGCGGGTGCCCCGGTCTTGATCTGCCCGCTGCCCACGGCCACGGCCAGGTCGGCGATCGTGGTGTCCTCGGTTTCGCCGCTGCGGTGACTCATCATCGTGCGGTACCCGCTGTGGTGGGCGAGCGAGACGGCGTCGAGTGTCTCGGTCAGAGTCCCGATCTGATTCACCTTGACTAGCAACGCATTCGCCACGCCCTTCTCGATACCCTCTTCGAGACGCTCGGGGTTGGTGACGAAGATATCGTCGCCGACGATCTGCATCCGATCGCCGAGAACCGCCGTCAGCGCCGCCCATCCATCCCAATCGCCCTCGAACAGAGGGTCTTCCAGCGATACCAGCGGATAGGAGTCGAGCAGGCTCGCGTAGAACTCCGTCATTTGCTCGGCGCTGCGGGTTGTGCCTTCGAACTGGTATCCGGCGGCGCCGGCGTGGAACTCGTTGGCGGCCGCGTCGAGCGCCAACGCCACGTCGGCACCCACCTTCAGACCCGTCGCCTCGATGGCAGTGCTGATCAGGTCGAGCGCCGCGGTCGTGCCGGCGACGTCCGGCGCGAACCCGCCCTCGTCACCCAGGCCCGTGCTCAGCCCCCGCTTCTTCAGCACCGACTTGAGCGCGTGATAGACCTCGGCGCCCCAGCGCACCGCCTCGGTGAAGCTGGGCGCGCCGATCGGCGCGACCATGAACTCCTGAATGTCCACCCCGGTGTCGGCGTGCGCGCCCCCGTTGAGGATGTTCATCATCGGCACCGGCAGGATGTGCGCGTTCGGCCCGCCGATGTAGCGAAACAAGGGCAGCTCGGCCGAATCGGCAGCCGCTTTCGCGACGGCGAGCGAGACCCCGAGGATGGCGTTGGCCCCCAGCCGGGATTTGTCGGGCGTGCCGTCGAGGTCGACGAGCGCCTGATCCACTAGCCGCTGATCGTCGGCGTTGAGCCCGATCACAGCCGGGCCGATCTCGTCGAGCACGGCCTGCACGGCCTTGCGGACGCCCTTGCCGCCGTAACGGTCGCCGCCGTCGCGAAGCTCGACGGCCTCGTGCTCCCCCGTTGACGCGCCGGACGGCACCGCCGCTCGGGCGAATGTTCCGTCGATGAGGGCTATCTCGACCTCGACCGTCGGGTTGCCACGGGAATCGAGAATCTCGCGGGCTCCGACCTGCTCGATAATCGGCACTGGGTTCTCCTTGCGTCCTAGCCGATGAGGGGCCCGGTTTACCGCTGCACGACGGGCGGCAGCGGCGGGCCGTCCCTAGCCTACGGCCTCGGCGTGCGGCGCCTCCTGTTAGAGCGGGTGACCTGCCGCATAGGCGGCCGCCCAGTCCCGGACCGCCCGCGCGTAGTCGCTGGAGTCGTTGTAGGCACGTAGCGCGGTCAGCCACCCGCTCGGCGTCGCGAGATCCTTGCCGCTCCAACACAGATAGCCCGCCGCCGTCAGCGCTGCATCGTCGATGTTGTCGGGGCTGAGCCGGCCGTCGTTGTGGGCGTCCACTCCGTACAGGCGCCACGTCTCGGGGATGAACTGCATGGGTCCCATGGCGCGCGCTAGTTCGTCGTGGCCGGGGGCGGCGTCATCGACGATGCGCAGGTTGCCGCCGCTGCCGTCCAGGCGGACGCCCCGAATGGGGGGACTCACGTCGCCGTTGGACGACAGCTTCGCACCCCGATAGGTGCCGTGATGGCTCTCGACCTGACCGATGCCGGCAAGAGTGGTCCACGCGATGTGGCAGTTCGGGTTCTCCACCTCGGCCACCCGAGCCGCGTACGCGTACGCCTCGAGAGCGATCACGGGGATGTCCAGCGCCGCCGCTCGCGGCTCGGCCCACGCCCGCAATTGGTCGGCCGGCCGCCCGCCGATGTGAGTGTTCACGGGAGGCACCGGGTCCCCGGGCGGTGGGGGCAGGCTCTCCGGGGTGTGGGGGCCGAGTTGCCAGGTGCAACTGGCAGCCAGCAGCATCACGGTCGCGCCGATCACGGCGACCGCACGCAGCCAGCGTGACGACACCATGGCCCTCGAACTCCCCTCGGTCACAAGCTTTCCTGAAATTCTCCCACGGATACGGTGGTCACGGCCTGCAATTGGGCTCCAGCGCGTCTTGAAAACGAGACGGCGGGCAAATTCTAACGCTGAACATCACTGGGAATCATCGGTTCATGAGTGATGTTTTCTACTAAAAAGTGTGTGATTCAGCAAACACTCAGACGGTCTCTACCGGACTGCGGAGGTCATTCGGACGGCCAGTGCGCCCGCCACTCCCCTGCGCTGACGTGACTGGACGGGACTGAGTCGACATCCGCCGCACCGGCTCCGTGTCGCGCAGCGGCGATCGCCTTCTCGGTCGCGCGAACCGTATCGGCGAACTCCAGGACAGCGGCGCGCAGCGACGTCTCCGGGTCTGAGTCTGGGTCTGAGTCCGGGTCTGAGCCCGCCGACAACGAGACCGAGGTGACCCCTACAGGGATCAGATCGGCCGGCACCCCGGCTTTTATGGCGCGGGCGATGACCTTCTGCGCCAGCGCCAGTGCCGGTTGCCCGGTATTGACGCCGTCCATCACCGAGGTTCGCGGTTTTTCGACCGCTTTGCGCTGCTCCCACCGGGCCAGCTGCTCGTCCAGTGTGGGCGTGCGGCCGGCGAGGACGTCCGGGGCCCGATTGTCGAGCTTGCGCATCAGGGCGACGGCGACGTCATCGATGGTGAAGGAGCGCCGCGGTTCTGCGTCCTGCGCGATGCGGGCATGAAACAGCACCTGCAGCAGCACATCCCCGAGTTCCTCACACACGTGATGAGGGTCACCGCCCCGGACCGCATCCAAAAGCTCGTAGGTCTCCTCCACGAGGAACCGGAGCAACGAGTCATGAGTTTGCGCGCTCTCCCACGGGCCGGCGGTGCGCAACGTGTCCATCATCGCGACGGCGTCGACCAGCCGTTCGCCGCGCAGTGGATCGGGCGCCGAGATCAGGCACGCCCCGGCGGCGAGTCGAGCGGTGACCTCTTGGTGACCGGGATCGGAGGACAACAGAACCGGGGCCTGAGCGTCCCCCCCGTCGCCGCACTGCAACGGTCGCCCCGCGGGCAGCGATCGCGCCACCGCGGCGGGAATCTCGTCGGTGTACTGAACCTCGCCGCCCAAGTGCGCGACGGCCTCGACGGGCACCAACAACGGACGGCGGGGGTCGACCAGGACGACGATCATCGCGTCGCGCTCAGGTCGTGAGACGGTTCACCCTGCAGCGCGGTCAGCAGGTCGGCCACCATCTGCACCAATTCGACGTCACGGATCCGGGGCGCGCCGACAGGACTTCTGGAGCCGCCGGCGCGCGGAACCGGCACCTGCACGGTGCCCGTCGCCGCGCGGTAGTTCGCGGCCGGATAGAGCCGCTTGAGCCGCACCTGGGCCGAGTCCGGCAGCGTCAGCGGCGAGAGCCGAACCGCCGGAGCGGAGGCACCCGCCGCGACCGAGACTTCAGTGACACCGGCGGCGCGGCACAGCAACCGCAACCGCGCGACCGCCACCAATCGCTCAGCCGGTTCGGGCAGCCGTCCGTACCGGTCGATGAGTTCGTCGACAACGACGCCGACCGCCTCGTCGTCCGCTGCTGCGGCCAGTCGCCGGTACGCCTCCAGCCGCAGCCGCTCGCTGGCGATGTAGTCCGGTGGCAGGTGCGCGTCCACCGGCAGGTCGACCCGCATGTCCTTGGGTTCCTCGGCCGTCGTGACGGTGTTGCCGTCGGCCGCGGCCCGATACGCCTCGACGGCCTCCCCCACCAGCCGGACGTACAGGTCGAAGCCCACGCCGGCGACGTGGCCCGACTGCTCGACGCCCAGGACGTTGCCGGCGCCGCGGATCTCGAGATCCTTCATCGCGACCGCCATGCCCGCGCCCAACTCGTTGTTCTGCGCGATCGTCGCCAACCGGTCATAGGCGGTCTCGGTCAACGGCGTGTCCGGTGGGTACAGGAAATAGGCGTACCCGCGCTCGCGGCTGCGCCCGACCCGGCCGCGAAGCTGATGTAGCTGGGAGAGGCCGAAGGTGTCGGCGCGCTCGACGATCAGGGTGTTGGCATTGGAGATATCCAGGCCCGTCTCCACGATCGTCGTGCACACCAGAATGTCGTAGTCGCGGTTCCAGAATCCCTGCACGGTGCGTTCCAGCCGGTCCTCGGGCATCTGGCCGTGCGCGACAGCGATCCGCGCCTCGGGTACCAGTTCGCGAAGGCGCGCGGCGACGCCGTCGATCGAGCTGACCCGGTTGTGCACGTAAAAGACCTGCCCGTCGCGCAGCAACTCGCGCCTCAGGGCGGCCGCGACCTGCCTGTCGTCCTGCGGGCCGACGTAGGTCAGCACGGGGTAGCGCTCCTCGGGCGGCGTCAGGATCGTCGACATCTCCCGGATTCCGGCCAGGCTCATCTCCAGGGTCCGCGGTATGGGGGTGGCGCTCATCGTGAGCACGTCGACATGGGTGCGCAGCGACGTGATGTGCTCTTTGTGCTCGACGCCGAATCGCTGTTCCTCGTCGACCACGACCAGGCCCAGATCCTTCCAGCGCACCCCGGTCTGCAGCAGCCGGTGCGTTCCGATCACGATGTCGACGCTCCCGTCGGCCATGCCCGCCAGCACGGTGCGGGACTCCGCGGAGTCGGTGAACCGGGACAGCCCCTTGATGGTCACCGGGAAGCCGGCCATCCGGTCGGTGAACGTTTGCAGATGCTGGTCTGCCAGCAGCGTGGTCGGCACCAGCACGGCCACCTGCTTACCGTCCTGAACCGCTTTGAACGCGGCCCGCACCGCGATCTCCGTCTTGCCGTAACCGACGTCGCCGCAGATCACCCGGTCCATCGGGACCGGCTTTTCCATATCGCCCTTGACCTCGGTGATGGCGGTGAGCTGGTCGACCGTTTCGGTGAACCCGAACGCGTCCTCCATCTCGGCCTGCCACGGGGTGTCGGGCGCGAAGGCGTGTCCGGGGCTGGCCTGCCGCTTGGCGTACAACGACACCAGCTCGCCGGCGATCTCGCGCACCGCACGGCGGGCCTTGCTCTTGGTGTTGGCCCAGTCGCTGCCCCCAAGCCGGCTCAGCGCCGGCGCTTGGCCGCCGACGTACCTCGACAGCTGGTCCAGCGAATCCATCGGGACGTACAACTTGTCGGCCTGCTGGCCGCGCTTGCTCGACGCGTACTCCAGCACCAGGTATTCGCGCCGGGCGCCGCCGACGGTTCGTTCGACCATCTCCACGAAGCGCCCGACGCCGTGTTGATCGTGCACCACCAGGTCGCCGGCGGTCAGCGCCAGCGGGTCGACGGTGTTGCGCCGCCTGGCCGCCAGCCGCTTGCCCCCCACGGCGGCGGCCCGGCTGCCGGTCAGGTCGCTTTCGGTGATGACGACGAGGTTGGCGCCCTCGATGACGACGCCGTGGTGCAGCTGGCCTCTGAGTACGCTGACGACACCCGGCTTCGGGGCCGCAACGGATTCGAGCATTGCGGCGGGCGTGTCGAACTCGGCGAGCCGTTCCACCACCCGGTGGGCGGTTCCGGCGCCTGGGGTGACGACGGCGGCGCAGCCGCCGGTCGCGATGTGGGCGCGCAGCAACGCGAAGATGCCCTCGATGTCGTGCTGATGCCCCCACGTCGACGGCGACGGCCGGACCCCCAGCTCGATCGCCGACTCATCCGACAGCTGGCTCAGGGTCCACCACGGATGACCGGTTCGGGCCGCTGCGGCCCGCACCTCGTCCAGTTCGGCGAACCCCGAACCGCCCAACTGCTCGATATCGATGGGCGCCTGACCCTCAAGGGCGCCGAGGGCCGCGGCCGACCACGACGCCTCGAGGAACTCCCGGCCCGTGGTGATCAGGTCGGCGGCACGGGCACGCACCTTCTCCGGATCGCACACCAGCACCGGCGTTCCCGGGGCGAGTTGATCGGTCAGCAGCGACGTGGCCCCGTCCGCGTCGGGCCGCAGCACCGGCAGCAACGCCTCCATGCCGTCGACGGGGATCCCCTCGGCCAGCTTGGCCAGCATGTCCCTGACGCTGCCGGAGATGGCCCGCTCGCCCGCCGGGTACCGGGCGGCCAATCCGGCCGCCCGAGCCCGCACGTCGTCGGTGAGCAACAGCTCGCGACAGGCGACCGCGACCACCGTGTCGACCTCGAGCTCAGGGATGGAGCGCTGGTCGGCCACGGAGAACAGCCGCATCTCGCTGACCTCGTCGCCCCAGAACTCGACGCGCACCGGGTGCTCGGCGGTCGGCGCGAAGACGTCGAGGATCCCGCCGCGCACCGCGAACTCGCCGCGCCGCCCGACCATGTCCACCCGGGTGTAGGCCAGCGCCGCCAGCCGGGCGATCACCTCCTCGAACGCGACCTCCTCACCGACGGCCAGGACGAGCGGTTCCACCGCACCCAGCCGGGGCACCACCGGCTGCAGCAGCGAGCGCACGGCCGTAACCACCACCCGCAGGGGCGGACCCAACCGGGCGTCGTCGGGGTGGGTCAGCCGGCGCAGCACCAGCATCCGGTTGCCGACGGTGTCGACCCCGGGCGACAGACGCTCGTGCGGCAGCGTCTCCCAGGACGGGAACGTCGCCACGGCGTCGCCCAGGACTCCCCGCAGTTCGGCTGTCAGGTCTTCGGCTTCCGGCCCGGTCGCGGTGACCACCAGCAACGGGCCGAGGCGGGCCAACGCGGCGGCCGCGAACAGCCGGGCGCCGGCCGGACCGACCAGACCCAATTCCATGGGCCGAGCCGCCGCGCGCTCGATGAGTTGCTGGAAGGTGGGCGCGGTCAGCGCCAGGCCGACGAGTCCCGCGATCGGGGTCTCCGGGTGATCCCGATGAGTGGGCGCGGACATGATGCGGCTAGCCGTCCTGCAGGCGCGGGTCGGCCTCCAGGTGGGTCAAGCCGTTCCACATCAGGTTGACCAGGTGGGCGGCGACCACTTCTTTTTTGAGTTCGCGGGTGTCAAGCCACCACTGCGCCGTCATCGACACCGATCCCACCAGCGCTTGGGCATACAGCGGCGCGAGATCCGGGTCCAGGCCGCGGCGCGCGAAGTCCCCGGCCAGGATCGAGCTGACCTGGGTGACGGCGTCGTTGAGCAGGCTGGAGTAGGTACCCGAGCTGATCGCCGCCGGCGAGTCCCGGAGCATGATCCGAAACCCGTCGGTGCGTTCTTCGACGTAGGTGAGCAACGCCAGGGCAACCCTCTCGACCCGCACCCGGGAACGGTTGTTGGTCAGCGACGAGGTGATGCCGTCCAACAGCGCCGACATCTCCCGGTCGACGACCACGGCGTACAACCCCTCCTTGCCGCCGAAATGCTCGTAGACCACAGGCTTGGAGACGTTGGCGCGCTGCGCGATCTCCTCGATCGAGGTGCCCTCGTACCCGCGTTCGGCGAATATCGAGCGTGCGATGCCGATGAGCTGCCGGCGCCGCTCGCTCCCGGTCATCCGGGCGCGCGGCGCGCGGACGTCTTTCTCCGGCTTCTCCGGCTCGTTCGGCGGCTCTGCCACCACATCAGCGTATCGGTTCGTCCAGATCGGACGTGGCGCTAGAGTCTCATGTGGCGCGGCCCCCTCCGACCGTCGTGGGCTCGCGATCCGTCGTGGTGTAATCGGCAGCACATCAGATTTTGGTTCTGAGAGTTCAGGTTCGAGTCCTGGCGACGGAGCATTGCTCTGTGTCCGAGGAGGGTCGATGGCGTCCAGCGGTGATATCGCGGTCCTGGTTCTCGCGGCCGGACCCGGCACCCGGATGCGCTCGGACACCCCGAAGGTGCTGCACACCATCGCCGGCCGCAGCATGTTGGCGCATTCCCTGCACGCCGTCGCGAAAGTGGCTCCGCGGCATCTCGTCGTGGTCCTGGGCCACGAGCGCGAGCGGATCACGCCGGTGGTCGCCGAGCTGGCCGACACCCTGGGGCGCGGGATCGCGGTGGCCACGCAGGACAGGCCGCGGGGCACCGGCCACGCGGCCCTGTGCGGCCTGTCGGCCCTGCCCGAGGACTACACCGGAGTCGTCGTCGTCACCTCCGGCGACACCCCGCTGCTCGACGCCGAGACGCTGGCCGGCTTGATCTCCTCGCACGCCGGGTCGGCTCGCGCGGCCGCGGTGACGGTGCTGACCACCACGTTGGACGACCCGACCGGCTACGGCCGCATCCTGCGCACCCAGGACGAGCACACCCGGGAGAACGAGTTGACGGCGATCGTCGAGGAGGCCGACGCCACGCCGGCCCAGCGCGAGATCCGCGAGGTCAACACGGGGGTCTACGCCTTCGACGTGGCGGCGCTGCGCTCGGCGCTGAGCCGGCTGAACTCGAACAACGCCCAGCAGGAGCTGTACCTGACCGACGTCATCGCCATCCTGCGCGGCGACGGCCACACCGTGCGCGCCCAGCACGTCGACGACAGCACGCTGGTGGCCGGGGTCAACAACCGTGTCCAGCTGGCTCGACTGGGCGCCGAGCTGAACCGCCGGATCGTGGCCGCCCACCAATTGGCGGGCGTCACCATCGTGGATCCGGCCACCACCTGGGTCGACGTGGACGTGACCATCGGCCGTGACACCGTGGTCCACCCCGGCACCCAGTTGCTGGGCCGCACCGCGATCGGCGGACGGTGTGTCGTGGGCCCGGACACCACCCTCACCGACATGACCGTCGGCGACGGCGCCTCGGTGGTCCGCACCCACGGCGAGTCGTCGTCGATCGGCGCGGGCGCGACCGTCGGCCCGTTCACCTATCTGCGGCCGGGCACCCTGCTCGGCGACGACGGGAAGCTCGGCGCGTTCGTCGAGACCAAGAACTCCACGATCGGCACCGGCAGCAAGGTCCCCCACCTGACCTATGTCGGCGACGCCGACATAGGCGACTACAGCAACATCGGCGCGTCCAGCGTCTTCGTCAACTACGACGGCGAAACCAAACGCCGCACCACGATCGGCTCGCACGTGCGCACCGGATCCGACACCATGTTCGTCGCGCCCGTGAAAGTCGGCGACGGTGCCTACACGGGGGCCGGAACAGTGGTGCGCGAAGACGTACCGCCGGGTGCGCTGGCCGTGTCCGCGGGACCACAACGCATCATCGAGGGCTGGGTGCAGCGCAAGCGCCCGGGCAGCGCGGCAGCCGAGGCGTCTCGACGTGCGACCGACTCCGCCGCCGCGGCCCCGGACACCGATCCGGCGCCGTGACCTCCACGATCCGCCGACCCGGCCGCACTTCGAGCCCATTCCCTTCGTACGATGGGGTTTCAGTTCCCGATCCCGAGACGGCGAGGGCAGCACGGTGAGCCACGACTGGACCGACAACCGCAAGAATCTCATGCTGTTCAGCGGCCGCGCGCACCCCGAACTGGCCGAGCAGGTGGCCAAAGAGCTCGACGTCCACGTGACCGCGCAGACGGCGCGCGAGTTCGCCAATGGCGAGATCTTCGTCCGCTTCAACGAGTCGGTACGCGGCTGCGACGCCTTCGTCCTGCAGTCCTGCCCGGCCCCGGTGAACAACTGGCTGATGGAACAGCTGATCATGATCGACGCGCTCAAACGGGGCAGCGCCAAACGGATCACCGCCGTCATCCCGTTCTATCCCTACGCCCGCCAGGACAAGAAACATCGCGGTCGCGAACCGATTTCGGCGCGGCTGGTCGCCGATCTGCTCAAGGCCGCGGGGGCCGACCGGATCGTTACCGTCGACCTGCACACCGACCAGATCCAGGGTTTCTTCGATGGGCCTGTCGACCACATGCGCGCGCAGCACCTGCTCACCGGCTACATCCGCGACAACTATCCGGACGGCAACATGGTTGTGGTGTCGCCCGACTCCGGGCGGGTGCGCGTCGCCGAGAAGTGGGCCGACGCCCTCGGCGGCGTTCCGCTGGCCTTCATCCACAAGACCCGTGACCCACGGGTGCCCAACCAGGTGGTGTCCAACCGTGTCGTCGGCGAGGTCGCGGACCGGACCTGCGTGCTGATCGACGACATGATCGACACCGGCGGCACCATCGCCGGGGCGGTCAAGTTGTTGCACGAGGACGGCGCTCGCGACGTGATCATCGCGGCCAGCCACGGGATATTGTCCGACCCCGCCGCGGAACGCCTGGCGGCGTGTGGCGCCCGGGAGGTGATCGTGACGAACACGCTGCCGATCAGCGAGGAAAAGCGCTTCCCCCAGTTGACGGTGTTGTCGATCGCACCCCTGGTGGCCAGCACCATCCGAGCGGTGTTCGAAAACGGCTCTGTCACAGGGCTGTTCGATGGGGACGCCTAGATGGCGCGCGGTGGCACGGTCCGCCACATCCCGTGACAAAGCGGCTGACGGCGATCGCGGCGATCGTCGCAGGGACGATGGCGGCAGTGTCCTGCGAAACCAAAGAGCCTGATTACCAATCGATCTGGGCGAAGACTCCGGTGGCCAGCACCACCTCGACCACGCCGACCGGCAAGGCGGTCCCGCTCGCGCGGTACCTTCAGGACCTGGGCGTCACGGGGCAACAGGTGGCACCGGGCAACCTCAGCGATCTGACGGTGTCGATGCCGACGCCACCGGGCTGGACGCAGGCGAACAATCCCCACATCAAGCCGGAGACCGTGATGATCTCCAAGGGCGGCAAGTTCCCGACGGCGAGGCTGGTGGTGTTCAAGCTCTACGGGGACTTCGACCCGGCTGCGGTGATCAAGCACGGCAATGACGATGCCCAGTTGTTCGAGAACTTCAAGCAGCTCGACGCCTCGAACGCGGACTTCAACGGCTTCCCGTCGTCTCAGATCCAGGCCAGCTACGATCTCGACGGCACGCGCCTGCACAGCTGGAACCGGGTGGTCATCCCCACCGGGTCGGCGCCGCCCCACCAGCGGTATCTGGTCCAGCTGACGGTCACCGGCCTGGCCGACCAGGCGGCGGCGCAGGCCACCGACATCGAGACGATCATTCGCGGTTTCTCCGTCACGGCGAAGTAGCCGACGCGTATCCGCCGATTTTCGCCGCACCGCATGCATGCGCTAACCTGGCGGGGCGTCACGGCGAGGGTGGCCGGCTTGCCGGCACCGTTATCGACGGAGACCGACCTAGCGTCGCGATCCTGGCCGTGCCCTGAAAAAGGTCCAAGCACACAGGAGCGAACATGGCGAAGTCCACGGTCAACAAATTGCCGGTCACGGTGCGAACCGAGACCGGTAAGGGCGCGTCCCGGCGGGCCCGCCGCAACGGCATGATCCCGGCCGTCCTCTACGGCCACGGGGCCGACCCGCAGCACCTGGAACTACCCGGACGCGACTTCGCGACAGTCCTGCGGCACTCGGGCACCAACGCGGTGCTGACCCTCGACATCGAGGGCACGGAGCAGCTGGCGCTGACCAAGGCCCTCGAGATCCACCCGATCCGCCGCTCCATTCAGCACGCTGACCTGCTGGTCGTGCGCCGCGGCGAAAAGGTTGTCGTGGAGGTCGCCGTCGTCATCGAAGGCGACGCCGAATCCGGCACCCTGGTCACCCAGGACGCAACCCACATCGAGATCGAGGCAGAAGCGCTGTCGATCCCCGAGCAGTTGACGCTGTCCATCGAGGGCGCCACGGCGGGCACCCAGTTCACGGCCGGGCAGGTTCCGCTGCCGGCGGGCGTCAACCTGATCGCCGACCCGGACCTGTTGGTGGTCAACGTGGTCACCGCCCCGACCGCCGAGGATCTCGCCGAGGAGGGCTCCGGCGAGGCGCCAGCCGCCGAAACCGAGGCCGCGGCCGAATCCGAGGCCGACGCCGAGGCCCCGGCCGAGTAGGCGGGACGCGAGGTGGCCGAGCCATTGCTGGTGGTCGGCCTGGGCAATCCCGGGGACAACTACGCCCGCACCCGGCACAATGTCGGCTTCATGGTGGCCGACCTGATCGCCGCGCGCCTGGGCTCGACGTTCAAGGCGCACAAGCGTTCCGGCGCCGAGGTCGTCAGCGGCAGGTTGGGCGGCCACTCGGTGGTGGTCGCCAAGCCGCGCTGCTACATGAACGAATCCGGCCGTCAGGTCGGGCCGTTGGCGAAGTTCTACTCGATCGCCCCCGCCGACGTCATCGTCATCCATGACGACCTCGACCTCGACTTCGGCCGCATCCGACTCAAGATCGGCGGCGGCGAGGGCGGCCACAATGGGTTGCGCTCGGTGGCAGCGGCGCTGGGCACCAA
>Ga0164296_1003868_pt1 | contig 13890 bp, 9 predicted proteins | sample GEODES057metaG_FD_113533 | JGI IMG/M metagenome (GOLD analysis project Ga0164296, IMG submission 113533) | Dystrophic lake water microbial communities from Trout Bog Lake, Wisconsin, USA - GEODES057 metaG | ecosystem: Environmental > Aquatic > Freshwater > Lake | place: USA: Trout Bog Lake...
ATGAGGGACCGCTGATGAGGATGACTTTGGCACCGCGACGTTCTGCGGCTTCTGCCAGCGCGTAACCCATGCGTCCGCTGGAACGGTTGCCGAGGAAGCGGACCGGATCGATGGCTTCGCGTGTGCCGGCGGCGGTGACGATGACCGTCTCCTGCGCGAGATCATGACGGCGGTGCAGGCTACCGAGAACTGCATCCACAATGCGCGGAATTTCTGCCAGGCGACCGGCACCGACCATGCCGCAGGCAAGATCGCCGCTTTCCGGCTCAACGATGCGAACGCTGCGGCTGGCAAGAGTTTCGAGGTTGGCGCGCGTGGCCGGGTGCTCCCACATGTTGACGTTCATGGCTGGGGCGACGATGACTGGCGCGGCGGTGGCGAGGTAGAGCGTGGAAAGAAAATCATCCGCCAGACCGTGGGCGAACTTTGCCAGCATGTCTGCGGTGGCCGGAGCCACTACGAGCGCGTCAGTAGATTGCGCCACGGCGATGTGGTCAATCGAGGAACCTGTTTCGGGTGTGGTGGTTGCATCCCAAAGGCTGGTGATGACCCTGTGGCCGCTGAGCGAGGAGAGTGTGAGCGGGGTGATGAAGCGCGTCGCCGATTCAGTCATGACAACGTGCACATCGAGAGCCTGCTGCTGCAAGGCACGCACCAGCTCGGCGGATTTATACGCTGCAATGCCGCCACAGATGCCGACGGTTACCTTCATGCTGACTCCTCATGTGGTGTTACGCGGCGTTCGTGCGACCGCTTGGGTTCAGGCTGCGGGTTCACTGTCCGGCTTGCCCGGAACAGCGGGCAGAACAAATTTCACCTGGCCGGCTTCAATCTCATCCTGGGCCACTTTGCACGCCTTCATGGAACGGGACTTCACCATTGGCTCTGCACCCTGTTGCAACTGGCGTGCGCGGCGGGCCGCCACTTTCACCAGATGATACTTGCTCGTAAATTCGTTACCGACTTCCGTCACAAGAATTCCCTCCCATGCAGAGAATCTACCAGTATGAGATGCCTCCGGCCAAGTGGCCAGATTTCCACCGTGGCTAGCTGACGCCGAAGGTCTGCAAAATTTCCCGCAACCCGGCGGAAGACTGGCTGGAGCGCAGGCTGGCGGTGAGGCAACTCTCTGCCAGCGGTTCCAGACCGGCGGCGGGCTCGGCAATCGCCTGCAGCAGTTTTTCCGGCTGGCCGCGTCGGCGGCGTTCGGCAAGAACCACGGAGCGAAGTTTCTCGACGGCTTCATCCAGCACGTCATTCAGCACGGCGTATTTGTATTTCCAGATTTCACCCATCTCACTCTTGGCCTGACGCAGACGGCGCTGGATGATTTCTTCCACGGCCATGTTTTCTGCGGCGCTGCGCTGACGCAGGCGCGACTCCAGCACACCGGGACTGGGCGGGATGATGAAGATGCTGACGGATTCCTTAAACTTCTCGATGACCTGCAGAGCGCCCTGAACATCGATATCGAGCAGGAGATCGTTACCGCGGGACTCGGCGTCTCGCAAGGCCTGCAGCGAGGTGCCGTAGTAGTTGTCATACACGCTGGCCCACTCGAGAAAGCCGCCTTCGGCGATGTGCTGCTCGAACTCAGCGCGGGTGGCAAAGTGATATTCGCGGTCCTGCTGCTCTCCGCCGCGTGGCGCGCGCGTTGTCCATGAGATGGAAAACTCCAGCGCGCCGACCTGCTGACGCAGATGGCTGACCAGCGTGGACTTGCCGGACCCGGATGGCGCCGAAACGATGAACAGTATGCCTGCCAAGATTTCCCCGTGAATCAGTTTGCCGCAATGTGAATTATTCCATTGTTGCTTATAGATTACCGGATGGCGCAAGCGCAGCGACTATTTCCCGAATTTATACGAGAGACTGAGGCTGGCATAGCTGGGGATGCGCACGCCGACCACCTCGCTGACCGGGTTGGCCGCCACTAGGCCATTGCTGCCGAGGCCGACCGCGCCGGGTGCGTAAACGCTGGCAGCGGCAAAGCTCTCCGTGGTCTGGCCGGTCCAGCCGCTGGCAATCATGGTGTTCAGGCCGAGGTTGATTTTGCCGGCATCAAAGGACCGTGCCAACGCAAGGCGGAACTCTTTATTAGCCACACCGATGCAGTAGTAGCTCAACGCCAGCGGGTCGCCGCCCAGATAGCTGCTTTCGCTGCAGCCGTTGCCGACTACTTTTTTACCGACATATTCGTATTCGGCTTTTAATTGCAGATGCAGGGGCAGCTTTTCATACGTGCCGGAAAGATCGGCAATCACGCGCGGAGCTTCTGGCACGATGGAGAACGATGTGTTGACGAGGCGGGCATCGGCTTGCTCATAGGTGGCCTGTAGCGAGCCGTGCGGCAGACTGTGGCGCACAGTGGCAGAGAAATAACGGATGCGCCCCGGGCCAAGATCAAACTGCAGGCCCTGGTCGGGATCAATTTTTCCGTACTCGGCGCTTTGCGTTTCGTGGCCGAGTTCGAGCTTGATTTCAGTCTTGTGGATGGTCTTGCCGGCCATCAGCTGGTAAGAGCGTGCCGTCTCGACCGGGTCGACAGATGTGGGGCCGGAGAGTGCCGTACCTTCGCGCGGGTCCTCAGTAAAAAATGATTTGCCGAAACTAAGCGTGACCAGCGGCACCGCCCAGGTTGGATCCGGTACAAAACGAAATGTTGCCTTGGGCGAGTTCAGCCCGATGAATTGATTCCAGGAATTTGCCGGCGCTATCAGGTCGGTGTTGTGGATGGAGATTTCATCGCGGCGCAGGCCAACATAGTAGTCGAAGTGATGGCCGAGATTTCCCTGCCCGGCGACGAAGGGTGTTATCGGCGCAATAGTGACGTTGTTGCCATCAATTTTTACGAAGGGCCCGTACACATACGGCTGTGCGGGATTGTAAAAGTTGTAGTGGTCGAGGTCATCTCGACGGGGTGCTTCGCGGTTGTAGTCGGCACCAGCCAGCAGCGTGAAAGACTTTGCAAGTTTATTGACGTATGTAGCATTCGCGCCGCCCACAGTGCGGAACTCACTCTGCCGAATCAGGCCGAGACCGAAGTCCGAAAACAGTGAAAGATTGTAGGTGCGGAAATATCCGGAGAGTTGTAACTCCTGATTGCTGTTGAGATGCCACAGATCATTCACGGCCAGTAGCGCGGTGTGGGTCTGGTCCTTCTGGCGCGGGTCAATCGTATCTGGATAAATTTTCCAGCCGGCGGCTGCATCGATGGAATTGAATCCGTAAATTGGCTTCAAGCCCGCCAAGAATCCATACCCAATGTAACCGATGCCAAAGAGCGTGATGGTGTGGTTGCCGGGATGATAGAAATGTTCGCCGTTGAATTTAAATTGCTTGCGATGTTCGAGGCGGTCGAGAAAACCATTGCCATAGGAACCTTCCATCGCCAGCCAGGAATTCTGCGAGGGACTGATGCCGGCGGTCGCGGTCAGGTCGCGATTGTCGCCGGTGAGGGTAAAAAATCTGTTGAGGTGCGAACGCAGGCCGTAGGTTGCTGCAAGGTTCAGCGCGTGGTTTCCTTCACGAACATTGAAGGCGCCGCCGTCAATCTGCACGCTCTCAATCACGCTGGCGATGTAGATGTTCGGGTCGGCATAACCGTTGCCGTGCGCATTGGCGGAAAGATTGTTCGGCACCAGATAGCCGCCTACGGCGATGTATTGCGCGATGGGTTCGCCGTGGTCACCGGCGACTCCGGGTGCGAAATACTGCGGGGCTTTGATGCCGCTGGAAGCCGTCTCAATGGGATAGCCGGGGATGGAAACCGGCGCGCCGGGCCGACCGGGATTGGCGTCAAGCAGGTCCTCGCGCACGAAAACTTTTTCCGCCGGATCGGGGGACAGTACATCCGCCTCATTCACATCGGCAGTGACAACAACGGTATCAGTGCGGGAAATCTGTGGGAGTAGATGGATATCCAAAATGCGCTGCGCGGCGGTGAGTTGAACGCGCTGGGTGAGCGGCTGAAAGGCGGCTGCGGTCACGGAGAGCAATGCGCTTCCATTGGCTGCGTCGGGGAAGAGAAACTGGCCGTTGCGGTCGGTTACGGCATGCTGCGAATGAAGGCCGCTGGAGAGAGTTATAGTAGCGCCGGCGATGGCTTTGCCGTTGGCGTCGACAACACGACCGGCGAGCGGAGCCTTGGCTGCCAGGGTGACTGCGGGCAGCAAAAACACAACAATGAGCATCCATTTCGCCATGGATTTGAGGCTATCCAGATCGGCTGATATGGTCAGTGATTAAAATCACATTTGGACTTTGTGCGGCATAACACAGGCTGCAGTAATGTTTTGTTTCTTATTGGGGAGACCGCTGAGTTATAGCTTATTCGAGGTTCTGGACCTGCTCGCGGGCCTTCTCAATAATGGACTTGATGGCGAGTCCCTGCTCTGTGATGCGCAGGCCGTTGCCGGCCGCGGCACCGTTGGTTTTTGCGAGCAGCGTGTTGGCTTCGCGATTGAGTTCCTGCAGCAGGAAATCGAGCTTTTTTCCGAGTTCACCGCCCGCGTCCAGCAACTCGCGGAAGTGGCCGATGTGGGAATGCAGGCGCACGAGTTCTTCCTGAATGTCGCTGCGTTCGGCGAGAACGGCGGCCTCCTGCAGGATGCGTTGCGGATCCACCTGGGCATTCGCGCCGGCGGTAATTTCTTCCATGCGCAGACGGAGGCGATCAAAATACGCTCGCTGCACTTCAGTACGCAGCGGTTCAATCACGGCGATGAATTGTTCGAGTTGGTCCATGCAGGCGTGAAGTTCGGCGACCAGCGTGGCACCTTCGCGGGCGCGCATCTCATTGAGCTGGACAACGGCACGTTCGGCATCGGCCAGCACGGCAGCTTCCAGCGCTGCGGTATCGAGCGCGGCCTCCGGCTCACCGTTCATCATGCCGGGGATGCGAAGCGCGGCATTCAGGTCAGGCGTAGCGCTGAGGTTGTGTTCGGCAGCGGCCTGCTGCAGCGCGGCAATGTATGCCGCCATCATGGCACGGTCATACTGGGCTGCGGAGCGATTCGTGCGTTCCATCTGCAACGTTACATCCACGTGGCCGCGCACGATGCGCTCCTTCAACAGGCGGCGCAGCGCCAACTCCAATGCATCCAGACCTGAAGGCAGGCGGAATTGCGGATCAAGAAAGCGATGGTTCACGCTTTTGATGCTGAGGGTGTAGCCGGGGCCGTTGGGGGCCTGGCCGGTGACGCGCGCGTATCCGGTCATGGAACGTGCAGGCTGTGAACGTGCTGGCTGGCTCATGACGAACTCTCCTGCGAAGCGGCAATCATCGCTTCGGCGGCATCGCTGAATTGCAACTGGTACAGGCGCTGATAGGTGCCGGAGTTGGCGAGCAGTTCATCATGTGTGCCGATTTCGCTGATGCGGCCATTTTCCAGCACGACGATGCGCGAGGCGCGGCGTACGGTGGAGAGGCGGTGTGCGATGACGAAGACGGTGCGGTCCTTCATCAGATTGGCCAGTGCGGCCTGCACCAGGGCTTCGCTTTCGGTATCGAGCGATGAAGTGGCTTCATCGAGAACCAGGATGGGCGCGTTGCGCAACACGGCGCGGGCAATGGCCAGCCGCTGGCGTTCTCCGCCGGAAAGACGCACACCTTTTTCACCAATCATTTCATCGTAGCCGTTCGGCATGCGTTCGATGAAGTCATGCGCCAGCGCGGCGCGGGCGGCATCCTTCACACGGGCCAGTGGCACATCGGGACGACCGTACGCGATATTGTTGCGCACCGTGTCATTGAAGAGCACCGTCTCCTGCGTGACTTTGCCGATGAGCGAGCGCAGGCTGACCAGATTTACATCGCGCACATCGTGGCCGTCAATCAGGATGCGACCTTCGGTGACATCAAAGAATCGCGGAATCAAATTGACGAGGGTTGATTTGCCGGCACCGCTGGGACCGACAAAGGCAATCACTTCGCCGCACTTCACATCAAGATTGATGTTGCTGAGAACGGGTTTGATTTCCTGCTCGGCTGCTGTGTCGTTTTCCTGATGCGTGGTGTAGTGGAAATCGACATTTTCAAACTGAATGCCCTGATTGAATCCGCGCAGCACGAAAGCGCGACGCTTTTCCTGCACATCGTCCTGCGCGTCCATGAAGCGGAAGATTTCCTGGCTGGCGCCGATGGCCTGCTGGAAGCTGTTGTAGTAGAGCGCAAATTTGCGGACCGGATCATAGAGCGCGAAGACGGCAGCGAGGAAAGCGATGAAGGAACCCATCGTCATCGAGTTGCTCTGAATGAGTACGCGGCCGCTCCAAAGCAACGTGGCAATGATGGCCGAACCGAAGAAATCCATCAGCGGTGAACTGATGGATTGAACGCGGACAGATTTAAGATTGGCGTGCAGCAGGCGGCGGGCAGCCTTGCGGAAGCGTGCCAGTTCCCAGATTTCCGTATTGAAGGCCTTCACGATGGCGTTGCCGGTGATGGTCTCATGCAGGATGTTTTGGATTTCGGCCATTTTGTCCTGGCCGCTGCGAGTGGTGCTGCGCACACCGCGACCGATGCGACGGGCGGAGCTGATGATGACCGGAACAAATATCAGCAGCAGGAACGACAACCAACCGCCATAGCTGATGGCGACGATGAGAAGAAAAATAAAAGTGAAGAACTGCTGCAGAAAATCACTGAGCACTGTAGACATTGCCGTCTGCACGCGTTCAATGTCGTTGATTAATGTGGAGAGCAACGTGCCGGTGGTGTGCTTCTGAAAAAATGCGAAGGAGCGACGCAGGATGGCGTCGTACAGATCATCGCGCAGGTCAGTGATGAGACCGAAGCCAGCGTAGTTGGCGAGGTACGTGCCGAGATAATCGCAGAGTGATTTGAGGACTGCGGAAACAACCAGCGCATAAGCGACAACGTTCCATGCATTGTGAAAGTGCGAAGGAACAAACGCCTGCAGGTTGAAAACATATTTCGTATGCGGGATGCTAAAGAGCAAAACATGTTCTGACAACGCCGCTGGATTCAAGACATTGTCGAGAATCGGCTTGATGAGCAGGATGCGGAAGGCAGCGCCCATGCCAACGCCGGCCATCAGGAATACCGCTGCAATGGCCGCAAAGGCATACGGACGCGCATAGGAAAGCAGCCGCAAAACGCGGTTATTGCTGCGCATCATTGGCCGGATCTCCCGGCCGGGTTCGCAAGTTGCCGTTCGCGAGTGGCGTGAATCTGCATCCTGCCTATTGTAGCGGGACAGGGGCTGAGTTGTAGCGGCTGCACCAGGCCGCGCCGGTTAACGCGGGATATCGCGATGTGAGGATTTGACGCGATAGCTTTCACGCAGCAGCCGCTTGCGGACTTCCTCCGCGATGAAGACCGAGCGGTGCTGGCCGCCGGTGCAGCCGAATGCGATGGTGAGATAACTTTTGCCCTCCTGAATGTAGTAGGGCAGCAGGAAGAGAAGCAGGTCGGTGACCCGCGCGAGGAACTCGGTGGTCTGCGGAAAGCTGCGTACGTAGCGCGCTACGCGAGTATCGCGGCCGGTGAGCGGACGAAACTCCGGCACGAAATGTGGATTGGGAAGAAAACGCACATCGAAGACAAGGTCGGCCTCTGCGGGCACGCCGTTTTTGTATCCGAAGCTGATGCAGGAGACGAGCAGGCCTTTGCCGCCGCCGCGCTGGTAGAGTTCATTGATGTGCGCGCGGAGTTCATGCACGTTGAACTTGGAGGTGTCGATTACCAGGTCGGCAACATTGCGAATGGGTGCGAGTAACTTCCGTTCCGCAGCAATGGATTTGCTGATGGTGTTGGCGTGGCCGAGAGGATGCGGTCGGCGCGTCTCAGAAAATCGGCGGACGAGAACCGGGTCACTTGTTTCCAGATAAACAACGCGTGCGGGAAGAATGCGACGCACCTGCTTCAGCAACGCCGGGAAACGGTCGAGCACTGTGCCTTCGCGCACGTCGACGACCAGAGCGGCGCGGGAGATTTTGCTGGACTGGCTTACCAGTTCGGCGAAGCTGGGCAGCAGGTCCATGGGCAGGTTGTCCACGGCATAGAAACCCATGTCTTCAAATGCCTTGAGCGCAGATAGTTTTCCGGCGCCAGAGAGCCCTGTCACGATGACGAGTTCATTTTCCTGCGAAGAGGCGCCTGGATTCTCTACCGAAGCCAACGATTTTTTTGCAGCAGACGCCGACTTCTTTGCCGAGGCAACGACGCGTTTGGACGGAGTGCTGCGTTTCTGCTTGGCAGGAATGCGCGATTTTGCCATGGCGTCATCCTACCATTGCAGTTGGATGTTTGAGGATGGGCGAGCGGCTATGGCTCTTCAATCAGCTCGATGCGGCCGTCGCGTTTGCGGTGCAGCACCTTGACGCTGCCAGCCGGGTCGCGAAAGAGAAACACATCGCGGTCGCGAAACTCCGCCTCTTTCACCGCTTCTTCAATCGTCATGGGGCGCAGCGCAACGGACTCGCTGGTGCGATGTACGTGGGTTTCATGGATCACCGCGCGTACAGGAAACGAGTGCACAGTGACCGGGATGGCGATGGTCTTGCCGTTGCGTTTCAGCTGCACGCCATTTTCCGCAGATGCCTGTTTGCGATTGGCGGCACGACGGCGCGGTGCGGCAGCTGTGGGTTCTTCGATGGCACTTTCACGCTTGCCACGCAGGCCGGCTTCGCGTTTCTTGCTGCTCTTGATGCGGTCCTTCAAACGCACGGCCTGGCGTTCAGTTTTTTCCAGGGCCCCGCGCAATGCGGTTTCAAATTCTGCAGCTTCGGCAACGCCGATGATGGTCTGCTGGCGGGCCTGCACGGTGATTTCCACGATACGACGGTGTTTCTCAGTAGAGAGCACAATGTGCGCCGAGGTACTGCGGCCCAACAACCGGCCGATGCGCTCCAACTGTGACTGCGCCAGTGTGCGCAATTTTTTACCGACGACAACCTGCCTACCCGTGAATTCAATCTGCATATTGCTCCTCCTGCGGACGCACTGTGGGAAGCGCCACAACGCAACGTGCCACCCAAGGGCGCCGGACAGAACATCCTACACCCTGCAACCAATGTAATACTGTGTCGCGAATCACGCGCGGTAGGGTATTTAGTTTTTCTGGGTTTGATTAGTCGCGCACACGACGTTGGTGGGTGCTGGGAATCCGCATATCTTCGCGATATTTTGCCACAGAGCGGCGGGTGATGTTGATTCCCTGCTGCTGCAGCATGGCGGCGAGTTGCTCATCAGTAAGCGGATGGTGCGTATCTTCTTCTTCAATCAACTTCTTCACGCGGCGCTTGAGCACCAGAAGCGGCGTGTCGCCGCCTTCGGGGCCGTTGGCGCCTTCAGAAAAGAAAAACCGCAGTTCATAAACACCCTGCGGTGTATGTACATATTTGTTGGAGACGGCACGGCTGACGGTGGAGGGATGCACGCCGATTTCTTCCGCCACTTCTTTAATCATCATGGGGCGAAGAAACTCGACTCCCTTTTCAAGAAATTCCTGCTGCCGCTCGACGATGGATTCGCAGGTGCGCGTGATGGTGTTTTTGCGCTGCTCAATATTGCGAAGTAGTTGAATGGCGGAGCGATAACGCTCCTTCACATATTCGCGGACTTCTTTTTCCGCCTCGCCTTTGCGCATCAGTCGACGAAAGCTGTGGCTGAGTCGCAGCGACGGCATATCGTCATCATTCAACACCACGACCCAGACGTCGCCGCGTTTGACGAAGGCAACATCCGGTTCAATCAATCGCGTTTCGCCCTGGTTGTATCGCTGGCCGGGGCGCGGGTCGAGCGTACGAATCAAATCGACGGCAGCGCGGGCTTCATCCTGTGAACAGGCGCCGGCGCGGGCGAGTTCTTTCAGATCGCGGCGCTGCAGCAATGCGAGATGTGCATCAATCAGCCGCTCGGCAATGTCGAGCAGGTGCTGGCGTGCCGGAGTTTCTGTACTGGCTTGTGTTGGCTCTGCCGGTTCCGCTGATTCAATTGGCTCCGTCTCAGTCTCGGCATCCAGCGCCGCCGCTACGGCAGCGTGTGCGGTATAGGTGCTCTCTGCGCGGAGATGCGCCTCCTCGCGACGCAGGCCACGAATCTGCTGCATCAGGCACTCGCGCAAATCACGCGCGGCCACGCCTAGCGGATCGAACTGCTGGACTAAAGCCAGCGCCTCGGCGAGATAGATCGGAGCGGATTCGGCCTGGCTGTCGTCGAGCGCGTCGGAAACGGCAGTGATCATCTCTTCAGTGGAGGCGGTGAGGTAGCCGTCTTCATTCAGGTTGCCGATGATGATTTCGCCGGCGATGTGCGTCCCCGCGCTCATCGGCACCGCACCCAGCTGCCACATCAGGTGATCGCTGAGTGTGGTGGGATTGGAAAGAAAATTTTCAAAAGAGGGAGCATCGCTATCTTCAAAACTGGTGGCGGTTCGATAGCCGGGGTCAAGATAGTCATTGAAGTAGCTGCCGAAATCAATTTCTTCAAACGGATCTTTCTCTGCAGTGGCGGACTTCTCTTCCACTGTGCGGTCGCGATCGGCTTCGCGGCCAGCGAGCTCATCAATCAGCGGAACGCTTTCTTCAATTTCTTCGAGCACCGGATTTTCAACCATCTCAGCATTCAACATCTCCTTCAGCTCCAGCTTGTTCAGCGCAAGCACGCTGACCATCTGCATCAGGCTGGGCGTGAGCACCTGCCGTTGCGAGAGCTTCAGATTTATCTTTTGCTGTAGAGCTGCCATGGCTATTGAACTTTCCGGGTAATGGATCTGCTCGTGAATCTGTGTCCATCATAACCAGTCTGCAGGTTGTCTTTGTGGAGAGTGTACACTCTCCGGCAACAGCGTGCGGCGTGCGGAGGCAATGAATACAAGGTGATTCTTCCCACTTTAGTAGCGGGTTGGTTATGAATTAATTATCTGAGCGGATGATAATGAAACTGGAAATCAGCAGGCGACGGACTAAACGCCCATCGAGAAGCCTTCGCCAAGATAGACACGCTTCACTTCGGGGTCGCGGCTCAACTCCGCCGGTATGCCGGAGCGGAAGATGCGGCCTTCGTTGATGATGTAGGCGCGGTCGGTGACGGAGAGCGTCTCGCGTACATTGTGGTCGGTGATGAGCACGCCGATGCCGCCGGCCTTCAGGTTGAAAATAATTTCCTGCAGGTCGAGCACGGCGATGGGGTCAATGCCGGAGAAGGGCTCATCCAGCAGAATGAATGCCGGCTGGATGGAAAGGCAACGGGCAATCTCCACGCGGCGACGTTCACCGCCGGAAAGCGCATAGCCCTGAGTCTTGCGGATGTGGCCGAGGTTCAACTGCTCAATCAGGCGTTCGGTGCGAACGCGCCGCTCTTCCCAACGCAGCGACTGCGCCTCGAGCACCGCCATGATGTTTCCTTCCACGGTGAGCTTGCGGAAGACCGACGGCTCCTGCGGCAGGTAGCTGATGCCGTAGTTGCGGGCGCGCAGGTACATAGGCAGGCGGGTGATGTCTTCACCGTTGACGAGGACGCGACCCGTATCCGGACGCACCAGACCAACAATGGCGTAGAAGCTGGTGGTTTTGCCTGCGCCGTTGGGCCCGAGCAAACCAACCACTTCTCCCTGATGAATCTCAAAGCTGACGCCGTTCAATACCTGGCGGCCGCCGTAGCTTTTGCCGATTCCCTCTGCTGCCAATCGCTGCATGTATGCTTCAACCCGATTCAACAATAAATGCTTCGCAGCCGAGTGGCTTTATTTCCCAGCTGCTGAATATTCTATTTCGAGTGCGTGTCCAACTGCGGACGCTTGTATCCGGCGGCGCTTGAAACGATGACCGTATCATCGTTGCTTTCGAAGAGCAAGGACGCGCCGGAAACAGTTCCTTTTACATCATCCACTAATTTTGGCGGTTGTGCTGGAGTTCCGGTCAGTAGGTAATGGCCGTCTTTTGCCGTGTAGTTGAGGGCTTCGCCGGTGGCGTGGCGGCCGGGTTGGACGACGGTGACTGCCCCTTCGGCAAGTATGCGCTCAACATTCCCCGACAAGGCTGGCCCGGGTGGCGGCGTCTGTGGCTTTGCCGTGCCTGGCTTGTTTTGTGATTGCGGAGTCTGCAGCCAAACGGTTGCCGTCCGGGAACGGGTGCGGCTGTCGGGATTGGTGACATCCACACCGCCGGAAAAAACTGCCAGATGCGTTCCGTCGTTGTAGAGCATGTCGTGGCTGGCGACGCGAACGACGCCTCCCGAAGACTGAGAGGGGAAAACGGCGTGAACCGGTTGCACTGCCGAAGCATCTCCATAGGCGTGCAATGTTTGTGCTGTGCGTTGAATCTCAAGCACGGGCGCGGAGACTTGACTGCCCTGCTGCCAGAGTCGCGCATCGGCACCGGCGCGGCCATAGAAGTTTGCGACCTGCTGGGTGTGCAGCATCTGCGCGTGGTCCGCAATGATGTGAACGGGGTCGGAATTTTCCGCCTGCTGATAATTTGCCTTCACAGATTTTTCTGCCAGCAGGTTGCCGGTGGGCTGGTCCAGCGTGATGCGTTCAGCCCAGATGGTGGTACCGGCGTCTGTAATCTGCGGATTGCCGGTGAGTACCAGATGCTGGTTGGCGCCGGTATATTCTGCGCGGTCTGCACGGCCAGAGGTGACGGCAGCAGACTTTGCGGGGGCGGCTGGAGGCTTGCTGTCGGACAGCGAAACATTGCCTGTCTGCACGGCATCGACAATTTCAATTGAGGTTGGCTGGCTGCTGTGTTGCGAATTCTGTGCCGAGAGATTGGCAGCCGATGTGGAGGTTTGCGGACGCATCACAACATGCACAGTATCGCCGGTGCTTGTATCCAGAGAGCCATCGGCGGACTTCTGCTGCAGCCGCGTATGGCCTTTGCCATCCACCAGAGAGAAATAAGTTTTGTTATTGCTGGTGGAGAGAGTTCCATCGAGAACGTCGCCATCCACTTCGCGGAATTCATGGCCGAGTGTTACTGCAGGTTTGGTCGCGGGTGCTGCAGGCTTCGTCGAAGCGGCTACAGGCTGCTCGGCGGCAAACTTCGCGTTGCCTTCGGCGTGCACTGTCTGCAATTCGGTGTGATGTTTTGAGGTGGCGGCATGAGAATTTTGCGCGAAGGTGAGTGCCAGATGCGCAGCGGAAAGATTTCGTTCCATGGCGAAGACCGGCGGTTTGCCAACTGCAGGGATGCTCTCCAAACGGTCATGCATGGTGACATTGCCATTCAGGTGGACCAGATGCAGCGCACTCTTCGCTCCAAAAATTGCTTCGCCATCTGCGGCTTCGGCTGTGCGCTGCAACAGCGGCTGGGTATTGCTGTAATGGATACCGCCGCTGGCGTTGGCGCGCTGCGGTCGATTGGTGAGGTCCATCCACAACTGCATGAAGGGAGCGGTGACTTCGCCGAAATCATTGCTGTGGAATGCAACCGAGCCATCGGCGTCGATATGATCGATGCTGCCGTCTTTGCGCGAGTGGATGACAACATTTTCGGCATTGGCGGTTTCCGAGGGAGAATGCGCGGCAACGTGGCTTAGACGCGACTCGCCGGAGGTATGGTCGAGCACGGCATGAGTAGCGGTAAGATTCACCGGCTGGCCGTGCATCTGCAGAGCCGCATCTATCGAGGACTGCAGCGTGAGCAGGCCGCGGTCGGAGTCATACTCCGCGCCGACGGCATGGCCCAGGATTCCATCCACGGCGAACTCCAACCGCTGGTCTGTTGCTGCAATGCCCAGACTCTGCATGAATACAAGGCCCTGCGTTTTGATGTGGATAATTCCGTGGTCCGCACCCTTGCCGGGCTCAGCGGAAACCTCTGATTCCGGTTGACCCGTGGGTGTCTGCAGGTCCAGATGAACTTCGCCTTTGGCGGTGGCAACACCGGTCTTCTGGTCATAGTGGAACTGGCTGCCGCTGA
>Ga0164296_1003870_pt1 | contig 13875 bp, 15 predicted proteins | sample GEODES057metaG_FD_113533 | JGI IMG/M metagenome (GOLD analysis project Ga0164296, IMG submission 113533) | Dystrophic lake water microbial communities from Trout Bog Lake, Wisconsin, USA - GEODES057 metaG | ecosystem: Environmental > Aquatic > Freshwater > Lake | place: USA: Trout Bog Lake...
GCACACAGGGGGGCAGACCAGGAGACAGACCAGGAGACAGACCCGGCAGCAGACCGGCTGACAGCAGCGGTGCTGCGCCGGGGCCGCAACGCCTGTCCCTCGGCGGTGCCGCACCCCAAGCCAGCTACCAAGGGGCCGGCCAGGACGGACGCAATCGCGATCAGCAACCGCGCCAGGGCGGCTTTCAGCCGCGCGACGGCCAGGCCGCCACACGCTCGGGCCCGCCGAGGGGGCGTCCCGAGGGAGGCCGTCCAGAGGGGGGGCGGTCCGAAGGGGGGCGCGGCCGCTTCAATCAGGACGGGCCGCGCGGCGGCTCATCCCGCCACAGCCCCGATGCGCCGAAAGGCACCGTCTGGCTCTATGGCCACCACGCCGTCGCCGCCGCCTTGGCCAACCCATCCCGCCGCCTGCGTCGGCTGATGCTGACCGAGGAAGCCGAGGAGGCCATCGCCAAACACGTGCGCCAACCATGGGCCATCCAGGTCGAACGCACCGAGCGATCACGCCTCGATCATCTGCTGGGCCGCGATATCGTGCACCAGGGCGCGGCGCTGCTGGCCGACCCGCTGCCGCAACCGACCTTGCAAGCGGTTCTGGAAAAGCCCGGCCCCGTCGTGGTGCTGGACCAGGTCACCGACCCGCGCAATGTCGGCGCCATCATGCGCTCCGCCGCTGCCTTCGGTGCCGCCGCGGTGATCGTGCAGGACCGCAACGCGCCCGAGGAAACCGGCGCCCTGGCCAAGGCTGCCTCCGGCGCGCTGGAAACCCTGCCGCTGCTGCGCGCCGTCAACATCGCGCGCACCATCATCGCCCTGAAGGCCGCCAATGTCTGGTGCATCGGCCTGGATGCCGGTGGCAGAGCCCTGTCCGGCGCCGAATTCGCCGACCGGCGCGTCGCCCTGGTCTTGGGTGCCGAAGGCGAGGGACTGCGCCGGCTGACCCGCGATACCTGTGACGAAGTGGTGGGGCTGGCGATGACAGGCGCGATGGAAAGCCTGAACGTCTCCGCCGCCGGCGCCGTCGCGCTTTATGAGATCACCCGGCGATGACGTTCGACCCAGGCCCCACCGCGGCAACGCTGCTGCGGCTGCGCCGGGAAAGACAGCTGCTGACCAGCCTGACGAACGGCCCGCAAACCGAAGAACAAGGCGCGGCCGTCCAGCAGGCTTTGGCCGAGCTGGTGGGCGCCACACCGCCCGCGGGCTTTAAGATCGGCGCCACCGGCAGCCGCATGCAGGCCTATCTGGGCGTCAGCGCGCCGATCGGCGGTTTCATCCGCGCCGAGGATATGCATCACGGCCACGCCGATCTGCGCTTTGCCGAGACGATCCGCCCCGGCGTCGAATGCGAGGTTGCCGTCCGCCTGGCCCAGGACCTACCCCCCGGCCCCTGCACGCTGGACCAGGCAATGGCGGCAACCGGCGATTTCTTCGCCGCCATCGAGTTGGTGGAAAACCGCTACGGGGACTTGAAAGTGCTGGGCACGCCCGCGCTGGTGGCTGATCAAATGTATCATGTCGCCGCCGTGATCGGCGCCTCGGGCGATTGGCGCAGCCTGGATATCGGCGCCTTGACCGGACGCATAACCATAGCCGGCGGCGCCTCGGATCAGGGCATTACCACCGATCTTCTGGGCCATCCGCTGAACGGGCTGGCCTGGCTGGCAAGTTCCCCTCTGGCCGCGGCGTTCGGCGGTCTGAAAGCCGGACAGGTGGTGTTGCTGGGCAGCGTGACCCCGCCGATCTGGCTGGAAGGGCCGGCGCAGATCACCGTTTCCTTCCCCCCTCTGCCGCCGGTTACCCTGACGCTGCGCTAGCCGGACCGGCAATCCGCCGGCCGTGTGATCGCCGTCTGCCGATGTCCCTGGGCGTCAGCGCGGCAGGGCATCGGCGCGGCAGGGCATCGGCGCGCCGCGTGATCAACGCGCCGTTGTGACAGCCTCCATCGCCATCAGCGCGGTCGGGTTGAGGAGAGCTTGTTCAACAACGTCCTGGGTGTCAGCGTGCGGCAACCCGGCGTGGCATGGCATAGGCGGCGAAACGACGGCCCAGATGGCGGAACAACTCGAGCAGTTCCAGTGCGATCAGCCGGTTGCCCTCGATCGTCAGTTCGATCGCCTCAGCCCGATCCGTCCAGAAGTCAGCGTTCATCATGCACACCCTTTCGCTGATGCTCGAAAAGGACACGACCGTCCCCAACGCCGAATTTTCGCGTCGTTTTTGCCGATAGATCAAGCGGGAAAATATGGAAATAGCGCTATTATTGCGCACATGGTCGTAAGTTGTTCAGTTTATCGCCAATGCATTTGATGAATGATCAATATTTCATCATTTATTGGGCGCGCGGCAGATGCGGCAAACACGCACCCCATCGGATTTGCGTGCGCAACCAATGCGGCCGTCTTTTTCGTCGCGGTCGCGCCGCGCCGTAACCTAGCGCCCTAAACTTAGCACTGGGACCTAACGCCCAAACCACGCACCCCGACCGCACGTCAGGACCGTCAGACGATCTTACCCTCAAACGGCGGCAGGAAATCCGGCGACTCGAATTCCAGCACCCAAAGATCCGGGTCGAATTTCACCTGACGAGCGATGTAGGCATCGGCGGTTTGGTCGTCGACGGGATCGGCGCCGGTGGCGCGCATCCAGGCCAACTCCCCATCGGCGGAGCGCACCTGAGACAGCACACTGACCCGATCGCCATGGCGCAGCACCACCAGCACGCCGCCCGCGTCCGGGTCGCCCTTGCGGATAACCGCGCCGTAGCGGCCATCCGCATTGCCCAGGCGCAGCGCCATGCTGACCCAGATCCCCGCCTTGACGCGGGGCGTGCTCATTTGCCGATGATGCGGCGGGCGATCGCCATGCGATGCACCTCCGACGGGCCTTCATAGACGCGCATGGTGCGCACCTTCTGCATCATCAGTTGCAGCGGCAATTCCTTCGTCACGCCCATGGCACCGAAGGCCTGCATGGCGTGATCGATCACCTCGCCGGCCATTTCCGTGGCGAAGACTTTGATCATCGACGCTTCGGTCCGCACGTCCTTGCCGGCATCCGCCTTCGCGGCCGCGTCGTAGACCATCAGGCGGCAGGCATGGATCTTGGTCGCCGCTTCGGCGATCCACCACTGGATGGCTTGGCGATCGGCAAGGCGAGACCCGAACGTCACCCTCTGCTTCACATGCTCCACCATCATATCCAGCGCTCTGCGAGACATGCCGATGCACCACGCGCCCATCTGCAGACGGCGCACGGTCAGGCGCAATTGCATCGGCGCGAAGCCCTTGCCTTCCTGGCCCAGCATCTGGCTGGCGGGCACACGGCAATCCTCGAACACCAGTTCGTAGGTGCGCTGGCCGCCCAGCATCTTGATCTCACGCTCGATGATGAAGCCCTTGGTGCCGCGTTCGATGATGAACGCCGTCACGCCTTCCTGGCGCTTGCCTTCCCCGGTGCGGGCCATGGCGATGATGAAATCGGCTTTCGGCACGCGGCTGATCCAGATCTTGCGGCCGTTGATCACCCAATCATCGCCATCGCGCACCGCGCGCGTGGTCATGCCCGCCGGATCGCCGCCCGCGCCCGGCTCGGAAATCGCAATCGCCGAGTGCGCTTCGCCGCGCGCATAGGGATCGAGGTATTTGGCCTTCTGCTCATCATTCGCCACCGCGATCAGCATGTGCAGGTTCGGGCTATCGGGCGGGAAGGTGAAGGGCACGCAGGTGCGGCCCTGTTCTTCATACACGCCGATCAGCGCCGTATAGGGCAGATTGGCGCCGCCATATTCCTCCGGCACGTCCAGCCCCCACAGGCCAAGTTCCTTGCATTTGGCCATCAGTTCCGCGTCCAGTTCCGGAGTCAGGCCAGCGCCTTGGCCCGAGGCTTCGCGTTCCAGCGTGCCTTTTTCCAGCGGCATCACGTCGCGGTCGATGAACTTCGCGACGAGGTCCTGCAACATGCGGTGTTCTTCGGGGAGTTCGAACATATCCTCGGCCATCCTATTGGTCAGTATCGGTCTGCGCCCAAACAAGCACGATCCGGCCGCCGCGTCACCTGAGCTTGCTGCATCGGAGAGCGTCGGATAACCGGCGTCCCGTGCGCATCAGCCCAGGCACGCCGATCCGCAGCGCTTTTCCGCCCGACCGGACCGCCGGTGACTTGCCGGCGAAACCCTTGGTCGCGTAATAACGGACCAGTCCAACAAACCGGTGAATAGAATCATGGCAACGGCGATGCATCAGAGTGCGGCAAGCAACGGGTCCAAAGAGATCGAGATACTGACGCATGACCGTGAGGCCATGTGGCACAGCTTCACCAGCGCCACCAAGGGCGGGATCATTTTCATGATCATCCTGCTGGTCGGCATGGCGGTCTTCCTGCTCTAGCCCAACTCTCGCCCATTGGGCCAGGTTCGCCTGGCGCGGCCGGAAATAGATAAGGCGGCTGAACGGTTCGCCCGTTCGCCGCCTTATTGTTGCCAGCGCCCCCGGCGTTACGCCGGGGATCGCATCACGTCTTACTTGCCGGTGAACTTCGGCTGACGCTTTTCCATGAACGCGGTGCGGCCTTCCTTGTAGTCGGCGCTGTTGAAGCAGATCTCCAACTGGCGCTGGATCGCCGCGGTGTCGCGCTCGCTCTCGTCCTTGAGCATCTCGGCGATCGTCAGCTTCGATGCATAGACCGACAGCGGGGCGTTGTCGGCGATGGTGCGGGCGATATCCAGCACCACCTCGTTCAGCGCGTCTTCGCTCGTCATCTTGTTGATCAGCCCGATCCGTTCGGCTTCCTGCGCATCGATGCGCTTGGCCGTATAGAGGATCATGCGCGCATGGGCCGGGCCAACCAGATCGATCAGGCGCTTCACCGAGTCGGGCGCATAGGCGATCGACAGGCGGGCGGCCGGAATACCGAACTGGCTATCGGCCGAGGCGATGCGCATATCGGCGCCCATCGCGATGGCCAGACCGCCGCCCATGCAGAAGCCGCGAATACGGGCAATGATCGGCTTCTTGAAGGCGTGATACTTCGCCCGCCCGATGCCGGTGATGCGATCATATTCCTTCTGCGCATCGGCGCTGTTGCGGGTCTTTTCGAACTGGCTGATATCCGCGCCCGAGACGAACGCCTTGTTGCCGGCGCCGGTGATGATCACCACGCTGACGGACGAGTCCTCGGCGAATTCGTCCAGGATCTCGCCCAGGCCCTGCCACATCTCGATCGACATGGCATTGCGCTTTTCCGGCTGGTTGAAGGTGATCAGGCCGACGCCGTCATCCTTCGCGGCCAGCATCTTCCCGCCGGCATATTCCGTGGTTACCGCATTATCCGGCAGCATCTTAGATAATTCCTTTCTTACGCATGTCTGCAAGGTCGGCGTCCGTGTAGCCGACGCTTTTCAGGATCTCGTCATTATGTTCGCCCGCATCCGGCGTATAGTGTCGGATCGACTTATCGAAGCCGGAGATGTTCAACGCCGATGCAACCACCTCTGCCTCACCGACATAGGGGCTGGACATCTTCGTCGCCATCTTCAAGTGCTTGACCTGCGGATCGGCGAAGACCTGGTCGATCGAATAGATCGGGCCGCACGGGATACCGTTGGTTTCGAACAATTCGATCCAGTGGTTGGATGGCTTGGTCTTGGTGATCTCGCTGATCGCCGCATTGATCGCCTTGCGGTCGTTGGAGCGGCCGATCTGCGTCTTCCAATCCTCACGCTCCAGCCAGTCGGGCCGTTCGATGGCCTGGCAGAAGCGGGTGAACACGCGTGAGGAGGAGGCTGCGATATTGATATGCCCGTCCGCCGTCGGGAACACGCCGGTGGGGATACCCGTCGGGTGATCGTTGCCGGCCTGGCCGGCCACTTCCTGTTCCATCAACCAGCGGCTGGCCTGGAAATCCAGCATGAAGATCTGTGCTTCCAGCAGGCTGGTGGTGACCCAGCGGCCCACGCCGGTGCGCTGACGATCGAACAGCGCCATCATGCAGCCCAGCGCCAGCAGGTTGCCGGCGGTCAGGTCGTCGATGGGGATGCCGACGCGCATCGGCCCGCGGCCCGGCTCTCCGGTGATGGACATCAGCCCGCCCATTCCCTGCGCGATCTGATCCACGCCGGCCCGCGCGCCATAAGGCCCGTCCTGACCGAAACCGGAGATCGAGCCATAGACGATGCCGGGATTGACCACCTTCACATCGTCGTACGACACTTTCAGCCGGTGCTTCACATTGGCGCGCATGTTCTCGAGGATCACGTCCGCCTTGGCCGCGAGTTTCATGAACGCGGCATGGCCTTCCGGCGTTTTCAGGTTCAGCGTGATGGCGCGCTTGTTGCGGTGCAGGTTCTGGAAATCGAAGCCATGCCGCCGGCCGGCGACATCTTCACCCTCGCTCGCCGGCGGCTCGATGCGGATCACCGTCGCGCCCCAGTCGGCGAAATGGCGCACCGCCGTGGGCCCGGCACGCGCCAGGGTCAGGTCGAGCACGGTGATGCCGTTCAGCGGCAGGCGCGTCGTGCTTTCGGCAAAGGCCGCCTTATCGGCTGGGCTTTCGGGCATGGATGGATCCTCCTAGCGGAAATTTGCCCCATCATCGGCGCATCGCCGGGATTGCTCAAGAGGTGCCGCAACATAGGTGCTGCCACAGGGGGGCTGCCACAGGGGGGCTGCCACAGGGGGGCTGCCACACAGGTGTTGCTACTGGGGTGCTGCCACAGGGGTGCCGCCACCGGGGTGTTGCTACAGGGGTGCTGCGCAATGGGTCTGGCGCACCCCGGTCGGACCGAGGGCGGTGCGCCGATGATTGCCGAGGCAGGCCGCCGGGGCGTAACATGGTCGCGACGGGTCGGCATGGCTTGGCGAGCGGCGTGCGGCGGCTACCGGTGCAGGGTGGCGACGCAGGCGTCAGGTTCAGACCCAGTCTCGGATAAACGCAGACCACGCGGAAAGGGAACCGATGTCAGTCGCTGAAGGGGATAAAGCACCCGATTTTTCCATGCCCGCCACAGGCGGTCGCGTCGCCAGCCTGTCGTCCTTCAAGGGCAAGCCGTTCATCCTCTATTTCTACCCCAAGGCCGACACGCCCGGCTGCACCAAGGAAGCCTGTGCGTTTCAAGCCGCATTGCCCGATTTCACCACGGCCGGATTGGACGTGATCGGCGTTTCGCCGGACAAGATGCCCCCGATCGAGAAATTTGCCGCCAAGTGGCAGTTGAGCTTTCCGCTCGCGTCGGACGAAGACCATGCGGTGGCGGAAAAATTCGGCACCTGGGTCGAAAAATCCATGTATGGCCGCAAATATATGGGCATTGAACGCAGCACGTTCCTGATCGGAGCCGACGGCACGGTGCGCAAGGTCTGGCGCAACGTCAAAGTCCCCGGCCATGCGGAAGCCGTTATGGAAGCCGCCAAAGCAGTCCTCTAAACCCGCTGATGATCCGCCGCCCCCTCGGCCGCCCCCCGGGCGCGGTCCAAAGGGGTGCCCCCCGGGTGCAGCCCAAAGGGATGGCCCAAAGAGGTGTCCAGAGGGGTGCCCAGAGGGGGGGCAATAGGTTGGCATAGGGGTGCCCAGAGGGACTGGGCAACAGAGGCTGGGCAACGGAGGCTGGGCAACGGAAGGCCCAAGGGGCGCCCCAAAGGCTCGGCCCCATCGACGGCCCAGTGCACGGCTGACCGAGTCCGTTTTGGCATCTCCAAAGCATCGCCGGCACCGCACGGTTAGCGACGCGCAGCCTGACGAAAAACCGCCGCTCCTGCTGACATCGTCGTCTTTCGGCAACAAGCCCGCACTGATGGCGCAGCGTTGATCCAGATCAACGCCGCGCGCCCGATCCGGTGGCGAGGTCGCACCGTTCGTTCTCGAGACGAACGATGCAGAAGCGAGACATGACGATGAAAAAACTGCTCTTCACATCGACCTTGCTGGCGAGCGTTGCTCTGGCGTCGATGGCGCAGGCCCAGAATGCCCCATGGGATATGGGTCAGCCACTGGTGGGCAAGGATGCGAATACCTTCATGGTGCGCCTCCGGGCGATCGGCATGACCCCCGAAGACTCGTCGAGTTCGATTTCCAAGATCGGCGGCACCGTCGGCGCCACGGCGACAGCGGCACCGGAACTCGATTTTTCGTATTTCTTTACCGAAAACATCGCTGCCGAATTGATCGCCTCGACGATGAAAAGCACCGTCAGCGCGAATAATACCGCCGTCGGCACCTTCAACGTCGGCACCGCTTGGGTGCTGCCGCCGACCCTGACCGTGCAATATCATTTCATGCCGAAATCGGCCTTCAGCCCCTATATCGGCGCCGGCCTGAACATCACATGGTTCTATGCCACACAGGCACAATATCCGGTGACCCATTACAGTATCGGCAACCAGATCGGGCCAGCCTTACAAATCGGTTTCGATTACAACGTAACCGGCCACTGGTTTCTCAACATGGACGTCAAGCAGATCTTCTTGAACGTCTCGTCCCACGTCGACGCACTGGGCACCACGGTGAAAGCGCATGATGCGATGAACCCGCTGGTTGTCGGGCTTGGCGTCGGCTACCGGTTCTAACGGACCGCGACGCGGGGCCGGGCACCGTCCGGCCCCTTCTGCCTCCCCTCTAGCGCTCCCCATTGGCGCCCCCTCTGGCGCCCCCCTCTGGCGCCCCCCTCTGGCGAACAGCAACCCATCAGCACGCCGCACGGGGAATGACGGATCCCACGCGCAGCCGGCGTCAGGTAAGGCCCCGCCACGCCAAGACCAGCAGCAGCACGGCATTCCCCGCCATCAGCGCCGGCGCCGCACGCCGCACCATGCCATTCCATCGCAACCCGGCCATCTGGCCCGCATAGCCGACCACCACCAGCGCCGGCACAGTGCCCAGCCCGAAGGCCAGCATCGCCGCCGCCCCCAATGCCGGCGTGCTCGCCCCAGCGGCCGCCAGCAACGCGGCATAGAGAAACCCGCAGGGCAAAAACCCCAGCACGACCCCCAGCACATACGACGACGCGGCATACTCCCGTGGCAGGTACCGCACCACAGACTGCGCCAGACGAGCGATCGCCCTGCCCCATCCGGCCGGCGCACGCTCGAGCCATGCCAACCGGCGCAGCGCGAAGGCAACGAACAGCATTGCCCCGGCCAACAGCAGAAACGGCGCCGCACCGCCAAGCCCCGCCACCCGGCCGGCCAGCGCGCCCAGCACGCCATAGCTCGTCAGCCGCCCCAGATGATACGGCAGCAGAACCGCGCTACGCAGACGGTGAAATTCGCACAGCCCCGCCGCCGGAATGCGGGCGAGGCGGCTGGATGTCTGCGCCAGGACGAATCCGCCGCACATCGGTGCGCAATGCATCGCGCTACCCGCCACACCGGCAACGAACAAGCCCGCAAACAGGCTTCCGTTACGTAAGGAAAGGTCCGAACACGCGGCCGTCATCGCCCCGAAATCAATCATTTACGCAGCATGAACAACCCGACTCGGCTCGGCGTTGATCTGGGTCAATGTCAGCCTCTTTGTCGGCCCGCAGTGTCACCGCGCACCCAGGGTACGCCCCAAGGCGAATGGCTCAAGAGGAATGTTCCAAAAGGAATGTTGCTAAACCGCGAACCGGCAGAGCCAGGAACCAAGAGGACCGGACGCCAGGGTGCAGTGGGCAAAGGGGATACGCATGGATACCGATCCTGGAGCAATAGCGGTCGGGCTGTTGATGACCGTCTTCGGCATTATCGGCCTGGTGTTGATCGCGGGCGCAGCCGATGACGAGATGTATATATTCGGCATCGCACTGACGCTGTTCGCCATCCTATTCGATTTCGGCCTGATCCGCCGCCATTACGACCGCCGCGATGCGCTCTTGGCGCAGGCCCGCACCACCCAGGGCGGAGGCGGCCACCATGTCTGATACCGCGACGGCGATTTCGCCGGTCGTCTATAATGACGAGGTCGTAAAGAAATTCGTGATCGCCGCAGTGTTTTGGGCGATCGTTGCGTTTCTGGTCGGTGTCTGGCTGGCGGCGGAATTGGCCTGGCCGTCACTGAACCTTGGTCTGCAATTCGTGAATTTCGGCCGCCTGCGCCCGGTGCACACCTCGGCGGCGATTTTTGCCTTTGGCGGCTCCGCGCTGTTCGCCACGTCCTTTTACGTCGTCCAACGCACCTGCCATGCGCGCTTGTTCGGCGGCGAAGCGTTGGCGAATTTCATTTTCTGGGGATACCAGTTCTTCATCGTCATGGCAGCGCTATCCTATGTGATGGGGTTCAGCCAGGGCCAGGAATATGCCGAACCGGAATGGCATCTGGATCTGTGGCTGACCATCGTCTGGGTCTGCTATCTGCTGGTGTTCGTCGGCACGCTGATCAAACGGCAAGAGCCGCATATCTACGTCGCCAACTGGTTCTACCTGGCCTTCATCCTCACCGTGGCGATGCTGCACATCACCAATAATCTGGCGATCCCGGTCAGTCTTTTCACCGCCAAAAGCTACTCGGTCTATGCCGGCGTGCAGAACGCGCTGGTGCAGTGGTGGTATGGCCATAATGCGGTGGGTTTCTTCCTGACCGCGGGCTTCCTGGGCATGATGTATTACTTCATTCCCAAGGCCGCCGGCCGCCCGGTCTATTCCTATCGCCTGTCGATCGTTCACTTCTGGACGCTGATCTTCCTCTATATCTGGGCCGGTCCGCATCACCTGCACTGGACCGCCCTGCCCGACTGGACGCAGACGCTGGGCATGGCGTTTTCGATCATGCTGTGGATGCCGTCCTGGGGCGGCATGATCAACGGCATCATGACGCTGTCAGGCGCCTGGGACAAACTGCGCACCGATCCCGGCTTGCGGTTTTCCGTAACCGCGGTGGGCTTTTACGGCATGTCCACCTTCGAGGGACCGGTGATGTCCATTCGCACGGTGAACGCGCTATCGCACTACACCGATTGGACGATCGGCCATGTGCACTCGGGCGCCTTGGGCTGGGTCGCCTTCATCAGCTTCGGCGCCCTCTACTACCTGGTGCCGGTGCTTTGGGGCCGCGGGGGCCTGTATTCGAAACCCCTCGCCGCTTGGCATTATTGGACCGCCACGCTGGGCATCGTCCTCTACATCGTGTCGATGTGGGTGGCGGGCATCATGGAAGGGCTGATGTGGCGCGCCTACGATCATTTCGGCTTCCTGCAATATAGCTTCGTCGAATCCGTCGTCGCCATCCACCCCTTCTTCGTCATCCGCTTGCTGGGCGGCGTGCTGTTCCTGATCGGCGGCCTGATCATGGTCTACAACCTGATCATGACCGTGGTGAGCGACAGCACCGCGCGCCCCGCCGCCTCCATCCCAAGCGCCGCCAGCCTCAGTCCGGCAGGAGCCTGACCATGATCCGTCATGAATTCTTCGAAAAAAACGTCATCTTTCTGATGGTCGGCGCGCTGTTGACGGTGGCCATCGGCGGGATCGTGGAAATCGTGCCATTGTTCACCATCGAAACGACGGTGGAACATGTGCAAGGCATGCGTCCCTACACGCCGTTGGAACTGCGCGGGCGCGACATCTATGTCCAGGAAGGCTGCTACCTGTGCCACAGCCAGCAAATCCGCACCCTGCGCGATGAGGTAGAGCGCTACGGCCACTACTCCATCGCCGCCGAAAGCATGTATGACAAGCCGTTCCAATGGGGCTCCAAGCGGATCGGTCCGGACTTGGCACGGGTCGGCGGCAAGTATTCCAGCGACTGGCACTACGCGCATCTGATCAATCCGCAAGAACTGGTGCCGGAATCACTGATGCCGCACTACGCCTTCCTGGCGGAAACCCCGTTGCGCACGGACGATCTGCAGGCGCGGATGAAAGCCAATCGCCTATCGGGCGTGCCCTACACCGATGAGCAGATCGCCAACGCCGTGACCGATCTGAAGACCCAGGCCAACCCGGACGCCGATAACGCGGCCCTGCTGAAACGCTATCCGAAGGCCGTCACCGTACCCGGCAACGGCGCCCACCCGACCGAGATGGATGCACTCGTCGCCTATCTGCAAATGCTCGGCACCCTGGTGAACTTCGCCGACACCAATACCGAAAGGTTGCAGCAATGAGCGTGATGATCGCTGCGATCCACTGGTTTACGACCTACTCGGTGGTGATCATGACGATCCTGTTCGTCGCGATCTTTGCCGCCACCTACTGGCCGTCCCGCAAGGCCGCCATCGAGCGGCTTGGACAAATCCCGTTCAAGGATGACGTGTAGTGCCAACCAAGATTGAAAAAGATGCCGTGACCGGACGTGAAACGACCGGGCACGAATGGGATGGGCTGAAAGAGCTGAACACCCCGTTGCCGAAATGGTGGCTCTATATCTTCCTGGCCACCATCGTCTGGGCCCTGGGCTTCTTCGTGCTGTATCCGTCCGTGCCCTACGGGACCGGATACGTCAAAGGCCTGCTGGGCTACTCCCAGCGCAAAGCGGTGGATGCGGACGTCGCCGCGATCGCCGGTGTGCGCAAAGCGGCAATGGACAAGATCGCCGCCCTGAGTTTCGCCGAGATCCAGGCCAATCCGCAGTTGAACGAAGTCGCCATGGTCGGCGGCCAGGCCGCGTTTGCCACCAACTGCCAACCCTGCCACGGCGCCGGCGGCGCAGGCCGCCCCGGCTATCCGGCCTTGGCCGCCGGTGGCTGGATCTGGGGCGGCTCGCTGGAGGCGATCCAGCAAACCATCACCCACGGCATCCGCAGCGCCGACGCCGATGCCCGCACCAGCGCCATGCCTCGCTTCGGCGCCGATGGCATCCTGCAACCCGATCAGATCCAACACGTCGCCGACTTCGTCTGGACCAAATTCTACGGCCATGCCGCCGGCGCCGAGGTCCCGCCGATCACGGCCACCAACATCGCCGACGGGGCAAAGATCTTCGCCGATAATTGCGCCGCCTGTCATGGCGACAACGGCCAGGGCAATCGCGAGATGGGCGCACCGCGCCTGGCCAGCAAGGTCCATCTCTATGGCGACAGCCGCGAAACGATCATCGCGCAGGTGACGCTGCCGCGCCAAGGCGTGATGCCGAACTGGAACACCCGGCTTGATCCGGCAACGATCAAAGCCGTCACGCTGTATGTGCATGCACTCGGCGGCGGCGAGTAGGCATGGGCCATCTGCGTCGCATCAGCACCGCCGACCGCCAGGCACAACTGCGCCAGGAAGAAGCCGGGCAGCATCTGTATGCCAACCGTGTGCGCGTCTATCCCAAGACCGTATACGGGCGCATGCGGCGACTGAAATGGGCGGTGCTGATCGCCTGCCTGACGATCTACTACCTGCTGCCCTGGCTGCGCTGGAACCGCGGCCCGGGCCAGCCGAACCAGGCGGTGCTGCTGGATCTGGCCAATGAGCGGTTTTACATCTTCTCCCTCAAGCTCTGGCCGCAAGACATCTGGGCCCTGGCCGGCCTGCTGATCCTGGGCGCGGTCACGCTGTTCCTGGTCACCAGCCTGATCGGCCGCGTCTGGTGCGGCTACACCTGCCCGCAAACCGTCTGGACCGATCTGTTCATGTGGATCGAACGCTGGGTGGAGGGCGATCGCAATGAGCGGATGCAGCGCGACGCGGCACCGCTGACCGCCGATACGATCTGGAAGAAATGCCTCAAGCACACGATCTGGCTGACGATCGCGTTTTGGACCGGCGGCGCCTGGATCATGTACTATGTCGACGCGCCGACCGTGACCTGGGAATTCTGGACGTTTCAGGCCTCCACCCAGGTCTATGTGTTCACCCTGCTGTTTACCGCCACCACCTATTTGCTGGGCGGCTGGGCGCGCGAGCAGGTCTGCACCTTCATGTGCCCCTGGCCGCGCTTTCAATCGGCAATGCTGGATGACCAGAGCTTCACCGTCACC
>Ga0164296_1003876_pt1 | contig 13857 bp, 17 predicted proteins | sample GEODES057metaG_FD_113533 | JGI IMG/M metagenome (GOLD analysis project Ga0164296, IMG submission 113533) | Dystrophic lake water microbial communities from Trout Bog Lake, Wisconsin, USA - GEODES057 metaG | ecosystem: Environmental > Aquatic > Freshwater > Lake | place: USA: Trout Bog Lake...
ATGATCTTATTACTCACTATTGTGGTATTTATCGCACTAACCGGATCAGAAATAAGAGCCTAAACCCCATATTTATTAAATAATGTCCATCAACATAACCAAAACCCCGGCAGTTTTAACCGCCCTGCTCAAAGCCGATTTCATCGTACTTTGGCGTAACCGACGTGCTAATATGATGTCGATTTTGATGCCTTTGATCATTGTTTTTGCCTGGAAGGGGCTAATACCTCAGTTTGGTGGTGCTTTTGTTTTAGCAAACGGAATAACCCTTGGAATTATCGCAATCGGATTAATGGGCTATGCAAATGCCGTAGCCCGCGACCGCGATAAAGGGGTTTTCCAACGGCTGCGCGTGTCGCCATTGCCTTTATGGACCATTATGGCCAGCAGGCTACTGGTTCAACTGTCAATGATCTTATTACTCACTATTGTGGTATTTATCGCAGGCTACCAATTAGACGGCATTTTAATGCCTGCAGCTGGTTATCTGGTAACTTTTTTTGTTTCGCTTGTTGGTGGCGCACTTTACCTTAGTCTGGGACAAGCAATCGTTGGTCGCGTACAAACGCCCGAAACCGTAAGTTCGACAACAAGACTGATCTACCTGGCATTTATAATGACAGGCATGTTAGGACAGTTTGACTATTTTGGTATTGATTTTAAAAAGATCGTTGATTGGTCGCCCTATGGTACGGTGAAAACAATTCTTGCCTATAGTTTCGAGCCCTCCAAATGGAATTTACATGCTACCGGTGCCTTGATACTGACCATGGCCTATACCATCGTTTTTGCTACACTCGGCATCAAATGGTTTAGATGGAACGGTAAGTGAGTCTTGAGTCCTAAGTCTTAAGTACTGAGTCTTGGTGCTGCAAAATAATAGGTGTTATCGCTCTTGCAAATAATGCTTTTTAAAGGCCAGGTATAAATCTTCCCAGCATCGATTAAGCAGAATGCTATTCAACTTGTTAAATGCCGATATTATCGATAGTTTAGTATCAAGAAAATTAGCTGTTTATGAGGAGATTGACACTGCCGTTTTTTGTGCTGTTACTATTTTCATGCCGCCATCAGGCCCCTTCGAACCGAATTGAAATTGGGACGATCGACAGTATTTATTCTAAGGTACTTGGCGAAGAACGAAAAATTTGGGTTTACTTCCCGGCTGCCGCAAAGGATACCAGCAGGCACTTCCCAGTCCTCTATTTATTAGATGGCGACGATCATTTTGCTTCCGTTAGCGGTATCGTTAAACACATGGCAGCTAATGCAGTATGCCCTGACATGATCATTATTGGTATACCCAATACCGACCGTACCCGCGATCTGACGCCGACACACTCATTACTTTTCCCGGACGGAAGTAAAAGCAATGATCTTAAATCATCCGGCGGTGGTGAAAAATTTGTCTCCTTCATAAAAAATGAGTTGATACCGCATGTTGATTCGGTTTACCCGGTAGCGCCTTACAAAATGTTGATCGGGCATTCGCTTGGCGGTTTGACGGTAATGAATATACTGACCAATCATTCCCGGCTATTTAATGCCTATATCGCCGTTGATCCCAGCATGTGGTGGGATAAACAAAAACTGCTTAATCAGGCACGTACAGCTTTTGAAAAGCAAAAATTTGATGGTCGATACCTTTATATGGGCATTGCCAATACGATGCCATCGGGGATGGATACCCTGCAGGTAAGGGTAGATACCACTGGTAATACTTTCCATATCCGATCAATTTTGCTTTTAAAAGATATTTTACAGCATAATAAAAGCAATGGTTTGAATTTTGGCTATGGCTATTACAAGAACGACGATCATGGTTCATCGCCGCTGATCACCGAATATGATGGACTGCATTTTATTTTTAGCTATTACAAAACACCTCAGTTGGTATTTGATCAGTTGCTTGATAAACAGAACCATAGTGATGCTGCGGTAGGTTTTACTGAGCATTACAGGGAAATATCAAAACGCCTGGGTTACACCCAGTTTCCTCCTGAGGAGCTAATTAATGGATACGCAGGCTATTTACAGGGATCAGGGCAGCCTCTGAAAGCTTTGCAATTGCTTCAAATGAATATTAGGAATTATCCGAAAAGTGCTGATACTTATGAAAGCCTGGGCGACTTTTATAAGGCCCAAAAAGAAAAAGCAAAAGCTATCGCAGCTTATGAAAAGGCGCTATCTCTAAAGGAAACTCCCGAAACCAGGAAGAAGCTCGATGATTTAAACGGCAAAAAATAAAGACACATTATCACATGGAGCCCACCGACGATCCGGCAAATTATAGATACGGTATTTTTTATTTCAATAAACTTGATAACCGAATCATTGTTCCAAGGGCGCTGGGCTGGACCTTTAATTTTGCCAATCGCTGGAGTTATGTTATTACCGGTGTATTTGTTGTGGCTATTTTAACGACTGTCATCTTAGCATTTGCCAAAATAATTTAATACCTATTGGTATTTTACTATATTTAAACATGAGTAAAGCCAGCAGAACCAAAGCATTTATCACTGAAAAAACCGCAGCCTTATTTAATCGCAAAGGCTATGCAGGAACTTCATTAACAGACATGACAGAAGCCACCGGCCTTACCAAGGGTTCGATCTATGGCAATTTTCAGGATAAAGATGAGGTTGCAATGGAGGCATTTGGTCACAATATGGCCAAACTGGTTGAACAGGTAAGAGCCTTGCAGGCGACAGAACGCAGTGCCTCGGGCAAATTAAAAGCTTTTGTTACGGTTTATCGTAATGGCCTGCAATCACCCGTCCTGGCGGATGGTTGCCCCATCATCAATACTGGTGCTGAAGCCGATGATACCCATCCCGAGTTAAAAGCGAAGGTTAAAGACGCACTTTTACGGTGGCATAAAAGTATTTCAGCCATTATACAGCAGGGTAAATTGCAGGGTGAATTTAAAGATGATATTAACAGTAATGATTTTGCTTCCCTCATGATTGCTATTATTGAGGGTGGGTTCACTTTGTCGAAAATATCAGGGGATGCGAGTTACCTTGATCAATGCCTGGGTCATCTTGATCAATTGATCGATGAAAGGCTAAGAAGGTAAAATTCGAAAAAAAACTTTACTGGTATCTGCAAAAAAGCCTTGGGAACCATCCTTTGCAGGGCCATAATCTATAAAAGCATTGATGTTGGAATGCTTGTTGATCTGAAAATTTTGCGGAAATCGCTTTTACGACAGGATTACCATTACCGGTCAAAAAAAAGCAACAAGGTGCAATTTATAGTAACCGGTTCGTAAGCTATTGTTGGATCAAAACAATAAGAATTGGAGATTTATTGGCTGCGAAAACTGTGCTTATTGGTTCAATTAAACTATCATAAAAAATAGCAAAATCAAATATAAATTTCAATATGTTTGCGCACACAATATGCAGAAATGGCATATTATTATATTCGCATCAGGACAAAAAAAAAGAGAAAGTTTTGCTTTCTCTCTTCTTCTCAATAATTAACTGAACTCATAATTAAACCATAAAGAACGGGGTGTGGTTATTAGATTAATAAAAATGAATCTGTTACAAATATAAACGCTAAGCACAACGAGAGGTGATATTTTTTAAATATTTCATAATATTTTTTTTCAACAAAAGGATAAAAAAAGCAGTTCCCCAGTGCTGAAATGTTGATAACTCTATCATCCAAACAGGTTGCTGCTTAAGTAACGATCACCCCGGTCGCAACAAATAAACACAATTATACCTTCATCCAGTTCGGTTGCCAGTTTGATAGCTGCAGCAGCTGCACCACCGCTACTCATGCCGGCAAAAATACCTTCAACCCGGGCTAATTGCCGGGCCATTTCGGTAGCCTCATACTGGCTGATGTCTCTTACTTCGTCGACCCTGGAAGGCTCAAATATTTTAGGAAGATAGGCTTCGGGCCAGCGCCTGATTCCCGGTATCGACGAACCCTCGGTTGGTTGGCAGCCAACGATGCGAATTGCCGGATCTTTTTCTTTTAAATAATACGAGCAACCCATAATTGTGCCCGTTGTTCCCATAGCACTCACAAAGTGAGTGATCTTTCCTTCGGTATCGCGCCAAATTTCAGGCCCGGTTGTTTTGATATGCGCTTTATAGTTATCGGGGTTAGCAAATTGGTTGAGAATAAAATATTCGCCAGTTGCCGCTTTTGCTTCAGCATAATCCCGACAGGCTTCAATCCCTTCTAATAAAGTAACCTTTGCTCCAAATGCTTCCATTGCCAGTGTTCGTTCTCGGGTAGAGTTTGAGGGGAGCGCAAGTTCTATCTCTACATCAAACAGGCAAGCGATCATGGCAAGTGCTATGCCGGTATTGCCGCTTGTAGCCTCAATTAGTTTATCGCCAGGTTTAATTTCCCCCCGCTCGATCGCGCTGCGTATCATGTTAAGCGCAGCACGGTCTTTTACACTACCCCCTGGGTTATTCCCTTCAAGTTTCCCATAGATCTTAACATCTGGATTTGGATTTAGTCGTTTCAGTTCTACTAAGGGGGTGTTGCCTATCAGGTCTATGATACCGGCCATATGTCGAGGTTGTTAATGTATTTGGTGAGGTTGCAAAGGTCAGATGTGCTGACAACTTCCTTTACATTATTTTTAATTTTCGATATTGAAGCTATAGATCAATGCCCTAGATTTTCGCTGTGAACATTAATTTCCTGGGTATGATAAACTTTTGAGTTTGGTGGGACACTTTTTGTAAGCCAAACGTTGCCGCCAATCACACTTCCTTTGCCAACAATAGTATCTCCCCCTAAAATTGTTGCCCCGGCATAGATCACCACATCGTCTTCAACTGTCGGATGGCGTTGTGCACCCTGGAGGCTTTTATGAACGAACAAGGCACCTAGCGTTACCCCCTGAAAAATTGTTACGTTGCTGCCGATGATACAAGTTTCACCAATAACTACACCTGTACCATGATCTATATGAAAATGATCTTTAATAACAGCAGCAGGGTGTATATCAATACCTGTACTCGAATGCGCATACTCTGTTAAAATACGCGGTATCAGCGGAACGTCTAATTTATGCAGTGCATGAGCTATTCTGTAAAACGAAATAGCGTAAAATCCTGGGTAGGCTCTAACAACTTCAAACTCACTTTTCGAAGCGGGGTCACCAGCATAAGTGGCTTCAATATCCATATTAAGCAAATTGAATATTTCAGGCAAGCCGTTAAAAAAGTTTCTGGCAATTTCTTTATTGTTATGATTTTGATGCCCCTGAGTCGCATCAAGTAAATCACGAAGTTCGGCCTCAAGTTTTTGAAATTCCGCTTCCAGTTGATGAACATAGGTGTACATTTTGGCCGACTGTTCTGGAAATAGCAGCCTGATCACTTGCAGCGCCCAATTCGCTATTTCTTTATTCGACGGAACAGCGTTGGTCATTCGCTGTTTATTCAGTATGAGCTGAAAAAACTCCTCGTTCATTATTAAAGGTTCTAAGGCGGTGGTTGTTCTATAACTGTTCACAAGGTATAAAAAAAAGATAAATTAACGGTGTCTGTTTAAAGTCAAAAAAACCGGAACTGGCATTGGCTTACTATTTCCGGTTAAATTTTGGTAGTTAATTAGATTATTCAGAAACTGTTTTGCGCTCGATAATAAAGTTAGTATCAACATGATTTGGTTGTTAATTTTTAGAATCATTTTGAACGAATTAAAGTAGTTTAATGTTGCAAAATATAGGTCGGCAAAGCTTTTTTCCTGGATATACGTATTAAACGGAACACGGATTTAAAATATTTATAATCAACAAATTAGTTCTGACTTTTCTAAGCCCATTTTTTACGGTATTGATTGAATTTCAATTTGAGGAATTAAAAAAATTAAAGTAGATTTTGATGGACAGCTGATCCAGTAAAAATGTATCGCCTCCTCAGCAAACCAGATCGCGTAAAAATACTTCCGTAAATACCGTGTTTTTCACGGTTAATCTCGCTTTGCTTAATGATAACTTAGCTTATTATCTAAAAGTGTTATGGAAAAATGGGATTATTATATTTCTGGCATTTGGAAAGTGAAGTCCGATGATGGCGAATATATTTCTGATGTTTTCCTTCATTCTGCAGCTGAAGGTTTTGGCAAAGGTGTAAAAACAAGCAAAGAGGACGTTATCAAATTGTTGTTAACCGGGGCAGCTATTACAACCATTACCTGGAATTACCACCTGATCCAATGGCGTTATGGTGCCAGGGTTGAATTCGGAGAAGAAAATGGCCGATCCTGGTTGCATACTATTCCGGGTGCCGCAACATTCGATGAATTGGAGAGTTCAATTCAAATGCAGTATATCCTCTCTGAATTACCTGTTCCCAGCGAAAGTCGTTAAATTTTTATGATAGTTGATTGAGGACGTTCTTCCCTGGTGGAGGAACGTTTTTTTTTATAATTATCGCTATCTTGCTGATGAACATTAAAAGTGATCAATGGTAAAATCGAAATTCAGGTGGTTGGCTTTTGTGCCGGTATTGATTACTGCTGCTATCACTTCGGGTTTGGTTGGACTGGTGTACATTTCATTCGATCCGGCAGTAGCATCGGTTTTGCCAATTTTCCTGATCGCCATTTTAATCGCAATTTTCGTGTTGCTTTGGCTCATTCGAGGCGAAGCCCGGACCAAGATCATTGTTGTGGAAATGAATTTTGATAACCTGGTTATCAGGCGTTATTATGGCTTATCGGCACCTGTAACCTTTTACTACGGCGACCTTAGCGGGTTTACTATTTCCATTCTTCCGGCGTCTAACACGGCATACGAATACCTATATATTAAGCAAGGCGACAAGAACATAGGAAAGCTGTCGGAATTCTATCATAGAAATTATGCTGAACTAAAAACCGAACTCAGATCGCGAATCAAAGATTTGGGTTACGTTGATTTTAGCTATAACAAAGAATTTAAAGAAATATTTATTTGATAGGAATTACAAGGCTAAACCCTACTAAAGTTTTTCTTTCGGACAATTATAATTTACTCAACTCCAGTATAAATTGTTCGAATTTTTCACTGTTATAGTTGGCCCGGTTGAAATGACGAAATACAATTTCTCCTTTTTTATTGATAACGTAGGTGGAGGGTATACCCTCGGAATAAAAGAATCGTGGAACATGTGCATCGTCGCCCCCAAAATCAGGTAAGGTATAACCTTTGTCAAGCAAAAAGCGACTTGATTTTGCTAAATCATTGTCAACATCGACCGCTAAAAAGACAATATTGGTATCGTTTTTTAATTTTCCGTAAAGTGAATTGATGGATGGTAACTCGGCCAGACAAGGCGCGCACCAGGTTGCCCAAAAATTGACGAAAACTACTTTGCCTTTTAGTTTATGCAGGCTAATTTGTTGTCCATTAATACCGCTGACCTCCATTGGTGGTGCCAGCGCCAGTTTTTGATTTGAGCGCAGATCAGGTATATCTGGATTAAAAAATCCCAGCATCATCATACCTGCAATCAACCAGGTCTTTGCGCGATGACTAAAAAGTAGCAAAGCTACTACTACCAACATTAAAACTGTGCCGATTTGGGAGCGATTAAACTGCATTGAACTTGTTATAGCGTAAATATAGCACGATTTAAACTTTTAAAAACTGCCAAAAAGGTACCGCAGATAAGGCACCTGCTGTTGTTGCAGTCAGGTATATCCATAAATGCTCGGTATGCCCCGAAACAATGGCAGGAGCAAAGGATCTTGCAGGGTTCATGGAAGCTCCGGATATCGGGCCGGCAAACATTGCTTCCAGTGCTACAAATCCACCGATCGCCAGTCCTGCAAACATCCCCTGCTCTTTGCTGCCGCGAGCCACATTCAATATTACCAATACCAGGAAGAAGCTTAGTATAAATTCAAGCACCAATGATTGAGTTTCAGTACCAGCTGGCAGGGTAGTGCCCAGTAACCTATTAAGCGGGAAAAGCATTTTTAAGGTGAAACTGGCTGCAACAGCGCCCGAAAGCTGACTGACTATATATGGCGCAACCTCACGTATCGGAAATTTTCCAGCCGCCATAAATGCGACACTTACAGCCGGATTCAGATGGGCTCCGGAGATCTCGCCAATAGCATAGATCATACCCATTACCACCAGTCCGAAAGAGATCGCAACGCCAACATGCGTAACACTGCCGTGGCTTTCCTGGTCAATTATTATGGCGCCGGTACCTGCAAATACAAGGGCATAAGTGCCTAAAAATTCGGCAAGGTATTTTTTCATCTATTGGTTGATCTCGCTTTCAATAAAATTTTTGCAGTAATCTTTGATCAGACCGCGTACCCGTCTAAATTCTCCGATCACTTCTTCAGGGCTTCCCTTGGTTTTAGCTGGGTCGGGGAAATTATGATGAAACCTGGTAAAATTACCAGGTAAATAAGGGCAGTTTTCATTGGCATTATCGCAGACTGTGATGACATAGTCGAAAGGTATGTTCACATATTCTTCGACATTGTTTGACGTATGGTTGGAGATATCGATGCCGTCCTCGGCCATTACCTGTATCGCTTTTGCGTTAACTCCGTGGGTTTCGATCCCTGCACTATAGATGCGGGCTCTGTTAGCTGCAAAAAGCCGCAGATAACCTTCAGCCATCTGGCTTCGGCAACTGTTGCCGGTACATAATACTAATATGTTTTTCATAGGATTTTTTTCATGACGATGGCTGATTGCGGACAAACGAAACGGAATTCTGTTGATCCCAATACATCTTCCGGTACTTTATTGCGTGTAATTTCCTGGTAACCCTTTTTTATAAAATAGCCCGAAGCAGTTTCGGTCAGCAAATAGATAGCCTTAATTCCTTTAGCCCGGGCAAGGTCTTCAATACCCTGCAGTAGTTTTTTAGCTATCTTTTTACCTCGATATGCCGACTCTACTGCAACCGAGCGCAACAATGCGCTTTGTCCATATATCTCCATTCCGGCAACGCCGATCAGCTCACCATGCTCTAATGCAACTAAAAAATTGTCTAAATGCTCCGGCAGATCAGCTGCCGGAAGATTTTCGGTTGTAAGTAACGCTATAACATTTGCTTTGTAATTGTTAGCCTTTGAAATGATCATCGACAAATTGTTGAAAATACCTGCCTGATTGATAATGGATTTAATTTAGTTAACAGCATTTTACAGGGCCGGAATACGAAGCGAAAAAATCCCCCAGTTCCCTTTGCAATAATTGCCAGGCCTTTGGATCGATACAATAGCAGGTACTAACGCCCGTGATGTTGCCTTGTATCAGTCCAGCATTTTTTAATTCTTTTAAGTGCTGCGAAATGGTTGCCTGGGCCAACCCCAGATCACTAACCAACTCACCACAGATACATGCATTGGTTTTTATCAGCAATTGAAGTATAGCTATTCTAGCAGGATGTGCCAATGCTTTGAGCATGGTAGCCAGCTGGTTTTGTTGATTGGTGAAAATTTCGGTTTTTATAGTCCCCATATTAATCGCAATATTACGATTAATTATCTAAATTAACTGTAAAACCATTATTTCAGAAGAAATTGATCGGATTGTATGTTCGAAATGGTACTTAACTTCCGGTATGAATATTATTTACCGCTTTAGCGGCTAATGAAGGAGCAATGTTGGACGATCAACTTTTTTTAGCAGAATCCTTTTTAGTCAGAAAATTAGCAGTAATTAAAACCTTTGCAACTAACAGGCCAGTAATCACAAAAATATTGTAAAGTGTTGAAGTATCGCTATCAGCTACCTTGGCCGTTTTGTTGTAGAATATAATGAGGACGAGCACACTAAACGGTACGATCAGCAAGTCGATCAGATAAGAAAGTATTAATTGCAAAGTCTTGCCTTTAGCGTATAAATTGAGGATAAAATTATTGGCAAAATAACAAAAAAGTGAATAAATGATAAGCAGAACTGCTAATTCCAAATTGAAGGCGGATATAGAACCTGATGAATAGTATATTTTGCTAAAATTCAGAATAAGGAATGGCAGCCAAAACTGTAGCATTGAATAGGATAAGATGCCGAAAAATAATGCAATGCCTAAAAGATGTAATAAATATTTGAGCGTAACAGAAGCCGTTTTATCTAATTGTGAATTTTTCATGTTCAAACATAATGATTTGTTTAAAAATTGGAACACACTTTAAAAATTTCAAAGGGAGTCACCTTAAAATTGGCATGGCGAAAATAACAAATGCAATGGGGTGAAAATATATTTGCTGTCTAAAAATCAACTTTTTATGTTCCTGTGCGTATAAAACCATTTACAGTCAACAACTAACTAATTTTTGTGGAGTTATCCGAATCGACAGAATTGTTGAAATTGATCATAGAGGGCACAAATGCCGGTATGTGGGATTGGGATTTTGAAACCGGTGAGGTTTTTTGGTCAGAGAACTTCTATGAACTTTTGGGATACAAGCTTGGCGAGATCCCAGCCCAAATCGAAACGTTTTTTGAACTTTTGCATCCCGAAGATAAAGTGCTGTTATCAAATGCATTGGATGCCCACCTGAAATTGAAGGAACCCTATAGGGTTGAAGCAAGACTAAAAACCAAGAGCGGAATTTATAAATATTTTGAATGCACGGGCAAGGCTATTTTTGATTCAGGAAAGCCCATCCGGATGGCTGGCTGCAACATCGATATTCACGAAAGGAAATTGCTGGAAAACAAACTTGCCGAAAGTGAATACTTGCTTTCAGAAGCCGGGCGCCTGGCAAGAATGGGTGGATGGGAGTTTGATTGTATCGCAAACAAAAGTATATGGTCGAAAACAGTTTATGATATTTATGAATTGCCCTATGACCACAATCTTGAATTTGTAAACCCTTTTAACTATTTTTTGCCCCCTTATGACGAAATTCTGAAAGAGGCAGTTGAGCAAATGCATAAATACGGTACCATATGGGACCTCGAATTGCAGATGCTAACTGAAAAGGGCCGGGTAATTTGGGTACGTTCATATGGGGAGCCGGTTTATAGCCCGGCTGGCGAACTGCTGAAGATGCGTGGTGTGTTTATGGACATCGAAAAGTACAAAACCAATGAACTGGCACTCAATCATTCCATTGAATTAATGACACAGAATAATTTGCAATTGAAGAATTTTACGCATCTTATTTCTCACAATATCCGTAACCACGCCAACAATATTGCAACGCTCACATCCTTCATTGATGAAACAAGCCTGGATGAAGACAATACCGATCTTTTCCGCAAAATTGAAAAGGTATCCCAGGGACTAAGCACTACTTTAGACGATTTGTCTGAAGCAATAAAAATACAGGAAACGGAACTCCATTCTGATATACTCAATTTTAGCGAGGTAATTGACAGTGTACTCGGAGTGCTTGAATTTGACCTCGAAGCTAATCAGGCAATAGTTCAACGGGAGATTTGGACCGAAAAGGTTTTGTTTCCGCGTTTATACCTCGAGAGTATTATTATGAACCTGGTAACAAACGCATTGAAATACCGAAGCCCCGACAGGGCACCTGCTATTACGCTGCGTACTTATACCGATAAAAACGACTGTGTGGTGATGGAATGCCAGGACAATGGTTTGGGTATCGACCTTGAACTTCATGGAAAAAAATTATTCGGGCTTTACAAAACTTTCCACAGTGGCAAGGATTCCCATGGCGTAGGGTTGTTCCTGACCAAAACACAGATCGAATCGCAGGGTGGGCAGATCACCGTTGACAGTGAGCCGAATCTTGGTACTACATTCAGAGTAATATTTAAACCGAAAGCCTGGCTTTAATTACTATTTATCTTCGTCTGTTTCTGTTACGATATTATTATTGTAATCGGTTTTAAAATGAATCGGGTATGCAGCAGCATCTTTTGGGTCGGTATAGATATAAACCGTATATTTTTTGCCAGGGACCAGTTTCAAAACATAATTCTTGTTCAGCCCGAAGCCTTCTGATACCAGGAAACCGGGGTTGACGCGTCCGAAATAAATAATGGCATTTTTAGCATCGTTACTGAATCCTTCATAGGTGACATCTTTTCCCGCGCCTTGAACCAATACTTTTTTAAAGGCCTGTCCGTCGGCTGCTACAATAGCTTTTCTGTCTTTATCAATAAAAGCAACATCTGCTTTTTTCGAACAGGAAATTGCTATTATTATCAAAATTCCCAGGAAAATAAAGTTCAGTTTTTTCATGCTTTGTTACTATGCGACGAGTTTGTGCTGGCTCAACGATAAAGATATATCTTTTTTGGATTAATGAGATGTAAGTGTTAGATTGCGTCAAACCGACACGACTTTCTTTCCCGATTTATATGAAAAAGCACTTCAATTTCATTATTTGTGCCCTGTTATCAGCGGCTGCTTTTGGATTTTCCTTTATAAATGCCAACGGACCTGCTACATCTTTAATGATTGCCCGTACCGAAGCAGGCCTCGTTTTAGGTGTAAAAAATGAAACCGGCGATATAACAGCATTTAAGGGTATCCCCTTCGCTGCTCCGCCGGTGGGCGATCTTCGATGGAAAGCGCCCCAGCCTGTAAAACATTGGACGGGTGTAAAAAAATGTGATGCCTTCGGTCCAAGCCCAATGCAAGCCAAACCGACTCCATTTATGGTTTACACTTCTGAATTCCTGATACCTGAAAAGCCGATGAGTGAAGACTGTTTGTACCTTAATGTATGGACAGGTGCAAAAAGCAAGGCTGAAAAGCGCCCTGTTTTTGTTTGGATCTATGGAGGTGGTTTTACCAGCGGTGGCAGTGCATGCCCGATATACGATGGTGAGGCCCTGGCCAAAAAGGGTGTAATATTTGTGTCGATCAATTATAGGGTAGGGGTGTTTGGTTTTTTCGCCCATCCAGAACTTACAAAAGAATCCAATGGTAAGGCCTCAGGTAATTATGGTCTGCTTGACCAGATCGCCGCTTTGCAATGGGTCAAAAAAAATATAGCTGCCTTTGGAGGCGACCCGAACCGGGTAACTGTTGCCGGGCAATCGGCAGGCTCAATGAGTGTTAATGCTTTGGTAGCATCACCATTAACCAAAGGGCTCATCAGCGGTGCAATTTCCGAAAGCGGTTCATTTACCGTAAATAACCCGACATTGCCTGCAGTTTCGCTCGAAATAGCGGAAGCGGCAGGCGTAAAAGCAGCGGATAAAGTGGGCGCAAAATCAATCGTCGATCTGAGGGCTTTATCGTCTGAAGATGCGTTTAAGAAACTAAGCGGAAGATATGCTCCTATTGTGGATGGTTATGTTTTACCCGAGCCGATACCAGCGATTTTTGCGCATAACAAAGAGAACCATGTACCGGTAATAACCGGGTGGAATGGTGAGGAATTCGGCTCTGGCCCGGTAAAAAAAGAAGATTTCATAAAACAGGCGCAGCAAAAATACGGTGCTGATGCGGATAAATTTTTAAGCTATTTTCCGGCAAATACCGACGAGCAGGCTACTGCTTCAGCAGGGAAATTGAGCCGGGATATAGTATTTGCTCTTTCCGGATATAATTGGGCCAATATCCAAAGTGCCTATGTTGATGCCCCGATATACGTTTATAATTTCAACCGTAAAGTCCCGGCTTCGCCTGATTTTGTAAAATATGGCGCTTTTCATACCGGCGAGGTTTGCTATGTGATGAACAACCTGAAATTTTTAAATAACCGACCTTTCGGGCCTATCGATTATGATTTGGCTAATCTGGCATCTGATTACTGGGTAAACTTTGTTAAAACAGGTAACCCCAATGGTATGGGTTTACCAGCATGGCCCAATTATACAGCAAGCGAAAACCTGGTTAAGGTGTTTGATGCGGAATCGAAAAACGAAAAGTTAGTTGATAAAGATGCTCTGGATTTTCTATTGTCGAAGCTGGGAGAATAAAT
>Ga0164296_1003877_pt1 | contig 13854 bp, 15 predicted proteins | sample GEODES057metaG_FD_113533 | JGI IMG/M metagenome (GOLD analysis project Ga0164296, IMG submission 113533) | Dystrophic lake water microbial communities from Trout Bog Lake, Wisconsin, USA - GEODES057 metaG | ecosystem: Environmental > Aquatic > Freshwater > Lake | place: USA: Trout Bog Lake...
CAACAACACTCCTCGGATTGCGGCAATCTTGTCTGTGAAAGCCGCTTTTGGCCTCAACGACTCCACCCCGCATAAGCGCACTGCATACAAGGTTGATCCGCGCGGAGAGGATGAGACGGAGACCGAGGATGGAGATGAAGATGGAGAGGAGGAGGCGTTGACATCGCGGCAGGCGCGGTTGTATGCGGCTATCGGCTTTGTTGGCGTGTACGTCACGTGGGCGATTTTCTCTTGGTTCATCTTCACCTACGGCATGATCATCTACCGCCAGCTTGGTAAGAAGACAGAGCAGCAGTTCTCCAAGACGTTCGGGATCGGCTACGCGCTGGACCAGTTGGCCCAGTGGCAGGACGTGTTCACCACCGCCTTCAAGGCGGCCTTCCTGGTGGTGTTCCTGGACATGCTGCGCATCACGCGCAACATGTCGTGGCTGGAAACGTACGTGGACTTCCTCAGCGTGCAGGCGCACCTCTTTGATGGCCAAGCCCGCGGCGCAGTGCGACAGACCGTGAAGCTTGCGAGCCGCATTTACCGCACGTTTGACTGAGGCATACGCGTGTACAATCTGTAGCACATAACACAACTTCATCAACTGATAGAAATCTAGAAATGTGTTGCCCTGTGCCACTGTCCAGTGGACCCAATGCCCCGGTTCAGGAGACCCGTGACCGGTTGCCGATTGGCGCAGATACTATGAGCCTCACGTTACGGATTCCGTGGTGCTTGAACCGCTGAACAATTACTGGCCTTTCAGTCAGTAACGGGAAACTTCGACGCCGTAGAAACAGCGACGGAGCAGCTTCTGCGCTAGCTGCCGACAGCACATGCGCAACGCAAGGCCAACAACAGGAGTTTGGCACTCAGAGCGCTTTGCAAGTGGTCTACTGCCCCTGCTTGGGCATGGCTGCGAACGCCTGGGCCGCCAAAACAGCAGTCGCGACGCCAGACATCGTCGGCCGTCCAGACGGCTTGATGGCGAGGTTCTTGAGCACGGAGCAGACGGACGCGGGCGTGCAGTCGAGGCGCAGGAGCTCGAGGAGAGTGTCAAACACCTGAGAGCGTGTGTGGGTCAGTGCGCACTGACCGCAACACGCGCAGTGTGTGCGAGGTCGCGCCTCCTCCTTCATGGGAACGCCACTAAGCCGAGCTAGTTCGAGGAGCTCCACGCGCGCTGCAGGTGCTGCGTGTCAGAGGAACACGTGCATTTCGCACGTGCAAGTGCAAAGGAGACGGACCTTCTTCGGGAGACAGGCCGGACTCCATGGCAGGCGCGTCTGTCGAACGTCTATGTCGAACGTCAGTCAATAGACTAGGCGAAGCAGACGGTACTTTGAGTATGCAATTGCCAATTGGGTATCACGCGTCCGCTGGCTTCTCCCACACGCTCTCGCCAGTGACTGTGCTGTACCAGTACGTGTGCCCCTCCGGCGTGGTCTGCGGGATCCACACGCTGCTCGCTGGCGGTGCGCCTCCAGGCTGGCCTCCCGCAAATGCGGAAGCAGACGGCGCATAACCGCCGCCGTATTGCTGCTGCTGCTGCTGCTGTCCGTATCCAGCAGCCGCGCCGCCTCCGTAAGCGCCATAGGACTGGGCTCCAGCTTGTGCTCCACCATACGCTCCCCCGTACCCGCCGCCCTGGCCCATCATGCCACCGCCACCGCCGCCGCCACCACGGCCGGATGTGCCGGAATTCACCAGGTCGGTCACTTCCCGCGCGCAGCTGTCCACAATGGCCTGGCTTGGCCCCGTGATGTTGACGACGCCCGCATTGCGGTCGATCTGGACGCGGCAGCCGGTGCGTTGCTGCAACTCCCGGATAGTTTCACCCCCACGACCGATGATACGGCCCTCCTGGCCTTGCGTAGCGATTGTGGCACTGGCGGCAGGCAGCGCAAGCATGCCCCCACCTCCTCCGCCGCCGCCACCACCGTGTGCACCGGAGGTCAGCATGCCTCCGTGAGGCGACGCCGAGATGACATCCTGCACCGCGCGCTTGGCAGCCTCAATCGCTTGAGGAGTGCCCCGGATGCGAACCTGGCCCTGGTCTCGCTCGATCTGGATGCGCGCTCCGGACTCCTCCTGCAGGCGGCGGATCGTCTCTCCACCGCGACCGATGATGCGTCCCACCATGTCGGTTGTGATGGGCAGCGTGATCCCTGGCTCATCGCTGCCGTAGGTCTGTCGTGGCGGAGGCGGCACGTACCCTGCAGGCGCAGCGATGGGCAACAGCGTGCCTGGCGGCGGAGGCGGCAAATCACTTCGAGATCCGCCGTGCATGCCCATCATGGCACTCAAGTGCGCGGTTCCGGTGCTGTCGTTGATGAAATCTTCAACCATCTTTTTAGCAGCTGCTACCGCGGCAGGTGCGCCACTGATGGTCACTCGTCGCTGCTGGCCGATGCCCACATCTGTGCTGGGCTGCACCTTGATGTTCGCGCCCGTCTGCGCTTGCAACTGCTGGATCGTCTCCCCTCCGCGGCCAATGATCTTGCCGCATGCATCCGGATACGCCATCAGTATCTCCGTCACAGAGGCTGCCGCGGACACACCCATCGCCATGCCGGCGAGCGACATGCCGGGCGCGGGAGGGAGCACACCTCCATAGCCTGGGGGAGCCACACCACCTAAGATAGGCAACAGTCAGCGCTATGCACACATGAAATACGCACACAGCTGCAGCAGGCGCAGAGAGCTCCAAACCACGCACCCGGGGCTTGTGCAAGTATCGCAGCCGCCCGCGCTGCAGCCTCACGCACAGCCCTCGCGAACTCCGTCTCAGGCGCGCCTGTTCCCGCCGGCGCTGCGGACATGCCGCTGCTGGGCGGCCCCGGTGCGGGTGGCGGTGGCGGAAGCGACGCCCCGTCCCCGCCAGCGGCGTGCTCGTCATTTGCTGCAGTGGGCGGCGCATCGAAACCACTTCTCCGGACACGCTTCACCTCTCCGCCGGCGTCATCCCCCTCACGAGCTCTTCCCCTGTCCCGCGTCTCGTCGCTGTGGGCGCCAGAGGGAGAGGCGGGGCGTGCGTGTGGGTGAGAAGGGACGAGGAGAGAAGACCTAGGACGACCCAAAGTGCCGCGTCCTTCGTGCACGACCACCAGCCTGCACACGTGCGGCAGAAGCGCAGCTCCAATCCACGGGCGACGCACTTGTCGTGCAGCGAGTCAGCCAGACGCTGCTGGTCAGCCTGTGAGGTGCTCATGCTGTGGTGTCCTGCTGATCTGCTGCAACCTCTGAGCGGCGGCACACAACGCGTGTCGATTCACGCGCTCCCCCGATTCAGGCCCCGCGCAACAGGACCTTCTCTGTTCTGCGAAGACGGCGTGTGTGTGATGACGCAGGCACCGAAGCTGGCCCTCTCTGTCCGACTGAACCCGCGTCATGTGAGTCGGCCGTCGTCTCATGAGTGACGGCGCTGAGGCTGAGCACGGCGTGCGTCAGGAGATTGAGTCCCTCCTACACACAGGACGTGTGCTTGCCGCGAAGCCGCTCCTTGACCGCCTGGACCCTGTTGCTAAAGAAGCGATCGCTCAGCTCGCGACGCAAGTCGAGACTGCGTGCGCGGAGGTTGAAGCGGCGCTTGTTGCGGTGGAGCACCCGTCCTCGAGTGATGAGTGGACGTTGGCACTCGATGGAGACTTGCTGACTTTCTATCGACCGCCGGTTGAAGAGCACGTGCACGGCGTCTGGTTCAGCGGCACTCTGGGCTCGACGACGCAGCACGTGGTTTCCCTGGCTAGGGAGTTTGACTTAGTGAGCTCCTTCGCTGGCCGCTTTCTTTTCGACACTCGCATCGTGAATGTGGAACGTCTGCTCTCATTAACCGTATACTCAGCGCTCTGGGTGCCTGTATTCACAGACCGTGACTTTGCAGTGACGGCCTGTGGTTATGATTGCCTTGACGAGCACGGATGCGTGATAATCGTGTTCCAGGACGCAGCTGAGCGCTACGAATCACAGCTGCCTGTCGAAGCATCATCTCGGGTGCGGCTGCGCTTCAAACGAAGCTTCCTGCAGCTGTGTCCACGGCCAGGGAATCGCACCAGAGCCACTCTAGTGTGTGACATCAACCCGCGCATGCCGGGGGACATAGACGTGCCAGCCTGGCTTGTGAATTGGGCGCTTGCGCACATGTGCCCATTCATTTGGTCCCGCGCCAATGCGGTGGTGGCCTCGGTGTGCCGCTCTGAGACCTGCCCGTACGCCGCAAGGATGGAGGCCAATCCGGCGCTGTATGCTCTCGTTGCTTCCCGGGAGGAGGCTGTCCGGGTCAAGTTGGCTGGCGATGACCCAGAAGACGCTGCGCCTGCCCAAGCTCATGATGCCTACCCACCTGGGGCAGGCACAGGGATGTTCTCCCGCCTTGCAGCCGCTTGGAGAGGCGACGCCGAAGTGCCGATGCCTGTATGATGCTTGCATTACATGAGAGCGCGAACGCGCCGACCAAGATGAAGCCACATCATATCAGAAACACGTCTTGTCGGGAAGCGCGTTGCCTGACGGTCCATCCTTGGTGTCCAGCCCGCCTGTGTACTGATCTAGCTGTTCAGTTATGGCCGACGCCGCGCAACGCAGTGCGAGGCCGCAGGCTGCACCTGGGCCAGCTGTGGTGCCGTCGGCACAGCCCACTTGGAGCCAAATCGGGAAAGCGTTGATAGCAGGCGGTGTCGCCGGAGGATTGTGCGTCCACGTTCTTTGTTCTGGCGCACGTGTCCAGCGGTCGGGGCGCCACAAGGTCGCGCACACTGACTGTGAGCTCTGGTTCCACTCTCTGCTGTACTGTAACACAGGAGCCGCACCGCCGTGGCGCCGCTGGAACGACTGAAGATATTGCTGCAGGTGCGACTGCGCGATTTGCCCGCTCGGCAAGGCACCGGGCCGGCGCAGACCGGCTTTCGGAGTCGTCCTAAGGCCCACCTCCTTCGCGGACCACGCTCACTGCCGGGACACGACCACAGGTGCAAGCCACCACGCCAGGCGTCGCACCAAAGTACACAGGTGTCTGGCAGGTGCGTCCCCCACACCATCGCGCTCGAACTTGGAGCTCGCAGCCGCCGTGTGCCGGGGCCCCATATCACCACTCGCGGCGTTGACCTGACACCCCCCGACACCAGGGTCTGGTGTATATGGCTAGACACGAGGGAATACGGGGGATGATGAAGGGCAACGGTGCGTAACACCGCCGCCAGCCACAGCAGCACTCTCGCACCCCACACTCACGTCCACATACGCCAGGCGCCAATTGCTTGCGTATCGTGCCGAACAGCGCGGTCAAATTCTTGACATATGAGCATGTCTCCAGGTGCGTGCTGGGAATGATTCCGGGCGCCAGCGGCAAATAGGGATTGTGACAGGTTGAAACAAACTCCCACTGTGGTGTCTTCGCCCATCGCCTGTCCAGGTTCATCCTGGATCACAGACGCGCAACAGTTGGTGGGGATGCGGAGTTGACTCCTGTGCTGCGCCTCGGCGCTGGCGCGGTGGCTGGCATCATCGCCATGTCTGCCACCTACCCCTTGGATATGGTCCGCGGCCGCTTGACGGTGCAAGCAGACGGCTCCGCCGCTCGGTACACGGGCCTCAGCCATGCTGTGCGGACGATCATCCGGGAAGAGGGCGCGCTCGCGTTCTACAAGGGATGGCTGCCGTCTGTCATTGGAGTGGTTCCCTACGTCGGCCTCAACTTCGCAGTGTACGAAACGCTGAAGGAATGGGCCATCAAACAAGGCGGGTACAAGGACGAGACGCAGCTGGGTGTGGTCACACGCCTCGGCTGCGGCGCTGTCGCTGGCAGCGTTGGCCAGACAGTAGCGTACCCTCTGGACGTGGTGCGCCGCCGCCTCCAGGTGGCTGGCTGGAGCGCGAGCAGGGGCGGCGCAGCAGCAGGGGGTGGCTTGGCAGTTGAGTTGGCGCCGGCGTATACGGGCATGGTGGACTGCTTTGTTCAAACTGTCCGCCACGAAGGCTTCTCTGCCCTTTTCAAGGGGCTGTGGCCGAACTACGTCAAAGTGGTGCCCTCCATCGCCATCGCGTTCGTCAGCTATGAGCAGCTCAAGACTGCTCTGGGTGTGAACCTCAGGATCAGCGACTAGACCTAGCACGCCATGGACGCACGCATTATGTGCACCACCACTATTTATTCCTCGTCCGCTACACGCTCGCGTTTCCCCTTCTTGCTGCGCTGCCTGTCTCCATCCTGCTCGCCCGCCACGCGTGAAGGGGTCACACCCCCATTCCCAGGCTTGTCTGCGTGCTTGCGCCTCACAGACAGGACGCCGGTGCGAGGCGCCGCGCCCTCCGGTGCTCCGCCAAGAGCTGCATCCCAATCCGCATCATCGCCACGGATGGCGTACTGGTCTACGTTCAACGACCGCAACAAGGCATCCTGCTGCTGCTTCAACACCTTCGTCGCACCTTCACGCAGTGCATCATCAAGTGCTACTGGATGGGGACCAGCCGCTGCGAGACGCTGTGCTGCATGCACCGCCTTCTCACTCGGCTGAGGAAGCGATGCCTTGGCGCGCGCCTCTTCCGCAGCGTTCAAACAGGCGTGCAATCTGCGCATCGCTTTGTTGAAGAGCGCCAGGATCTGGCTTGAAGGCAGGCCGAGGTCGTGCTCCGCGTCGCTCAGCTCGCGCTGCTGAAGGCCAAGGACGACGAGGATAGCTGCCTGTGCATAGGACAGGGTTGCAGGCACCGCGCCTCCGAAATAAGCGCGCGCTAGCGGCGGGATGAGATCACGAATCAGGTGATGGTCCGCTAGCGCTGCCGCGTAGCTGGCGAGGCGTTTCATGTCGTGTGGCGACAGAGCCTTGCCATCGGCTTTTGGCACGGATCCGGGCGACACGCCGGCGGCACTTTCCTGGTCGCTGAAGCTCAGCTTTGCTGCTAGAAGACTAAGCGCTAGTCCCGGCGCGTGGCTCCGGAATGCGCTGCCCAGAAGGCTGGCATACCGCACTCTGAAATCAGCGCCAAAGGAGTGCACCCAGGAGGTTGTTGCATCACCACCAGCGTCGCCGTCTGCGGCATCATCACCGCCCACAGCGCGGAGCATGACGCAGGAGCATTCGCCGGTGACATCGCTGGGCGTCTGGCGGAGGTACACGGGTTGGTACCCCAGCTTGAACCAGAAATTGAACAACTCCTGTGTCAAGCCAAACGCAGCGCCCAGCCATTGCACACGCTCCGGCACGCGCTCGCTGATCGGTGTCAGCAGCGGCGGAAGTCCCTTGCGTGGACGCAGAGTCTCCGTCATCAAATCACCAGCATGATCAGAGGCATTCACACATGGGGCGCTCTCCTCCTCCACCAGTGTGTCTGCAGGGCGCTCGCCCAGCGGTGCAAGTGCACCGGCATAGAATCGCTCCAGCAGAGCCATCGCGCGAGTGCCGTAGCCCATGCGCGATAGCTCAGGATGGACTGCGACCCGTACACATCGAGCCCCTGTGAGGCCCGGGAAAGCGTCGTCTTGGAATTGCTGGCTCACCGTCCACGGGATGAGGTCGCCTTGGGGCGCCGTGCCTGCAGCAAGCTGTGCTGCTGCAGATTGCCGGCTGATAGCGCCCTCGAGGGCGACTTGTACCACACACAAGACGTCCGGCAGCGCGTGTGTGGTCTCGTCAACAGGCGGAAGCAGCACGAACAAACGGTGTGCTGGTGCGTCCGACAGCATCTGCAAATCGTTGGGCGTGTTGCGGTAGTGACTTGCGACGTAAAGGCCCATGATGCGCTGCAAGAAGGACTCGCTGTCCCGATGCCCACTGAACAGAGTATCCCTGTTCACGCAATACAGCTCACATTCTTGCGGGTGCGGCAGGCGGGAAGACGCGCCCAAGCGGGACACGTGCTCCGCAGCGTCAAGGCAGAGGAGGTCATTGAGCCATCGCTCAACGCGGTCACCCGCCGCGTAACGAATCGGCTCGCTCAAAACGACCTCCTTGAACGTGCGACTAGACACTGACGGCGCGGCAGTGGCGATGGCATCGCCAGATGCGGGTGCTGCCGCTGCTGCAACCTCCGCACTGCTCATCTTCGCTCCTTGCTGTCGAAGCTGCTGGATGAGCTTCAGCGACAAGCTGCGTCCAGTGCCCTCATAACCGTTGACGGTGGAGCAGAGGAACACGAGGTAGGGGCCCAGCAGTTGGCGGACAACAGGCAGTGGGATGGCGGCGGCCTCGTCGATGATGAGCAACTCCGCCTGCGATACGCGCTCCGCGTGCTGTGGCTGCACATACTGCACTGTTTGGCGGTGGGAGCGGTAGACGTTGACGCGCACGATGGCTTTCTTGAAATCCGGGTGCGTGGACTCTACCAGGTCATAGTCCAAGTGCTCCTTGTAGCCCAGCGCGTCTAGTCCTTTGAACACAAATTCAAACAGTGTGCGCAAATTCTCCGGCGACGGCGAGGTGACGAAGATGTTGGCGTAACCAGCAGCCAGGGCGCCCGCAATGGCAAGGCCCAATGCAGCAGACTGTGGAAGAGTACACGGATAGGTCGGTCAATCGAGTCACCCTTCGACGAAACTGTCATCACTCACACACGGTGTGCGCACCTTTCCTCGGCCGCGCGCAGCGGTGAGCGCGACTGTGGAGCGCAGCGTCTTCTCACTGATGGCATCCATGAAAGTCACCACAGCCTTCGCCTGGTCCAGCGATGCGCAGCACTGCAGCAGCGGCCCCGCCGGTGGCGTGTCCGCCAGCGTGGAGCGCAGGTCGCGCAGCTCGGCGCCGCCGGCGCCATCGGGGTCAGCCTCTCGCCCAGAGGGGAGTGGCTCTAGCGAGCGCACGTGTGTGGACAGCGGCAGGATGTTGAGCTCGTCATCCATGAAGATGCAGTTTGCGCAGTTGACGAGCGACAGGATGAAGCGCTCGTTGAAGCGGCCCGTGACCTGAACAGGCAGAGCAACATCAGGGCGAGTCGAACACGTATTGGGAATGAGCAAGGCAGTGCACACGCGCACCTGCTGATGCGACTCGGTGCGGAAGCGGGCATGCACATCCATGGCCATGGTGTAGAGGCGGGTGAGGGAGTCCATTGTGTTAAGCAGTAAGACGACAATGCCGCCACCCTCCACCGTCTCAACCGTGCGCGCCAACAAGTTGGGCGTCAGCGCCTCAAAATCCTGGCACGTCGCACACACGGTCGCGAGTAAGTCACAAGCACGGGGCGCAACGAGCAAGGAGTCGGAACCAACAAGCAGCCGCCAAAGGCACCTGCCGCGCACCTGCAGCACACACATCCCGAACGTCTGGCCTAACACCGTGTGTGTCTCGTTGTAGTAGCAGTACCGGATGTTGGTGCTGGCCACGAACAAGCTGAACGGGTCCTCTTTCTCCGGGTCCAGCAAGCCGCGCTGCACTAGCTTTTTCACCTGCTTGGCTCGCTTCCGCCGGTGGCTGCTCAGGTACAGGTCTTTCTTATAGCACCACAGCACGCTGGGTCGGGCTTTCACTGTGGCTTTGCTCAGCAGGTAGTGCAGGTTGACCACCTGGTCTCGTCCCCGGTCGCCGACAATGACGAAGACAGACCGCTGGCGCTGCTTCACGCAATTCTCCACCAGCGTGCGGATGCGGGCGTCCACTTTCTTCTTCATGGCTCTGCGCGTGTATAGGAGAGCGGCTCCGCGACGGGCCCCAACTGAGTGGTACTGCCACGGTGGCTGCTCGCACTCAAGAGGCCCCCGCCAAGCGCATCCCACGCTGCTTTGATGCGCCGTTGGAGGCTGGCGTGAGCAGCGAGCTGAAGCGGGGCCCGAGCAGGGAAGCTGCACACATGAAGGTGCCCCAGCGCCTGCATGTGTATGCGCTGAAGTTCTTCTTCAGCAACCAGTACTTGTACGCGACCATACAGCGTCGAGCAGATGGGCGGGTGAGTGACACTGGGCGGCCCGACGACACATGGTCTAACAACACACCGCCTGGCCTCCTAACACCACGCGGTGTCACCCGCTGCTCAGATCGTCGCGGCAGCGTCGACACTGGAGAAGAGTCTGCGTGAGTCGCTGCCCAGCCGCACGGACGTGTCTGCAGCCGCTAAGATTGGTGAGTCGAGAGCAGCCGTGTCATTGCTCCTTCTTTCGCCCCTCTGTTTGACGTGCCCGTCATGTTCCACAGGTCAACTGCTTGCCGAGCGTGGCAAGCCGGTGGTGGGGGAGGGCGGTGCGTCGCGTGCAGTGCGCTGCTGACAGCTGTGTATGTGCTCACACCTTTGCTTGTTGCGCAGGTGTGTTGTTTGAGAAGCCGCGGGGAAGGCCTTTCCACGGGCGTATGGCTGCACTGGTTAACAACGCTCGCGCCGGTGGGTTGAGAATATAGAGGCACGCGTTTAATGCATGAACGACAGCGCCAATGTCATAACACTGCTGCAGTGGTAAGCTTGCCCGCCAGCATGCTCGCTGCCACCAGGCCGCCGAGCTGCACATTTGACTTGAACCTGGAGGCGCAATTGGCGGCGTTGGCGATGTCAAGAGTGCCAACTTGCCACGCCAAGTGGGCTCCTGTTGCTGCCAGCCCCAGCCAGAACGCGTCGCCCAGCTGCGCTGCGTGGCCAGCGGCTGCCAGGCCGCCAAGCATGGCGACAGAGAAACCTGCAACGCGTGTGAACGTGCCACGGCACAAGTCAGTCCATATGGGTCCATCATTCACCTCGCCGCTGCCATGCACATATCATGCATTTCCTCCTCAGCTTGAAAACTGAATACAGCCAGAGTTGTTCCCATGTGCGGTGCACGAGCGCAGGCGGCCCCGATCAAGTTGGCGTGCGCCACGAGGTTGCGCCGGCAGCAAGCTGGCGCCATCATCTCGCCTGATCGTGGCAGTGCCGCGCGTAACGTGTGCACGCGCGTGTCGGCTTTTGCGCTTGGCGTTGGTCATCACAGGAGGCGCAGTGCGCGTGTGGGGAGGGCAGCGTTCATCATGGGACACGCACCTGTGAGCCAGGCTGGCGTGCTGCTGCCGAACCGCAGGGCAGTGCTTCTGATGCCTGCGGCGACATCGTCTCGTGCATCTTGGTGTGCATAAATGGTGTCATACACCAGCGTCCAGCACACGCCAGCGCAGTAGAGCGGGGCGACGACAGTGTAGTCAAGGCTCCCATGCACTGCGGCCCATCCCTGTGTACAGGTTGTTGATGAGTGAGCGCATGTGGTTGGATCCTCGAGCGCGATCGTGTGTGCGCACGCACCAGGAGAGCGCCCCAGTTGAAGGTGAGGCCCAGGAAGAGCTGTGGCCAGTAGGTGATGCGTTTCATGAGAGGGTACGTAAACACGAGGCCCAGACTCGATGCGCCCACCAGGCGACTGAAATCGTTCAGCTGCAGCAGCACTGCGAGGCCTGCTGCTAATTGAGCGCCGAGGAAGACGAGCGCCTGGCGCTGAGAGACCGCCCCACTTGCGATGGGCCGCCCTCTGGTGCGCTCCACGGAGCGGTCTAGGTCCGCATCCCACATGTCATTGACAGTGCATCCCGCGCCGCGGAGGAGGAGCGCGCCAGCGGCGAAGAGGCCCAGAAGCGCAGCGTCAGGCAAGCAGCCTGGAGGTGCAGCCAAAGTGATCGACCAGAAACAAGGCCAAAGCAGCAGAAAGGTGCCTGCAGGCGCATCTACACGAGCTAGTTTCAAGAAGGGCACCACCCAGGCCGGCTGCACGCGGTCCACCCACGACGAGGACGTAGAAGTGCTGGTTCGCGTTGACGACAAACCACTGCGCTGTTCGTCGGCCAGGGCAGGTGAAAGAGCTCCAGTCTCCTCCGGCTTCCTGCGAACTCCAACGTCGCCGTCGGTTGCGTTGCCGTGGGTGTCGTGTCGCCAACTTATCGTGGACGTGTGTAATAGCACGTGGCTTGCAAAGCCGCCTCTGTGCACACCGTGCTGGTGCCTCCACTGCGCACTGCGGCTCGTAGACTCCCGCCCCTGCGCTGCTGCGAGCGCGCGGGGTGCCCCTGCGGGCAGTGCGAGCAGCGGCACGCTGGTTGCTGTCACCTGTGTCGAAGCTGCAGCCAACGCGCGGCGCCGGCACGCCTGCATACCACCCACCGGCACAATTGCCTCGATGTGCGGCGCAGCGGCGAGCGCATCGGCGGCGGCGAGGTCCAATAACGGAGGCGGGTCCTCCAGCAGAGGCCGACCTCGCTTCGCCAGGACCACAGCCCCTGCGCAGTGTGCAGTGTCAGTCCTACAGCACGCACGTGTTTGTAGTTTGGGGCGACTCGCTTCGAGTGGGGGTGGGCGACCATGTTGTCGCGTAGACTCTTGCACAGTGCTCTGCGCTCCTCGCGCTTTGCCCAGACGCGCACCGCGGCGCTGCTGCACTCGTCCAGCCCCGCCGCGTGGGCAGACGGTGCGGGGGAGGTGGACTTAGAGAAACCGCAGGTGAGGACGGTGGGGAACGAGAAAGTGAGGGCGCTTGCAGAGCAGATCCTGGGCCTCAACATGCTCGAGGTCTCCGACCTGTCCGAGATCTTGAAGGACCGCCTCGGCATCCAGGGCATGCCTACAACCGCCATGTTCGCGGCACAGGGGGCCGCACCAGCGGCGGCGGCTCCGGCGGCACCGGCAGCTGCTGCTCCAGCGGCGGCCCCGGCGGCGGAGAAGACCGAGTTTGACGTCAAGCTCGAGTCCTTTGACGCAGCGAACAAGATCAAGATTATTAAGGAAGTGCGCGCTGCGACGGGGCTGGGCCTGAAGGAGGCCAAAGACTTGGTGCGTGTGGACACGGCATCTGCAGTGGCCGCCCCTGGACTCTTTCTGAAAAGTTTCATTCTTCTTCGCGGGCCGTGGGGTGCGCTACAACCGTGCACACGTGACTGACGCCTGTGCTTGTGTCTGTGCACGCCAGGTGGAGGGCGCGCCGGCGGTGGTGAAGAAGGGCCTCAAGAAAGAGGAGGCTGAGGCTCTGAGCAAAGTACTGCAAGCCTCCGGGGCGAAAGTCACATTGCTGTGATCAATATGTGATGCATTGTCATGGGTGCCACACCACTGGCGTCGCACACGTGGCGGGGGAATCAGCACAACTGTGCTCGTCGCCATTGCTTTTTGCTCCATCGCGTGCCCCCATGTACAGAACATGTTCCCGCTGCCTCAGACGCGCACGCATGCTACCGACAGCGTCAGCGTGTGCACAGTCGCGGAATTTCGCAGGCATGACTGACTTTGAGTTGCTCGGAGAAGGAGGCTTCCAAGTAGACGCATACGGGCCCACAGCCTTCCAGGTGGGGAACAGACAATACACGGGGCCGCTACTCATGTACCACGGCGTCGTGCTCTCCTGGAGAGTCACCACGTGGAAGGACATAACGCCGGATGCGTACGTGCAGCGACCACCCTCACACACTTTGCTCGAGGTTGGACTCACACTGCCCACCGCCTGGATGCAGGTTGTCGCCACTGCTGCTGTTTAAGGAGCGGCCAGAGTTGCTCGTGCTCGGCAGTGGCTCTCGCTTACACAGAGCTCCCAGTGCGTTGACACAAGTGCGTCGCGTTCTCTTCTGCTGAGTCGTTCAATCCGCTGACAGTGGCCTTTCCTTTCGGGGGCAGAGTTTGCGAGAGAGTGGCATCTCGGTCGAGGTGTGTGACACAGCCAATGCAGTGAGCACGTTCAACGTGTTGCTGCAAGAGGGCCGCAGAGTTGCCGGCGCATTTCTGACCGCTGGGCAGGAGTAGGAGGGAAGCTCTGTGCGATGCGTGTCTACCTGTGGTGATGATGCGCTTACAAGTGGCAAGCGCAGCATAGAAGTCTAGCTATCTTCATCGCTGCGGCGCCAAGCTCGGCATGTCATCGTCATCATCTTCGTCATCGTCGCCGTCGCCGAACGAGTCGCTCCCGCCAAAATTCTGCAGGTACAGAGGACGAGTCAAACACAC
>Ga0164296_1003879_pt1 | contig 13854 bp, 10 predicted proteins | sample GEODES057metaG_FD_113533 | JGI IMG/M metagenome (GOLD analysis project Ga0164296, IMG submission 113533) | Dystrophic lake water microbial communities from Trout Bog Lake, Wisconsin, USA - GEODES057 metaG | ecosystem: Environmental > Aquatic > Freshwater > Lake | place: USA: Trout Bog Lake...
GCTCGGGACCGGTGACCTCTCCGACGCCCTCGAGCGGCTGCTGCGCGGCGGGATCGATCTGCCGGACGGGGAGCGCGTCGAGGGATTGCGAGACCTGCTCGAGCAGACCCGCCTTCGTCGCGATGAGCTGCTGAGCCAGGGGAGCCCTGACGGCGAGCTGGCCAAGTATCGAGAGCGCCTCGAGGAGATCGAGGCGATGGAGCGAGCCGGCCTCGATGAGCTCGTCGCCGAGGCAGAGGCGTCGGGTGACGAGCGCCGACGCGAGGTGACCGAAGACGTGGCGACGGAGCGCCGGATGGCGCTCGAGCTGATGCCGCCTGACCTCGCCGGGAAGATGCGTTCGATGGGTGCTTACGAGTTCACCTCGACCGAGGCCCGCGAGGCGTTCGAAGAGCTCCAGGCGGAGCTTCGAAAAGAGATCAGCGACAGCTACTTCAAGGGGATGTCGGAGGCGCTCTCGAACCCTGACCCTGAGCAGATCGCACGAGTGCGGGACGCCATGGATGCCCTGAGCCAGATGATCGAGCAGCGCCAACGTGGCGAGGACCTCGATCCGACCTTCGACGAGTTCATGGAGCGCTTCGGCGACCTCTTCCCGGGGGCAGAGAGCCTCGATGACCTTCTCGAGCAGCTGGCAGCCCAGATGGCGGCGGCCGAGGCCATGTGGCGATCGCTCTCGGCCGACCAACGAGCTGAGCTCCAAGGGTTGGCGGAGGCGATGTTCGAGGACATGGATCTCCGGTGGTCGATGGAGCGCCTGAACGCCAACCTGCGCGCGGCCTTCCCGGAGATGCCATGGGGTGACGGGTATCGCTTCGAGGGCGAGGGCTCCCTCTCCCTCTCGGAGGCGGCAGACGCCGCACGACAGCTGGCGGAGCTCGAGCGGATGGAGGAGCTTCTCTCGACAGCCTCGTCGGCGTCCGCCCTCAACGAGATCGACATCGACTCGGTTCGTCGGAACCTGGGCGAAGATGCGGCGCGCCAGCTCGATCGCCTGGCTCAGGTGGCCAAGAGCCTCGAGGAGTCCGGTCTGATCGCCAACAAGGGCGGACGGATGGAGCTCACCGCCCACGGCGTGCGACGCCTCGGCAACAAGGCGCTCCAGGACCTCTTCACTCAGCTGAACCAGGACAAGGTCGGCCAGCACCAGACGGCCTACGTGGGCTCCGGACACGATCGAGAAGAGACGACGAAGCCCTATGAGCACGGGGATCCACTCAACCTCCACCTCTCCAAGACCGTCCACAACGCCGTCGCCAGGGGCGGCGGTGGCGTTCCGGTCAAGCTCGAGCCCGAGGACTTCGAGGTGGTCGAGACCGAGGCGCTCGCTCGGTCAGCGACGGTGTTGTGCATCGACCTGTCGATGTCGATGCCGATGCGAGACAACTTCGTGCCGGCCAAGAAGATGGCCATGGCGCTCCAGACGCTGATCAACCAGAAGTTCCCCCGGGACTACCTCGGTCTCGTGGTCTTCTCTGACGTCGCCCGCGAGGTGAAGCCCACCGAGCTGCCCACGGTGATGTGGGACTACATCTACGGCACCAACTTGCAGCACGCCTTGGCGCTGAGCCGGTCGATGCTGGCGCACCAGCAGGGGACAAAGCAGATCATCGTGGTCACCGACGGCGAGCCCACCGCCCACATCAACCGATGGGGTGAGCCTGAGTTCAATTACCCCCCCGTCCCCGAGACCCTTCGCCTCACCATGGCTGAGGTCGTCCGCTGCACCAGGGCGAACATCACGATCAACACCTTCGCCCTCGACCTCGAGCGGACGCACTACCCGTTCGTCGAGCAGATCGCCAAGGTGAACGGTGGGCGGACCTTCTACACGACCAACGACGACCTTGGCGGGTATGTCCTGGTCGACTTCCTCAAGCATCGACGCCTGCTCCGGCCGGCTGGGTAGGGCACCAACCGCTCACAGTGCAGTTCGCACTTGCATTTCTTGCCTGAATGGCCAAAGATGACAACCATGTAGTTACATCGGTGCCACAAGATCGTGGTGCTTAGGGAGGACCGATGGACGTGTTGTCATTGCTAGAAGGACAAGAAGAGCGGAGCTGGCAGGCCCAGGCCAACTGCATGGGCGTTGATCCGGACCTGTTCTTCCCCGAGCGCGGGGCATCGACCCGTGAGGCGAAAGAGGTCTGCCGAGGGTGTGTCGTGCGTGAGGACTGCCTCGAGTACGCATTGGCCAGCGGCGAGAAGTTTGGGATCTGGGGCGGCATGAGCGAGCGTGAGCGTCGCCGGCTGCGTCGGGCCCGTGCGCTGGAGCGCCGAGCCGCCGAAGCCTCCTGATCCTCAGAGCACCGTGATCCCAGCCAGGGCGGCGCGGTGCTCGATGGTGGTTGAGGGATCCAGATCCAAGAGGGCCCAGCGGTCCTCGTCGATCACCTCGAGGCATCGTTGTGGAGCGAGCCCCACGAGCTCGCATCGAGCGATGCCCTCTGTCCCGACCATCAGGGCGTGGACCTGGTCGTACACGTCGCCGGGCGTGGCGACGACAGGGTCGATGAGGTTGCACGAGACTTGGGTGGCATCGCCGACCTGAAGGCCCAGCGCTCGGACGCGTGGCGAGCGAACCAGCGAGGCCAGCTCCCTCGCCCGAGCGAGATCGACGTTCTCGAGCCAGAGATTCCACGCCACCAGGAGGTCTCGGGCCCCGACGGCCACTGCTCCCGCACGTGGGTGAGGTGCGTGAGGTCCTCGGTCTGGCTTGAGGAGGCCGAAGGCGGCCCGTCGGACTTCAGGAAGAGTCCGGAGCGTGCCATTGTCCAGCGGGCCATAGAGGAAGCAGGGAAGGCCGAGTGCGTCGCTGAGACGAGCCGCTGCGTCGTCCCGCGCTGTGATGGCGTCGTCCATGGTGGAGGTGCCCACGGGCACGAAGGGAACGACATCGACGAGGCCGATCCGGGGGTGGACCCCGGCATGGGTCCGAAGGTCGAGGTCGGCGATGACGCTCTCCGACAAGTCGACGACCGCATCGATCAGCTCAGAGCGGTGACCGATGAGGGTCAGGACGCTGCGATGATGATCGGCGTCCTTGTGGAGGTCCAGGCAACCCGGAGTGCTCTTGACGAGCTCGTCAAGCCACTCCGGGTCCCTGCCCTCGCTGATGTTGACCACCGCCTCAAGGACGGGATCGCGGGTGTTCACCCGGCTTAGTTTGTCAGTGCTCCCTGCTTGCGACGTGCACGCAGGATCCGGCGACGCTCACGCTCGGAGCGGCCACCCCACACGCCGTGATCGATGTGGTTCTCGAGCGCGTACTCAAGACACTCGTTCTGTGCTGGGCACTTCGCGCAGATCCGCTGCGCTCGAATCACTCCGAGACCGTCGCTCGGGAAGAAGGTGTCAGGGTCTACTTCCCTGCACTTTCCTGTTGCCATCCACTGGGCGTCCATCTCGGACCTCCTTGCTCTCCTTCGATCGTAACTGAACTTTTTCTCAAACCCCAGGTCATTAGTGGATTCTTAGACTGAGTTCAGGTGGTGTTGAAGTTGTGGGCCGGTGGGCGGTCGAGGAGTAGCATGGAGAGTCCAACGACGTCCCGGGAGGACCGATGAGCCAGGTGATCATTGAGGGTGATGCGGAAGAGGTCGAGCCAATCGGCCAGGTTCGCATCGTCTATCTCGGCCCCGTCGAGCCCCACTGGGACCTCCAGGGAGTCTGGGGCGACGAGGAGGCGATCGAGGCCTTCCGTGATCGAGTGAATGCCCGCCTCGTCCTTCTGCCTCCTCACGACCCGCAGTTCCGCCGCAACCGCGAGCGGGTGAACCGCGACGGCGAGCGTGAGCACCTTCTCGTCGAGTGGGACCTTGGATTCCCCGAAGAGACGGCGGAGCCTGCAGCGGCGGAGACCCCCGCAACCGACGCCTGAGCCGCACAGATCTCGGTGCGCCGCGGCGCACCGGCGGCCGTCAGCCCTCGTCGAGCTCCGGGAGCGACAGGCGCTCGAGCCAGAGGCCCGGTGCATCGAACTCGGCCGGAGTCGGCAGGTTCGCTCCCGAGTGCACGATCTGCATCAACCCGTCATTGCCCTGACGTTCGAGGACGCCGGCCACGAAGGCCTGGCCACGCTCGAACTCCGGTGCGGACAAGTCGAGTCCGAACAGACCGCCTGCGGCCTGCTCTCCCTTGCCGTCGGTGACGCGGTGGCGGTGCCAGGCCTCCTTGATGAGCCCGTGGTTGGCCGTCAGCGAGGCCGCCACGGTGTCCGCCACGTGGTCGATGGTGGCGGCCAGCGCGTTGGTGGCCGCCGTGAGACTCGCCGATGACGCATGCGCACCGGGGCTCACAAGCTCGGCGAGCAAGGAGTCAGGGTCGGAGAGCATTGAGCTGAGCGCCTCGGGATCACCAGAGGACGTCATCTTCTCGATCAGCGTGGACTGCGCCCCGAGTGCGTCGTGCATGGCTGACTCGAGCAGCTCGTTGACCCGCTTGGCGATGGACGGGTTCCCAAGGGCGACCTGTCCAGCCAGCTCGCGGGTGACGGCGAAGAGGCGTACTTCGTCGAGCGGAAGGCTCCAATCCTCAGCGAACTGTGCCACGTTCCTTGGCACGACGAGGAGGTCGGAGCCCTCGGGCCACGGCAGGGGGAGGGCATAGGAGTCGAGCGCTCGCTCGGCGAGGTGTCCCGCCGCTGATCCGAACTGGAGTCCGAGGAGCATGGGGCCGAGGGTGGCGGCGAACTGTCCGAAGATCGGCGGGACCCCGCCGTCGTCGTCGCTGTCGGTGAGCTGGGCCAGTGAGGCGCCCGTGGCATCGGCTTGGGCTTGGACCACCTTCTCGACCGTGGGCCGCCAGCTGTCGAGCTGGGCCAACGCCCACGGCCCGCGGCCAGCGGGGGTGATCGACGCGGAGGTGGTCAGCAGCTGACCGGTGACCATCTCCACGTGGCGACGTGCGACGTCGGCCACCTGTTCGAGGGCGATCCGCTCGAGCGGGTCGGGGTTGCCCTCGGGCTCGTTGTCGGTGGCGACGCCGACCGCTAGCGCACGAGCCGATTCCAGCCAAGGGGCACCGCCACCTTGGCCGCCAAGGATCTTGAGCAGGTCGCCGAGCAGGCCGTCGAAGGGACTTTGGGGCTGTTCCATCAGATCTCCGATCCTACGGGGCCGAACCGAGGGTCAAGGTCGCCACCTCGGGAGCACCGTCGTGGAGGTAGGAGACCTCGACGACGGACTTCGCCGGGTGGCCGTAGAGGCAATCGAGCAGGTCGGGCATCGAGGTGACGGCCATCTGATCCATCGACGTGATCGTGTCGCCTGGGACGAGCACCCCCGCTGCGGGCCCGGTGTGATCCACGGTGACCACCGTGGCGCCGGGGTTCGTGGCCGTCTTGCCGGTGATGCCGAGCCGGCCATGCGACACGCTGCCACCGTGCTCGAGCTGTGTGGCGAGCTCGGCGACGAGGCTTGCGGGTAGGTACGCACGGGATCCGAGCTTGGGAGCCTCAAGGGCGAGGGCCTGGCCAGACCCGTTGAGGAGCACGTCCCCAGGAGGAGCGGCGAGAGTGGCAGAGGCCTGGAGCACACCGACAGGGGCGCCGGTGGGCATGGTCGTCGAGGGAGGGCTTGCGGCATCGACGGTGGCCCCCATCCAGGCCACGGTGGGCGTGGTGCCGCTCGAGGGCGTGGTGAGCGCCAGATCGACGACTGGCTGGGCGGAAGAGGGAAGTCCTCCGAGCGACGTGGTCGTGGAGATGGCATGGTCGGCGGCGATCACGCTCACCCCGGTGACTGGGTCGTTCCCCACGACATGGGCGGGGGTGCGGGCGCCGGTCGAGCTGGTGAGCTCGATGACAGTGCCTCGATGGACGGGCGCCGTCGTGGCGATCATCGTGGGGGGGCTGAGTGTCATCCCGTCGCCCAGGACCGAGGTTGCGTGCGCGGCCGTGATCGTCACCAGCGAGCGCGAGCCAGTTCGGGCCGCGGAAGCGGCGGCATCTGGCGTGGCTCCGACTGCCACAGCCGTCGTCGCGGGGTGGCTGCCTGCCTTCGGGTGGACGACCAAGAGGGCGATCCCGGCGATCAGCATGATCGAGGCGGCGATGCCGAGCGGAGCCGTGACCCAGCGGCGAGGAGGCGGGGGAGGTGGGGTGACGGCCCTCGTCGAGGGCAGTTCTGCGGGGTGGATCCACTTGCGCTGGGAGGGCGCTGGGTATTGGCGGTCGCTCAGCTCGGCCATGGCATCGTCGTCAGAGGGAAGTCCCTCGTCGTCGCCCGCCCCGCCGTCCTGAGGGACCTGATCAGCTCCGCTCATGCCTTGAGGTTACTGATGCTGTGCTCCCAATTCAGAGCAGGTCACGGGTCTTCTAGAGTTGTGCTCTGTGTCGCGCGACCTTGCCATCGATCTCGGGACCGCGTCGACGCGGGTCATCGTCAAGGGACGTGGCATGGTGATCGACGAGCCATCGGTGGTGGCTGTCGACACTCGGACCAGAGAGGTCTTGGCCCTCGGACACGACGCGGACGACCTGGTTGGCCGAACGGCAGATCACGTGGTGGCAGTCCGGCCCGTTCGCCAAGGAGCGATCACCGACTTCGACATGGCCGAGCGGATGCTCCGGGCCATGCTGCACCGCTGCGGGATGGGGCGCATGAGCCGTCCTCGCGTCATCTTGACGGTTCCCGCTGCGGCTACCTCGATCGAGCGTCGTGCGCTCAAGCAGGCGATCAGAGGAGCGGGCGCAGGATCCGCGATGTTGCTCGAGTCGACGATGGCGGCGGCGATCGGCCTCGACCTTCCCGTCCACGAGCCCGTCGGATCGGTGATCGTCGACGTGGGCGCAGGGACTTCGGAGACCGGCATGATCTCGCTGGGCGGCGTCGTGGCGCTCAAGGCACTGCGCATCGGCGGCCATGATCTCGACCTCGCCATCGCCACGGCAGTGCGCCAGTCCCTTGATCTGGTCATCAGCGAGGCGCTGGCACAAGAGCTCAAGCATCGCGTGGCATCGGCGAACCCAGCTGCCCGTCCCGTGGTGGCCGAGGTCCATGGTCGACGAACTGCGTCGGGGATCCCGGCCGTCGAGCAGGTCAGCTCAGGGCTGGTGAACCGTGCCATCGGCGATCTCGTGGGATCGATCGTGGCGGGCTCGGCGGCGTGCCTGGCCGACGCCCCGCCGGAGCTGGCACAAGATGCGATCTTCGAAGGCATCCACCTCGTCGGAGGTGGTGCGCAGCTCGATGGCTTTGCCGAGCGGCTCAAGACGGGCACCTCGGTACCAGTCCGAGTGGCGGCGAGTCCGGCCACGGCCGTGGTCGAGGGAGCGGGGCGCTGTCTCGATGACGTCGGCCGACTCAAGGCGCTCTTCGCAGCCGCAGACCGCTAGTCGTCGTCGGGCGGCACGTCGTCAAGCTCTTCCTTCCGGAGCATGGCGACCGCTTGGCGCACCTGCCAATCACGATCCTCGCCGAGGCGATCGAGGGCGGCTTCGACCTCGGCGCCTTCGAAGGCCCCCAGTGCGGCGACCGAGCGACGTCGAAGTGCGGGCTTGCCGGTCGACGCGGCCAGGACCACGGGAAGCCCGCGAGGGTCACCCAGCGAGGCCAAGGTGGCGATGGCCTCTTCGAGAACGAGGGGATCGGCGGTCGACGTGGCGACCGCCAGCACATCGTCGACGGCGCCGGTGTTGTCGATGCTGCCGATGGCTTCGAGCGCCACGACCACCCCGAGCGGCACCGGGTCGTGGAGCGCCTGGCGCAGCGCGTGCTGGAGCGACGCAATTTCAGAGGGCGTTCCCGTCGCCTCTGGTGCGAGCTGCGCAGCCCGCTGGCGCACGATCGGCGAGGGATCGTCCAGCGCAGCGACGACGGCTTCGACCGTCAGGGCGCCGCGACGCTGCAGCCCGCCGAGGGCGGCGACGCGCACGAGCGGATCCTCGTCTCCCAGCGCATCGGTGAGCGTCGCCATCGACAAGGGGTCGCTGCCGTAGCCGGCGGCAATCGTGGCGAGCCGACGCTCGTGCGATCCCGATACGGTGTTCGAACTGTGACCCACGCAAGAAGTATGCCGTCAGCAAAGCCCCACGGTGGCGCCCGGACCACCGTGCGCGTCGCGCTGGTGGCGCTGGTGGTGCTCGTTGCCATCGGGTTCGTCCTCAGCCGCATCTCGGCCGACGCCTACGAGATATCACCCGGTGGGGCGAACCCCGTCGCCCCCATCATCTCGATCGATGGGCACACCGCTCCAAAGTCAAATGGCCAGATCCTCCTCACCGACGTCTACTTGACCTCGCTCAACTGGCTCACCTGGATCGGCGCAAAGCTCGACTCGAACTCCCAGGTGGTCCCGGCGGCCGCCTTGGTCGATCCGGGTGTGTCGATCAGCGAGCTCGACGCGCAGGGCTACCTCGAGATGGCCCAGGCCAAGGACAGCGCTCGCGTTGCCGCGCTCACTCGACTCGGCTACCACGTCGGACACACGCCGATGGGAGCCATCGTCGAGGCGGTGGGCACCAACACCCCGGCGAGCGGTGTGCTGCACGTGGCCGACGTGATCGTCGGCGCTCAGGGGCAGGCGATCGCCACCTCGTGTGGCCTGATCAGCGCGCTCCACGATCAAGCTCCAGGCTCGAAGATCAAGCTGACGGTCAAGCCGGCAAAGATCAGCGACTCTGGTGAGATCACCTATGGGAGCCCCGAGGAGCGGTCGCTCACCGTGGGGACCCCGCCGAAGGGCGACAACGCCGCCGAGTCGGGATGCCCTGGGGTGACGACCCCCTCTTCGGGGTTCCTCGGAGTCTCCGTCCAGACTGACGTGGCCTACACCTATCCATTCACCATCACCATCTCGACACCCAACATCGGTGGTCCGTCGGCGGGGTTGGCCATGACGCTCGGGATCATCGACCAGCTGTCATCGGGACACCTCGTGCACCACTCCGTCATCGCTGCCACAGGGACGATGGCGCCCGATGGCGCCGTCGGCGACGTCGGCGGGGTCCCGCAGAAGGCGATCGCCGTCTCACGGGCCGGGGCATCGCTGTTCTTGGTGCCCAGCGTCGAGCTCGGACCCGCCCGCTCGACGGCGTCGTCGTCCCTCCACGTCGCCGCAGTCAACGACTTGAACCAGGCGATCTCGATCCTCTTCGACCACGGGGGAACGCTCACGATGGCCAACGGCACCGTAGAGGGAAAGCCTCACACCGTTGCCAAGTCCTAAGCCGTAGGCTCAGGCCATGATCGAGGAACCCACCAGCATCTCGTCCTCTCGCCTCAATGCCACGGAGGTGAGCCGGGCAACCTTCGCCATCGTCAGGCGCGGCTTCGACACCCGCGAGGTTCGATCGTTCTTGGATCACATCGCTCGAGAGCTTGAGTCGGTGGAGAACCGCGAAGCGGAGATGCGCCGTCAGGTGAACGAGGCGCTCGAGCGAGCGAAGAACCCCGTCATCGACGAAGGGACGCTGACCGCGGCCCTCGGCCAGCAGAGCGCGCAGATCCTGCGGACGGCCCACGAGGAGGCTCGTCAAGTCCTGGAGGCGGCACAGGCCCAGGCCACCGAGATGCTCCAAGCCGCCCAAGCTCGCTCGGGAGCGACGGCGATCGACGCAGAGCGACGGGCTGCCGCCCGGGTCGGCGATGCAGAGGTGGCGGCCTCGAACCTCGAGCAGGAGACAGCCCAAGCCTCAGAGCGGATCCTCGGCCAGGCCCGGGCGGACGGCGAGATGCTCGTCGCCCGTGCCCGTGAGCAGGGTCGGAAAATGGTCGAGCAGGCACAGGAGTCACGTGCAGCGGTGCTGGCCGACATGAACGCACGGCGCCGGATGGTCCATCTGCAGATCGAGCAGCTGCGGGCCGCTCGTGATGAGATCGCTCGCTCGGTCATCGGCGTTCGCGAGACGGTCGATCGGCTCACGGCGGAGATCGCGGGCTCTGACGCGGCAGCGCGCGCGGCAGCGCAGGAGGTCGCCCAGCGTCAGCCGAGCGCTGATCTTGTCCAAGAGGAGGCGAACCTCGAGGCGCAGGTGGATGCAGCAGCTCTCGATGCCGCCGACATGATCGATGACGGCGATGAGTCGCCGACCGCCGACGCCACCGATGCCGGTGTCGTCGAGGAGCTCTTCGCCAAGATCAGGGCGAGCGCTCGAGAGGACGAGGACGTCGACAGTGGCCTTGCCGAGGAGGCACCGGGTCCCGTGGGGCCAGACGCCGAGCAGCTGGCGGAACGAGACCAGTCGATCGAGGGTGCGCTTGGAGCTTTGGCGCGCAAGATGAAGCGGAGCCTCCAGGACGAACAGAACAGGCTGCTCGATCAGCTCCGTGAGGGTGCGGAGGGCGACGACGTCTTGGCCGACGAGAGCGAAGAGGTAGCTCGGTTCGCCGCAGCGGCGGCCGACCCGCTTCTCGATGCCGCAGAGGCAGGCAAGGCCTTCGCCATCCAGCGAGGTGCTCCCGAGGGACCCGGGCTGTCAGATGGGGCAGTGGCACTCATCGCCGAGAGCCTTGCCCATCACATCGTCACCCCGCTCCGGCGGCGTCTGGGCGATGCACTGTCCTCGGCGGACCCGATGGCGGAAGTCAACGCGGCCTTCCGCGAGTGGCGCGGCGCTCGGATCGATCGTGCGGTCGGGGACGCCGCACTTGAGGCACACGCCGCCGCGGTCGTGGCTTTGGTGGGCGATGGCATGGTCCGCTGGGCGACTGGTGGCACGGGGGAGTCGTGCCCGGACTGCGCCGACAACGCCCTCGAAGGTCCGGTCAAGGCTGGATCCACCTTTCCGACCGGCCAGCCGTTCCCTCCGGCCCACGCGGGCTGTCGCTGCGCGGTCCTGCCGGTGGCGGCGACCGATTCGTCGACCTGACGGCGGCGGCGCGGCTCAAAGGGCCTAGGCTGACGCCCTGATGCGCTCGCCTGACGACCTGGCCACCTCAGAGAAGCCCACCCGATCGAGGCGTCGGATCTGGATCGTCGTCGCGCTCGTCCTCGTCGTGGTCGTGATCGGGTCGCTCCGGTCGCTGGCTGGTCTGTGGACCGACGAGATGTGGTTTGCATCGGAGGGCCAGCGAGCCGTGTTCACGACGCTCCTGAGCGTCAAGATCGGCCTGCTCCTGGCGTTCGGCGCCATCTTCTTCCTCGCCCTGTGGGTGAACCTGCTGGTGGTTGATCGCATCGGCGCCACGGCCATCCTCATCGACCCGGAAGACGAGATGGTCCGCCGCTACCAGATCGCCGTGAGGCCCTATGCGGGGCGCATCTATGCCGCCATGGCACTGGTGCTCGGGATCGCGGCGGGCGCAGGCACGATGGGCCAATGGCAGAACTACCTGCTCTTCCGACACGCCAAGAGCTTCCACGCCAAGGACGCTCTGTTCGGCAAGGACGTCGGGTTCTACGTCTTCAAGCTCCCGTTCCTCCAGTTCCTCGACAGCTGGCTGCTGGTGGCGTTCATCGTCATCACCATCACCACGGGGATCTTCCACTACCTCAACGGCGGTATCCACGGGCAGCGGGTGTCACCACGGGTTCGCCCTGCGGTCAAGGTCCACCTCTCAGTGCTCCTGGCGCTCATCGCCCTCTTCAAGGCGGCCGGCTACTTCCTGGCTCGCTATGAGCTGACCACGTCGACCAACGGCTACGTCGAGGGTGCGACCTACACCGACGTGCACGCTCGCCTTCCAGCCACCGAGCTGCTGTTCTGGATCTCGCTCCTGGCGGCGGCGATCCTGTTGATCAACATCTGGCGACAGGGCTGGACCCTGCCGGTGCTCGCCGTCGGCCTCTGGGCCTTCGTGGCGCTGATCATCGGTGTGATCTTCCCGGCCCTCCTCCAGACCTTCAAGGTCACCCCGGCTCAGAGCACGCTCGAGCAGCCCTACATCCAGCGCAACATCAACGCCACGAGGTCGGCCTTCGGTCTCACCAAGGTGCAGCAGCACCCGTTCTCGGGTGCGCAGGTCCCCTCGGCTGGGGACCTGCAGGCCAACGCGGCGACGCTGGCCAACATCAGGCTCTGGGATCCGGATCCGGCGATCTCGCTGCAGACCTTCCAAAAGCTCCAAGGGCTTCGGTCGTACTACCAGTTCCAGTCGGTCGGCATCGATCGCTATCTGATCAATGGCACGTTGACGCCGACCATCGCCGGTGTCCGTCAGCTCAACTCCGCGGGCCTTCCGGTCGCCAGCTGGGTGAACACCCACCTTGAGTACACCCATGGCGAAGGGATGGCGGTCGCTCCGGCCAACACCGTCTTGAGCAATGGGAACCCCTCGTTCGTCGTGAGCAACGTGCCACCAGTCTCGACCGCGGGCCTGGCTCCGATCACGGAGGCAGCGGTCTACTTCGGCCTGTCGAACCCCGGCTTCGTCATCGCCAACACCAAGCAGTCTGAGCTCGACTACCAGACGCCGAATGGGGTCAACGTCGAGAGTCACTACACGGGCAGCGGTGGCGTCCAGCTCAATGGCTTCATGCGCCGGGCGGCGTTCGCCCTTCGACTGGGCGATCTCAACCTCTTGATCTCGAACCTGATCACCGACAAGAGCCGGATCATGTTCGTCAACGACGTCCAGGTCATGGCCCAGAAGGCGGCGCCCTTCTTGTCCTTCGACTCCAGCCCCTACTCGGTCTTGGTCAACGGCCACATCGACTGGGTCCTCGATGGCTATACGACCACGGACCGCTACCCCTACAGCCAGAACGCATCGAACCTGAACGTGCCACCTGGCTCGGGACTTCCGTCGAGCTACAACTACGTCCGCAACTCGGTGAAGGTGGTGGTCAACGCCTACACGGGCAAGATGACCTTCTACGTCATCGACCCCAATGATCCGGTGATCCAGTCCTACGAGGCAGCGTTCCCCTCCCTGTTCACCTCGAACAGCGACATGCCCACTGAAGTCCGCGCACACCTGCGCTATCCGCAGGACATCTTCTCGTCGCAGGTTGCCACCTTTGGCCGCTACCACATCACCTCACCGGCGGCCTTCTACAACGCCGGTGACGCCTGGACCATCTCGCAGACCTCGGGCGCAGGTGCTCCGGACGCAGCACTGGCCGTCACCCAGACGGTCAACGCCCAAGGCTTCGTGACCCAGACCTCCGCCCAGGCGATGGCGCCGATCTATCAGGTGAACTCCTTGCCGGGGACGACCCAGCAGACCTTCACCAGCACGGACGCCTACGTACCCGCCTCGACGGGTTCGCACAACCAGAACCTCTCGGCCTTCATGATGGCCACCTCTGATCCGAGCAACTACGGCGAGCTGAACCTGTACGTCACCCCGTCGGGCACCAACGTGGTCGGACCGGTGATCGCCGACTCCGAGATCCAGCAGAACACCAAGGTGTCGTCCATCATCACGCCACTCGACCAGCATGGCTCGAACGTCCTGCTCGGGAACATCTTGATGATCCCGATCAACCAGTCGATGCTCTACATCCGACCGCTCTACGTCTCGAGCTCCACCAATCCGCTGCCGCAGCTCAAGTACGTGATCGCTGTGTTCAACAGTCACGTCGACATCGAGAGCTCCTTGACGCTGGCCCTGTCGAACGTCCTGTCGACGAGCGTGACCGTCCCGAACGGCGGCTCGAGCAACGCCAATGGTGGAAGCAGCTCGGCACCGACCAACAGCACGGTCACCGCGCTGTTGGCCGCGGCGACTGCGCAGTACCTCCAAGCGCAGGCGGCGCTCAAGGCCGGCGACCTCGCGACCTACCAGTCCGACATCACCCAGATGTACAACGACATCCTCCAGGCGCAAGCACAGGCCCACGGGGCAAGCGGCACGACGGCGGGATCGACGACCTCGACCCCGACGCCCTCTACCCCGACGACCACGCTGCCGACGGCGACATCAACCACAACGACGGTGCCGACATCGTCCTCGAAGACGAAGAAGA
>Ga0164296_1003882_pt1 | contig 13849 bp, 12 predicted proteins | sample GEODES057metaG_FD_113533 | JGI IMG/M metagenome (GOLD analysis project Ga0164296, IMG submission 113533) | Dystrophic lake water microbial communities from Trout Bog Lake, Wisconsin, USA - GEODES057 metaG | ecosystem: Environmental > Aquatic > Freshwater > Lake | place: USA: Trout Bog Lake...
CCAGCGGATCTCACCAGCGGATCTCACCAGCGGGAAATGGCTAGCAGACGAAAGACAGGAGGAAAGAGACGATAAGGGAGACAGGGTGCACGCCGCAGTTCGGGCGCATCAGCCGATACGGGACGGTCAGCGCCGGACGGTGGAGCCAGCACCGTCCCTCCAGCGCGGATTTTGCGCCGCAGCCGATATCGCGTAACAATCCTCGCGCGTCCAAGCAAACGGATCACAACAATGTATAACAACCGGTCCACGACCATGATCCTGATCGGTGCCGCGGCGATGATGAGCATTGGCATGGGGATGCGCCAAAGCCTTGGCCTGTTCCTGCCGGCCATGACCGGCACGCTCGCCCTGAAAGCCGCCGACTTCACCTTCGCCGTCGCCGTGCAAAACATCGTCTGGGGCTTGGCACAGACGCCCGTCGGTATCGCCGCCGATCGTTGGGGCCTCCGCCCGGTGATGATCCTCGGCGCAATCGTCTATCTGCTGGGCATCATCGTCATGGCAACCGTCGCCGGTGCAACCGCGTTGGCGGTATCCGGCGCTCTGATCGGCGTGGCCCTGGCCTGCACCGCCTCGTCCCTGGCCATGAGCGCCTCGGCCCGTGCCGTAGCGGCGGAGCGGCGCAGCACCATGCTGGGGATCGTCGGCGCCTTCAGTTCCGTCGGCACCATGATCATCGCGCCGACCGTGCAGACGATCCTGGCACACTACGACTTCCACGCCGGCCTGCTGCTGTTCATGGCGCTGGCCCTGCTGATGCTGCCGGCAGCTTTCTGCGCCGGCGGCGCCGACGCGATCCCCATGCCGCAGCGCGGCACGCTGCCGATGCGCCAGGTGCTGGCCGATGCCGTCCGCCATCGCGGCTTCGTCGTCATGTCCGTCGCCTACTTCGTCTGCGGCCTGACACTGGTGTTCCTGACCACACATTTGCCCAACTACCTCGTCTACTGCGGCCAGGATCCGATGCTGGGCGCCACCGCGCTCAGCGTCATCGGCGGCATGAACTGCCTGGGCTCCTGGCTCGCCGGCTTTCTGGGCAATCGCTATCCCAAGCATATTCTGCTGGGGCTGATCTACATCCTGCGCGCCATCACGCTGACGGTGTTCTTCCTCATTCCGCCCTCCCCCACCTCCGTGCTGGCCTTCGCCGGCGTGATGGGCATGCTGTGGTTGGGTGTGATCCCACTGGTCAGCGGCTTGGTCGCCGACATGTTCGGCACCCGCTATATGGCCACGCTTCTGGGCATCTCTTTCGTGATGCACCAAGTCGGCTCCTTCATCGGTGCCTGGGGCGGAGGCCTGATCTTCGACGCGCTCGGCTCCTACGACATCGCGTGGCGCATCGGCGTGACCATCGGCACGGGCGCCGGCGTGGCACAAATTCTGTTCGGCGGCCCAATCCGCCCGGCGCGCGGCGTGCTCCGCCCGGCGGTGGCGGCGGGCACGCTCTGACATCATCATCTGCACAAGGACACAGCAATGCGCCGGTACGACTGGGACCATATCCATTATCGCACCGCCGACCCCGAGGCGATCGCCAGCTTCTTCGAAACCCTGTTCGGCGCCAGCGTCAAACGCGACATCTATCCGCCCGGCACGTTGTATCCGGGCCAAAAGCGCATCGTCATCGACGCCGGCGGCCAGCGGATCCTGCTTGCCCCCAAGCATCCGGACGACCCGACCGGCGGCGCACCGGCATTTCCGCATTTCGGGCTGGAACACATCGGCTTCACGGTGGACGATGTCGATGCGGCCTGCGCCGAACTGCGCGCCAAGGGGGCGGATGTCTGCATCGGCCCATTGACCCGCAGCCCCGGCCTGCGCCTGGCCTTCGTCCGCGGACCGGAAGGCATCATGGTGGAGATCGTGCAGAAATAGCACCGGCCGCCCGGGATAGAGAAAAATATCCCTAGATTTCAGACAAAAAGGAGATTATCCCACCAATTTAAATTCCTTTCTTGCGTTCTGGCGAAAAATCCTCTTTTTCCGGCCCCCTCATCCGTTGGCCAGATCTTTTCGCAAGATCTGTTCGCCCGATCTTTTTCGCCCGATCTTTTTCGAAGGAATTCGTCATGACCCTGTCCCGCCGTGCTTTGGGTGCCGCCGCCATCGCTGCCACCGGCATGTCCGTGCTGCCGCGGCAAAGCCGAGCGGCGGGGCCGACGACGATTACGGTCGATTGGGCGACGTATAATCCGGTGTCGTTGGTGCTGAAGGATCAGGGCCTGCTGGAGAAAGAATTCGCCAAGGACAATATCGCCATTCGCTGGGTATTTTCCGCCGGGTCGAACAAGGCGCTGGAATTTCTCAATGCCGGGTCGCTGGATTTCGGCTCCACGGCCGGGGCGGCCGCGCTGATCGGGAAAATCAACGGCAATCCGATCAAATCGATCTATGTCTTCTCCCGCCCGGAATGGACGGCGCTGGTCACCATGCCGGACAGCCCGATCAAGACGGTGGCGGATCTGAAAGGCCAACGCGTCGCCGTCACCCGCGGCACCGATCCGCACATCTTCCTGGTGCGTGCCCTGGCCACAGCCGGCCTCAGCGAGAAGGACATCAAGCTCGTTCTGCTGCAGCATGCCGACGGCCGTACCGCGCTGGAGCGCGGCGATGTGGTCGCCTGGGCCGGGCTTGATCCGATGATGGCCGCGGCCGAGGTCGATTCCCACGCCCGCCTGTTCTACCGCAACCCCGCCGCCAACACCTGGGGCATCCTCAACGTGCGGGAGAGCTTCGCGGCTGAAAACCCCGACATCGTCCGCCGTGTTCTGAAAGTCTATGAGACTGCCCGCCTATGGGCGCTGGCGCATCCGCAGGAACTGCGAGCCTCCTTGGTCGCCGCCACGAAATTGTCCGACGCCGTCATCGCCAAGCAGTTGGAGCGGACCGATATCAGCTCCGGCATGATCGGTGACAAGCAAGCGGATACGATCATCGAGGCCGGCAAAGCGCTGCAGACCGCGGGCGTGCTGGATGCGACGGTCAACGTCACCGCCGTCACCGCCAGCCTGATCGACCCGTCTTTCATCCGCGCCGTCGCCGCTTGATGCGGCCACCGGCCGACACGGCAGGCGGAACCGAGGGCAACCCGAGATGCGCCGCCGGATGCGCCCCCGGATGCGCCCCCGGATGCGCCCCGGGACCGCGCATGGGGGGCGAACCGATGGGCCAACCGATGGGCCAACCGATGGGCCAACCGGGGGCCACCGGGTGGCATACCGCGGGGGAACACCAGGGGCGCGCAACCGGGTGGCGCACCAGGGGGGCGCAACCGGGGGGGCGGACCAGGGGGGCGCACCGGGGCGCGCACCGGGCAACGTCGCGGTTTTTTCCGCTGCACGGATTTGTTTTATCGCCCGATTGCCGTATCAGGGCGCCCTTCTGATCCCGATGAACCTTAAGAACCCCTGATGAACCGTGTTCCGGCCTGGCTGATCGGGCTGATCATTCCCGTCGGTTTCGCCATTGCCTGGGAAGCGGCGGTGGTATCCGGCGTAACCCAAGGCCGCCTGATGCCACCGCCGACAAGGCTGGTGCAGACCTTCATCGCACTCGCCCGCAGCGGCGAGTTGCAGACCCATGTCCTTGCCACCATGACCCGCGTGCTTATCGGCTTTGGCATCGGTGCCGCCATCGGCACGATCCTCGGCCTGCTGACAGGTGCCTCCCGGCCGGCGCGCCTGCTGCTCGACCCGTCGATCCAGGGGTTGCGCGCCATTCCCTCCTTGGCCTGGGTGCCGCTGTTCATCCTCTGGCTGGGTATCTTTGAGACATCGAAGATAGCCCTGATCGCCATGGGCGTATTCTTTCCCGTCTATCTGGGCATGTTATCGGCCATCCAGAGTGTCGACCGTAAATTGATCGAGGTTGGCCGCGTGTTCGGGCTGACGCCCATCGGTATTGCGCTGCGCATCACCTGGCCGGCGGTGATGCCGGTCTGGATCGCATTGCTGCGCAGCGGCCTGGGACTGGGCTTCATGTTCCTGGTCGCCGCTGAATTGATGGGCGCGTCGGAAGGGCTGGGCTATCTGCTGGTCGATGGTCAGCAAATGGGCCGAGCGGATACGATCCTGGTGGCGATGATTATCTTCGCCGTCTTGGGCAAGACCTGTGATACCTGCTTGGTGCTGGCGGCGCGTCCGATCCTGCGCTGGCAAGACACGGTGCGGGCGCAGCTATGACCCGGCTGAGCATCTCCAGCGTCGGCAAAACCTATGCCGACGGCACCGAGGCGCTGCGCGACATCCGCTTCAACGCCGCGCCGGGCGAGATTGTCGCCCTTCTTGGCGGATCAGGCTGCGGCAAGACCACGCTGCTGCGCCTTCTGGCCGGCTTGGATCAGCCGACGACCGGCAGCATCACCCTTGATGACAGCCCCCTGAACGGCACTAGTTCCGCCATCAGCGCCGTATTCCAGGAACCCCGCTTGCTGCCTTGGCTGAACGTCGCCGACAATATCGGCTTCGGCGGTCAGCGTTTGCCGCCCGCCACCCGCGCCCAGCGCACCGGCGCGCTGCTGGAACGGATCGGCCTGGCCGATTACGGCGCGCGCTGGCCGCGCGAATTGTCCGGCGGCCAGCAGCAGCGCGTCGCCATCGCCCGCGCCCTGATCGGCCACCCGCAAATCCTGCTGCTGGACGAACCTTTCTCCGCCCTGGACCCGTTCACCCGCACCAGCTTACACGGCCTGTTGCTGGACCTGTGGCGAGAGTTGCAGCCCACGGTGGTGATGGTGACGCACGACGTCGAGGAAGCCGTCGTGCTGGCCGATCGCATCCTGGTGATGAAACCTCGCCCTGGCCGCGTGCATGACATGATCCAGGTGGACCTGCCGCGGCCACGCGATCGGCTCGCCTCTGCGACCGATCTGATGAAGCATCGCGTGCTGCGCGCCATCAACCGCTCATTGGCGGATGTACCATCCGCGGGTGGCGGCGCGCCGAGCGGCTTCTCGCCCTGGGTGTAAGCCAAGGCAAGCATGGCTGGGTCCAACAAAACGGAGAGCACGCCCCTGGAAACCGCGCACTTTCCCCGGCACAGTGCCGCCATGGACGCAACCCAACACCTCCAACACGCCGCAGTCGCCGCCCGCTCGGCAGGGCGTATCCTGGCCCGCAGCAGCGCCGAACAGCGCAATACGGCCCTGCACGCGATGGCCGGCGGTCTGCGTGCGGCACAAAGCGAGATCCTTGCCGCCAACGCCGCGGATGTCGCTGCCTATGACGGCACCGCCGCCTTCCGTGACCGGCTGACGCTGAACCCCGCTCGGGTGGAAGCGATGGCCAAGGGCCTGGAAGACGTCGCCGCCCTGCCCGACCCGCTGGACCGCACCCTGGCCGACTGGACCCGCCCGAATGGCCTGCGCATCCGCCGCATTGCCGCGCCGATCGGCGTGATCGGCATGATCTATGAAAGCCGCCCGAATGTCGGTGCCGATGCATCCGCGCTTTGCCTGAAATCGGGCAACGCGGTCATTTTGCGCGGCGGATCGGATAGCGCGCAGAGCGCCGCCGCGATCAATGCCGCCTTGCAATCCGGCCTTACCGCCGCCGGACTGCCGACCGCGTGCGTCCAGGTCGCGCCGAACGCCGACCGGGCTTATGTCGCCGCCATGCTCGCCGGCGCCGGGTTGCTGGACCTGATCATCCCACGCGGCGGCAAATCGCTGGTGGAGCGGGTGCAGCGCGACGCGCGCGTGCCCGTGCTGGCCCATGCCGAGGGGCTTTGCCACACCTATGTCCACGCCGCGGCCGATCCGGACATGGCGCGCAAAGTGGTCGCCAATGCCAAGATGCGCCGCACCGGCATCTGTGGTGCGACGGAAACGCTGCTGATCGACCGAGCGATCGCCCCGTCGCTACTGCCGCTGATCGCCGAGGACCTGCGGGCACTGGGCTGCGACTTCCGCGCCGACGGTGACGCCCGCGCTATCGTCCCAACCATGCCGGCGGCAGAGCCGAAGGATTTCGATACGGAATGGCTGGATGCGATCATCTCGGTGGCGGTCGTTGACGGTGTCGATGCCGCCCTGGCCCATATCGCCCGCCATGGCAGCGAGCACACCGATGCCATCATCACCGCCGACGCCGACGCCGCCGACCGTTTCCTGCGCGGCGTGGACGGCGCGGTGGCGCTATGGAACGCCTCCACCCAGTTCTGTGACGGCGGGGAGTTCGGCTTTGGCGCTGAAATCGGTATCGCCACCGGCCGCATCCACGCCCGCGGCCCGGTCGGGTTGGAGCAACTGACGACCTATCGCTACATCGTCACCGGTAACGGCCAGGTGCGTCCCTGACCGATCGCACGCAGCATCTGGCCGCTGACCGCCCCACCGCTGACCGCCGGGCCGCTGCCCCGCCGCGCACGGTAAACAGCGTGGCAGGATCGAGCCAAGTGCCAGGATCGAGCCAGGTGCCAGGGTCGGGCAAAGTGCTGGGATCAGACCAAGTACCAGGATCGGGCAAAGTAGCAGGTTGGGCCGAGACACCCGATCTCGGCCCGCTGCCGCGTTTCGGCGACCGGCGCCATATCCGCATCGGCCTCCTCGGCGGCTCGTTCAATCCGGCACATGACGGCCATCGCCATGTCGCCGACCTGGCCCTGTCACGGTTGCGGCTGGATCAGGTCTGGTTGATGGTCTCGCCGGGCAATCCGTTGAAACCGCGCGCCGGCATGGCGCCTTTTTCCGACCGCCTGGCCGGCGCACAGGCAATCGGCGGGCGCCGCATCCTGGCCACCGGGATCGAGGCTGCGTTCGGCACACGCTACACCGTTGATACCATGCGGCAATTGCGCCGCCGCTTTCCTGCCGCCCGGTTTGTCTGGATCATGGGCGCGGACATTCTGACGCAACTGCCGCACTGGCGGCGCTGGACGACATTGACCGCGACACTGGCCTTCGCGGTGCTGCCGCGACCCGGCTATTCCTACGTCGCGCTTGCGGGACAGGCGGCGCATCGGCTAGGCCGCTGGCGACGCCCAACCCGGCAAGCCAGTCTGTTGCCCGGACAGGCGCCGGGATGGGTCTTCCTGCCAACGCGGCAGAACAAGACCTCCGCAACCGCGATTCGCAATGCCGCCGAAGGAACCGTGCCATAGCCAAGTCCCCTACGCTGCCGCCCTCGCCCGCGCGCCACAAGCCGGCCGCCCGTAAAACCGTGGTGCGGCCCAAACTGCCCGAAGCCGGCACCGTGCCGGGAACGGCGCGCAAAAAAGCCGTTGCCGCCGGCCCGCGCACGCCGCGCGCCAAGCGCATGAAGGCGGAGCCGTCCGAACTGGATCGCCTGCAGGGGGTCATCGTGTCCAGCCTGGACGATGATAAGGCCGAGAACATCGTCACGCTGGACCTGGCCGACAAAGCCGCCTTCTGCGACCGGATGGTGATCGCCACAGGCCAAGCCGACCGGCAGATCACCGCCATGGCGCAGCATCTGGAAGAAAAACTGCACGCGGCGGGCCTTAAGCGTGTGCAGATCGAGGGTGCCAACGGCTCCGACTGGGTGCTGATCGACGCCGGCGACATCATCATCCATCTGTTCAAGCCCGAGGCGCGGACGACCTATGCCCTGGAACGCATGTGGGGTGAGGATCTGAACGAAGCGGGCTGAAACAGCCCCTCCGGCCGCAACGCGGGCATGACGGCGCTGCGCGCCGGCATCGGGCGCCAGCCCCCGGTGTCAGTACCCGGTGTCAGCATCGGGCGTTAGCACTGGGTGCCAGCACTGGGTGCCAGCACTGGGTGCCAGCACTGGGCGCCAGCACTAGGCGTTAGCTCTGGGCGTTAGCTCTGGGCGTTAGCTCTGGGCGTTAGCTCTGGGCGTTAGCTCTGGGCGTCAGCACGAGGTCTCAGGATCGGGCGCAATCGCTGCAACCCGAACTTGGGTAGACGCGTTTGGCCAAAGGGACGTTCAGCGGGACTTGCAGAGGGAGCCGCCAAAGAGACTGCCAGAGGCAACGCCCCAGCGGAACTTATCAGCGGAACTTATCAGCGGAACTGACCAGCGGGACTTATCAGCAAGCTTTATCAGCCGCACCTGGCCAGCGACCGTCCTGTCGCCGAAGCTTGGCCGTTCACCACCGAAGGCGTAGACTGACAATCGTTATGCTGCTGGACCTGCCCAATATCCTGACACTGTCGCGCATCGCCGCCATTCCGGCCGTGGTGCTGCTGGTCGCACTGCATACCCCACCCGCGGACGCCCTCGCCTGCCTGCTGTTCGGCATCGCCGCGATCACCGACTATTTCGACGGCATGATTGCACGCTCCCGCAGCTTGCAATCGGATCTCGGCCGCATGCTCGATCCCATCGCCGACAAGCTGCTCGTCGGGGCGGTGCTGATGATGCTGGTCGGGCACGGGCGGCTTTCCGCGTGGGGTCTCTATCCGGCAACGTTGATCATCCTGCGCGAAATCCTGGTCAGCGGCCTGCGCGAATACCTGGCCGAGGTACGCGTCGGCCTGCCCGTCACGCAACTCGCCAAATGGAAAACCGGCGTGCAAATGGTCTCACTCGGCATGTTGCTGGGCGGCAATTCCACCGCGGTGCTGCTGGGTATCGGCTGGCTGCCGGTGTCCTTCATCGGTGAGGGCCTGCTCTGGCTGGCCGCCGGGCTGACACTCGTGACCGGCTGGGATTATCTCAAGACCGGTTGGCGCCACGCCTCGGAGAACAATTAAGCCATCCGTCGGAGCCTCATCGCCGCCGCCCGCGTCACGGCAAAACACCTGATCGCAGCCCGACTACGCCGACAGCGCCCCCCAATGCAGCCCCGGTAACCTCCGCCATGGTCGCGCCGTCCGATGACGGTTACAGTCGCGGGCGGGCAGAGGAAACGAACGGGATGGAACACAATACCCAGGTCCGGCGGACGCTGGCGCTGGCGGCGCCGTTGCTGTTCGTCCTGCTCTGGAGTTCCTCCTTCGTGGCGGTCCGCGCCGGCTTGCGGTCCATCACCCCGCTGCTGTTCGTCACCATCCGTATGGCCGGCTGCGCGCTGGTGCTGTTGGCGCTGATGGTGATCCTGCGCCAGTCCTGGTCCGGTTTGCGACACGGCAAGTGGCTGCATTGTGCGATCACCGGCGTGTTGATGAACGCCCTGGGCCTGATGGCGCCGCATGTCGGCTTGCTCACCACCAAATCCGCGCAGATTGCCCTGGTGCAATCGCTCAGCCCGCTGCTCACCGCCATCCTGGGTATCCGCCTGCTGCACGAACCGCTGCGGCCACGCCAATGGTGCGGCTTGGCCCTGGGCTTGGGAGGCGTCGGCCTGGTCGTCGGCCATGCCGCATTATCAAGCACCGCGCAGTTTCAAGGCATGGCCCTGGCCTTCATCGGCGTTCTGGGCATCGTCTCGGGCACGCTGTATTTCGGCCGCACCTGCCGTGACGTGCCATTGCTGCCCGGCGCCACGGTGCAGTTCGCCGCCGCAACCCTGGCAGCGATCCTGGGAACGATGATCTTCGAAGCGCCGCATGCCGATTGGACGTCGACGGCAATCGCAGCCACGGCCTGGAACACCATCATGGTCTCCCTCGGCGGCATGGGCCTGTATTTCTTGATGCTGACGCAAGGAACCGCCGCCCGCGCGGTCGCCAATTTCTATCTGGTGCCCGGGACCACCGCGGTCCTGGCCTGGATCTTTTCGCACGAGACCCTGACGCCGCCGGCACTTCTGGGATTGCTCGTCGCCTCCGTCGGCTGCTGGCTGGTCAACGCCACCCCACGCCGCCAACAGCCAAGCCCATCGCGATCCTCATGAAAGACGCCAAATCACCAACAGATAACCCGCGTAAGGCTGGTATTCAAAGAGAGTGTTGCTTACGCTATGCTGCGATGCAACAAGCCCGCGCATTCTAAGCGAGTGACCCCATGCCCCTGCACGTCGCCCTGACGCACAAAACGTCCTACCAGTATGATCGTCTCGTCAGCCTCGGCCCGCAGACCATCCGTCTCCGCCCGGCCCCGCAATCGCGGACGCATATCCTTTCCTACGATCTGACGATCGAACCAAAACCGCACTTTCTGAACTGGATGCAAGACCCGCAGGGCAACCACCTTGCCCGTGTCGTCTTCCCGGAAAAAGTCGATCGGTTCGAAGTAACCGTCGATCTCGTCGCCGACATGGTGACGATCAACCCATTCGATTTCTTCCTGGAACCGGACGCGGAAGCCTGGCCCTTCGCCTACGACGCGGTGCTCGAGCAGGAACTGTCCCCGTTCCGCCGGCTGGAAAGCCCAGGGCCGCTGCTGCAGGCGTTGATCGATCAGGTGAACGGCGGCACCGAACGCACGGTGGACAAGCTGGTTGCGCTGAATGCGATGATCCAAAGCCGCGTCGCCTATATCGTCCGCATGGAGCCGGGCGTCTTCACGCCGGAGGAAACGCTACAGGGCGGCAAAGGCTCGTGCCGCGATTCCGCCTGGCTGCTGGTCCAACTGCTGCGCCACTTGGGCTTCGCCGCCCGCTTCGTCTCGGGCTACCTGATCCAACTCGTCGCCGATGTGAAACCGCTGGAAGGGCCGGAAGGGCCGACCGCGGACTTCACCGATCTGCACGCCTGGGCCGAGGTCTATCTGCCCGGCGCCGGATGGGTCGGGCTGGACGCCACCTCCGGCCTGTTCTGCGGTGAAGGCCATATCCCGCTTGCCGCCAGCCCCGATCCGATCTCCGCCGCACCGATCACCGGTGTGATGGATAAAGCCGAGGTGGATTTCAGCTTCGAGATGTCGGTGCGCCGCATCAAGGAAACCCCCCGCACCACCAAACCCTACACCGAAGCCCAGTGGCAGGCGATCCTGGCCCGCGGCCAAGCTGTGGATCTTCGTCTGAAACGCCAGGATATGCGCCTGACCATGGGTGGCGAACCGACCTTCATCGCCGCCGATGACATGAATGCGCCGGAATGGAATACCGAGGCATTGGGCCCCACCAAGCGCGCCTACGCCCACCGCCTGCTGCGCCGTCTGCAAGATCGCTGGGCGCCGAGCTCGGTGCTGAACCTGTCGATGGGTAAGCACTACCCCGGGGAGCAACTGCCGCGCTGGGCGCTGCATTGCCACTGGCGCGCCGACGGTGAACCGATCTGGACAGAGCCCGCGTTGCTGGCCACGGATGACGATCGCGACACCGCCTCGGCCAAGGATGCCGCCGCTTTCGCCGCGGCACTGGCGGAACGGTTGCAGGTCGATCCCGGCCTGGTGATCCCGGCCTATGAGGATGTCCATTATTATTTGTGGAAGGAACACCGTCTGCCGGCCAACGTGCTGGCCGAGGATTCCAAATTGCGCGACCCGCTGGAACGCGCGCGTCTGGCCAAGGTGTTCGCGCAAGGGCTGAACAGCACCGTCGGCAGCGTGCTGCCGTTGCGCCGCGTGATCGATGGCGGCACCCGCCGCTGGCAGTCGGGCAAATGGTTCTTCAAAGCCGGAGAGATGTTCCTGATCCCCGGCGACAGCCCGATCGGCCTCCGCCTGCCGCTGGAATCCCTGCCCTGGGTCGATCCCGAAATGGCGGATTACGAGCCGGAAGCCGATCCTTTCGCCCCGAAAGCACCACTCCCCTCGCGCCAAGCCACGCGCCCGCGCGAACCAAGCTCGCTCGGCAGCAGCATCGAGGGCTTCCGCCCCGTCCAGCAGGAACTGCCGGTGATCGGCGTCGGCGACCCCAGCGTGGTGCGCACCGCCATGGCTATCGAGGCGCGCGACAACGGCCTGCTGCACGTCTTCTTCCCGCCGCTGTTCGCCATCGAGGACTGGCTGGACCTGACCGCGGCCGTGGAAGAAACCGCGCGCGAAATCGGCCGCAAGGTCGTCCTGGAAGGCTACCTGCCGCCTGAGGATGAGCGCATTCTGCATTTCTCCGTCACGCCCGACCCCGGGGTGATCGAGGTCAACATCCACCCGGTCGACAACTGGGCCGACCAGGTCCGCATCACCGAAGAACTCTATGAAGAAGCCCGCCAAGTCGGCTTGGCGACCGAGAAATTCAACCTCGACGGCCGCCATGTCGGCACCGGCGGCGGCAACCATGTGGTGATGGGCGGCGCCACGCCGGCCGATAGCCCCTTCCTGCGTCGCCCCGACCTGCTGAAATCCATGCTGGGCTTCTGGCACAACCATCCCAGCCTGTCCTACCTGTTCAGCGGCCAGTTCATCGGCCCGACCAGCCAGCACCCCCGGATCGATGAGGCGCGTCAGGACAGCGTGGCGGAGTTGGAAATCGCCTTCGCCCACATCAAGCCGTATCAGGAAAAGGCGCCATGGATCACCGATCGGCTGCTCCGCAACATCCTGGCGGACATGACCGGCAATACGCACCGGACCGAGTTCTGCATCGACAAGATGTACGCACCCGGATCGGCATCCGGCCGCCGCGGCCTGGTGGAGATGCGCGCGCTGGAGATGCCGCCGCACGCCCGCATGTCGGCGGCGCAAATGCTGCTGATGCGCTCCGCGCTGGCGGCGTTCTGGGAGCATCCGTACGAGCGCCGCTTGGTGCAGTGGGGCACGCGCGTGCACGACGATTTCATGCTGCCGCATTTCGTCGAGCAGGACTTCAAGGACGCGCTGGAAGAATTATCCTCGATCGGCTTTCCGCTCGATCCCGCTTGGTTCGCGCCGCATCTGGCCTTCCGCTTCCCCCATGTCGGCAGCATCGACGTCAAAGGTATCCAACTGGAACTGCGCAACGCGCTGGAACCTTGGCACGTGCTGGGTGAGGAACAGACGGCATCGGGCACCGCCCGCTACGTCGATAGCGCGATCGAACGTGTGCAGGCGCGCGTATCGGGTTGGGTGGACGAACGCTACACCCTGGCCTGCAACGGCTCCGCCGTGCCGCTGAGCCACACCGACCGGCAGGGCGAATACGTCGGCGGGATCCGCTTCAAAGCCTGGAACCCGCCCAGTTCCCTGCACCCGCTGATCCAGCCGCAAACGCCGCTGATCCTGGATATTTTCGATACCTGGAGCGGGCGTAGCATCGGCGGTTTGACCTACCACACCGTGCATCCGGGCGGCCGCAACTACGACACGTTCCCGGTCAATGCCAACGAGGCAGAGGCCCGCAGACGCGCCCGCTTCTTCCCGTTCGGACACACGCCCGGCCCCATGGCCGAACCGTTGGTGGAACGCTCACGCGAGCACCCGCGGACCTTGGATCTGCGGCGGGTTTCCTAGCGCCGCACCGCACCTGCCGGTCTGACCGGCAGGCTGTCTGAACGGTGCCAAAGGGGCGGCCAAAGGGGCGGCCAAAGGGCGGCGGCCAACCGGGCTGCCAGAGGGATGGCCAGAGGGGCGGCTAGGCGGGCGGCCAGACGGCCGCCGCCGAACAGGTCAGGTCGCGATCAGCCGTAGTAGTCGGGCACGTAAAGCTCGGGCGGTAGCGTCGCGCGTTCGTAATTGGGATCGAACACCCGCTCCGGCAGCGCGATGGGATCGTGCGGCACGTCCTGATACGGCACTTGCGACAGCAGATGCGCGATCAGGTTCAGACGCGCGCGCTTCTTGTCGTTGCCTTCAACGATATACCACGGCGCTTCCGGGATATTGGTGCGCGCGAACATCTCTTCCTTGGCCTTGGTATACTGCTCCCACCGCACCCGCGATTGCAGGTCCATCGGCGACAGTTTCCACTGCTTGATCGGATCGTGGATGCGCATCAGGAAGCGGAATTGCTGCTCCTGATCCGTGATCGAGAACCAGTATTTGATCAGGATGATGCCGGACCGAACCAGCATCCGCTCAAACTCCGGCACATCACGGAAGAAATCTTCCACCTGCGCTTCCGACGCGAAGCCCATCACCCGTTCGACACCGGCGCGGTTATACCAACTGCGGTCGAA
>Ga0164296_1003886_pt1 | contig 13838 bp, 9 predicted proteins | sample GEODES057metaG_FD_113533 | JGI IMG/M metagenome (GOLD analysis project Ga0164296, IMG submission 113533) | Dystrophic lake water microbial communities from Trout Bog Lake, Wisconsin, USA - GEODES057 metaG | ecosystem: Environmental > Aquatic > Freshwater > Lake | place: USA: Trout Bog Lake...
CCGCCATTGACGAACATTGAATAGCCATTCGTTACTTTCAAAACGGTCGTTTCGCCTGCACCAAGGGACATTGCAAGTACCGGCATAAGATTATTGTAAAGGCCGAACCGCTTCGCATAATCGGTGATCAAAGGCATGCCGACATCTTGCGCGAGACGTACCGTCATTTGATTTTTTGAATGCTCGATTCCGTATCGCAAAGTACGAAGGCCATGCGATTGTTTATCAAAATTTTCAGGCTTCCAGATTTCTTGGCCAGGTCCAAGATCAATTTCAATCGGTGCATCCAACATTAAATCTGAAGGCGTGTAGCCATTATCAATCGCTGCGGCATAAACAAAAGGTTTAAACGCAGATCCAGGTTGGCGCTGCGCCTGTGTCGCGCGATTAAATTTCGATAAGTCGAAGGAGAAGCCGCCGACCATAGCGAGCACACGGCCCGTATAGGGATCCATCGCAACAAGCGCTCCGGAAACATCGGGTATCTGACGTAAACGATATTGGCCGGATTTATCTGTAGGCTCGACATAAATGACATCACCTGCAGCCATCAATTGTTTGGCAGGCTTTTTAATCCATTTTAAGCCGTCAATTGCGAGCGTTCCGGTTTCTCGTTCATTGCTGATTTGACCATTCGAATTGCGTTTTGGCTGTAAGCCAACTTGAACGGTATCGTTGTTAACGCCCAGTACAACAGCAAGCCGCCAATTTTTAACATCGGTAACGGCTGGAATAGCAGAAAGCGTCAGTCCCCAATCGGCGTTAAGCGTATCGATTTTTTGAACGACACCATGAAAACCATCATGGGCTTCGTCAAAGCGAACAAGACCGTCTGCCAATGTCTGACGTGCAATTTGTTGCAATTTCGGATCAAGCGTTGTTCTTACAGAAAGCCCGCCTTCATAAAGGGCCTTTTCTCCATAACGATCGAATAGCTCACGTCTTACTTCTTCAGCAAAGAAACCGGCCGAAATGGTATTCGGCGAGATGGCTCTCAAGGTCACACCTAGTGGCTGCGCTTTTGCGAAATCACCCTCTTCTTTTTTGACATAGCCATTTTCTACCATTCGATCGATCACATAATTACGACGATCAATGGCAGCCTGTGTCTTACGGAAGGGGTGATAATTATTAGGCCCCTTAGGCAAAGCGGCAAGATAGGCCGCTTCCGTTAAGGTTAGTTCGTTGACCGACTTGCCAAAATAATTCAGCGATGCTGCTGCAACCCCATAATTGCCGAGACCCAAATAAATCTCATTGAGATAAAGTTCTAAAATGCGCTCTTTTGAATAGGCCGTTTCAATTTTCAAAGCGACGAGCATTTCCTTGATTTTTCGATCAAAGGTTTGCTCTGACGAGAGCAGGAAGTTTTTGGCGACCTGTTGCGTAATCGTCGATGCACCTTGCCTACGACCCCGCGCAAGATTGGTAACCGCAGCCCTGATGATACCTTCCGGGTCAACGCCGATATGATGATAGAAATTTTTATCTTCTGCCGAAATGAAGGCCTTCATAACCAAGCGTGGCATCGTATCAATGGGAACGTAAAGCCGTCTTTCTTTAGAATATTCGGCTAAAAGACTTCCATCTCCGGCATGGACACGGGTTGTCACGGCGGGTTGATAGGCCGCTAATTGGGTGTAGTCAGGCAATTCCTGCGAATATTTCCAGACTACGATTCCTGCTGCAGCAGCACCGAGAACGAATAAAATCGCACCAAGTGTGAAAAGGAATCCGAAGAATCGAAGCAAATGACGCATGAATCAGACATATTTCCGGACGAAAGCAGGGGTAGCCTGTCAAAGGCTGATATCATCTAGTCGGTTCGGGACGTAATTTCAAACCACAAGGTGTGATGCCTTCCGAATATGGTGAAATCAGGGCTTGGCAATGTCCGGACCGGATCTGGGTGGATTGAGGAATTCAACTAGGGCGTCTGCCATGCGGCTCGTCATCCGGTCCGTCCACTCAGATGACGTCAGTTGATCAAGATCGGCTTTGCTGGACATGTAGCCGAGTTCAATGAGGGCGGAGGGTATGTCGACGGCTCGCAGGACCCTAAATCCGGCAGCCCGAAGCGGATTTCGGTTCAAATGGGTCGTATCGGCAATTCGGGTGACCAGTTCACGTGCCAATAGGCTCGATCGTGTCCTCGTTTCTCTTAAAGTGAGGTCGCCCAGAATGTCGGCGACCGATGAATCGGTTGCTTGTGCTGTATAGCCGCCGTTTGAATCCGCCTTATTTTCATATTCTGCAACCCTAGCCGCCTCAGCGTCAGACGACCGCTCGTCGCCGACATAGACGGTTGAACCCCGGACATCGCCAGCTGCCGCAATTGTATCGCCATGGATCGATAAAAAGACCGCAGCATTATGAAGGCGCGCAATTTTCACCCGCTCGTCCAGAGGGATAAAAACGTCTTGCTCGCGTGTAAGAAGGACGCGGCAAAGGCCCTGTGCCTCTATTTTTTTGGCGAGAGCAATCGAGAAAGCCAGAACGACGTCTTTTTCAAAGAGACCCGTTACGCCCGTTGCTCCAAGGTCGTTACCCCCATGCCCCGGATCAATAACAATTAACGGGCGGTTATCCGGGATCGCAGGGGTGCTGATGGTTGGCCCTAAATCCTTAAAAGCCTTCGATATCGCTGCGGTTTGGGCGGCCTTATCAAAGTTTTCGCGATCCGAAGCAGTTAGAAACAGAGACAATGTATATGCGCCGCCGCCCATGGAGGTGCCCTTTACAATCTCTCCAGGCACCATCGGTGAGGCCAGATCGAACACAATTCGGGCCCGATCAGCGGCGATTTTTCCATACCGATAGGATTTCACAGCCCCTAGGCTTGTAACACCACTATCGGGGGGCAATTGAAAGTTGATGTCAGGCGTTTCAATGATCAAACGGTCCGGATTCGATAAAACAAAGGCAGAAATTGGGATTTCTTCAGACGCGATAAGCCGGATCCGGGTCGATGTTGCGGCGGGCGCTATTTGAATATCGGCGATGACCGGGGCAGCGATAACCGTTGACACCATGAGCTGACCGAGCACGGCAACGGATAAAGACAGGCTGCGGGCGAATCGCTTCATCGTTCAAAATAACCCTTTCCGCCTGACCCGATAGCCAAGTTCGCCCCGGCGATGCAACCGCGAAATGTCATGGCTCTTGCCAAAGCATGCCTTAGGGCACTATCTAGAGGTGTGCAGTTACCGATTTGGTCGCCAAGACAGATCGGCGCGTTGTTCATCTGAGGATGAATTTTCGGATCGTCGATCCGGCGCGACGATTTAGCGGTTTTTGCATAATCGGGGCGCGAAACTCGTGTTTTCCGGTTCTTTTTGATTGTTTAGCCGAGAGGCCTAGAGGTCTAACCTCAAGCCGAGCGGCACCAGTTTAGGTGAGGTGAGTGACGTGAGCCAGGCGTTTAAGGGCCGGGAGAAGAGCACGACGGGAGTTGCCGATAGGCAATCGCGTGCGTTTTTCGGGCCTTATCTGGCGCGTTCCCCTCTATCAGCGTGTCAACCCTTCGCCCGTTTACGGCGTCAACAGGGCGCCGCTTCGCCATCTTTCCAGCCCCACCGTTCGACCTCTGAAAGGCCCGTGACATTGTCGCGGGCAACGTTGATTAGGCCTGCATGGGTTCAGATTGATATAGCGCCGGCGCCATCGAGAGAGTCTCATGGCCAACAAAATGCTTATCGATGCTTCGCATCCCGAGGAAACCCGGGTCGTCGTCGTCAGAGGTAACCGCGTCGAAGAATTCGATTTCGAAGCGGCTAATAGAAAACAACTTCGTGGCAATATTTATCTTGCCAAAGTCACCCGTGTTGAACCTTCGCTCCAAGCCGCATTCGTTGAATATGGCGGAAATCGTCATGGATTTTTGGCATTTAGCGAAATTCACCCCGATTATTATCAAATTCCGGTTGCTGACCGTGAAGCCCTCTTGGCAGAGGATATGCGCGCGGATCGCGATGCGGACTTTGGCGATGATGATAAGCCTGCAAAGGCCGCTAAGCCTCATCGGACGCGCGGCAAGGCCAAAGAGGCGTCTGACGGCGATTCGGTAAGCTCGGAGCCCGCTGAGGAGGTCGAAAGTGCTGAAGCCGAAGAGGCCGAGGCTTCTGCAGAAGAGTCTCCCTCCGAAAATGGAGAAGGTCCTGTTGAGGTCGGTTCCGACGATGATCAGACGATAGAGCATGTAGGCGGTGGTGATGCTTTAGAAGACGTGCCAGAGCGTCCGCGCCAGTCGCGTCGTCAGTACAAGATTCAGGAAGTCATCAAGCGTCGTCAGATCCTCCTTGTTCAGGTGGTGAAGGAAGAGCGTGGCAATAAAGGTGCCGCACTTACGACATATCTCTCGCTCGCGGGTCGTTATTCCGTTCTTATGCCGAACACCGGTCGTGGGGGCGGTATTTCCCGTAAAATTACCAATATTGCTGACCGCAAACGCCTTAAAGCCATTGCACAGGAACTTGAGGTTCCGGATGGAATGGGGGTAATTCTTCGCACGGCGGGTGCGGCGCGAACGAAGCCCGAAATTAAGCGGGATTTCGAATATTTGATGCGTGCCTGGGAAACGGTACGCGAAACAACCTTGCAATCAACGGCACCGACTCTTGTGTATGAAGAAGGTTCGCTCGTTAAGCGCGCTATTCGCGATCTCTACAATAAAGATATCGACGAAGTGATTGTTGCGGGCGAGGAGTCTTATAAGGACGCTAAGGACTTTATGCGCATGCTCATGCCGAGCCATGCCAAGAATGTGAAGCCCTATCGCGAGACGACGCCAATTTTTGCCAAATTTGGCGTTGAAGCACAGTTGGATGCGATGTTCTCGTCGCAAGTGACGCTTAAATCAGGCGGCTATATCGTTATCAATCAGACTGAAGCTTTGGTGGCCATCGACGTTAACTCGGGCCGTTCAACGCGCGAGCATAATATCGAAGACACGGCTGTTCGAACCAATCTTGAAGCGGCCGATGAGGTTGCTCGTCAGTTGCGATTGCGCGATTTGGCGGGCCTTATCGTCATCGACTTCATTGATATGGAGGAGAACCGGAACAACCGCGCGGTTGAAAGGCGTCTCAAAGATGCCCTGAAGAATGATCGTGCGCGTATTCAGGTTGGACGGATTTCTCCCTTCGGCTTGATGGAGATGTCGCGTCAGCGCATTCGTACAGGCGTTTTGGAAGGCTCAACCGTTGTGTGTCCGCATTGCGTCGGATCGGGAATGGTTCGGGCTACACCTTCCGTCGCCTTGCATGTCTTGCGGTCGGTTGAAGAACTCTTGCTGAAGAGCGCTACGCATCACGTGACCGTTAAGGCGCGCGGTGACATTGCTCTCTATGTGCTCAATCAAAAGCGCATGCATCTGCGTAGTCTCGAAGAGACCTTCCTCGTCAATATTACGGTGTTGGGTGATGACAGTTTGACGGGAACCCATCCGTTTAGCGTCGAACGCGGCGAAATTGTTATGCCGGGCGATGTGCAGATTGCGCGTCCGGTTAATCCAGCTGGCTTCATTCCAGTTGAAGAGCCTGAAATTGATGAGGTTGAGGAAGAGATCGAAGAGGAAGAAGAAATCCTTGATCAGGACTCGTCCAGCGAAGATGAGGCTGATACGCGAGAGAGCCGTTCGAATGGTTCGAATGCGGAGAATGAGGGCGGCGAAGCCGGTCGGCGTCGTCGTCGGCGGCGTCGCAGGCGCGGTGGCCAGAATGGCGAACGACCTGTCGATGGTTCAGCGCCAATGCCGCTTAATGCGCCACAGCCTGTTGTTTCAGGAGCACCTTTTACTGGAACGCATGTGATTGGTGAGGATGGCGAGATCGTAACCGAACGTGAGGTGATGGATAAGCCAGCGGGCGAAGGCGAGGCTGCCCGTCGGCGTCGTGGTCGCCGCGGCGGTCGGCGCAATGGCCGTCGTGATCGTCCTGAAGGTGAATTGGCAATTGCCGGAAACGAGGCAGCTGATGATGTATCGAGCGATACGCATCCGTCCGAAATTTCGGAAGCGACATCGAATGCCGATGTGTCGGAAATTCCGGAGACGGTAAAGAAGGCTCGCGCGCCGCGTAAGCCTCGCGCCCCGGCGGCTGGAATGACGGTTGAAACTCCGGTGCCCGTTGTTTCGGAACCGATAGTTGTTGCGGCACCTGAGCCTGTTGCAACACGTCTTCCAGAGCCGATTACGACCGAACCCGTTGTGATCGCGGATCCCAACAAGCCCAAAAAGGGTGGTTGGTGGGCCAAGGCCAAGGCCACGCTCAGCGGTGAATAAGCCCAGCTGATAACAAAAAAGCCGCGTGGATCACTCCACGCGGCTTTTTTTATTAGGCTTTGCAATTTTTACTTCGAAACGGTTTCTTTCGGTCCGAGGCGCTTATCGAGATAGGTGTCGACGACAGCCATTAGCTCGTCTGTCTTATTTTCAAAGAAGTGATTAGCCCCGTCCACGGTTTGGTGCTCGAGCTGTATTCCCTTTTGGGTTTTTACCTTCTCGATGATTGGAATGACTTCTTTGGAAGGAGCCACGCGATCTTGCGAGCCGTGCACGAAGAGGCCGGATGACGGGCAGGGGGCAAGGAACGAGAAATCGAACCGGTTGGCGGGCGCGGCAATCGAGATAAATCCCTCTATTTCCGGGCGACGCATCAAAAGCTGCATTCCAATCCAAGCGCCGAACGAGATACCTGTAATCCAGCACGCACGCGCGTCGGGATTGATGGCTTGGGCCCAGTCAAGCGCCGACGCGGCGTCCGATAATTCGCCTGAGCCGTGGTCGAATGATCCTTGGCTGCGTCCAACGCCGCGGAAATTAAAGCGAAGGGTTGAGAAGCCGCGCTCCAAAAACGAATAATAAAGCGCGTAAACGAGAGGATTATTCATCGTTCCGCCGAATTGCGGATGCGGATGAAGGATGATCGCTATCGGCGCTCCCTTTGTCTTGGACTGGTTATAGCGTCCCTCAATTCGTCCTGCTGGACCCGCGAAAATGACCTCTGGCATTCCAATCCCCACCCTCAGCGCTGCTTTGCGCATCTCTAAACGTTCAAAAACGGGCAAATTGCTTGACTTGAGAAACTCTCGGCTTCACAACCCTTAGAATAATTCTAAGAGATGATGGCGGCAGTCAAACTGTATGTATCGGCTCTTAGCACGTTGTCCGGGGGCAATTGCAAGCTTTTCCCGCTTTCCTGATGGCGTTTTGGTAAATTCTTCTTGGCTGAGCATAACAAGGCAAAAGGCACGCTTCACGATGGTATCCGTTTCGCGCCATTATCTTGATCATAATGCGACGTCGCCGCTCCGTCCGGAAGCGCGCGAAGCGATTTTGAATGCGTTGGAACAGGTAGGCAATCCGTCCTCGGTACATCAAGAGGGACGCAAAGCGCGGGGAATGGTGGACGGCGCGCGCGAGGCCATTGCCGCCCTATGCGGAGCCTCTGCGCGAGATGTGGTTTTTACCGGCGGCGGAACGGAAGCCAATTCTCTGGCTTTGACCCCGGGCTTGTTGGTTGACGGTGTCCCTCAGCCCTTTACCCATTTAGTGGTGAGTTCCGTCGAGCATGTCTGCATTCTCGAAGGGCATCGCTTTAAGGCGGATTGTGTCTCCAGAATTAATGTCGATCCGTCGGGGATCGTTTCGAAGGACCATCTCGAGCTGCTTTTGCAAGACATTGCACAAAAGGGTGGCAGAGCACTTGTTGCCCTACAGGCGGCGAATAATGAGACGGGTATCATTCAGCCGATCGCCGAATTAGCCATGCTCGTGCATCGATTTGACGGATTATTGCATTGTGATGCTGTTCAGATTGCCGGGAAGTTGCCGCTGGATCAGATGACGGCAGGGGCCGATATGATTGCGCTCTCGGCGCACAAGATTGGCGGACCACAGGGCGTTGGCGCGTTAGTTTTACGTTCGGGTGGCATCTCGATCACCGATAAAATGTTAAGAGGGGGAGGCCAAGAGCGAGGTGCTCGGGCTGGAACCGAAAATGTGGCCGGTATTTCGGGATTTGGCGCGGCCGCAAGCGCTTGTTTGACGTCGCTAGCGGAAAATTCTAATGCGATGCTAGACCTTCGCGATCACGCTGAGACGCTCGTAATCGAGGCTGCCCCTGATGCAGTTGTTTATGGCTCAGGCTTGGCACGGTTGCCTAATACATTGGCGTTCTCGATTCCGGGGCTAACAGCTGAAACCGCCTTAATGGCATTTGATCTTGGGGGGGTGGCCTTATCCTCAGGTTCGGCCTGCTCGTCCGGTAAGGTCAAGAAGTCGCATGTGCTTGAAGCCATGGGCGTTTCAAACGATATTGCCGCTTGCGCACTCAGGGTAAGTTTTGGTTGGACGAGCACCAAAGCCGATCTACAAGGTTTCAGAGCCGTATTAGAGAAAATGGTAAGACAGAGGAAGACGAACGCCCGCGCGGCGTGATATAAATTGGATACTTTGGACGCCAGGCCCTTGAAGCCGGTATGTCAGGAGAGTTGAATGGTAGCGGTAAAAGAGACCGTCGAGCAGGTTAAAGAGCTCGATGTTGACCAGTACAAATATGGATTTTCGACCGATCTAGAGGTCGATAAGGCCCCCAAAGGGTTGTCCGAAGATATTGTACGTTTTATCTCCGCAAAGAAGGGCGAGCCTGACTGGATGCTGGAATGGCGGCTGGACGCGTATCGGCGTTGGTTGACCATGGTCGAGCCTGATTGGGCGCGCGTTCACTATCCAAAAATCGATTTTAACGATTCTTACTACTATGCAGCTCCGAAAAAGAATGCTGCTCCAAAGACTTTGGATGAAGTCGATCCCGCCATTCTAGATGCCTATAAGAAGCTTGGTATACCGTTACGCGAGCAGGAAATTCTAGCCGGTGTACAAACCTCGAAGGTTGCCGTCGATGCCGTGTTTGATAGCGTATCGGTGGTTACGACGTTTAAGGAAGAATTGAAAAAGGCGGGCGTTATATTTTGCTCAATTTCAGAAGCTATCAAAGAGCATCCGGAATTGGTCAGAAAATATCTCGGCTCAGTCGTTCCGGTAACGGATAATTATTACGCCACATTGAATTGTGCAGTTTTTACCGATGGTTCGTTTGTGTACATTCCAGAGGGCGTGCGTTGCCCTATGGAATTGTCGACCTATTTCCGGATTAACGAGAAAAATACAGGCCAGTTCGAGCGTACATTGATCATTGCAGAGAAGGGCTCTTATGTGAGCTATCTCGAAGGTTGCACAGCGCCACAACGTGATGAAAACCAATTGCACGCAGCTGTTGTTGAGCTCGTGACAATGGATGATGCCGAGATTAAATATTCAACTGTACAAAATTGGTATCCGGGCGATGCGGATGGCAAAGGCGGTATTTATAATTTCGTCACCAAACGGGGTGATTGCCGGGGCGCCAATTCGAAGATCAGTTGGACGCAAGTAGAGACAGGCTCTGCCATTACGTGGAAATATCCTAGCTGTATTTTACGGGGTGATAATTCTCGTGGCGAGTTTTATTCGATTGCCGTTTCGAATGGCATGCAACAGGTCGATAGTGGCACTAAGATGATCCATCTTGGCAAGAATACGACCAGCCGTATTATTTCAAAGGGTATCTCGGCGGGACGGTCGCAAAACACTTATCGTGGACAAGTGTCGGCCCATCGCAAGGCAACGAATGCGCGTAATTTCACCAATTGTGACTCGCTATTGATTGGGGAGCAATGCGGTGCACACACGGTGCCTTATCTTGAGAGCAAGAATGCGAGTGCCGTATTTGAACATGAGGCAACCACCTCGAAGATTTCCGAAGAGCAAATGTTTTATTGCCGTCAACGCGGCCTTTCTGCCGAAGAGGCAACAGCCTTGATCGTCAATGGTTTCGTCAAAGACGTGCTGCAACAATTGCCGATGGAATTTGCCGTTGAAGCACAAAAGCTCATCTCAATCAGCCTTGAAGGCAGCGTTGGTTAAACACAATTCCGCAATCGGTTATTATCGATCTGATGCGACACGATACATAAAGTAGGGCTAGGTATATGTTAGAAATTCGCAATCTCCACGTTGCTATCGAAGATGGATCCAAGAAGATCCTTAACGGCCTTGATCTTACCATTCACAATGGTGAGGTTGCTGCCATTATGGGGCCAAATAGCTCGGGAAAATCGACGCTTTCTTATGTGATTGCGGGTAAGCCTGATTATGAAATTTTGGATGGGGAGATTTTACTCGATGGCGAAAATCTTCTTGAAATGGAGGCCGATGCACGCGCTGCTGCCGGCGTCTTTTTAGCGTTTCAGTATCCGTTAGAAATTCCAGGCGTTGCTACCATGACATTCCTTAAGGCGGCGATGAATGCGCAGTCGCGTGCACGGGGTGAGGGTGAGTTAAAGACACCAGACTTTATGCGCCGTGTAAAACTGGGTGCAGAGAAACTCGGCATACCTCAGGAGATGCTACGCCGCGGATTGAATGTAGGATTCTCCGGCGGCGAAAAAAAGCGTATGGAAATTTTGCAGATGGCGCTACTCGAGCCTTCCATCGGCATTCTTGATGAGACCGATTCAGGCCTCGATATTGATGCGTTAAAGATCGTATCCGAAGGTGTGAATGCTTTACGCTCGGCGGATCGCTCCTTCCTGGTGATTACCCATTACCAACGTCTCTTGAACTATATTGTTCCTGATACCGTTCACGTGATGTCGAAGGGTCGCATCGTAAAGACAGGTGGCAAAGAATTGGCGTTGGAACTCGAAGCCAATGGGTATGCCGACTATGTCTCTGACGTAGCGGCTTGAGGATTAAAGAATGGCCACTGTCACGCCACTTAAAACCTCGGCTGAATTGTCGCTTCTCGCTCAAGCGGAAGGAAACAAAGCGGTTCGCCAGAATTCTTTTGCGCGTTATGCCGCAAAGGGACTGCCGCATCGCCGTATTGAGGCCTATCACTATACGGACATAAGGGCACTCATGAAGGACGCGCCAGCTCCTGCAAAGGCAGTTGGTGTGCCGCCAAAAGATTTTGTTTTCGGCGATATTGATGCGTTTGTTCTAACAATCATTGACGGGCAGGTGGCGTCAGATACAGCCGTTGGTTTAGCAGGTCTATCGATTAATATAAGCCATGAGGCACCGGATGATGGTTTGGCTACTCACACGGTATTTCCATCCGATGGCGATCCTATTATAGCGCTCAATGCTGCGTTTGTTGATCAGACTTTGCGTCTATCGGTCGATGGCATTGTCGATAAGCCAGTTCTTTTGCGCTTTATTACAACCGGTGCTGTGTCCGCCTATAGCCGCGTGGTCGTTGAGGTGGCGGATGGCGCTTCATTTACATTGATCGAAAGCCATGAATGCGCATCCGGCGGGGTGACGAATAGTGTCGTCGAGATTGCTGCAGGCCATGATGTTTCCATGGAGCATATCCGCGTTAATCTAGCGGATAAAAATGCGACCATATTAACGAGTTTGGGCGGCCGTATGGGTGCTCGTAGTGCGTTGACGAGCGGTAACTTTGTGACAGGCGGTGCGCTGTCTCGTCATCAGGTATTTTTACGTTTCGAAGGTGAAGGCGCGACAGCAACGATTTCGGGGGCGTCGATGCTAAAGGATCGCCAACAAGCGGATACGACATTGGTTGTTGACCATTCGGTTCCCGAATGCGTAAGCCGCGAACATTTTGCTCACGTGCTGGATGGCGAAGCGACGGGCGTGTTTCAAGGCAAAATTATTGTGCGCCCGCATGCCCAAAAGACGGACGGAAAAATGATGAGCCGGGCCGTGTTGTTGACTGACGGCGCAACCATGAACAATAAGCCTGAACTTGAAATTTTTGCGGATGATGTTCAATGCGGCCATGGCGCAACTGTTGGCGCGTTGGATGACGATCTGCTGTTTTATCTCCGTGCACGTGGGCTGCCGAAGCCTGAGGCTGAGGCATTGATGCTTCAAGCCTTTGTTGGTGAGGCACTTGAAATGATAGCGCATGAGGGAATGCGCGAGCGGCTTGAATCGATTTCTGAAGCTTGGCTTAAAGCACGCGGTTAAGGACGAAGATCAGTATGGCTTCTGTGGCACCCTTCGATGTTCATAAGATCAGAGCGGATTTTCCGATCCTCTCCAAAACGGTTTATGGCAAACCGCTTGTGTATCTCGATAATGCTGCATCGGCGCAAAAGCCTAAATCGGTTCTAGACCGTATGATCTATGCGTATGAGAACGAATACGCGAATGTGCATCGTGGGCTGCATTATATGGCCAATGCTGCGACTGAAGCCTTTGAGCATGCACGTGAAACTGTGCGGGCGTTTATCAATGCTGAATCAACGGATGAGATTATTTTTACGCGTAACGCTACGGAGGCGATGAATCTTGTCGCGGCCAGCGTGGGGCAAATGGTTTTAAAGCCCGGCGATGAAATTATTCTCTCTATTATGGAGCATCACTCCAATATCGTGCCGTGGCATTTTCATCGCGAGCGGCATGGTGCCGTTATCAAATGGATTCCGTGTGATGATGACGGCAATCTCGATATGGATGCGTATGAGAAGTTGATCACACCGCGGACAAAAATTGTCGCTGTTACGCAGATGTCGAATGCGCTTGGAACGATTAATCCGATTGCCGATATTATCCGCATTGCCCATGCGCATGGCGCGTTGGTGATGGTCGATGGATGCCAAGGGTCGGTTCATGTCGAAACGGATGTTCGGGCATTGGATGCTGATTTTTACTGCTTCACAGGACATAAGCTTTATGGGCCAACCGGTATCGGTGTTGCCTATGGCAAGCGTGAGCTCTTGGCCAAGATGCCACCCTTTAACGGTGGCGGTGAAATGATTAATTTGGTTACGACTGAGACGGTGACTTACAACGATCCACCGCATCGTTTTGAAGCTGGCACGCCGCCAATCGTTCAGGCAATCGGTTTGGGCGCAGCGCTCGATTACATGAACAGTGTCGGTCGGGCGGCCATCGCGGCCCAAGAAGATGTGCTTCGAGATTATGCGATGCAGCGTTTGGGTGAAATGAATTCGCTCCGGATCATTGGCAAGGCCCGTAACAAAGGCGCGATTGTTTCCTTCGAGATGAAGGGTGCGCACGCGCATGATGTGGCTACGATTATTGATCGGTCTGGTGTTGCAGTGCGGGCAGGCACCCATTGCGCGCAACCTTTACTGCAACGTTTCGGTGTTACGTCGACCTGTCGTGCGTCATTTGCCTTTTACAACACGGTCGAGGAGGTTGATCTATTGGTCGACGCTCTGCGCAAGGCCGAAGCCATGTTTGCTTGAGGAGTTCCAGCATGAATGATGTGACCCAGCCGCTGGAAGACACTCCAAATAAACCGGAGATTGGTGCGACGACAGCGTTGCCACCGGAAGAAATCGATCGTCTGACGGATGATATTATCGCCGCGCTGAAGACCGTTTATGATCCGGAGATCCCATCAGACATTTACGAGCTGGGACTGATTTATCGCATCGCGATTGATGATAGCCGAAAAGTAGATATCGACATGACGCTGACGGCACCGGGTTGTCCTGTAGCAGGTGAAATGCCGGGCTGGGTAGAAACGGCCGTTAGTACGGTTGCAGGTGTGCAGGCGGTCGAAGTGAAAATGGTATTTGATCCGCCATGGGATCAATCACGCATGTCGGACGAGGCCAAAGTCGCGCTTGATATGTGGTAACGATGACCCGGAGGCCTCTCGCTCATGCCTCTTACAATTGGCGCGAACAGTGTTACATTAGAGATGAAATCAACTTCCGGGCCTTGAACCTGGTAGGGGAGTAGGACAATGGCACTGCCAAAATTCAAAATTATGTCGCTGACCGATGCGGCC
>Ga0164296_1003887_pt1 | contig 13835 bp, 12 predicted proteins | sample GEODES057metaG_FD_113533 | JGI IMG/M metagenome (GOLD analysis project Ga0164296, IMG submission 113533) | Dystrophic lake water microbial communities from Trout Bog Lake, Wisconsin, USA - GEODES057 metaG | ecosystem: Environmental > Aquatic > Freshwater > Lake | place: USA: Trout Bog Lake...
AAATCATCACCTCTGAGCTCAGACCGGATTTGGTTCGCGAAGCTCGCGCATTGTGGGGCGTGGAGAACAACATCTATCAGCTCTATCACAGAGGATATGTGGCTGTGAAGGGTGGTGCGCAGGATTGTCCCTACACATTCATGAAAGACATGGTGAACGGGACGTATCAATTGCCATGGGACGAAAGTATTGTGGTTAAAGATGGAACGCCTTGTGGCTTTGAGCCGCCCACCCGAAGTTATGCGGGAGAGGAAATTAATCCTCTCACGTCTTAATTGTTATTGTTAACGCATTCAAGTGAACAACGAAAAGAAAGTGAGACCTCGCACATGCCAACGCTTCAATCGACTCCTTACTTGTGGCCTTTTGATCAGGATTTAACGCTCAAGAACACAGCATTGGTCATCATTGACATGCAAACTGACTTTTGTGGATTTGGTGGTTATGTGGACAAGATGGGCTATGACTTGAGCCTCACTCGAAAGCCCATTGAACCCATCAAGGCACTACTTTCTAACGCACGTGAAAGGGGACTCTTTGTGATTCACACACGTGAGGGTCATCGATCAGATCTCTCCGATTTACCTGCTAATAAGCGATGGAGATCACAGCAAATTGGTGCGGGTATCGGAGATGTAGGACCTTGCGGGCGAATATTGGTGAGGGGGGAGAGGGGTTGGGACATCATTCCAGAATTGGCTCCTTTGCCTAATGAGTTGATCATTGACAAGCCCGGAAAAGGCTCTTTTTGTGCAACAGACTTGGAGCTTATTTTGCGCACAAAAGGCATTCGCAATTTGATTTTGACGGGTATCACAACCGATGTGTGCGTACACACCACCATGCGAGAGGCCAATGACCGTGGTTTTGAGTGCGTGATGCTTGAGGACTGTACGGGAGCCACTGATCAGGGCAACCATGATGCCGCGGTGAAAATGATCCAGATGCAAGGGGGGGTGTTTGGGGCCGTATCCACGTCCAGTGCAGTGATGCATACACTGTCCCTTCTTTGAGCTCTAGGACCCATAACCACATGCGAGCTTTAAAGTTAGAGACGATCAACCTCACCAAGCGTTTTGGTGCATTCACGGCCTTGAGTGGAGTGAGTATAACGGTCAGGCCTGGGACTGTTCATGCTCTGCTTGGCGAAAACGGAGCGGGTAAAAGCACTCTCGTCAAGACCGTAATCGGATACCAAAAACCCGACGACGGCTCGATCCTGATCAATGACCGAGAGGTAGCCATCGATTCACCGGCTCAAGCCAGAGCCCAAGGCATCGGTATGGTGTTTCAGCATTTCACGGTGATTCCCGCGATGACGGTGGCAGAGAATTTATTGCTCGCACGGGGTCAAGTGCCCTCGGTTATTGATTGGAATCAAATTCATGCAGAGTTGGAAGAATTTATTCAAACAACTCCCTTTAAGTTGTCCCTTCACAGTACGCCCGAGCAACTATCTGCAGGAGAAAAACAAAAGTTAGAAATCTTAAAGCAATTGATCTTGAACCCCAGTTTGTTGATCTTGGATGAGCCTACTTCTGTGCTCACTCCTCAAGAGGCTGATGAAGTTTTGTTGTCTCTTAAAAATTGGGCCCATGCTGGTAATTGCTCCATCATCATGATTACCCATAAGTTCAAAGAGGTTTTCGCTTATGCGGACGATGTGACCGTTTTGAGGTACGGTCAACTCGAAGGCTCTTTGTCAGTGAGCATGACCACGCCTGAGCATTTGGCTCACCTGATGGTGGGTGAGTCGCGCCGCGTGTTCGATTTGCCCCAAAAGGTCCAGTCTCCCTTGGAGCAAGTTGTTTTGGACATCCGAGCTTTAAAGGTGATGGGGGAGAGGGGCGAGCGTGCAGTCGATGGACTTCAATTGAAGGTGCACGCAGGCGAAATTGTCGGGCTTGCAGGGGTGTCTGGAAATGGGCAAAAAGAATTGCTCCAAGCTCTCACGGGTCAAAGGCCCAGCTCCTCTGGTGAGGTTTGGGTAGGGGGAGAGTTTTACAAAGCAACACGTGCCCAAAACGTTCGCTTGGGTGTGAAGAGTTTGCCCGAGGAGCCTCTTCAAAACGCGTGCGTGGGCAACTTTACTGTGGAACAAAACATGGGTTTCAGGGTGTTCGATCAAGCTCCGTTCTCCCGGTTAGGTTTTCTGCAATTCAAAGCCCTCAGTGACTACGCGGTGAACCTCATCGAGCAGTTCCGAGTCAAAACACCTAGTTCTGTAAGCCCGATTGCTAACCTCTCAGGCGGGAATGTACAGCGAGCCGTATTGGCGCGTGAATTGTCTGATAGCACTCGACTCCTTTTGGTGAGTAACCCTGTGTTTGGATTGGATTTTTCCTCTGTTGCTGAGATCCACAGAAAGTTAATTGAGGCCCGCAACGCAGGTACTGCAGTGCTTCTTATCAGTGAGGATTTGGATGAGCTGTTGCAACTGTCTGACCGAATTGCTGTCATCTCATCGGGGCGGGTGGTCTATGAGGTAAATGCCAAAGAGGCTGAGCGAAATGTTCTTGGCATGTATATGGGCTCGCTCATGGCTGAGCAGGAGCTGAGCTCATGATATGCATTGATGCAAAACCTTATGTTTTTGAATGCAAGCCCGAGTCAACTGCGCTCGTGATCATAGATATGCAAAGGGATTTTGTTTTACCTGGCGGCTTTGGACAGAGCTTGGGCAATGACGTGGGCCCATTGAGGTTGATCGTGCCAAAGATTGAAGCGCTGCTTGGGATGTGGAGGAGTTTGGGCGCTTGTGTGGTCCATACTCGAGAATCTCACTTGCCAGATTTAAGCGATTGCCCATCTAGCAAGCTCAAGCGTGGAAATCCTACATTGAGTATTGGTGACTTGGGGCCCATGGGGCGACTCTTGGTGAGGGGTGAATACGGTTGCGACATCATTGATGAGTTGCGTCCTGCACCCCCAGAGATTGTGATCGATAAACCGGGCAAAGGGGCATTTTTTCAAACGACGCTTATGGAGCAACTCACCCACAGGGGTATCACGCATCTCATTTTTACGGGCGTTACCACTGAGGTTTGTGTGCAAACGTCTATGCGTGAGGCCAACGACAGAGGTTTTGAGTGTCTGGTCGTGGAGGATGCAACAGAGAGCTATTTCCCGCATTTCAAGGCTGCAACGCTTGCCATGATCGTGGCACAGGCTGGTATTGTGGGATGGAGCGCATCCACTCAAGCAATTTTTAATGGATTTAAGGGGCAAAAAGGTGAGTGAATTTCCTATTGGTATTCAAGCTTGGCTAGATGCTTACCGCGACCGAGGTGAGACGCCTAGAGCTTTGATTTCAAGGTGGTTAGAGGCTCACTCAATATCCGATGTGGCATGGATTACTCGATTGGACTTGGATCAACTTGACGGACAATTGAAGTACTTGGAGTTGCACAGCCCCCAAGATTTACCGCTTTATGGCGTTCCATTTGTCGCCAAAGACAACATCGATTTGGCCTTGGTTCCAACCACTGCGACATGCCCTTCTTATGCTTACATACCTTCGCAGAGTGCGAGCGTGGTCCAAAACCTATTGCAAGCGGGGGCGATATGTGTGGGTAAGGCGAATTTGGATCAATTTGCCACGGGCTTGGTTGGGGCAAGGTCCCCTTATGGAGCGGTTCCCAACACTTTCAGGCCAGAGTTTGTGAGTGGCGGATCTAGTTCGGGCTCAGCTGTGTTGGTGGCCAAAGGGGTGGTCCCTTTTTCATTGGGCACCGACACTGCAGGCTCAGGTCGGGTGCCCGCAGGGCTCAATAATTTGGTGGGCTTCAAGCCCAGTCCTGGCAGCGTACCCATGCAAGGCGTTGTGCCGGCTTGTAAGAGCTTAGATGTGGTGTCAATTTTTGCGCTCACTTCGTCAGATGCCTCAAGGATCATGAGGGTGATAGAGGGAGCCCAGCACGAGCCCAAATATCAGACTTTTACGCTTGGGAGTTCTTGGTTGGGTCGAACCAATGCGCCTATTCGCCTCGGTGTGCCCATGGAGCCTGGCTGCGACCAGTCTCTGGGCTTTGACCTTTGCTATGAGCGTGCACTTGAGCGGGCTGCTTGCATGGGGTTTGAGTTGGTGCGAGTGGACATGTCCCTTATGTACGAGGCCGCCGATCTTCTCTACTACGGTCCTTGGGTCGCAGAGCGTTATGCAAGCGTTGAATCTTTTTTAGAATCGAATCCTCTTGACTTTAATCCCGTGGTGCGAAAAGTCATTGAAAGCGCTAAACAGTACAGTGCCAGTGATGCCTTCAAAGCCCGCTACAAGTTAGAAGAAATACGCTTGAAAGTGGATTCTCTATGGCAAAGCATTGATGCATTGATGGTTCCAACAGTAGCCACTGCGCCCACCCTTTTGGCGCTTGAGAAAGATCCCATTTTGGAGAACTCCAAGTTGGGTCAATACACCAATTTTGTAAATCTTTTAGGGCAATGTGCCATTGCTGTCCCAAGTTTCATGTCCGTGAGTGGTTTACCCTTTGGTGTCACGTTCATTGCGCCTGGAGGTAAGGATGCTGCCTTGATTGATTTGGCTAAAACTTGGGAGAAGGGTTTGGACTTGCCACTGGGTCGTCATTTGTCAGGCAGAGTGCAATTGGAGTTGAGCGAGACTGTTCAAAACCACATGCCTCAAAGTGCGCCAAGTGTGAAATTGGCTGTGGTTGGTGCTCATTTGTCAGGAATGCCTTTGAACGTTCAGTTGCTAGACAGAGGTTGTCGTCTGATTGGAGAGACTCAGACAGCACCCGCTTACAGGCTTGTTGATTTGGACAATACGACGCCTAAAAAACCTGGCCTATTTAGAGTCGATGAGGGTGGGGTGAGCATCACAGTTGAAGTTTACGAGATGCCTCTCGCTCAATTGGGTTCTTTTTTAGCTTTGATTCCTCACCCCTTAGGTTTGGGAAAAGTAGAGCTTTTGAGTGGTGAGTGGGTTAGTGGATTCATTTGTGAGCCGATTGGCGAGGTGGGTGCGCGTGACATCAGCGAATTTGGTGGTTGGAAAAAATATTTGGCTACATTATGAAAGACAAAGAAATTAATTTGGAATCGGTGCATCACGAATTGACACAAGTTTTTCATGCCTATGAAAAGGCCTTTATGAACAATGATGTTGAGGCTCTTAATGGTTATTTTTGGCCAGATGCAAGAGTTACTCGTTATGGCATTGCTGATAAGCAAATTGGATTTGATGCGTTGGTCGACTTTAGGCGCAAGACCCCAGCTCCCGACTTCACTCGTGAATTACATCATGTTCGAATAACTACCTTCGGATATGAGTTTGGAACAGCGCTAACCGAGTTCACTCGCAGTGATACAGCTTTGCGCGGTTTTCAAAGTCAGACTTGGGTGAAATTAGAGGGGGTGTGGCGCATTGCTGCAGCTCACGTGAGCATGATTGATTGGCCTAATTAGATTAACGCGGCACATCAAAATAAAGAAGTTGTAACCTATACTGGAAATCTCACACATGAGGGCAAAATCCAATTTGAAAACAAAGTCGATTCATACTCTATGCTCGACGATTTCTCCAAGGTGCGGATTGCCCTTGTCCAACCAAGTTTATGAAGCACTCAAAGAAAAGATTTTCGAATTTGTCTGGCTTCCAGGTGCCATGTTGTTTGAGAATCAGTTGAGTGAGCAATTCTCAGTGAGTCGAACTCCGCTCAGGCAAGCACTTCAGCGCTTAGAGCACGAAGGTCTAGTGCTGAGCTTGCCTAAAGTGGGGTGGCAGGTTGCGCAAATTGACTTCTCGTTGCTTGATCAACTCTATGATTTTCGAGTACTCATTGAGTCCTATGCGGTTGAGTTTCTTTGCCGGTTGCATCAAAGTTCCAGTTTGCTGGAGCCTTTGCGCAACGATTGGTTGGTGACAAGATCCAAACGATTGTCTGAGCCCAAGGCAGTGGGTGAGTTGGATGAGGAGTTTCACTCCGCCTTGGTCAGAGCCGTTGGCAATGAAGAAATGAACAAGACCCACCAAGAAATCACTCAACGCATTCGCATGATCAGGCGACTTGATTTCACCAAGCCCACTCGAATTCACCAGACATATGAAGAGCACAGTTTGATCCTCAAGACCATAATGCAGCGAAGGCGAACGGAGGCTTTGAGGTTGATCAAAGCTCACATTGAGCAAAGCAAGATCGAGGTCAGAAAAATCACGCTCTCGGTTCTTTATGAGACCAAGGTAAGTGCTGGATGAGTCTGACAACCCTATCTGCTGCCTTGGTGCTTGAATCTCCAGCCCTCAAGCCAACCTGTTCTCGCATGTCTATCGGGTTTGATCAAGGCCTCATCACGAGTGTTCAAAGACTCAAAGATGACGAGAATGCAGAGCCTTTTTTGGTCATCCCTGCTTTGACCAACGCTCACGACCATGGGCGAAGCTTGAAGTCCAGCACGATTGGGGCCTTCCAAAGACCTTTGGAGAGTTGGTTGCCCATGATGGGGTTGCTACCTCGAGTAGATCCTTATTTGGTTGCTGCCAATGCTTTTATCAGAGCCCTGAAGGGCGGCGTCACTGCACTTATGGTTCACTACACCAGGGTTCAGGGTGGGGTGCCATTTGTAGACGAGGTTTTGTCTGTTGCCAGGGCTGCCAAGGATGTAGGAATTCAAATTGGATTTGCCGTTGCCGTGAGAGATCAGCATGGTCTCGCTTATGCCAGCGATCAAGAAGTCAGTGCATACATGAGTCCACACATAGCAGACTCTGTACTTAGGCGATTGTCTGCCCCTATGGTCGATCCTCAAGCTTATGTTCAAAGCGTGCAAGATTTGAAATCTGCATTGAAGGAAAGCGGCTTGGATGATGTGATGACTCTTCAAATGGGGCCCAATGGAGTCCAGTGGTGTTCAAGAGACTTGCTTGAAGCGATTGCGAATGAGAGTAGTCTGGGTGACTACCCGGTGCACATGCATCTTTTGGAGACTCGCTATCAAAGAGCTTGGGCAGATCGAGAGTTTCCACAAGGTGTTGTGAACTACTTGGATGAACTCGGTCTACTGAGCCCCAGACTTACCTTGGCGCACTGTACATGGGCCCGAGAGCAGGAGCTAGAGTTGTTGGCCAAAAAAGGTGTCACAATCGCTGTCAATGCCAGCTCAAATTTGCATTTGCGATCAGGGATTGCTCCAGTTGGACAGATGATGAAGCTTGGATGTCATGTGGCGATGGGCCTTGATGGTTTGGGCTTGGATGAGGATGATGATGCAATGAGGGAAATGCGTTTGAATGCGTTGCTGCACAGCGGTTGGGGGTTTGAGGAGCAAGTCTCTATGGCCAAGTGGTGGAGTTTTGCATCGCAAAACGGACGTAAAAGCGTATTGGGAGCTTCAAAGGATTTGCGCGCGCCTTCTGGCTTGATTCGAGAGGGACATGCAGCCGATTTGATCTGTTTGGACATTTCCGCTTTGGATGAAGAAGGAGGAGTCGTGCCCAATGTGGACTGGTGGGGTAAGTTGATGAGCCGAGCACACAAGGGTCTCATTCAAAGGGTCTATGCCAGGGGAAAGAGGGTCTTAGACAAGGGACTTGTAACGGGTTTAGACGAAGTAGCCATGAAGAAAGAGTTTTTAGCTTCTTATAGAAAGGCTATCTCCATTGATCCTGATTGGCCAAGTTGGCAAGAAGATTTGAATCAATTTCACCAAGCTGCATTGAGTTTTTATGGTCAAACTCATTGGTTGGGTTGTGTATGAAGAATCTATCGATGCGCAACAAACAGCAATAGGCAATAGAGATTTTTGGGATATGAGACCTGTTTTGTTAAAAGTTGATGCCGAGCCAGTTCTTATGCCGCGACAGACCGAAAAAATGATTCAAGCAAAGCAGCAACCCACATTAATAATTGTTAATTGAAAATAAGTAAATTCCTATTTTTAGTGAGCTTTTAGATTAAATAATTTTGGCAATTACAAGTCCCTTGCAAAAAATCTTACCCCCTCCTTTCGCCGCTGAACAAGTATTTCTTTTTGGATCATCTGGAAAGATAGCACTGTACAGTGCAGGTAAGGGCCCACCAGTTTTGCTAGTACACACGGTTAATGCCGCGGCTAGTGCTGCGGAGGTTCGCCCATTATTTGAGGAGCTACAGGCAAATCATACAGTCTACGCCTTTGATCTTCCTGGATATGGTCTATCTGATAGACAAGCTATTGAATACACCATTCGCATCATGACCAATAGTGTGAAACTCGTCGCCGAATGGATTCAATCAAGGCATCCTAATGAGAAAATTTTAGGATTTGGGACCTCTCTTTCATGTGAGTTTATCGCTAGATGTGCCGTAGAGGACATATCTCTTTTCAAAGCCTTGACCCTGATCAGTCCAACAGGTTTTAGAGGGCTAAAGCCTTACCGAGGCGAGACAGAAAGCTCCCGTTATCTTCCCTGGCTAGACAAAATTCTTCGCGGCCCAGGTTGGGGTGGCTTCTTATTCAGAAAGCTTACGACCCCCAAAGTGATTCGATATTTTTTGCAAAGAACCTGGGGATCTAAGCATATTGATGATACCTTGTGGCAATATGATGTTTTAACTACAAGAGCACCCAACGCCGAGTATGCTGCCTTATCTTTTTTGAGTGGCGCATTGTTTAGCGCTGACATTCACATTGTTTATGAGCAGTTACGACTGCCGGTATTGCTGGTCCACGGCACTAAGGGTGATTTCACAGATTACCGGGGGATAGGAATAGTTCAAGAAAAAGCGAATTGGTCATTTAAAATTATCGAAGGAGGTGCACTTATGTATTTTGAAAAACCAATCGAATTCTTTGAAACATTTAATGACTGGTTAGACAATTCAGTGAAATTATTTAAATAGTCTTATTGAATTTGACGCGTTGATTACATAAAGAAGTAGAAGTAGGTGATGATTTGCATGCGACGCAACCCATCTGCACGTCCGATTTGCCGTCCGGACCCATCATAAATCCTGTCGCCGTCAATTCGTCCCATCTGTGAGCCAGAACCACCATAGAGTCTTTCAGCATCAATTCGACCCATTAGACTACCTGACGAGTTGTAAACCCTGTCTCCATCAATACGACCTAAGTGCCTTCCTGAGCCGTCGTAAATTGAGTTACCTTCTGAGCGTCCAATTTGACGTCCAGATGCGTCGTAATACTTTTCTCCATCTACACGTCCCAACTGGTGACCACTACCGTCATACATTCGTTGGGCAAGTGCACTGTTTAGACAAAGAATTAATAGAATTATGATTTTAAAAATGTGTCTCATTTGATAGAGAGGATACAGAACTCACTTTAATTTTACTAGTTTACATATCTAGCCTAATGAGGTAAAACTTATAGAAAATAGTTGATTTTACCCCCCCTTCTATTGAACTTAACTTTAAGTAATTAGACTATGCTTGTCATAAATTAGTGCTGGTAGTTTGTTGGTTAAGACATATCAGATTGATGAGCATTCCCTTTTCATGCACTGTGACATATGTTTAAGGTTATCAAGCATGAGAGATGAAGTTGAAGAAATAGGGGGTACAAAATATTATTAATGGGAGTTTTGAGTATTGCAAAGAATTAAACTTCAGCCAATACATGTAAAGGTTGCAGTTCTAAAAACTCCCCCTTCATCTGGGTCTTTTAATAATAAATAGTCGTGTTAAGAGTGTGATTTCTTTACTGGCTGTAGTTCATTTAATTAGTGCGCTTTAGCCTCAATTTCTAGTAATTCTGGTAATTACTGATGAGTTAATTTCCATCTATGGGTAAGATAGGTTTTGTGTGGAATTTCACTTTCAACAATCAATTAAACACCGAGAGATAAATGGTTAACTACTCATTACTTATAGACGGGGCCACGGTTAAGGTTCAAGCCGAGGAGGATGAACCCCTTCTTTATACGCTCACAGACCGCTTGAAATTGAAGGGACCGCGTTTTGGGTGCGGACTTGCTCAGTGCGGCACATGTACTGTAATTGTTAACGGGCAAGCCATGAGGTCTTGTGTTCTTCGTACATCTGCGGTGGTGGGTAAATCGATTAAAACCTTAGACGGGTTTTCTAAACTGGATAAGTTGCATCCTGTTCAAGAGGCTTTTGTATCAGAGCAAGCTGCGCAGTGCGGGTACTGCGCTAATGGGTGGGTGATGCATGCGATTGCAATTTTGGATAAGAACCCAGGCGCAACGGATAGTGAGATTGAGGCGGGACTCAAGAATTTGCAGTGTCGCTGCGGAACGCACATTGCAATTATGCGTGCTATAAAAACGGCGCGTGCAAACATGCTGTCAAACACTGCTAAAGCGTAACAAAAAGAAGAAAACGGATACAAGGAATTAATGATGACTAACCTTAAAAACGCAGACTCGCTGACACGCCGATCCTTTATTCAGTTAAATGCATCTTTGGTGATTGGGACTGTGGGTGTTTTACAGTACACCTCATCACCTGCGCAGGGTGTTCCAACTATCGTTGGACCCCATCCCTCTGCGTTAGACACTTGGATCAAAATAGATGAGAACGGCAGTGTTGTTGCCAACTCTGGGAAGATGGACTGTGGTCAGGGTCTTGATTTGGCGATGTCACAAATTGTTGCAGAGGAACTTGATGTCCCCCTTGATATGGTGAGAGTAACGCTTGGTGACACAGCGCTATCTCCAAATCAAGGAGGTGGGAGTGGCAGTACTGGACTTAGGATGGGTTCGAATCCACTAAGAAATGCGGCTGCTGAGGCAAGACGAGTATTACTAAGCGCAGCCGCAGCGCAGTGGAATCTAAATCCTGACGAATTGAGTGTGACGAACGGACGAATATTTGTTGCAAGTAATCCATCTCAAAGCATTACTTACGCGCAGTTGGTTGGTGGAAAAAGTCTTAGTACCGAACTTAATTGGAATAAGGTAGTGGGTAACGGAATGAATGCAACGGGTGTTGCTAAGCCCAAAAGTGTTAAAGATTACAAAATTGTTGGCCAGGGCTTTAAGCGTAAAGACATAGTCTCTAAAGTGAACGCAAGCGAGCATTTCACGGCTCACATTAGACCCGACGATTTGTTGCATGCAAGAGCGATAAGACCTAAGGTAGCGGGGGCGCTTCCTTTGGATGTGGACGCTAAGTCAATTGCACACATCAAGGGGGCGAAGGTTTACGTAAATGGTGGTTTTGTAGCTGTTCTCGCGCCGGCAGAGTGGGACGCCATTAGAGCCTCAAAGGCTTTAAAAGTTAAGTGGTCAGAGGCAAAAGGCCCCTTAACTGGAGGGGAGGCGGGGGTATTTGAGTACATTAGAAATGCAACTCCAACCGCATCCAACGCTATTCCAATGTTTGGCGGTAAGAAAGACTACGATCCAAAGCCAACATTAAAGGTTCTATCCGAATCTTCACGAGTGATAGAAGCGGAGTATGAATGCTCTTTTCAGTCTCATGCAAGGATTTCTCCCTCATGCGGTGTTGCAGATGTTAGAGGTAATACTGCAATGATCTGGTCTGATACGCAAAAACCGCATTTCTTGCGAGACGGTTTGGCTAAGTTTTTGGATATGCCAGCAGAAAATATTCATGTTAAGTGGATGCGAGGTGCGGGCTCTTACGGCAGGAGCGATGCGGATGAGGCTCCATATGAAGCTGCCTTACTATCTAAAGAGTTCAAGAAACCTGTTCGGATGCAGTGGAGCCGAATGGAGGGGATGGCGTGGGACCCTAAAGCACCTGCGGGGGTGATTAGCTTGAAGGCTGGGCTAGATAAGGAGAACAATATAACGTCTTGGTTGTTCAAGGCCAAAGGATTTAACGGTTGGGATGTAAGGTTTACCGCAGAGAGTCCAGAGCATCTCTTGGTGGGCATGCAACTTGGATATAAGAAGTGGCAGGCTTTTAACTTTAATGTGCCAGAAGAGAGTTATGCATTTCCAGTACACGTTCATTGGTGGGAGACGGTGCCGCCTTATCTGGAGCAGGCCTCACCCATGCGAACAGCGCACATGCGAGCGCCGCAGGAGATGCAAACGCATTTTGGACAAGAATCTTTCATAGATGAGGTGGCGAATGCTGTTGGCGAGGATCCGGTTGAGTTTAGGATTAAATATATTAGAGATAGCCGAGAAACGGATGTTCTGCGCGCGGCGGCCAAGAAGTTGGGTTGGGACAAACCGATAGTCCCCTCTAAGGATCCAAATATTAGCGTGGGCCGCGGAATTGCCTTACACGCCGGATATCAATCTTATGCAGCCGTTGCATGCGAAGTAGAGGTCAATCGCAAGACCGGTCGTATCTGGGTTAGACGAGTTGGTATTGGTCATGACTGTGGACTGATTGTGAACCCAATTGGTGTTCAAGCTGCGCTGGAGGGGCAAATTATGCAAGGCATTAGCCGTGCTCTTTATGAGGAAGTTCACTTTAATGAGAACCAAGTTACAAGCGTTGATTGGAGTACGTATTCAATTGCCGGCATAAGCGATATACCGGGGGAAGTATCAGTTGAGCTGATCAATAGACCTGATAAACCCATTGGTGGCGCGGGTGAGCCCGCAATTGTGTGCGTACCCGCAGCAATTGCAAACGCTGTATTCAATGCGACTAAGGTAAGGATTAGGCGCTATCCAATGACACCAAAGAGAGTCATGGACGCAACAGCCTGAAGTTTACTTCAGAGGAAGGGTCATTTACAAAGGACCAAAATACGGCAAAATAAAGATGCCGAGAGAGACAGAATTTAAGGGCTCAATCGATTCGAATACTGTCATTGATCCCTGACAATTAGACTGTAATAAAGTACATGTCAATTTCACCCTTGCCTTTCACAGGAATTTTTCCACGGTATTCACACTTAATTTGATCTCGAATGAGATCAAATGTATAGGCTGAGATATTAACTCTATTCGCCTCTGAGGCGCTTTCCATCTGTGAAGCAAGATTCACACTGTCACCCCAAATATCGTAAGTGATTCTTTTATTTCCAATGACACCAGCGACGACAGGCCCAGAGTGTAGACCTACCCGCAAAGACCATTTAAAAGTAGCGCTGCTATTTCTATGTTCAATATACTTAATGATTCCTAGGGCTGCTTTTGCACAACGCAAAGCATGATCCTCGCAATATGTTGGAGCACCAGCTACCGCCATGTAAGAGTCGCCAATCGTTTTGATCTTCTCAACACCACACTCTTGAATAATTCGGTCAAATTCACCAAAAATCTCATTTAATTCAGAAACCATCCTGTTGGCCGGCATGATGGAAGAGGCTTGAGTAAACCCAACAAAATCAGTAAACAAGATGGTCACAGAGTCGTGGCGTATCGGTGGTGAGGTACCTTTGAATTCAAGCTCTTTGGCAATGCTCATGGGCATCATGTTGTATAAAAGTTCTTGAATGTTAGCTTTTTTTGCATTCAACTCCAAAGTCCGTTGGGTCACCGTCAAATCAAGTGTTTTATTTTGCTCCTCAATAAATTTTTTCTGATCTTGAATTGATTTGGATACCGCATCCTGAAGTGCCTTTGATCGTTGTGCTACAGCAAGAGACATGATGATTGCCTCAAGTGAGATGGATAAAACTTGTTGAATTCCAGCACTGTTTTTTAAGAAATAAGACAGGCCCGAATCAGAAAGCATGCTCAAAGGTGACCACCATTTGATTATTCCCAATGAATAAAAAATCCTGAATAAGACATAAGGCACGAGGGCAATATTGAAAAAAATCGCACTCGTTTGACCTTTCATTGCATTGTTGATGCCACACCCAAGGATAAGAAGGAGTACTGCAACATGCGTGGCGTAAAAGGGAACCCATAAAATATTTGCTTCAAATTCATAGTTAACGAAAAGTTGGAATGAATAGTAAATAGTAACCAAGAAACAATA
>Ga0164296_1003890_pt1 | contig 13834 bp, 15 predicted proteins | sample GEODES057metaG_FD_113533 | JGI IMG/M metagenome (GOLD analysis project Ga0164296, IMG submission 113533) | Dystrophic lake water microbial communities from Trout Bog Lake, Wisconsin, USA - GEODES057 metaG | ecosystem: Environmental > Aquatic > Freshwater > Lake | place: USA: Trout Bog Lake...
ACGAGCACGTGCGCTGAACCTTCCCACCACCATTGCTCGGATGAACGCGTCGTATGGAGCGAATGGAGGATTGCCTGCGTTCAACCTCGATGCACTTCGATCAGGCTCAATCATTACGGCGCGATGGGATCCGTCGCCGTATTCCCCGATCCATCAAGACGACATCAACGAACAAGTCGAGCCACTCCTCGCTGCGGCATCAGTGCCGGCGACGATCGTCAACTGGGGCGGCGACGACGTGGTCTCTGTCCAAGAGTGGACGGCTTATTTTGGCGAGCTTCTTGATATTCAGGCTGAGGTGGTTACCAACGTGGTGCCGGGATCCCTGCGTGGCAACATCTCGGATCCCACGAAGCGCTTGAGCCTGACTGGGCCCTGCAAAGTCGATTGGCGGGAAGGCTTTGCCCGCCTCGTCGCCGAGCGTTAGCTGTTGATAACGACGACGGGAGGGTTCTCGAGTCCGTGCTCCGACGCACACGCTGCGAGGTAGAACTCGTAGACCGAATGTGCATCGATGATGTAGTCAACGTTTCCTTCAGCGTTCAAGTTGAGGTTGGCACCGTGGATCGTGAACCAAACGTCGGTCAACTCGGTGTTGTCGTCGAGGACATGAAGCGTGTGGACGCTGCCTGCTGGTTCGTAGAGGTACGAACCAGGAACGTTCACGGCCTCTGCTGATTCGAGGTAGTGCCATGCACCAGCCGTCGTGAAGGCATAGACCGAACCGGTGTGCTTGTGCTTCTGGACCGTCATCCCAGGAGCAAACTTGTTGCGAATGATCCAGACTCCATTCGCAAGATCTACTTGCAAGACTTGGAGCAGGCTGCCGTCGCCGATGTTGACGAACGGGAGCTCCTCTTCGCGACGAAGGATTGCGCTGGGTGCATTCTCGATGGTGGTCACTGGTACCTCCTGAATCGGTTGGTGGCTCTACTCTATGGGGCCACTGAGCGGACGTGCTGAGGTCACCTCAACCCATCGGCGTGGGCTGGTCGTTGGCTCGCAACGACGCCTCCGTCCCTCCGTCGACCACGAGCACCGATCCACAGAAGAACCGAGCATCGGGACCGAGCAAGAATTCGACGACAGCGGCAAGTTCGTCAGGTGTTCCATTCCTCCCGATCGGTACCGGAAACGCATCGAGCAGGGGTCCAAGCAGCTCATCGTCTCGAGTGGCTTGGAGCAATGGTGTTTCGACGGCACCGGGGGCGACGACGTTGAGCGTGATGCCCGCGCCTGCCCAGGCTTGCGTCGGAGCGTGCCGTCGAGCCCAACGAGTGACCGCCAACTTCGATGCCGGATAGCTCTGGATCGAGCCGGCAGCATCGGCGGCAGCTCGTGCGTTGCCTTCGTCGCCGTCAAGGCACGCTTCGACCACGTCGAGAGGAACTCCGGGCTGGCACGTCATCGAATTCGACGCGATCGCTACTGCGCTCGGCTGGTCTCCTTTGGCAAGGAGCGGTCGCAGGCCATCGAGGAGCGCAATGGAACCGAAGTAGTTGATCGAGACGAGCATGCTCCCCGCCCGATCGGGAAGTCCCCCGACACCAGCCCAGGTCACCAGGCCATCGATCGATCCTCCCGAGAGATCTTCGACCTGCTCGATTGCCTTTGCGCGACCTTCGGCGTTCGAAAGATCTGCTTCGACCTCAGTACCGGCCAAGTCGATGCCCAACACCTTGTTTCCAGCTCCTTCAAGGCGACGTCGAGTGGCTGCACCCATTCCGGAGGCTGCGCCACTGATCACGATGGTCCGTTGGTTTTCCATGTTCCGCACACTACTGACTACGAAACAACGTCGGAGGCTACGGCGATGTCGTGGTTGGACATTGCTCGGGCGCCAGACCAAGATGAAGAGAGGACCTCAAGGGAAAGGGGCGTCGGTGACGGACGTACCAAAGTTGGATCATCACAATCGCCAGACGGCGGATCGAATCTTTCGGCACCCAACGAGCCACAACATCCAATGGCATGACGTGTTCTCGCTCCTCGAAGCCGTCGGCGATGGGCGGGAGACGACGCACGGATCCTACGAAATCAAGGTCGGGGACCACCTCGAGATCCTCCACGGCCCGATGGGTCGCGATCTCACCGAAGAGCACGTCCATGACGTTCGAAAGGTACTCCGCCACGCCGGCATCACGCCGGAATGGCTCAAAGAGAGCAAGTAGGGGTTACGGCCCAGCTTTGTACTGCACGGTTGCGTAGGGGAGCGAGGAGAGTTCGTTCTCTAACGTGGTCGTGGAGCGTGCGACCAACGTCGCATGAAGGAAGTCGTTGACCGCTTGGTCGAACGAGAAGGTCCACTGGCTCGGACCCCAAATCGCACTGGTGTGATCCGCGCCTTCCAGCGTGAGCGACCACGCTTGGGCGTGGACTGCGTTCAGGACTTGTGCGCTCGACGAAGGATCCACGATGGGGTCGGCGCTTCCGTGGATCAAGAGCAGAGGGGGGCCCCCGTTCGTCACGGGAGCCGAGATGGGATCGGGTGCCGAAGCGACGTCGGCAACGATGCGGGGATCAGCTAACCCCTGTTGATAGCCAACTTCGAGGGCAACATCTGCACCATCGGAGTGGCCGACGACGCCGATCTCGTGCGGTGTCAGCTGGCTCGCAAAGGGGCTCTTGAGAATCGACGTGATGACGAAGCTCACGTCAGTGGCTTCGTTGGGAAGGTCTGCACGGTTCAATCCGTTGCCGCGCGTTGGATCTTCGAGCGGGAACGAAGGGGCTGCGACGACGAATCCCTCTGACGCCAACATCGCGATGAACCGCTGGAACGTCGAAGGTGACGTGTCGTAGCCATGGACGAAGATCACGAGTGGGTAGGTATGTCCAGTGTTCGTCGGATGGACGATTTCGGTCGGAAGCGAACGCGACGGGCTGAGTGTGATCCCATTCGAAACCAAAGGTCGAGACGGATCGACGACGTCGAGTTGCTGGGTCTCCGTTGCCAATCCAGACGTGGTGCCCTGGCTCGCTGGGGGCACAACGCGAGGACGAACACGATGGGTTGGTCGCGAACTCGTCGGCCAGAAGATCAGGACCAACGCACCGACGAGCAAGAGCGTGACGACAGAAAGGAAGAAGCGCCTGCGCCTGACCTGGCGTCTCCGACTCATGCCTGACTCTAGCCCGGAGGCGAGTTAGTCCTCCGGTGTGCGTTCCGCGATCTGGCGTCGAACGTCGTCCATGTCGAGTGCACGGATCTGCTCGATCAATCCATCAAGCCCTTGCTTGGGGAGTGCCCCTGCTTCGCGGTAGATCAAGATGCCGTCCCTGAAGGCCATCAATGTAGGAATCGACATGATCCCTGCTTCTTGGGACAACTCTTGCTCAGCTTCGGTATCGACTTTGGTGAAGATGATGTCGCCATTCTCTTCAGATGCTTGTTCGTAGACAGGAGCAAACATCATGCATGGGCCACACCAACCTGCCCAGAAGTCCACGAGGACGATGCCATCGCAAAGGACGGTCGCCTCGAAATTCTCTTTCGTCAACTCACGGGTAACCATTGTCGTCTCGTTTCTTGTCACTCTTGTTCAACGCTTCTTGCCCTGTGCATATTCCCACTCTCTGCGCATCCATGAGAGCCGGTGGCATGCGTGGGGTTGCGATCGTGGCGAGTAGAGGCAAATTCGGCCAAACTTGACGAGTGAGCGACGTCGACCAAGCGAGCCAAGATGCGATCGAACGGGCCGTTGCCGAGTACTTGAGCCAATCTGACACTTCTGAGCCCAGTTCGGGAGATGGTCGTCACTTACGCCGCGAGCAGAACCAGAAGAGGGTGATCGATGCGCTCGTCGAGTTGTTCGTCGATGGCTCTTCGTGGCCAACGGTTTCTGACGTTGCAAAGAAGGCCGGCGTCTCCGAACGCAGCATCTTCCGCTATTTCGACGACATGGACGATCTCGTGGTCGCCGCCGTCGATTCGTGCGTCCGAGAGGCGTTGCCGTATTCGGTGCTTCCGCTTCCCCGTCCAGCAGACCCAAAGGAACGCCTTGCGTTGATGGCCCGGGCGCGAGGCAGGCTGTTCATCCACATCACGCCGATCTCGATGGCCTCGCGAGCGCAAGTTGCGCGGAGCAGTCGCTTTGCAGCGTCGATCCGCAAGGTCCGCGACATCTTGAGGTACCAGATCGCGATCATCTTCGAAGACGTGCTCAATCAGATGGGGAGCAATCGGGCGAACGTCTTGGCATCGCTCGATGTCATCTTCTCGTTCGATACGTGGTACCTCTTGCACGAGATCCACGGGCACGGCGATGATGAAACCGCAGACATCTGCGTCTTCATGGCTTCGTCAGTACTGGGTCTGCACTAACTCCGCGCTACGAGGTCATTCCTTGGAGTCCGACGAGTGCTCGCGCGTGTTCGATCTCACCCATGTGACGCAGTCCATGTTGGTAGATCCAACATTCGATCCCGTCGAGACGCGTGATTCCCTCGTCGCCTGCAACCCTAGCTGAAAACGTGGAAGCGAGTTGCGGTGGAAGTGGACGCGGCACGATGACGTCGGTCAACGACTGCGGTGCGAGTCCTGCGAGCCACGTTTCGGTCACGTCGAAGACGGTTCGTTGGTACTCGAGGAATGCGTCGTAGTTTCCGATCCGCTGGTGGACCATTTCATCGACGGTGCGTTCCTTCCCATGGTTGCTGATCGAGAGATCAAGTCGCTCTTCCCACGTGTCGTTCCACGTCGGCCCAGGACCACCCAGCATGATGACAGCAGTGTCTTCGAGCTGTGCTTGGTGGAAGAGCGAGAAGGCGATGGGCAAGACCGGTTCGCGCTCGACGAAGTTGACTTGTTCGAGATCCATCGTGCTGACTGCGTCGTAGTACAGCGAGTGCATGGCCCGGACGCGTCGAGTAAGGGAATCGAGGATGAGTTGATGTTCCATGGCGCCCCTTTCTTCATGTGACCGTAGCGAGGAACCCAACAAAGAGCAATGACGAACAGAGAAGAAGGTCGAGCGGCTGAGTACGATTGCCCTGTGCCTGGTGAAGTCCTCAGCGTCTCGTCAGATGAGGTCGTGCTGGAGGTCGATGGAGCAATCCGACTGGAGCGCGATCTTTCACCTGGAACGCACTTCGATTTTGCTGGCGTGTCGGCCACTACCTTGGAGCGTCCGGGAGAGTACCTCTGCTCCGTCGCCACGACGAACGATGTCCACTTCGGAGAAACCGTCTGTGGCGAGGTTGTGGGAACTGAGATCGGTCCGGTCTTTCGAAGTGGACCGGATGAAGAGCCCTATCCCTCGATGATGAATCGCCATGCGGTCGCCGAGATCCTTGCCGTCGATCCCGCGGCCATGATCGTCAAGGGAGATCTCACGGATCAAGGGCGACCTCACGAATTCGAAGAGTTCCTGTCGTGCTACCGGACTGCATTCGAGGATCGCTTGTGGTTCGTGCGAGGGAACCATGACTGTGCCCTCACCGATGACGTCCCTGGTTCGCAACCGCTCCAAGTGATCGAGGTCGACGGTGCGATGGTCATCCTCCTCGACACGTCACGGCCGGGCCTGGCGAATGGGACCCTGACGCCTGCACAACTCGAAGAACTCGATGAACTCGCACGAACAGCAGATCGACCGATCATCGTGCTTGGACACCATCCGATCTGGGACGAAGAGACCCAGCCCCGCCAGGACGATGTCTTCACGTTGCTGCCGGAACCCAGCGAGCGATTGATCGACGTTGTGGGTCGTCGGCCTTCCATCGTCACCTATGCCGCTGGCCATACGCATCGCAATCGCGTCATCGAGCGCAACGGTGTTCCGTTCGTCGAAGTTGCTTCGGTCAAGGAGTTCCCAGGCGTGTGGTGCGAATACCAGATCTTCGATGGCGGAATCTTGCAAGTTACGCGAAGGATCCTCCATGACGAAGCACGCGCCTGGTCAGACAAGACGAAGCAGATGTTCCATGGACAGTTTGCGAGCTACGCCTGGGGCTCGCTCGACGAGCGGTGCCGGCTGTTGCCGATCCGCTGAGTTTGCTATCGGTTGAGCAAGTCCTTGGCGATTGCCACGATCTGCATCTCGTCTGTTCCTGCGTAGATCTGCAGGACGCGCGCGTCACGTGCAAGTTGCTCGACGCGGTATTCCGAGACGTAGCCGTTGCCACCAAAGAGCTGGATTGCTTCGTTCGCTACCTCGACCGCAGCACGAGCCGAGTAAAGCTTCATCGCACTTGCTTCGGCCATCGACGTTGGTTCACCTTCGGCAGCGGCTTCGATGTGCCGGAACACCAGGTTCTGCACGTTCAAGCGAGCAACTTCCATGTTTGCCAGCTTCAACTGGATCAGTTGGAATTCGCTGATGGGCTTGCACCAGAGCTTGCGCTCCTTGGCGTAGTCGATCGAGAGGCGCTGGCACTCTTCGATGATGCCGAGCGCCATCGCCGCCACGCCGGCACGCTCGGTGACGAAGTTGTCCTTCGCACTTTGTCGCCCGCCGCCCTTTGGCTCTTCGGTCTCGCCCAGGAGCCGATCCTTGCCGACGCGCACGTCGGTCAAGAACACTTCGCCAGTTGGCGAGGATTTCTGGCCCATCTTGCGCATGGGCTTGGACTGGACGAGGCCGTCCATGCTCGAATCCAAGACGAAGGTCAGGACCTTGCGGTTCCGAGGGTCTTCGCCGCTGCCGTCGTCGAGCTTTGCGTAGAGCACGATGGTGTCGGCGTAGGGACCATTGGTGATCCAGGTCTTCGAACCGTTGATGACGTACTCGTCACCGTCGCGGACCGCAGTCGTGCGCATGCCGCCGAGTGCATCGGATCCTGAATCAGGTTCCGTGATGGCCCACGCACCGATCTTCTCGAGCGTCAACAGGTCGAGTCCCCATCGCTCCATCTGCGCGGGCGTTCCAAGCTTCATGATCGTGCCAGCGGCCAGGCCCGTCGAGACGCCCAACGACGTGACGAGTCCAGGCGAGACCCGACACAGTTCGATGATGGGAATGAGGGTCATGCCGACCTGGCCATTGGGGCGACGCTCCTTCGAGCCTTCTTCGCCGGAGATCTTGCGTTCGAGTTGGCGCTTGAAGTTCTCGCGTGCAATCTCGTCCATTCCAAAGGTGCGATACATCGTGCGCATCACGTCGTACGGAGGAACGCCTTCGTACTCGATGTCGTCGAGGACGGGACGGATCTCGTCGTCGACGAAGCGACGCATCGCCTCTTGGATTGCCAAGTTCTCTTCAGACCAGGTCAGCATGGCTCACCTCTTTCGTTTCGTGTCGAGGTCTTAGGCCTCGAGCGAGGTCCGCTTCAACGTGTTGCGGTCCGTGTGCATGATCGGGTCTTTGCTCTGGTAGTGCTCGTAGACCGTGGTCTCGTCGTAGGTGAAGGTGTCACCGTCGACCTTGATCGTGCAGTCGTACTGGATCGTCTTGGCGTTCTTGTCCAAGTACTGGTTCGACAAGATGCCGTAGGTCTGGACGCCAAGCTCAGCCTTCATCACGAACTCCTTGGCGTCGGCGTTCGACGCCCCACCGGCGATGATCACCGAACCACGAGGCACCATGAAGCACCGCATGACCTGCTTGTTCTCGCCGTCCCAGAGCCAGTAGCCGACTTCGGTGTGGAACGGGTTGTCGTTCTCTTCGCCCTTGCGCCATGCAGCGGTGCGGTAGTCGAGTCCGTAGAGCTCTTGGAGGCCGTTGGCGACCGGTCCGAAGGGCTTGAACGTCGTGCGCTCGAAGTACGGCGTCTCACCAATCTTTCCTTCTTCGTTGTGGTACGAGACGTCGACGCCCTGGTCGCCTTCCCACGTACCGATCAGTCCGGCAAGCGGACCCCACTCTTCGTTCGCCATGGTGGCGTCTCCTTCACTTCTCATCTGGGTACTGAGCCCCTGCTCAGCCATGAGAAGCCTAGAGGGTCGCCCTCGGTCTATGTGCGTGGCAGGTCGAGGCTGGAGGCACCGATCTCGTGCTCGTCGACCACGGCCACGATGACCTGGCGGATGAGGACGAGGCCGACGAGGAAGCCGATGGCTTGGGCCGCCGAGATCAGGCCCACCCACCACGTCGAAGTGTTGGCCACGGCAAAGACGCCGATCGTGAGGAGTTCTGAGACCAAGAACAGGGCCCAGGCCACAGCTAGCGTTCCCCGACCCCGCGCCCTCGTGGGCAAGAGGTCGAACCAGGCGATCAAGGGCAGGAAGAGGTTGGCCAGTGGGATGAACCACGAGATCACCCCCCAGGTCGGCGAAAGCCTGGTGCGAAGGCCCAGGGCCTTGGCCACCCCGGCTGCTCGATGTTGGAACGTCAAGACGAGGACGAGTGCGACGATCTCGAGGGGGAGTTCGACGAAGGTCGACAGTGACGAACTCCACGTGGCTCGCGCCGGTGCAGGTGGCAGCGACGACGAAGACGCTCCGCTTCTCGCTAGGTCGTAGGCGTGCGAGATCCAGTGCCATGTTGCTGCCAGCCACGCCACGTCGCTCACGCGCAACACGATTCCGAGGAGCAAGGCTGCGCCCAAGATGACGATCCCGACGTGGCGCAGCCGTCTGCCAGCCAGTTGCTCTCGAGCAACGGCCTCGGAAGTCAAGCTCTCAGAACGAGGACGGAACGCATGGGTCGTCTCGCTCCACGCCGATCCGTCCCACCATCGCCACGCGGGAGTCCCCCCTGGGTCTGGGTACCACCCTCGCGGAGGGCGGACGGATGCATCTGCCATGGCCCCATCATTCCAGGGCGGGCGTGCGCTTCAGTCAGCAGGCAACTGCGGTTGCGGTCGAGCACGTAGCGTGGTGGGATCGCAAGGAGCAAGGGAGGGTACCGATGACGACGACCATTCGTGGAGCAGCTGCTCCGACGAGCCAAGGAGCGGATCGCAGCGACGTCGACGTCGACCTGCTCGAAACGACCGTGGCAGCAGTTGCAGCTCGAGCCGAAGCGTGGGCGATGACGACGCCACAAGCACGTGCTCGAATCTTGGATCAGATCATCGAAGACACGGTGGCCATCGCCCCGCAGTGGCTTAACGCAGCATGCACGGCGAAGGGCCTCGATCCACGAGGTGGCACCGGCGGCGAAGAACTCTTCAGCGGAGTGGGGACCTTCATCACCATGGCGCGCACGCTCAAAGAGTCCATCCTCGAGATCCAGCAGACTGGCCGACCGCAGTTCCCTGGTCCAGTCAAGGAATCTCCCGATGGCCGGCTCGTCGTCCAGGTCTTCCCATCGTCCACGTACGACAAGTTGCTCTATGCCAAGACCACTGGCGAAGTCTGGATCGAACCGGACGTCACCCGTGCTGAACTCGAGGCGAACCAAGCCCTCGCCTACAAAGATCCTGAGGCACACAAGGGCGTCTCCCTGGTGTTGGGTGCAGGCAACGTTGCGTCGCTCGGGCCGCGCGACGTGCTGTCCAAGTTGTTCGTCGAAGGCAAGGTCGTCGTGTTGAAGGCAAATCCGGTCAACGACTACCTCGTCCCGTATTGGACCGCTGCGATGAAGGCGCTGATCGATCGCGGCTTCTTGGCAATCGTCGAAGGTGGCGCCGAGGCTGGAAAGTTCTTGTGCAACCACGACAAGGTCGACGAGATCCACGTCACCGGTTCGGACAAGACCCACGATGCCATCGTCTTCGGCGTTGGAGAAGAAGGTGCCCGTCGCAAGGCCGCGAACGAGCCGTTGATTTCGAAGCACGTGAGCTGCGAACTTGGCAACGTCTCGCCGGTGATCATCGTTCCGGGTCCATGGAGCGAGAAGGATCTCGACTTCCAGGCCGAGCACGTGGCCACGATGCTGACGAACAACGCAGGGTTCAACTGCTTGACGCCACGCGTCTTGATCATGTGGGAAGGCTGGAACCAGCGCGAGCAGTTCTTGTCGAAGCTCCAAAGCGTCCTTGCATCGACGCCGACGCGCCGGCCGTACTATCCGGGTGCTGACGAGCGCCGCGCTGCATTCCTCAAGGAACACCCCGATGCGCTCGAACTCGGACAAGGTGGTCCAGGGACCGCACCGTGGACGTTCATCCGAGGCGTGGAGAGTGTGAACCACGACGACATCTGCTTCAACGTGGAAGCCTTCTGCGGCTTGATGGCAGAGACGGCACTGCCCGCATCAGACGAAGCAGCGTTCGTGGATGCTGCCGTGGCGTTTGCCAACGACGTGGTGTGGGGAACGTTGTCGGCCACGATCCTGGCTCACCCATCGTCCATGAGCGACCCGGTAGTCGGCCCGCGCATCGACCAGGCCGTTGCCGACCTGCGCTATGGCGGCATCGGCGTAAACCTGTGGCATGCGCTTGTCTTCGCGTTGTCGACGACGACATGGGGTGCGTATCCTGGCCACCCCATCACCGACATCCAGTCAGGTTCAGGAGTCGTTGGGAATGCCTACATGCTTCCCTTCACGCAGAAGTCCGTCGTCCGAGGACCGTTCCGTGCATCGCCCAAGCCGGCGTGGTTCGTGACGGCGAAGAACTCTGGCCCGACGATGGAGAAGTTGCTGAACTTCGAAGCGTCGCCGTCGGTGCTGAAGCTTCCCGGCCTATTTGCTGCTGCGCTGCGGAACTGACGGAGCGATCTGCACCAGGCTCGAGGTGGTGGCGCCAACGCACGATGTTGCCAAAGGGCAGCTCATTGCGACGATTCCCGTCGGGAGGTACTGCGTCGAGAACGATCGCGGTTGGCTCGATGCCGTCTTCGAGACGAGCGCCCCAGCCTGCGAGGACGAGCTTCCCCCGATGACGCACGTCGTCTCTGCGCACGAGACAGCGCTGGGATTAGCGACTTGCGAGAACGACGGCATGGGAGCGAACGACGTGCTGCCCGCAGCCGTTGCGGCGAGTTGTCCTGGCGATGTGACGGCGCTCTTGGTCACGATCCAACAGACGTGATCGATCCGGCACGACGCTGCGAGGACGGTGCTCGCTCCTGAAGGCAGGGTAGCGAGCTGCCAACCGTTCTCACCCGAGTTGGTGAGGAGGACTTGCCCATGTCCGTTCGGGTCGATTCCCGTCGTGATGCACGTACTCGTCGAGGTGCATGCCAGGGAAAGGACCTTCCCGACTCCCGAGGGAAGGGCCACCGGCGTCGACCACGATTTGCCACCGTTGAGGGTCGTGACTGCTGCCACGGTGCTCTGGTTGGCTCCGATCACCGTGCACCACTTGGTCGCCGCGCACGCCACCGCTTGTGGGACCAATGCCTGGGGGAGCGACGTCGCAACGACCCACTGGAGCGAATTGGTTGTGCTGAGCATCACCGGTCGAAGTCCGGAGAAGCCGAAGGCAATGCACGACGTAGCGGAGCAACTTGCCCCTGAGATCATGGCTTGGATGGGGAGCTCCGAACGCTTCCATGCTTGCCCCATGGTCGACGACGTTGCCAAGATCGGCGTCGTCGACGACGGGTCGAACGGGCTCCCGAGCGCAGCACACAGTCCCGAACTGCCGCAAGATACAGCGGAAAGGTTGGCCGAGAGATACGGGCTGGGCTGGCCGATCGCGGCTCCCGTCGACGACGTGGGTTGGATGCTCGAACTCTGCGAGGAACAGGCTGCGGCCACCACGCTGAGCACGACGACTGCCGCAGTGGCGCGCCACGACGTAGTGATCGGAACTCGACGACGCATGGCTCTGATCGTAGGTGGCGACACGCCATGGCTGGTGCCGCTCGCCGCGGTGGCGCGTCTACCCTCGAAGTCATGGGTTGGCTCGATGTAGTCCTTGCACTCCTCGTCGTGCTGGCCGCCTTGAACGGACTGCGCCTTGGCGCAATGGTCCAGGTCTTCAGCTTCGCTGGGTTCTTTGCTGGACTCGCCATCGGGATCGGGATCGCCTACGTGGTCGCCAAGCCCATCGGAGCTGGCGTGGGTCGGACCATCTTGGTCTTGGCCCTCGTCCTCGGCGTCGCGGTCGCCGCCAGCATCTTGGGCAGCGTGCTGGGGAGTTGGGCTTCGGTCACCCTCAAACGCTGGCACCTAGGTGCATTCGATTCTGGTGTGGGTGCTGCGATCGGCGCCGTGAGCATCTTGCTCTCGGCTTGGCTGATCGCCGGATTCCTCGTCCAAACCCAAGCGACCTGGCTCAACCAAGCCATCGATCGATCCGCAATGTTGCGAACGGTCGACCAGGTGCTGCCACCCGTGCCATCGGCGGTTGCGCAAGTCCAGAGCCTCTTGGCCCGCCAAGGATTCCCTTCCGTGTTCGCAGTGATTGCACCGCCCATCGCGCAACCGACGCCGCAACCGACGTCCGCGCTCGCAGCTTCGATTGCAGCTCCAGCAGCAAGCTCGGTCGACAAGGTCTTGGGGAACGGATGTGGTGGCATCGTCGAAGGTTCGTCGTTCGTCGTCAAGCGTTCGACGGTCGTGACCAACGCGCACGTCGTCGCGGGGATCAAGGATCCGACGATCCTGGTTGGGGGTGCGACGTATCCCGCCAGCGTCGTCCTGTTCGATCCCTCGCTCGACCTCGCCGTCTTGAAGACCCAAGCCCCCTTGGGCACTCCTCTGTCCTTGGCAACGACGACCGCTGATCGAGGAACGCCTGCGGCGGTCGTCGGCTATCCCGAGAACGGTGACCTGCACGTTGCTGCGGCTTCTGTGTCCGCCACGTTCGATGCCATCGGGCGTGACATCTACGGCGGCGGTCTCGTGACGCGCCAGGTCTACGAACTCAACGCCCAGGTGCTCCCCGGAAACTCCGGTGGTCCGTTGGTCGGCACCGGTGGCGTCGTCCTCGGTGTCGTCTTCTCTCGCTCCACGGTCGATGCCAACGTCGGCTACGCCTTGACGTCATCGGCGATTGCGAGCGACGTCGCTCGTGGCGAAGCAGCCACGACGCCGGTCTCGACTGGTGCGTGCGCGTCGGGCTGACGCCTAGATCGAATCGCGCAATGCCGCTTCGAGAACGTCGAGGCCCTCGTTCAAGAGGTCGTCGTCGATCACGAGCGGTGGCAAGAGGCGCAGGACGTTGCCGAACGTTCCGCACGACAACGTGACTACGCCTTGTGCGCCACAGGTCGCCACGACGTGCTTGGCCAGTGCAGCGTTGGGTTCGAGCGTTCCATCGTTGACCAGTTCGACGGCCATCATCGCGCCACGACCGCGAACCTCGGCGATGCAGTCGAGGTCGGCCGCCATCTTTTCGAAGCGTGCGGTGATGATCTCTCCGATGGCGGCGGCGCGCGCGTCCAAGTTCTCGTTCTTCATCACATCGATCGATGCCAACGCCGAAGCCGCGGCAACTGGGTTTCCTCCGTAGGTACCACCGAGCCCACCTGGATGGACGGCGTTCATGATCTCTGAGCGACCAGTCAACGCAGCCAACGGCATGCCGGCGGCGATGCCCTTGGCCGTGGTGATCAGGTCGGGAACGATGGCTTCGTCGTTGCAGGCGAACCACTGGCCAGTGCGACAAAAGCCCGTTTGGATCTCGTCGGCGATGAACAACACGTCGTGTTCGGTGGCCCACGAGCGAAGGGCGGGCAAGAAGCCAGGAGCGGGGACGATGAAGCCACCTTCTCCTTGGATCGGTTCGATCAAGATGGCAGCCACGTTGTGGGCTCCGACTTGGACGTCGATCATCTCGAGGGCGCGCGCTGCGGCGTCAGGGCCACTGAGCTGGTCGCGCAGTGGATACGACATCGGGACGCGATAGATCTCGGGAGCAAAGGGACCAAAGCGATCCTTGTAAGGCATGTTCTTGGCGGTGAGTGCCATCGTGAGGTTGGTGCGTCCGTGGTACGCGTTCTCGAAGACGACGATGGCCGACTTACCGGTAGCCAAGCGCGCCACCTTGACGGCATTCTCGACTGCTTCGGCGCCGGAGTTGAAGAGTGCCGTTGCCTTGTCGTGGCTCCCAGGCGTTA
>Ga0164296_1003893_pt1 | contig 13830 bp, 19 predicted proteins | sample GEODES057metaG_FD_113533 | JGI IMG/M metagenome (GOLD analysis project Ga0164296, IMG submission 113533) | Dystrophic lake water microbial communities from Trout Bog Lake, Wisconsin, USA - GEODES057 metaG | ecosystem: Environmental > Aquatic > Freshwater > Lake | place: USA: Trout Bog Lake...
CAGACAGCACAGCTTTTAGTTGAAAATACTGCAACATCTAGTCATGGATTTTATTTTACAACTTTAGGTCAAACCACAGGTCAAACTTATACACAATCAGTTTATGCTAAAGCAAAAGAAAGAACATGGATTGTTATGCAACCATCTGCTTTTAATCCAACTTCTTTAGCATATTTTAATCTTGGAACTGGCGTTGTTGGAAGTACAAGTAATTGTTCTAGCACTATTACGGCAGTAGGTAATGGTTGGTACAGATGCACAGTAACTTATACTGCACTTTCAACAGGTGGTATACCTTCTAGTGCAGTATTTTTAGCAACAGGTGATGGTGGTGCTTCTTATTTAGGAAATGGATATAGTGGTGCATATGTTTGGCAAAATCAAATTGAAAATTTAGCCTTTGCAACATCTCCAATAGCCACTACTTCAGCCCAAGTAACAAGGGCTAGTGATAACGCATCAATGACAGGAACTAACTTTAGTTCTTGGTATAACAGTCAACAAGGAACTTTATACTGTGAAATGACTGCTCCACAAGTAAGCGGAGTTACAGGCACTTTATTTGAAGTAAGCACATCGGGAACAAGTAATAATAGAGTTAGTATGAGAGGATGGACTTCAAATTTTGCCGTAGTTTATCAAACTTCCATCGCTTTACAACAAGATTTAAGCGTTCCAAATAGAACTAATGGGGCATATTTTAAATCAACTATCTCTTATGGAAGCATTAGCGATATTACTTGCGTAAATGGCACTTTATCAGGAAACTTTTACACTGCTATGTCAGTTCCAGCAACTCAATTGGTATTAGGTAACGGTTCAGATGGAACTGCAAATAATGGATTTTGGTTCAAAAAATTTGCTTTTTATCCAAACAGAGTAACTAATGCTCAAATGCAATCTTTAACAGGAACTTAATATGCAAGACTTATGCCTATCATTTACAGACGAAGCACAATCCTTACCGATTCTTTATACAATCATCCCAACTGAATTTGAGGTTGACGCAGATGGCAACCCAACAGAGGTTGTTAAAACTGAACAATACTTGCAACCAAACTATCAGAACATCTCAGTTCTTGGAACAGTCTATCAACCAGCACCAATTCCTACTCCTGATGATTATGTGCCAATTCCCTATCCTCCTCCTAATTACGGGGTTAATATTCGGTTATTGGATGATGAAGATATTGAACCATTAAAGCCATATATTGTTTATCCAACAGATCCTATTAGGGTGTGGGCATGATTTCATATACTTGGAAGATTTTAAATTTATATACTAAAGGCGAGTTAATTACTGGCATAAAGTATCTTTGTACCGGATTTAATGGGAAAATGAGCATAGATTCTGAAGGAACAATGTTCTTTACTGATCCAGAAATGGGTATTCCTTTAGAAGATGTAACAGAGCTAAACTGCATTGACTGGCTTGAAAAGGAAACAGATCGAGATGGTCAAAGCCATGTAAAGAGTGGAATCGAAAGACAGTTTGAGGCTTTAGAACACAAAGAAACAGGACTTCCTTGGAAGCCTAATACTTTTAGGATGAAGATATGACAATGCCCATCGACATAATTAGCAGAGCATTAAAAGATATTGGTGCTTTGGCTGCTGGAGAAACTCCTGCTCCTGAAGATGCACAAGATGCCTTTGATATGCTTAATGATATGTTAGATCAATGGTCTAATGAATCCATGATGATTTACTATAAAACTGAAATCATCTTTCCAGTAACACCAGGACAAACGCAATACACAATTGGACCAGATGGACAGATTGGTGCAGTCTTTACAGGCTCAATTAGTGGCACAACGCTTACAGTTACATCGATTCAAAGTGGTGCTATTGCTTTAGGTCAGACACTATCAGGTTCAGGCATCAGTAATGGCACTACTATCGTAGGCTTTGGTACTGGTGCTGGTGGCAATATTAATGAAGCCGGCACATACACAGTTAATATAAGTCAAACTGCATCTTCTACAACAATCAATTCTTATTATCAAAGACCACTAGTAATTGATACTGCATTTGTTCGAGTCAATACAAACAGTAATGGTCAGCCAATATTAAATGGTGGCTTAGATTATCCTTGTGCAGTATTGAGCGTTGAAAATTATGAAATGATTGGACTCAAGACGTTAAGTGGTCCTTGGCCTAAAGCAATCTATTATCAGCCAACAGAAACACTCGGTAATATCTTTGTGTGGCCTAATCCATCACAAGGTGAAATGCACTTATTTGCAAATACCATTTTGGCAAATTTTGTTACTCAGAACGATACTATCAACTTGCCTCAAGGGTACAATATGTGCCTTAGATGGTGCTTAGCAGAGCGTTTAATGCCGATGTATGGCAAAGCCTCACCAACGCAAATTGGTTTAATTCAGAGTTACGCAGCACAATCTAAAAGCACTATTAAACGTACGAACATGAAGCCGGTACAGAATGCAAGGTTTGCTGATGCGTTATTAAGTAGTAGACAGAAAGATAGCGGTTGGATTTTGAGTGGCGGTTTCTTTAGATGATAGTATAGGAAATGAATGTTAAGTGGTGGTATAATAAAGCATTAAAGGGAGAAAATAATGTTTTATGTTTATCAGCATTTAACCAGAGATACCAATGTAATTTTTTATGTTGGTAAAGGTAAAGGAAATAGATGTAATACATCTAAAGGTAGAAATAGAGTTTGGCATAGAATTGTAAATAAACATGGTGGTTTTACAGTTCAAAAAGTAATAGAAAATATTGATGAAGAATTTGCTTTTTTAGTTGAAATGGAAACAATTGACGCACATAAAAAAAGAGGTTTATTTTTATCTAATATGACGGATGGCGGTGAGGGAACAAGTGGTTTTTCTCATCCACATACGGAAGAACATAAAGAAAGTTTAAAAGGAAATAAATATGGTGCTTCTACATGGGGAATTACTTTTAAAGGTAAAATTCATTCTGAAGAACAAAAAGCAAAATGGTCGCATATGCGTAAAGGAACTCCAAGTCCAAGAAAAGGGGTTAAATTAACAGATGAAACCAAAGAAAAAATAAGAATTGCTAGAACTGGAAAACCAGTTTTATCAAGACGAGCATTAACAAATGAACAAGTTTTAGAAATACGACAAAAATTAGGATATAGAAATATTGCTATGTTAGCTAGAGAATACAAAGTCGGGGAATCTACAATCAGAAGAATTCGTGATGGCGAACGCTATGGAGATGTTTTATGAGCGACTTTGGCTTTGTTGGTCCTTCCTATGTTGCACCATCGATTTATGTCAATGGCGAAGATTGCATCAATTTTCGTACAGAAATAGATATCACCAAACAAGCCGGTCAAAATGGTGTAGTGGCCTTATATCCAACGCCAGGCTTATCTGCTAAAGCAGTTTTGTCAGCAATGGCTGAAGTGCGAGGAATGAGAACTGTTAGTGGTGGGCAATATGCTGTTGCAGTTTGTGGGCCTTATGTTTATGTTTTAACGTCTAATCTAACCCCAACATTAGTAGGTCAATTAAATACCTCATCAGGTATTGTAGGAATTACAGACAATGGTCAAAACGTCTATATTGTTGATGGTACTTATCGTTATACTTGGCGTATTAGTAATCCTGCGTCAGCTATATTTAGAGGTTCAATCTCCGGAACAACATTGACTGTGTCTTTAATGCAGTCTGGCACAATAGCAGTAGGTCAATCATTATTTGGTTTAGGTGTAGGTAATGAAGTCGTGATTACTGCACTTGGCTCAGGAACAGGTGGAGTTGGTACATACACAATTAATACTTCATTAACAATTGCCACAGAACAAATGAACTCGGCAGCAGTAGCATCAACTCTTACTGCATCGATGTCCGGCACTACTTTAACCGTTACTGCAACAAGTGGAGTTATTTATAATGGTCAAACCATTCAAGGTGCTGGAGTAACTGCAAACACGATTATTACTACTTATGGATCAGGCACAGTATTGAGCCAAAGTATTGCAACAGCAGGAACAGGTTATGCAGTCAATGACACGATTACAGTTTTAGGGGGTGTTTATGGCAATACACCACAGACTTATACAGTAACTTCAATTGGTGGTTCTGGTGCAGTTACAGGCTTATCTGTGCAGAATGTGGGTGCTTATACTTCTAACCCAACAAATAACGTATCTACTTCAACCACAGGAAGTGGCACAGGTTTAACCTTAACTTTATCTTTTGGAACTGGTGCTGGTGGTACAGGTAATTATGTGATTAATAATAGCCAAACTGTTGGCTCTGAAACAATGTATGCGTTAAATTTTTCTGTAATACCAACGACTGATGGTGCATTTACAGGTGCTACTTCTGTTGATATTTTAGACAATTACTTTATTTACAATAATCCTAATACTCAACAATGGGCAGCGTCCAATATCCTCAGTCCAATTACTCCGGCATTAAGTTTTGCTAGTAAGTTTACAGGACCAGACAATTTAGTTTCAATTATTGTAGATCATGGGCAAGTTTATTTATTAGGTGAAACTACCTCTGAAGTCTGGGCTGATGTAGGCTCATTTCCATTCCCATTCCAAAGAATCCCTGGTTCTTCTAGTCAGCATGGTATTGTTGCCAAGTTTAGCGTTGCAAGACTAGGTAATTCATTTGCTTATTTAAGTAAGAATATTCGTGGTCAAGCTGAAGTAGTAATGATGAATGGTTATTTTCCACAGAGGATTTCTACTCATGCAGTCGAAAACACATTCATTAATCAGGACGTAAGTGATGCAATTGCTTGGACTTATCAACAAGGTGGCCATGAAGTCTATGTGCTATCTTTTCCTACGCTCGATATTACATGGTGCTATGACGTAGCAACCTCAATGTGGCACAAGTGGCTTTACTGCGATGACATGAACCAATATCACCGGCACAGAGGCAATTGTTGCATCAACTTTCAAAATATGATGCTAATAGGTGATTGGCAAAATGGTAATATTTACGAGTTAGACCCTACTAATTTTACAGATAATGGCCAACCAATACGCAGATTAAGAAGAACAACGCATTTAGTCAGCGATTATCAGCGTGAATACTTTGATGAATTACAAGTGTACTTTCAGCCTGGTGTTGGTTTAACTGGCATTACTACTCCATTAAATGTTGAAACTGTTGGTGCTGATCCTCAAGCAATGATGAGATGGTCAGACGATGGTGGCTCTACTTGGTCAAATGAGCATTGGAAAAGTATTGGTAAGATTGGTAAATATAAGAATCGTGCTATTTGGCGAAGATTAGGCATGACTAGAGATCGAGTATTTGAATTAGTGGTAACTGATCCAATTAATGCGGTCATTGTGGCTGCTAACCTTAAATCAAGTGTAGGTGAAAATTGAATAATATTAATTTAACTAATAGTCCATATCCTCAAGTTGAACTAATTGATGAACAGACGAAAAGACCGACAAGGGCATGGCAACAATTCTTTTTAAATATCCTTAATTTCACTAGCTCAACCTCAGCGACCAAAGGAAGTGCAAATTTACCTGCACAACCACAAGGTTTTATTAATGTAGTGGTGAATGGAAAACCTTATAAAGTGCCTTACTATAATGTCTGAAATTATTGAACAATTTATTCCAAGTCGAGAGCAAATTAATACTTTGCAATCCGAAATGGTCAAAATGCCACAAGCTGAGTTAAAAACTGAGCATTATTTTAGTGGTGGGATGTATTGCCGAAAAGTATTTAGACCGGCAGGAACATTGATTGTTGGCAAGGTCCATAAAGAAGATCATATTTTTTTATGTGCAAGTGGCCAAATTATGGCATGGACAGAATTAGGCATGAAAACATTAAACGCAGGGGATATTGTTGAATCCAAAGCTGGCACTAAACGAGTTACTTTGGCTTTAACGGATGCAATTGGCATTACGATTCACAAAACAGATGAAACAGATTTAGAGAAAATTGAGCAACAATTGATTGAACCGGATGATACTGCACTTTTTAATTTTGCAAATGAAGTTAAAAAGTTTAAAATAGAAAGCAAGGAGAATGTATTATGACATGGGCAGCCGTAGCCGCAGCAGGAGGTACTATAGTCGGAGCACTAATACAAGGCAATGCCGCTCAAAAAGCTGCACAAACTCAAGCCGATGCCAATGCTAGAGCGCAAGATCAATTATTACAGACTGGCCAACAAGCCAGTCAGCAATTTGCACCTTATACCCAATTAGGTCAAACTGGTGTAAACGCATTAACTCAAAATATTCCTTATTTAACTAATCAATTTAATAATCAAGATTTAAATGCCAATTTAGCACCAAATTATGCTTTTCAGCTACAACAAGGGCAAGGTGCAACCAACGCAGCCAATAATGCCACAGGTGGCATGGTCGGTGGTAATGCACTTAAAGGTTTACAAGACTATACGCAAAATTATGCTCAAGGTGCTTATCAAAACGCATTTAATAATTACAGCGCAAACCAAACTAATATTTATAATCGATTAGCCGGTATTGCTGGAATAGGTATGCAAGGTGCAACAGGAGCTGCGAACGCTGAACTTGGCACAGGCACTAATGTGGCTCAACTTACGCAAGGCATTGGACAAGCACAAGCAGCCGGCCAAGTAGGTCAAGCTAATGCCTATGCCGGAGGATTAAGTAACGTGGGCAATTATGCGTATTTATCTGGTATTGGACAAGGCGGTGGAACTGGATTAAGTCAACCAGGTGGTTTTGGTCAATCTGGAGTGCAATATATTAATGGCATGGCTAACCCTAATTTTGTTGGCCCAGTTCAATAAGGATAAATTATGGCTGATTTTAGAACTGACACAAGCGCAATAAAAGTAGAACCGGCTAAGGGAATGTCTTTAGCGGATATGTTGAATATTCAGAAATCATCTTATGAATTAAGTAAGATGAAAGAACTGTATCCGGCTTTAATATCTGGTGAACAAGCAAAATCTAAATCTGCTCAAATTGAATCACAAATAAAAGGATTTGATTTAGAAAAAGCAAATCAACTTAACAAAGAAAGAGAAGTAATACAATCTTTTATGTCAAAACCTGAAAATTATCAAAACGAAAAAGGTGAAATTGACATTAATAAAGCTAATTCTGTATTGCCAGTTATTGCACCATTATCTGGTGCAGACCATGCTTCAAAACTTACAACTTTAGCAAATAATCATACAACAGCAACAGTTGCTAAATTAAATATGTCCCAACAACAGAAGGGCGTAGTTGCATCAGTTTATGGTGCATTAGGATATGCAGGTGTCAATGATCCTAAAGTTTATATGAAGGCATTATCTGATTTAAAAAAACAATACCCAGATGACAAAAATATGAATGCTTATATTGATTCAAGTATTGATTCTTTAAATTTGATGGGAGCACAACCTGATCCTAACATTGCTAAAACTGCAATACAATCTTCTCAACAATTATTATCACCAGAAAAACAACAATCTGTATTTTCTCCAGGCGTAGGTTTGCAAAGTGTTGGTGGTCTTAATGTTATATCAACTACACAACCAGCTGTTGGTGGTAATGCTCCATCTGCAACATATAGTTTGCCCAATATTGGTGGTAATCAACAACAATTACCACAAAGCACACCACAAAATACTCCATCTGAGAAAAAACAACCTTTGTTTATTGAGCGTTTTCCTCCACGACCAGAAACATATCCTCCTCAAATTTCTGAATTAGAAAAACCAACATTTGAACAAGGTTTTGCTTTAAAACAAAATTCATCTAAATTAGCAAGTGATGCAGCCAATTTAAAAACATCTTTAGAAGCTGCTAGAAAAAATATTAAAGAATCATCTGGAACTGCAATTGGTCAAGGCATAAGAAACGCAAAGCAAATATTTGTATCAAATCCAGAATTAGAGATTTTATTAAAAAATGCTGCGGATATACAAGCAAGACAAGGCCAATTATTAGGTGCAACAACTGACGCATCAAGAGAAACAACTTCTAAAACTTCACCTAATGCAAATTTAAGTGAAAAAGGTTTGGCAAGTATTTTAGATCGTATTGATGCTGACACTACTAATATTATGCAATTTAATAAAGGATTAGGTTCTTATATTGATAAAAAAGGCAATACCAATGGGCATTTAAATGCTTTAAGTTATAAAGATGCTTGGACCAATAACTTCGATGCTGATGTATTTAAATATCATAATATTGCAAAATCTAATATGTCTAAAGAAGAAAAAGAAAAAGCTAAAAAAGAATTATTAAAAGGCAAAGATATTAAAGATTTTGAAAACAAGTTGCATAATTTACACAGACTTGAACAAGGCGAAAATTAATGGCTGATGTTGATATTCTTAGTGATTTTGCAGATTTCAAAAAAAGTAATTTTGAAAATGCAGAAATCAATCCAGAGTTGGCTGCTAGATTAAAAGAAGCCAGTAGAGTTTATCGTGAAAAATTTAATAAAGAATTGCCTATTACTAGTAAAACTCGCACAAGAGAAGAACAACAAGATTTATATAATAGGTTTAGAAAAGGCGAAAAAGGCATTTATATGCCTCTTGATCCTTCTAAAGAACCAGATAGAGAAATATTCCATACCGATGCAGTGGATATATCTAGAGATGTGCCAGAAGCGTTTTTAAATCAATTTGGTATTCATCGACCATTAGGCAAAAAAGACCCTGTTCATGCTGTCATTAATCCATCTTACAAAGGAACATTTTACGAACCTCCACAAGATGACATCTTAAAACAATTTGAACAAGATAAATTATTACTTAATCAACCTGAAGAAGAAAAAACATATCAACCAGGTTTTTATAATCCTAATTTAGTAGCTCAAGGCGAACAAGCAAGACGAGCTGGTGGTGGTAATTTACAGCCAATTGTTGAAGGTGTGACTGGTGCTTTAAAATCCATGTCTTTAGAGGATTGGAAAAAAGAATCCACTTTAGCCAATATGTTGAAATATGGCGTTGGTGAAATGCCAATTGTTGGTGATCAAGGTTTCCATCAAGAAGGCAGAAATAAATTAATTGAGTCCGGCAAAACGGCAATTAATGCTTTATTAAATCCATCTCAAACCTATGAAGCAATTTCACAAGCAGAGCCTGGTGAGTTATTAGGTCAAATAATCAAGAATGGTATTTATGATTTACCATTAGGGCCATCAGCCAAGCCGGTAATGACCGCAGCAAGCGCAGTGGCAAAACCAGTTATTTCTGCTGCCGGCAAAGTATTGACGCCAGCAGCGGAAGGTTTTGGCACTTTACAAGAATCATTTGCCAATGCAAAGAAAGCAATAAATCCAACAGTATCTATTGATGAATTTGATATTCCAAAAACAATGACTGGCGTTGGTGCTGCCAATGTGAGTAAACAATCATCAATTGCCAATATACTTCCTCAGTTAAAGCCAGAAACTCAAGAATTTATTAAATCCACACCAACAGAGAAAATTAATCTCCCTGCTTTAGAAACTAAAGCACTTGAAGAAAAGCATGGAATAAAATTATCAAAAGGTCAAAGAACTGAAGATGTTTCTCGCTATGCAGACGAATGGAATCATAGAGCAGAAAATTCAAAAACTCGTGATTTATTTAATGATCAAGCTGCACAATTTAGAGATGCTTTAGATAATTTAAAACGTGAACATACACCTAATATGGGCAATTCTGCTGGAGAAGATTATGCTCAAAAAATTATGGATGCTTATGCTTTAAATGATAGAAACCTTGTAAAAAATATTGAAAATTCTTATGGACAAGTTAAAGCAAGACATAATGAAATTTTACAAGAACGTGGTTTGCCGCCAACAGAAGGAATGCCATTAGATACAAATCAATTTGTTAATTCAGCAAAAAACCGATTAGTTCAAGAATTTACAGAAGCTGATGCAGAATCTGCTGGGTTAATGAAAGATTTGGATAGAATTAAAGAAAATGGATTAACTTTTCCAGAATTTGTTGCATTTGATAAAAAATTATCTAGATTACAAAGAAGTTCGGTAAGTGGTGATAGGGCTGCTGCAAGTCACATAAGAGATGCCTTTGATCAAATACCATTAGAAAATGGATTTGAAGAATTATTGCCTTTATATCAAAATGCCAAAGCATTAGCAAAAAATAGATTTGATAAATTAGCTGATATACCTGGTTATAAATTTGCAGTAGAAGCACATCCCTCAGATGTAGAAATTGGAAAAGGAATAGGAAGCACAGGCGCTAATAAATTTTATGATAAATTTATTAAAGAATTGTCAACAGGCGATTTAAAAAGAGTTAAGCAAGAATTAATTAATCATCCTGATGCAATAGAAGCAATGCGTGGAGCTGAATTAGAAAAAATTGTTAAAGCAGCTGGATTTACTGGCGATCGTGGCGAATTTTCTCCTAAAAGATTACACAATTATTTAGAAACTAATACAAGTAATTTAGCTGAAAAAATTGGGCCAGAGGCATTAAATGATTTAATGGAAATTAATGTATTGGGTGCAAAAGTAGGTAAACCAAGTTCTGAAATATTTAACTATTCAAATAGTTTATCTGGTTTATTTGGTGATTTGGCAAAACAAGGCATTCAAACAAAAGCTGAAAGTGCATTGGCATTAAAAACAGGTGGTGCTTCTATATTGCCTATAGGTATTGCTAAAAAAGCCTTTGAATTTATGAATAAAGATAAATTTGTTAATGAAACTATACATCCACATTCTGGATTAATTGAGGAGAAATAATGTCTGTTTTACTGTCACCGATTGGAAACGGATTCCAATTCTTAACCACCACAGGGTTACCTTTAAATGGTGGTCTTTTATATACCTATCAAGCAGGATCAAGCACTCCTTTAGCCACTTATTCTGATAATGCCGGTAATGTAGCCAATGCAAATCCAATTGTCTTGGGAGTCGATGGTAGACCGGCCACAGAGATTTGGGTAACGTATGGCTATAGTTATAAATTTGTATTGTGCGATAGCAATGGTAATGTGATTCAGACTTATGACAATCTATATGGTATCTTGCAGACTGCACCAACAGTATCGGCAACAGTTCCTAGCGGATTAATTGCTATTTGGTCAGGTTCATTAGGATCAATTCCTAGTGGTTGGGTATTGTGTAATGGCTCAAATGGCACACCAGACCTTAGAAATTCATTTATCTTAGGCGCTGGTTCTACTTATGCAGTTGGTACAGTCGGTGGTTCTGCTGATGCTATTGTTGTAAGCCATACCCATACGGCAACAGTAACTGACCCAGGTCACTTCCATAATTACAATGATTATCAAACTGCTTTAGTAAGAGCAGGGTCTAATGGTGGAACACCATACACACAAACAGTAACCCCAACAAGCACAGCAACAACAGGCGTTACTGTAGCTAATAGCACAACTGGTGTAAGTGGCACAAATGCTAATTTGCCTCCATATTATGCACTTGCATTTATACAAAAGACTTAATCATGGAAATGCAAAATTTATTAAACATAGGCATTGGTGCAGCACTAGCTTGTTTAGGTTGGTTTGCTAGACAGTTATGGGAAGCTACGCAAAATCTTAAAGATGATTTAAAAAAATTAGAAATTGATTTGCCAACAAACTATGTTCGTAAAACTGACATTGATGCTCGTTTTGATAAATTAGAATTAATCTTAGATAAACTGTTTGATAAATTAGATAACAAGGTGGATAAATGAGTTTAGACCCAATTTCAGCAGCATTAGATTTAGGTAATACTTTAATTACTCGAATCTTTCCAGATCCAGCTCAAGCAGCCAATGCAAAGTTGGAATTAATCAAATTACAACAGTCTGGTGAACTTGCATCGATGATTGCACAGACTGACATCAATAAAGCAGAGGCTTCAAATCCATCTTTATTTGTATCAGGATGGAGACCAGCAATTGGTTGGGTAAGTGCTTTAGCGTTAGCCTACCAATATTTATTGAGGCCACTATCAGGCACTATTGCCGGTATATTCGGAATTGTAATTCCACCATTGCCAGGCTTAGATGATAATTTATGGCAATTAATGATGGGAATGCTTGGTATGGGTGGACTCAGAACTTTTGAAAAAGTTCAAGGAGTGGCTTCAAAATGAATGTAAAAGATCATGTTTTATTAATTTGTGCCTGGTCATTGGTTTGTGTCATTGTGGCCATGTTACTCATGTTTATCTATGCCATTTTAGATCCGGCAGTCGATGATACTGAAGTATTTAAAATTATTGGGCCAAGTTTTCAAACTGTCATTGGCGGATTTATTGGTTTAATAACCGGCATTAAAATTGGAGAAAAATAATGACTCAACTAACTGAACACTTTACTTTAGAAGAATTAACTGTTACTAGTCACCGAGAATTTGACAACACACCGAACGAGGCTGAAATTGAAAACCTTAAACGATTGGCAGCATTTCTTGAGAAGGTTAAAGAGATATTGGGTAATAAACCAATCATGGTTAACAGTGCTTACCGTAGCAAGTTGGTTAATGATTCTGTGGGTTCTAAAGACACTAGCCAACATCGACTAGGTTGTGCAGCCGACATTAGGGTGCCAGGCATGACACCAAATGAAGTCATCCAAACCATCATGGCATCCAATATAGATTATGATCAGATTATTAGGGAATTTGATTCTTGGACCCATATCTCCATTCCTAATGAGCCGAATGGGATTCCAAGGAAACAGGCACTCATTATCGATAAAGCAGGCACAAGGTTATATTCTTAATAAAGGAACAATATGAAATTCAAAATTGAAGGTAAGCACCACGAAAGTAAAAAAGGCCATTACATCGTTGAGCGTGAGCATGAAAAAAAAGAACACAATGAATTGGTCAGACTTGAAAAGAAACTAGACAAGCATATGTCTTTACCGGCAGAGAAGGCTCATAACCAAGAAAGCCATCCGCTGCCGAATATGCGTAAACCTTAATTCTTTTGTGTTGGAGGAATCCAGCCAAGTGCTTTAAATCGTTTAACGATGTCGGTATATTTGGCTGGAGTGTATTTCCAATTAGGATTCTTCCAACCTGGCTGATGATTGTTCATACTCCCACCTTAATCTTTAAATGATTTTGATAAACTATTTGATGCGACTTGGCTGAATTAAATTGGTTTGTGCCAATGGGTGCATGGTAGAAGTTACGTTCCAACATCAATGCACCAATATCTTGCTTTTCACCTTTAACATATTTGAATAAAAAATTCTGTGGCGATACTGCATGAATGGTGACAATGGCTGCCTCAACTCGTTTTACATAAAATTCTTTTTCTTCTTTTTCTAAACTAGCAAAGTCTTCTGGTGACATTTTGCTCGAGGCCATTTGTAATAGTTCTTTCTGATCCGGTGTTAACATACATTTCCCCTTATGTTTTCGACTAAAAAAATAGTTAAACTGCAAATGAATAAAGCAACTAAAAAGCAAAAGAATATAAATTTCATTTGTCACTCTCCCAAACTATTAAACCTTGACAATATTGTTTTGCCAATTTAATAGCATCTTCTTTTATTACTTTTCCTTGCACAAATACCCATCTAAATAATAATTTTTTTTCTATTTCAAACCAGTCAACTTTTGGATTATATATAACACGATATTTTTTTTTCATTTATACCCCCAGATTAAATAACCGAGCCAAAGTCCCCAGGCTACTGCCAATAAAAGTGATGCTAAATAATCTTTTAGTTTCATTTTTCTCTCGCTTTCCAATATTGAATTTTACTTTTTAATTGTTCAATTTCTTTTGCTTGTTCTTTAATTTTATTATTTGCTTTAAGTTGCAAGGCAATAGAAGCATATTTGATTCCTAATTTATCTTTTAATTGAGCAATTTCTTTTTCTTGCATTTCGCATTTATTTTGCAATGA
>Ga0164296_1003894_pt1 | contig 13827 bp, 22 predicted proteins | sample GEODES057metaG_FD_113533 | JGI IMG/M metagenome (GOLD analysis project Ga0164296, IMG submission 113533) | Dystrophic lake water microbial communities from Trout Bog Lake, Wisconsin, USA - GEODES057 metaG | ecosystem: Environmental > Aquatic > Freshwater > Lake | place: USA: Trout Bog Lake...
AGGATGCGTGTCACCTACGTTCCATGTGATTCATGCTTCGTTCGTGCGAAGGGCAGATGCTCGAGCGCCAAGTCATCAGTGGCATCAGTAAACGCGCCCCTGGTCTACACTGCGCCACGCTGCTGGGTGGGTTTCATTCACAGCTTCGACGCATGCCCGATGCACTAGTCATCGGGCATCACCAGGTCCTCTTCACTTTCCCCAAGCTCATACACCTCATCCTCCCGCTGAGGAGACGCTCCCTCCTCCTCACCCTCTTCAGCCGCTGACGCCCGCGGCGTCTTGTCACCAGCTGCCGCACTGCTATTGTGTCTGAGAGGGCGGTCACTGGGCTCAGTGACTGCGCGCCTGCCAGACGCGATGGCGCCTGACGCTACCTTGGGCGCCATGTAGCCGACAGTGTTGCGGCGAGCCTCTGTTGCGCTTGCTGTCATCACTCTGTTGCCCAGGTCGCAGGCGGACACCTTCTTGTCGGCCCTTGTGTGCTGCGTTCGCGACAAACACCCATGATGTTATTATCAGCACAGGGAACTTCAAACTGCAAACCTTCATATCCAGCGCACCTTCTCAAACTGGATGCCTTTGATCTGCGTCTCCGCGTCCTTCTGTTGGAAGAATGCTTTGGAAGAACTCTTGATGCTGCCACTCGCTCCAGCAACCACCCCCGCAGCCGCGTTGCCTGCATCGTAATCCGCGCCGCCGGCAGCGCGCAGAGCAGCATCAACATCAGCTGTTGGGTGGCAGTTGGAGAGGAGGTGCGTCACAAACAAAGCACCAGAGGCGCTGACTGCAAAAGACCGACGTCTGCGCACCATCCAGCGTCGCCAACGCCGCGCGCTCCGTGAGCGCCAGCGTCACGTGTGTAGGCCTCAGGTGTGCGTCCAGCCAGGCCCGGTGCTCTGTGAGTCGTGCCTTGGCCATCACTCCGGCGCTCTCGCCCGTCCAGGACAGGAGCACGAACTTCACGCGTTTGCTGTCGCCGCCACCGTCGGTGCGTATCAGTCTCACCCACGCGTGCTGGACCTGCGCCAGCCCGGCCAGAGAGCGGTCAGAACCGCGGGAGAGAGACGAGCGACCGGAGCATCCCCAAAAGGTTCTTTGCGCACAAGTTCGTCCGCGAAGCCCGCTGTGGCCTCCTTCAAGCCGCCAACGCCTTGGGCTTTTAGTACGAGCGTTCCATTCTTCTGTCCTTCCACCAGCAGCCTGGGTGAGGGCGACACACAAGGGGCGTTCAGAGAGCGTGTGCCGAGAGCGTGGCAGTCGTGCAGCTGCGCACCAGCTAGAGGTATCAGCGTCACTAAGAACCGCCTGGTACGCGCGCTCTACGTCTGCGGTTGTCATACTGCACTCACGAAGACTTTAGGGCGCTCCAACGTGGCATAGCCAGCAGGGATCGAGGCGCATCGCCAATACTAGAGACCACCAAGATGTCTGGCGCCGCGTCTGGTGTTGCTGTGGAAGATGCTTGCGTGCAGACGTACCTTGACATCAAAAGAAAGCGGGCGCACAAGTTCGTGCTGTACCATATCGGTGCGCAGAGCAAACAGCCTCCCCGCTCTCGGTCCTGGGTGGGAACGGTGGCAAGCGGAGCCTTTGAAACCAGCCGGCCGGCCAGCTTCAGGCTGTCGTGTTACGCTGGGTCGCCCGGACGCGTCTTTTCTGGCACGGGGGGCAGCACACGTAGCCGGGGCCGTGTAAGTGGCGAGCAGGAGCAGGGCTCGCGCCTCGGGGGGTGGTTGTCCTTCCGGTGCTGCATTGCCGGCGCTCACCCCGCCCTGTTGTGTTCTCCTGTCCCGCGTGCAGATGCGACGACGATGAAGATCGTCATCGTCCACAAGTCGTCACCCACGGTCCGTGCCACTGCCCACTCCCATCCCCATTCTAGGGGCTCACAGCCCTGCAAAGCACAAAGAGCAGCCCCCACTGCACGCAACCCCGTTCCGGACGCACAGACTCGTGTGCGCAGGCGGACGGACCCTTGCGCGCCTGCCACCCACGTGTTTGCCAGCTTCGGGGCGCGCGTACGCATAGTGCTCCCCCTCGCTGCGACTGGGTGCCGTCCGACTCTGTTTCCGACGTGTGTTGAACTGACGGAAGCGCCTCACGTTGGGACAGGCGTCCTTCGCGGAGTTCACCGCGCAGCTGCCTGAGGCTGAGTGCCGCTACGCGGTGTACGACTTCAGCTATGTCGGGAAGGAGGGAGTGGAGAAGAGCAAGATGTTTTTCATCAGCTGGGTGCCGGATGTCGCGCCTGTGAAGAAGAAGATGTTGTACGCCTCCTCAAAGGAGAGCTTCCGCAGAGCGCTGGACGGCATCCAGCTGGAGATCCAGGCCACCGATCCATCGGAAATTGAAGAGTCCGTGTTGCGCGACAAGTGCACAACCGTTGGGCAATAAGAACATACACGCTAACACATCGCTCCGCTTCATGCTGCGGTTTGTTGTCCCTCATCGTCTCTGCGTTTTACAATGGCTGTGTGCATGCGTACCGCACTTACACTCTAGCCATGTAACTGCGGGAGCAGTCCTAGCACGGCATAGAGTGGCACAGACATCGCGGCGCCAGTGCTCTCGCCTGTCATGCCCCGACCGCCATTGGTAAGGAGAGCAGCTGCGCCGGCAAGATGATCTCGTACAGCGGCTCTTTGCGGAGGTGGCCCCAGCGCGGCAACTGCCATTGGGGCACTGTACACGCCGCCGAATGGGGCCAGCCCAGGACCAGCACTCAAGCCTGCAGCTGGCGGCAGGTCAGCTTGCCATGCCGACACATTACCCACTGCATTTCTACCATGCAGCATTTGCGCGGCATGTGCAACGCCCGCAACATGTCGCGCCACGCCGCGCGCTTGATATTCCGCTGCAGAGGGGTCTGCGGGTGGAGGCACGTACGAAACACCGGCCAGAAGCTGTCGGACTGCTGTCGGATGGCTCTCAACGCCGCGGGTACCAAAAGCTGCGCTTACAGCTGTCTGTCTGTGTGGAGCGGCATACCGCGCGGCTGCTCCTTCTGTTTTCGGAAACGAAGCCGGATCTGCTGTGATGAACGTTGGCTGGCCCGCACACACGCTCCGCATTTGCTGCTCCCACATCGTACGACTCGACAAATTGCGCTCTAGGTTGCTCACCAGCAGCATCGCGGTCTCCTGCTCCAGCGCAGGCAAGCCACGGAGCGCTTTGACTGCGTCTGAAGCTCCGATGCGGTTCACAGGGTCGAACAGGAGGGCCAGGAAGCGGTAAATGAGCGTGTAATCAGGTGCAGCACCAGCACCAGTCGTGTCTTTTTTCTGTGCAGCTCGTCGAGGGGCGGCGCCCAATTTAGGTGGCGACGAGCGAGCTCTTTTAGCAGTCTGCTTGTCACCAGCACCGCCAACGCCAGCAGCCGTGGCCACTGCCGGCAGGCCTGAAGAACCACAGAACAAAACGCAACCAGGGCAGTAGCGAACGGTATGAGTCAGCGCAGGGACGCAAGATAATAGGTAAGACAGAGCGCGCACGTTTTTGGCGTGGCGGGGGCACCCGCGCGCAATGTCCCGCGCGCTCCAGCTTGAGGAAGTACTTCTGTGCGTGGCTCCGTATCTGTGCCGTCCGTCCGTGCGTGGTTGTCAGAGCACGTGCGTGGTGGGTGCTCGTAGGGCTGGTGCCAGATACCAAGCCACGAGGAGTCTGTGGGGCTTGTGACGCGCCTGGACAGCGTTCTTGGTGCCCACATGCTGCTCTATCCTTTTCCAGTCACGCTGGTATCTGTTCACCGGCACAGCGCAGCAAGGGGCAGGGCACCAGGAGCGTGAGTCCCACAACTGCCACTGACGAGGCGAGCCACACGCACCGCTCCAACGCTTCGCAGAACCTGAAGTGCTCTTCGGGTGTCCATGTTTCACGCTTGTGAGAGATTGTGTACGGCTTGCGCTCTTTTTTGAGGGCAGAGGGCACCTGGTCGGCAGTCACAGCCTTGGCTGCACCAGCGGACACAGGAGGAGCTGGCTGCTCAGCCTCCATCGCCTACAAAGCAGCAGCTCAGAGTCCGGAGAGAGCGTGAATGTGGTGCCAGGTCATCGCTAGCTGCACTGCACGTCGCCTCCGCCCAGCTCACAGCAGGAGAGCGAAACCATGTTTTTCCACATGGAGCTGGACAGGCACATCGTGCTGCATCCAGCGCACTTCGGGCCACGCATGCGGGAGGTGCTGTACGAGCGACTACGCACAGAGGTGAGTTGATGCCACTTTCTCTCAGCAGAGCTGCTCCTTGCTTGCGGGGGCACTGCGTCCGCTTGGTTGCTGACACACACAGGCATGTGTCACGCACTCAAAAGGTGGAGGGCACGTGCAGCGGGCGTCACGGCTTCATAGTTATGGTCACAGACATCAAAGATGTCGGCGAGGTGCGCACACACACTCCGGCTCCGGGGCCACGAAGACGAGTCGCGCTCGCCCCACGTCTGGTGTCACTGCGGCCTAACACGGTCGCTCCACGCGTGTGGTGGGAGTGATCCAGGGCGTGATCCAGGACACCAGTGCGTTTGCCAAGTTCCATGTCAAGTACACCTGCATCGTGTTCCGCCCTTTCAAAGGCGAAGTGCTGGACTGCATCGTCACTAGTGTCAACAAGGCACGCCTCGCTGCTGAGCATATCGCTCTCCGGCCTGTCTACGGCCACAGCAACACTACCCACAGGGTTTCCTCCTCTGCTTTGTGCACGCCTGCCGCGCGCCCCTCTCACGGCACGTGCCTGCCTTCGCAGATGGGGTTTTTTGCAGAGGCTGGGCCACTACAAGTGTTCGTGAGCAGCTATGTGAGTCCATGCAGTGCTGTCCCCAAACCACCGCGCGCACACTGACGTGCAACGCCTTCTGCGCAGCTCATACCGGAGGACTTGTCATTCCAAGCCATCGACGAGCCGTGCTACGTGTCTGCAGACGAGCAGGTCAGGATCCAGAAGGAGAGCGAAGTGAGGTTGCGTATCGTGGGCATCCGCAATGACGCCAACGAGATTTTCTGTGTGGCGACGCTGAAGGACAATTACCTGGGCCTCATCGCGAATTCATGGGATGAATAACGGGAAGCAGCGCGGAGTCCGGAAGCAGTGCGCAACGGACCAAACCAGTGCTTGCAACAAAGTTAACTTGCCGGCAACGTTGCTAGCTCTACAAAGCTTGTGCTCTTGCATCATCAGCGTCGAGCATTCATGTGCGCCAGGCGTTCACACTTCAGGCAAGCCCGAATTCAGCTAGGACTGCTTCGTAGCCGTCTTCTTCAGGCAGCTCTCCGGACACGCCACTCGCAAGGCCGCTGGCCAGAGATTGGTTGCGCCTCAGCTGAGCCTCATAATCTGTGTCCGCGCCGCCGCCCTCGAGTCTGGACGCGGTTTGCCTCTTTGGAATAGGCGTGGCATTGTCGTCAGGCGACCCTGCAAGAGGCCTCTTCTGCTGCCGCCGCAGGTCAGGCAGCGCCTCGCCGCCGTCCAGTCCATCCAGCCACTCGCGGTCCGTGAGCAAGTCCTCGCCGTAGCCAGCAGCGACGCCAGCAAGGGCGGCTTTACGAGCTCGCCGTCCGCTGGCGTGTAGGAGTGGCTGCCCGCCGTCGGCATCGCCGTCTTTGTCGAGCACATCCTCGACGGGATCATTCGTCACCCAGGCTGGCAGCTCATCTGCACGCATCAGGCCCAGTGGATGGCGACCTTCCTGGGTAGCAGTCTCGTCCATGGATTCAAACAGCTCAATCTCCTCTTCGGTGCGCGCAAGCATCGTGTTCAGGCGACTGCCGACCGCAAGTGACACATCCGCCTCCTCCCCGGCGCTGGTGGTGGTCCCATCGCCGCCACCATCTGCCGTTGCTGTGCCCTCGCCACCTGCACCGTCGCCTGCACTCCCGTCGGCGCCATGTGATGACGGCACAGACGCAGACGCGAAGATGGCTGCAAGCGCTGCCCGGCGCTGCTCAGCATCAGAGCGGCCGTTGAAGAGACCCGCCTGGATGACTTTCGCATCAACCGCACGCTTATGGCGCGCCCTGTCTAAGATGACCTCCTCGATGGTGTCCGCGCTCACAAGCACCAGGACGCGAACTTCACGGTGCTGGCCGATGCGATGTGCGCGGTCCTCAGCTTGTGCGTCCGCTTGCGGGTTCCAATCGCTGTCAAACATGATGACAGTATCAGCCGCCTGCAGGTTGAGGCCTTGGCCGCCAGCGCGGGTGGACAGCAGGAACAAGAAATGCGGCGAGTTCTCAGCATTGAAGGCATCCAGCAAGCGGCGGCGGTCCTGCGTGCCGGTCGAGCCATCCAGACGGAGGTAGCTGTGGCCTTGATCTGCACAGAACAGCTCCAACAGGTCCAGCACGCGCGTCATTTGACTAAACACCAAGCACCGATGGCCAGACGCTTTGAGCTTGGGCAGCACGCGGTGCAGGAGCTCCAGCTTGCCGCTGACCCGAATCAGCTCCGCAGGGCTGGCAGGCTGGTACTCCACAAGGGCTGCTCTCGACATGAACAAATACGGGTGGTTGCAGCATTTGCGTAGCTGCATCGCCCGATTATGCAGCCTGTTGCCCATGGCTGGCTCGCCACCGTCGGTGGCACACACACGGCGCTGCTCGAGAATGCGGGCGTAGTAATGCTGCTGCCATGCGGACAGGCGTGCGCGCAGAATGACTTCCACCTTGGCCGGCAGCTCTGTCGCCACCTCGGCCTTGCGGCGGCGGAGCAGGAACGGGCGCAGCACTTGGTGAAGCCGCCCGATGACCACCTGCTCCTCCTCTTCATTCAGCGCAGTGTCCTCTGCCCGGACGCCGCCGAACGGGGCGTTGAACCAGGCCGCGAAGCTGTTTGCTGAATGGAAGATGCTAGGCAACAAGAAATTGAGCAGCGACCAAAGCTCTTGCAAGTTATTTTGGATCGGGGTGCCGGTGAGCAGTAAGCGGTGCCGCGACCGGTACTTGCCCGAAAGCAACTCAGCCAGGCGGCTAGATCGATTCTTCAACCGGTGGCCCTCGTCCACAATAATGTGGCACCAGTGCGGGCGCGACAAGATGCTCTTGTCACGGATGACTAGGTCGTAGTGCGTCAGCAACACGCAGAACGGCGCCTGTGAAGAAGCCCCGGCGGCGGCTGCAGTGCCGCGCGAAGAGCTATATTCAGCAGCGCGCACGATATCCGCCCGCATGGCAGCTCTCTCGTCGGCTCGTCCATCGTAGAGAACGACACGAAGTGCAGGCGCCCACTTCGCGAACTCAGCGGCCCAGTTGAAGAGAGTGACTTTGGGGCAGACGATGAGATGTGGCCCGCCCACTGCCTTGTGCTCCGCAAGATACGCAAGCAGGCCGATGGTTTGCACCGTCTTTCCCAGACCCATCTCATCCGCCAAAATGCCGTTCAAATTGTTGTTGAACAGAGATAACATCCACTGTACGCCCGCCAGCTGGTACGGCCGCAATACACCGCCAATGAGAAGACTGGGCTGCACAACCAGCACCTCTTGTACCGCATGCGCAGTAGTCGCGTACGCGACACGCGCGCCACGCAGCTCGGCGCCTGTCAAGGGTTGTGGAGGCTCCTGTGGCGCACCTGAAGCTCCACCTGCACCAGCGCTCGTGCCATCATCGGCGGCTTCAACAGCGCCGACAGCGGGCCCCGCTTCGCCGTTGCCATCCCCGTGGCCAATGGCAGCCGCCGCAGCTGCTTGTTGAGTGGCCTTGATGCGGTCACCCAAGCTGACGAGCAGCTCGGCGGTGGTGCTCAGTAATTGATGGAGGCGCTCGTCCTTTGACTCGCTCACCAATCTCATGTATTCATCTTCATCCTCGTTGCGCAATGCCGCAAGTCTGCGTGCCTGTATGCGTGCCGCTTTTGTCTGCTCCACGGCGTGCCAGCGACGCACGCCTTGGCTCTGCGCAAAGGAAGCGCGCAGCGTGCGTTGGTGGTGGTGTACCCGCATGGCAGACGCTCGCTGCGTGACAATGGTGCAGAATGCGCGCCGTGCCTGCACTGCCCGCTGCCGTGATTCCCACAAGGCTTGCGCCTGCGCGGTGGCTTGCAACTGAGGAGGTTGTTGCTGGTGCTGTGGCCCACTCCCCTGACCGCCAGAGGAGGCCAGCAGCTGAGAGAGTGCGCCGTTTGTTTGGAGCATGTGTCGAATGCAGCTCAGGTCACGTGCAGATGGCGGCGGAGGCGGGCCCAAGCACAGTGGGCGTGGCTGAGGCGGCTGCCCCCCTGTATACAGAGCAGCCACTCTTGCAGCCACCTCCTTTTGCGTCATCGCCTCTGATGCCTTGCCTGCACCAATACCACCCGGCTGCGGATGTGCCTGGTTCGGCGGCGCCATGTGCGCAGCCACTGGCTGCGCAAGGGCCGGGCCGACAGGAAGGGTCCCTGGGCCAGGGGCTGCGCCCTTGAACGCACTTGCGTCGAAGAACTGCACCTGACGCTGTTCTAGCGGCCCAGATGGAGTGACATGCCATCCAGCAGCCGGCTGTTGCGCTCCAGAGGCATTGGCACCACCTCCTGGCGCTACGACGCCCAAGTGACTGCTCGCGGGCAGTCCTCGTCGAGCGAGCAGCGAGGGCGGCGGGAGCTGCATATTCACCGCCGCGGCTGGGTGGTCATGAACATAGAAACCATAGTGCGTGCAGCGACGAGTGAGTACGGGGTGCGCGTGTGTTGGTGAGCGCTGCCAGAGTCTGACAGCGACATCCACCAGAAGTTGGTGGAGAAAGGAGCATACCCGGCACGAGCATCAGCGGTAGCGACGCACCTACGACAGCTGCTTCGTCGACAGACTGTTGTCCTTGTTGCGCCCTGGCCGCCAGCTCGTCCTGGGCCGGGGGGGAAAGGCGTTAGAGACTGCACCGGACAGAGAGAGAAGAGACATGGCCTTGTGCGCTGCAGTGTGGACCTGCCAGGCAGTGCGACGACGTCTCCTCATACTCACCCGTGTCGCAGCTTCTTGGGGCCGAGGCACGAAGCGGCCTTGGACAGCTTCAAGGAGGAGACTTGGAAGTACGCGTCCAGACCTCAAGAAGTACACGGCCTGCGCTTGAGCCCGGAACTGCACGTCTTGCGCTGGCGGTAGCATGTAGCGCTCTTGAGGACACAGTCCACTGCCGCTGTTCGGCGGAAGAGATGGAGGCGTCGCAGCAGCAGGTGCAGCCTGTGCGTGTGCTCCAGGTGGTGCCCCAGCCGCGCCAGGGCCGTCGCCGCCGTCGCCGGGCTCGCCAGGACCCGGCAGCGATGCCATGCAGCCTACCCCTGCGGGTCTGGCGCACGCGGGCGAATGCAGCGTGTCTCACGAGGGAAAAGACAGAGCTCACGAGTGGTGTGCCAAGGAGGTTGTTGTGTTGTATACCGCGTTTATCCCCCACGCCTTCTCGTCATTCTCCAACCGTGAGGCCGAAGCCAAAGCGATAGTCCTTCTTGCCGTGGTCAACCTCAGCAGAGAGGATCAAGTTCACGCCCATGGTGAGCCTCTCCTCCAAGTACGCTGCAATGCCGCCGTTGCTGTCCACGCGGCCCCGCAGACGGCAGTTGCGCAGCGTGTAATCATACCCCACACTAGCGTTCGCCTCGCGACTGTTCCAGTTGAGCAAGAAGTCGGAGGCGAGCGTCACCTTGTCTGAGACCCGGTGGGCGTAGGTGCATGACAACAGCCCCGTGCTCGCCACCTGCGCCGTGAACACGCCCACCTCGCCTGCGTGACGGGCTGCGAAGCCGACACCCGATTTGCGCTGCTGGCTGAGCCAGAAAGCCTCGCCGCCGAGGGAGAGTGTGGGTGTGACACTCTGGATGTAGTTGCATCCGAAGAAACCGCCCGAACCGACTTTGAGCTGTGCCTGCCAGTCCGTGCCGTGGGTGTCGATGTCAAGCATCCCCTGCGAGTAGCCCTCCTCGCGCGTGAGCTGCGTCTGCAGCTTGACACTCGTCTCCGGCGTCAGGTCGTATTTCACCCGCCCCGTGAGCCGGCCATCCGTGAGGATCTTGCCAACCATGAGCAGGGGGCCATCCACCAGGATGGCGCCGAACTCGTAGCTGCTGGCCGGGATTTTCAGCGTCTGCGGACCCTGGCTGGGCACCTCCACGGAGCCCATGAAGACACTGTGCGTCAAGCTAAACTTCTGGTTCACGCCCTTGTTGAAATCGAACCGGCAGCCCTCAAACAACTCCGGCTTCAGCGACACTGGGGAGCGAGAGCGCGTGGTTCAGCGTCCCGTGAAAGAGAGACGTCACCGAGGAAGCACGCCACGGCCTGCTGCGTTCCACGTGCGACACATACGACAGCAGCTTCGGTGGCAGTCGAGCCGCGTGGTGGGTGCAGGGCTATCGAGCACACGCGCGTGGCCACACGCGGGGCACAAGTGCGCATGCCACTGCTGCAGAGCCTCACTCACTTAGGGCGGCTTCTCCCCCTCCTTCAGCGCCCACGGGCACGCACTAACAGCCTCCCTCTGGATCTCCTCGTACTTGATAGGCAGCGGCAACTCCATGTAGTCCACCTGCAACACGTGCACGAGGGTGTCAAAGACACAGGAGTTGCCGGGCATGTTGCACTGTCGCTCAGAGGTGTGCTTCTCACCTTTGGCGCAGCCTTCTCAAGCAAAGGCGCCGCGGCAGGTGGGACACCCACAGGCAGCGCGGGGCTGTCTGCCCTGCTCACTGTCGCGCCCATGGCGCCTACACTTCGTGCTGGTGTGTCTCACAGCAGCTGCTGACACCCGTGCGCTCAGTGTCGCGATGAGAAGCAGCAGCGGTGCGACAATTCAATGTGGGCCGCCTGGCGAAGAAAGTCGTGTATTGCCGTCGCTCCCCCGAAGGGTGCGCACTTGTGCCAGCATTCATCAAGGCATTGCTCTGACCTCTTGCTCTGCCACAGACTCACGGAACGACACCATAGTCGACGTCCACGGGATTAGGGCTGACATTGACGACGCCTGTCCGTCCCTCAGCTCTCCACGCCTTGAGCTTGAAAGGCGCCGGCTGCGATGCAGCGACAGTGATCTCCAACGCAAAGCTACTCTCACCGGGCGGCACTGCAGGAATGGAGCCAACACGGCCAGATCTCAGCACAGGGTCGTTGTTCGCGTCAATAATGATCCCGAAGACGTCAGCATTGAGCACTATCTCTGAGCTCGGGTTGTTCGCTTTGCCGTTGACGACGTAACACAACGCCCTGAAGGTGCCCGCTCCCGGTGTGCCGCCAGCGAGTGGATTTGCGCACGGTGCGACGCTAAGCTCACTGACTGTCATCCCTACAGTCTTCTGCTTTGTTGAGCGATATGAATCAGTGTCTCTTTCACACGACGAGCGACAAGCTCGCAGAGAAACACGCACCGCATGTGCTGGTGCGCAAGTAAGAAGTGTTGCAGAAGCAGCAAGCGCGACCATAGCTGCTTTCAAAGTCCAGTTATCCACATCCACAATGACTCTGCCGTCACCGCCAGACACGCTGCTGCTGCAGTGCGCACGCAGCAGCGCTTCTGAAGCCGAGCGTCGAGTCTGTCGAGTCAGCCGCACGTGTTCGCGGCCATAAGGCTGCCCAACTCGTCGTCTGTCTTGTATTCTCTGGCCACCCGCGGGCGCCGGCATCAGCATGGAGCCTGCAATCACGATGTACTCTGTCGCATGAATCATCGCGCCTTTGCGGGGGTCAGCAGGGATGATACGTAAGCATTGCAGTGCAGGGAAGCTCTTCGCTCACCCTGTTCACGGGTGCGCAGCAGGCCACGTGCTTGTGTGATGGCAGACGAGGGGCCGGGGGTTGAGGTTGCTGAAGGAATTGACTTCAGCAAGAAGCACCCGTTGGAACACACCTGGACTCTGTGGTTCGATAACCCCAACGGCCGGCAGAAGCCGACGACTTTCGGCAAGACGCTGCGACCGGTGTACACGTTCAACACGGTGGAGGACTTCTGGTGGTGAGTCCCCGGGTCAGCGAGCCGCGAGAGGGAGCAACCCTAGGCGTGGGAGCTGTCAGGGTGGCGGCGGCCGCGCGCTCTTCTCTCTTCCTTCGGTGTCCTGACACTCCAGCCCTTTGGCTCGCAGTCTGTACAACAACATCGTGACGCCCAGCAAGTTGGTTCATGGCACAGACTTCCACTTGTTCAAGGTGAGACACCCAAAGAGGCTGCTGCTTTCCTTTGACTCGCGCCCCCGACGCCTGCCGGACACTCATCCGACCTGTATCACCCACCAGGAGGGCATTGAGCCCAAGTGGGAGGACCCGAAGTGCGCCCGTGGCGGCAAGTGGACGTTCACAGTGCCCAAGGGAAACAGCCGCGTGCCGCTGGACACCTACTGGCTGCACGTCGTGCTCGCCCTCATTGGCGAGCAGTTCGCGGACCCGGGGGAGATTTGCGGCGCGGTGGTGAACGTGCGCAACCGGGGTGACCGCATTAGCTTGTGGACTCGCACAGGGGGGAACGAGGCTGCACAGCTGTCCGTTGGGAAGCAGATGAAGCAGGTGCTGGACTTGAATGACAGCACGAAGCTGGGCTACATGCTGCACGAGGACGCGATGCAGCAAGATCGGAAGGCGAAGGACAGATACATCATCTGAGGCCACTGCAGAGAGAGTGTGTGGTCATGCGGACCGCTGTGACTGAAATAGGCACCCAAGCATAGGATCACTGCGTGTGAGCGTGTCTTTTCCGGACCGAGCAACCTTGGGGCTGAACAGCAAACAGACTCAGCGCGAGCAGTCTGAGGAGCGCCAAGCCCAAATCGGGTTTTGAGTCCTCGTGCGCCACCGCTGTGTGATGCCGTAGCGCCGCCCTAATCAAGGTTGACAGCTCCGCATCAACTGCACGCGTTCCTCGATCCTTTCTAATTTTCACAACTCTTCCCTCTTCTTCACTGTGGCGCCGCCTGCGCGCCTGTGCCCGCATTCGGAGCTGGCTGCGCATCTGCTAGAGCGGATAAGTACAGCAGGTTGGCTTGCAACCGCTGCTGAAGCCTGTGTGTGCGAAGCCAGTGAGTGCACAGTGAGTGCACGTTGTCAACAAGCCCACCGCCCACGCACTGTGCGCACTGGTCCAGCTTGCCCAGGTTCTGGTTCTCCAGGATAGCCATGATGAGGGACTGGTTGTCGTCCAGCATCTGCGCCGCCAGAGGGAACACGGAGAGGGCAAACAGGCACCAGCAGGGCGAGGTGTGAGTGTGAAAACCGCACACGAGTGGCACGCGACAGCTTCGCGGCTTCGTAACCACACCGACATGGCGGCGCGCTGAGAGCGTACCGACTGGATGACTTCTGTCGACACGACCTGCGCGCGTGTGCGGCGGAGGACAGGCACTGTTCAACAACGAGAATTGCCTGGCGAGTGCGCCAGCAAAGAGACGCACCACTTCTTGTGTGGCGGCGGGTGTCGACATCTTGTCTCTGTGTCTGGAGTACACGCGCTGTGCGAAGGGCTCGCAATTGGCGCGGATTTGTTCTTTCTGGTTTGCAAAGCCTGCCACTTGCCCTTCGCAGGAGCAGTTCCGCATTCAGGACCCATGGCCGACGAAGCAGCAGACACCAAGAAGTGGACGGGCGCGCCAAGGAAGCGGGTGCGCCTATGAGTTGCTGGCACTTGCTCACGCGAGTGTCCTTCTGCTAATGCCTGCGGCTCCCGTACGACAGGAGGTTGATGACGACTTTGTGGTTGACGACGAGGATGACGGCGAGCGGCCGAAGAAGAAGGCTGCAGGCGCCGCGCACTCTCCCTCGGTCACTGCCTCGGGGGACACAGTCATCTGCGAGTTCGGTGGCCGCAAGAAGGTGACTGTGAACACGTACCAGGGCAGAGTGAACATCCACATACGCGAGGTGCGCACGCAGCGCCCGCGCAAGAAGTCCTTCGGAC
>Ga0164296_1003895_pt1 | contig 13827 bp, 24 predicted proteins | sample GEODES057metaG_FD_113533 | JGI IMG/M metagenome (GOLD analysis project Ga0164296, IMG submission 113533) | Dystrophic lake water microbial communities from Trout Bog Lake, Wisconsin, USA - GEODES057 metaG | ecosystem: Environmental > Aquatic > Freshwater > Lake | place: USA: Trout Bog Lake...
GCGTAAAACGGCTGACCTTGTCCAATAAAAGTTTGAAAATTACCGTAAACATCAAAATAAGCCTGAACAGGCAGTAGATTTTGGTCTACTGTTGAATTGGGAGCACCCATATTTAATCCTTAAAATGCCATTGCCATTACAAGAACCATATCACCAGCAGTCATAGGCGAGGCAGTTCCAGTTGTAATGCCAAAACTGGTCAATGATGCTGAAGTAGTAGAGCTTCCTGATTGTTGCAAAAACAATGTATTTGCGCCAGTAATATCCCAAGCTTGAAGAACCCAACCAGTACTAGATGCTGGAAAGTTAATAGTCCCACCAGAAGAACCGCCAGTTCCCACAATAATTTTAAAAGCCGAAGTATTACTAGCTGTGATTGTTGCTCCTGTACCCCAACCAGTTCCCAATGTAGGAAGCTGATTAGAAATACATAAACAACCGCCAACAGATAAACTTTGCAAATTCATAGGAGGCACTAAAGGCTGTCCTGCTTGCCCATACAAACCTAAACAAGTTTCATTCCCAGTAGAAGCATATTCAGCCTGAACTGGCAATAAATTTGTAGAAGTAGTTGAAGCTACTTGATTAGAGGACATTATGAAATCCCTTCACCTGGGGTAATTTCTACTGAAGTTGCTGCGCTAGCTATAAACCAAGCATTCGGTGGAATAGAACTAAATACACCAACACCATTAGCAGGAATTGCCAAGACATTCATTACAGGAGCACCAGCAGAAGGAGCAGTAGCCACAGGAGTTACTGTTGCATCATTAGGCTCTTGCGGAGCCCAACCTACATGAACCAAGCTGCTTGTAAGGTTCACAATGCGATAGCCTGAAGGATATACATTATTAGCTGCCTTAACTTGAACAGCGGATGTTCCTACTTGATATGTTGCACCAAAAGGTGCGAATGCTGAGTTATAAGCCATTTTTTACTCCTTAGACTGAGCTAGTAGGCAAAGGCAAATTTTCAGGCTTAATAACTTTAAGGTAATAAACACCAGCAACAGTAACAGCAGATGCGCCAGTAGCGTTTACAAAGTCCAAAGCGATTGTATTTGCAGCTGTTACTCGAGCATTAACGCAAGCAACACCTTTAGTTTGAGCAAAACCAGTAGAGACAAGCACTACATTACCAACCTGAACATCAGGAACAGTAATAGTTACTTCATCAGAAGAATCAGCGATAGTGGTCGAAGCTAGGGTGTATTGAATGACTGTGGAAGATAAAATATTTCCACGAGCAATAGTAGTAGATGACATAGTTTTTCCTTTGAATAAGGTAAATCAATTATATGGTATTCAAGAAAAAAAGCCACACTTTTTGGGCATGGCTTTTTTCTTTTTACTTCATTTGTTTTTAGCTAAAGTCGTAACCGTAGATGTAAGCATCTACAGTGCCGACTGCGCCTGCTGCTGTACCAACATAAGCATACAGAGTTTGAGCTGAGAAAGCCAAAGTGCTTTCATAAGCTGTCGCTACTGTTGTGCCTAGCAAAGCTGTATTGTTGGTCAAAGTAGTCAAAGCAAAAACTTCAGTACCACTGCCACCTGAACCACCTGGGGCTGTGTAAACAGAAATAACAGCAGAGCTAAGGTTAGCAACTGCGCCTGCGTTGTTCGCATTAGTAAAAATAATCGAAGTAGGCAAGTAGTTATTGGTGTTGTTTACTGGAATTGCAGTAGAAGCTACTGAATTAGCATTAATCCCTTTTACAACTGCCAACAAACGCAATGCTTGGTCAGTTGTTACATTTGAGGGATGTGCCGATGTGGTTACTGCTGGTCCTGGATTACTCATGATTTTATTCCTTAAATATGTTTAAAAAGCAGGGGTTTTACCCCCTGCGATTATTAGGCTGCTACTCGGCAAGCCAACTCTGGGTAGAGTGGAGCCCAACCGTAGAGAACATCCACACGAGTAGGAATCGAATCGTTGTTAATGGTGTATTGGCGAACCACACGCATTGACAGACCAATTTCCTTATCGCTAGCACGACCAGCGAAGTGAACACCCTCTGGCAACTCAAGGTCAGCCATAGCCATTGTGTAAGCATTACGATGCATAACAATGTTTTGTGGGGACACTACACCGTTGCCGCTTGCGTTGTACTGACTTGCGAAGAAAGTTACAGCTGCAGAGCTAGATGGGTTAGGAATTGACACATTCTGGAACTGACCGCCATAAATAACAGCAGGAGATACAGTAACAGAAACGCTTGAACCTGAAGCAACAGAAACAGCAGACTTCACTACGAATGAACGCAGTTTGTTTGTGCCGTATGCTTGACGGTTTTGTGGATTAACTGCATACACACCAGCGATTTGGAATGTATCACCAGCGTTCAAGTTGATTGTGCCAGTGTTAGCAGCAGTCAAAGTGATTGTAGAAGTCTGTGCCCAACCGCTATTTAAGAAACCAGTAGCAGTAGAGGTGTTTACAGAAGCAGTAACAGTAGCAGTAGAGAAATTACCAAAAGTTTGGGACACAATGTTCTGATCAAGTTTCCAGTTCATACCGCCTGAATCACGACCCATCAAGCCTTTTTCGTATTGCATACCGATTTTGTCGTTAGGAACGAAAAGACCTTTTAAGCTGTCAACGATAGTGGCAGATGTAAATGGCTCAACGATGCATGAACGACGACCATCACGAGGTGCGCCTTCAGAATCAAGGTAAGCCTGTGCTGACAAGTATGTATACAAGCCAGTTGGAGGTGTACCAGCTGTACCAACGATGTTCGCTGTGTTCAAAGCTGCAGTTGTAGTACCGTCAAAGTCAATTTTGTTGGCGATAGCTGCTACTGCTGGCTTCAAGATACGGTCAGAGAACATATCCAAGCTCAATGCCAAATCCTGTGTAGTGAATTGAGTATCCACATGGAATTGCGTGGAAAGAGTCACTGGAACGCTAGTCTCGTTCAAGTCTTCCACATTGAGGGCTGGTCCTGTTGTACCAATAAAACGACCTGGGCGACGGACATTGACGGTTGCGCCAATTTTTGCACCAACTACAGCGAACTGGTCGTCATAGTTACGGTCAACTTCAGATGTAAATGTTAATTCGTTTTCGAGAACCATCAACGCTTCGTTGGTGATTTTCGAGATAGTCAATAAAGTATTGCTCATTGTAATTCTCCAAAAAAATTAGGTTTATCTAAGCTTACCTGACCGTCTAGCTTCTCGATACTGAGCAGGAGTTCCTAAGAATTCACCATTGGTGTCTACTAGGACATCTGCGCCAGCACGACCACTAGATAATGGTCTGATAGGTTCAGGTGCTTTACTTCTAGAAACAATATTGCTTACTGTTGTTGTCTTTTGAGGGACTTCAAACTTCGCCTCAAGTTTGCCTAATTCTTTAAGAGCTTTAATCACTGGCATTTCTGACAGCTTTCTAGCAAAGTCTTCATCGGATGCAAGCGCATATAAGATTTGTGGTCCCACATCACTTTCAAGAATGCTGTCTCGTATTTCAGGTCTAACTGGCACCTTACTAGACGGCACTACATCATCCCAGTCGTCATATTCGGCTTTGGCTTTTTCAAGCTTTTTCTCCCAAGATTCTTGAGATTTTCGAATAGATTCCTGCTGTTCCCTTTGCTTTAAGGCATTTTCCGCACTCCACCTTGCCAACTCTCTTGCATAATCAAAAGGGTCAGTAAAGTCTTGCGCTTGTGGTTCACCAACCGCAATAACAGGCTTTTGTTCCTGCTGTTGCTGAGGGTTTACCTTGCCCTCTAACTCTCTCAAACGATTTTCTAGTTCAGCAGCTTTGGCTTCAGCTTCCTGCGCCCTTTTGCTTACTTTTTCGAATCGTTTATTAAGCTTATCCTTCGGCTTTTCAGCTTCAAGTGCTTCTTTAGCTTCTTCCTCTGCTTCTGGTTCACTCTGTCCTTCAACTTGCGCTGGCTCTGAAGATTCCTTTACACCTTCAGCCTCAGGAGGCACATTGTTGTCAGCTAAACCTAATCTTTCTGCATAAAAGGTTGCTGCGTTATCACTTGTTACTACACTACTTGCTACTTTTGCTTCTGATTCATTGGCCATGATTTCTCAAGCTCCTAATGGTTAAAATACTACTAAAAATAATTCTTGTCTATTTTATTCTTCTTCAGCTTCATCTTTCAATGCTGCTTTGATTAAAGCTTTTTGAGCTTTTAATTCTTCTTTGCTCATACCTTCGTATGGGTTTTTAGGTTCGTCAGGCTCATATTTACGACCAGCCCTGCGAGCCATTTCCTTTAATTTCCATTCATGTACATTATCACCTGTTACTGTTGGCATATTTCCTCCGATTAAATACCACGCTCAACTGCTTCTGCTTCTGCTTCTTTTAAATCTTTTTTGTCCATATTAGCCAAAATCAAAGCCAATTGGGCTTTTAACTGCTCTATTTCTAGCTGGGTTTGTGTCTTAATAACAGTGTCATGTGCTGTTGTATCGGTACGCAACTGACTATCTTCCCTGCGTACTTGTAAGCGCATTTTCTCACGCTCTGTTTCGGCTTGTTGTACTTGTTCTTGTACCGTAGCACGATATTTCTTATCCATTTGCTCAGCTTGTAATGCTTGCTGTAACTGCTGAATAGTAGCTTGACCTTGTTTAATCATCATCTGTGCCTGTGGAGGAATAGGTGATTTATCGTCAATTTGTGCCAATGGGTTGGCTGCTGCTAATCGGTCAGCAATAATGTCAGCACCTGGGAAATCCATATTTCTAAAAATTAAATCGCCAGCTTGTTGCATTAACGCAGGGTCAGCAGTTAACAAAGTCATCATAGAATCTACTGCTTCCTGACGCTTAGAAGAATAACCAGGTCCTGTTTCCATAACAATGTCATATTCACCGACAGTTACATCGTTTAATACGATATCGACACCGTTTTCGTCGGTGGATTTTTCGTTAATTTTAACGAGCTCACCTTTACCGTCAGCCCCAATAATACGCAATACACGCTCTCTATCGTAAATATGCGGAATTAAATCTAAGCAAATACGACCAGTTTGGCGAATCGAACGAGTTAGATTGTCGTAATAGTGGAAATTAGTCATATCGGTTTGCTGCTGCATACCGTTAATGGCTTTTCCTGATTGATTTCCGTTTGGTAACTGGCTTGGGTCATATATACCTACCACAGCCATAAGGTCAGCATTTAAGCCTTCTAATGCCGTAACCATGCCTGTGGGTGGAGGTTCAGGCTGTACTCGCTGTGGTACTGGCGCTGGTCTACCTTCGCTATCGGTTTGTTTGTAGCGCAATACAGGCATAGACTTAATGTTTGCCTGATTCCACTCCATTTCATGGCCTTCGTCTTGACCTTCAGCAATAAGATACTTGGCTTTAGGAGCAAGGGCAACAGATTCAGTAAGCGCAGTAGACCAAAAGTTATACATACGCTGTGGGTCTTTAGCCATACGAGTAAGACCAAACTTTTTGCGTTTGCTGTCTACTATTAGCTGAGAGCCATAAACAGGCACAACTGGAATGTATTTACCAGCCCAGTCCCTAGATTCAAGGACTTGCATTCCGGTTAGCTTTACCCATTTAATCTGCTTTTTAATGGTTTCACGCTTGGAAACTACATAAATGCCAGCGTCTTGTAGCAGCGTTTCTTTTGGCTTATCTTCTTCATATATAGTAGAGCCATCGGAAAGCAATAGCAATTTAGTGCGCTTGCGTACTGTGTAGAAATATTCAGCAATACGAATATCTTCTTTGGTAATCCATTCAGACTGACTATCGCCTGTGCCACGAGGATTAAAACCACCGCCATCGTCAGCACCTGGGTACATTCTGCGGAATGCTTCTTTGCTAATTACTTCGGTAATTAAGCATTTTTCAGCGTCTGACCCATCAGGCTCGGTAGAGTTGGGGTCAAAATACACCATAAATGGGTTTTCAATGCGCTTGATATACAGCTCTTGGTCAAACGACTTGGGATTTGGGTAATCATGGGTTACTCGCCAATATCCCCAGCCCATACGCACCGCAAACGAGAAAGCATTGTCATAAGCGGCATCGGCATCGGATTGGTTTTCAATATGGCGCAATATACCAGTTACCACTTCCGCTACTTTTTCATCACTCTCGGTATTCATACCATGAGCAACCATGCGAGGTCTTTGTTGTCTTTGTTGATTTTCTATTTGACGACAGTAAGCATCTACCTTGTTAATAGTCAAATAAGGGCGAGATTCTAACAGGCGACTGTTTTGAATTTCTACTGGCCATTGGTCGCCACCAGCGAATTTTAAATCCTCTAGTGCTTCCTGACGGTTATTTGAATCGTTGTCGGAGCAGAATCGTAGAAAGTCTTTAGCTTCCTCAATTACCCCTGAATTATCGTCATCAGCATATTCTGTGGAGTATATTCCACCATTGCTTTCAACATTCATTACCATAATGATTTCCTGTTAGCTCATCCAACTTGATACATGATATTCCATTGGCTTTCTTTTCGCCACTTTCTTTTCCTGAATCATTAGCCCAATATACCTAAAAGCATCAGCTCCATGTGAATATTGGTCATGTAAAGGAGTTTTGCTAAAAGCTTTTGTATCAGGGTCTACATCGTATCTGTAATGCCGTAAGCAATTTAATCCTGCTTCGGTATTGGTTTTATCAAAATAACAACTGGAGAAAATAGTCCTAGCAGCGTTAATAGAATCTGCAATAGGGGTGCGTTCAATAATTTTTACATTGTAGCCTGATGCTCTAACGATTTCTTCAATGCTTCGACCATTACTAGCTAAAGTTCTATTTTGAGCATCATGCGGCAAGTAAAGTGTATCGTATACATAACCAAAAGTCTGCATTTTCGCTAATATTTCGCTAATAACCGTTTGATTCACTTCCATGTATCGGAGTAATCTAGTCTCCATTCCTACGAATTGAACAAACCACACCGCAGTACTGTCAGCCCAACCAATATCAAATACTGCATGTACAGGCTTAATAGCGTCGTAAGGCACATTACAAATCCTGCCGTCTTGCTCTGCTCTGCTCATTTCTTTAGCAAAAATAGCACCGTCAATAGTGCTTCGAGTAAAACCTTCCCACACATTCTGATAAGCTTCGAAGTCTCTATTCTTTAAAGATTGTCGTTCTACATCAAGGACTTCAGGAAACCAAGGATTGTCTGACCAGTTTACTTTTTGAACAATAGCATTGTCAGGTGGGCTAATAACGAATCGCTTGTATGTCTCATCAGATGGCAATTCAGGGTTAAAAGTAACCCAAATTTCACTGTTTTCTTTACGGATAGTAGGGATAAGAATGTCCCAGCTGTTTGCAGTCACGTTGTTTGCTTCCTCGACCCAGCAGTAATCTATGCCTTCTAAAGACTTTAAACCGTTAATGTTGTTCTTAATACCAGCGAAAATGAATTCAGTCTTGTTGTTTACCCCTCTAATAGAGCTATTGGTAATCTGGTAATACTTTTGCAGCCCCAAATTACCTATTTGGTCTACTAATAGCTTATGGACTGAATCTTTAATAGAGTTTTGGAACTCACGAGCACATAGCACTCGGATAGTCTTTTGGAATCCCATGCATAGTAAAGCTCTAGCCACCGAATGGGATTTAGCAGCTCCTCGCCCACCGTATAAAACACGATAGCGAATGCTTTTAGGCTCAAATAAGCATCTTAGTTTGTTAGGAAACGCAGGCCATATAAAGCCTTGGTCATCAAGTCTTGTTTCCATCAGCCTCTACCAATAGGATATTGATGCCTTTGACATCCTGTCCTTCACCAAGAGCATGCTCTGTTACGGTAGTTTCTTTCCAATTTGCCCTAGTTTTTAACCAAAAAATAGCAGCCGAGGTGTTTCCATTCTTAGCTTGCTGAAACAAAGTGTTTCCTATGCTGGCATTAGCATCTATGCGCCCATCTTCAAGCTCTTGCTTGTAATGTTTGCGTAAAGTTTCATCGTTAATACCCAGTTTATGCGCTATGTCTACATAACGAATGCCTACTGCGCTTAAACTTTTAACAAGTAATCTTGTTTTATCGTCAGGAATATGTTCTTTGCCCTGTGCCATTTCTTTATAAGTCCCAAAGTTACCAGCAATTATTAAATGCTTTTAGTGGATAAAAGATTAAACTGTTTCTGTATCCTTCTGATTTTAAAGGAATAATTGGTGTTACACCATGTATGTTCATCCAAGCTGGGTAAACAATCATGCTGTTGTCTGATGAATCCAGCACTGCTCCGTAGTCTGGAATACTGAGGTTGCCGCCTTTAGCATGGCTTCTCTTGTTAATGATGACATTCGAACATCCTTCAAGATTTGCTGCATCTCTATGGTAGCTAGCAGCGATGTTGAAGTTGCTAATGCTGCTTGTAAATAGTTTTCCAAATCTCCATTTGGGAGGGACTTTTTCAGTAATAATTTGTAATTGCTTTTCATATAACTCAGGTGCCAATTCTTTAATTGTTTCTTCTGCTTCATTACAAGCCAGCAGCATGGCTTTTATAAATGTTTTTGCGCTTTTTACCTCATGTACCATAGCCATTCTTGGGTAAGGTAATCTCATGTGGGGTTTGGGAGCGCAGCTTCCGATAATCGTACTTAGCTGTTGTACTGGTTTTATTCCGCTTTTAGCCTGTTCTTCTTTCCATTTATTAGAGCCAACAGGACCTCTATTCATTAGATCTTTCGGCACTCTATCGCTTAAAAATTCAGCATTAGCGATGTCTATGTACTTATTAAGCTTTTCAGGCATCTTTTTAAGATAAAACCCTATGACTTCGCCATTAACAGTAAAAAAAGTGTCTTCGGTAATGTTTGGCTCTAAATCTCCACATACATCGCCTACTTTGGTTTCGTTAGAAATTTTTACCAGTTCAATAGTTTTCATAGGGCTAATAGGTCTATTTCCGATTGTTTTTGAACGAAGTCTTTTTGTTGCTCCCAAATCCGTTTTCTTACTTCTTTAGGCTGATTAACAAAAACATCTATGTCTTGAGCTTGTTTTACTTTAGCGCACCAAAACAATCCTGCATTGCCTTCAGGCGCAATAACTGGAATACCAGCGTACAAAGCATGGTAAGCCCTGCCTGTTCTCCATCCGCTATCTTTATGTTTATCATCAAATACAGCTAAGCAAGCCCTATATTGTGCGTAAAAAGCTCTTCTTAGCCTTTGTTGAGGGTTTGGTATTACCGTACAGTCAAAATCAATCCATTCAGCTTCTTTGCCTGCTATGTCTAGTTTATCGCTTTTTAAAAACTCTTTAAAATAATCTTTGCGACCACCAGCTCTACCGATATACACCGCTTTGGGTATCTTTCCTTCGTAAAAGTCAGCAAATGGCATTCCTGAATTCATAGGGTAATCCACTGCTTTTACTGTTTTTGGGGCTTTTAATATCTCTTTGGCTTTTAATGGGTTAGCTGCGTTTACCGCTAAAGTCCATCTTGACCAATCCTCATCAGGCAATAGTTTCCACAAAAAAGGAAGGTCAGGGTCATCGTTAATAAAAATGATTCTGTTTTTGTGTTTTTTAACTATTTCTATCGTTTTTAACCAATAATCGCCATAAAACTGCTGATTTGTACCGCCGAACTCTAAAACTAAAACATCAACAGGCTGATATTCTTCGCTGCCTTTTATGCCTTTTTCTTCCGTTTGCGGAGTACAAGGCGAAAAACAAACAACTTTATGCCCATGTTTTTGAAAAGATTTAAATAATGCGAGTCTTTTCTCTACCCAAGCACCACGAATACCTTCTTCTTGATTGGTTAGTCCTATTTTGCCAGCGACACGACGATAGCCAATTCTCAAGATTCTTCTTTTTCTTTCTCGGCTCTAAGGTGGTTCATAACCATATAGCCAACATAAGCACCTTTTTTGCGCCACCAAGACACTAATTCTTGTGCTTCTTCGTAATGGTCAGGCTCAAATTCGATTTGAATAGCTTTGCGGATTCCGTCAGCCATATCGTCTAACTGCTCGTTTATGCTATCAGGCGCATCGTCAAGGATTGAATAGTCTACTTCGCCAAAATTTAGCTCGGAAGCATGAAACCCTAAAACATCAATATCAAATTCTTGCTCGGTAAGGTGTTCAATCTCTAACTTCAAAAGGTTATAGTCCCATTCCGAATTAAGAGCAATCTTATTGTCGGCAATAATTAACGCTTTTTTCTGCGTTTCACTAAGTCCACTAAGCTCAATGCTAGGAATTTGAGTAATACCAAGCTTACGAGCAGCGAGTAAACGACCATGACCAGCAATAAGCCCATTATTGCCATCAACCAAAATTGGATTAGTCCAGCCGAATTCTTTAATTGAGCCTGCAATGGCATCAATCTGTTCATCCGAGTGTTTCCTAGCGTTGTTAATGTAAGGGACTAGTGTATCAATATCCCTTAATTCGATTTTGGGAGTTTTATTCATTATCCATTGAATCGCTATTGGCTTCCGCTTGATTTACATCCGCTTGGAAGGTTGGGCTGTTAATTAAATTTGTATATTCGTCTTGCAATTCCTGTGGCACTCCAGGCTGAAGAATCAAAGCGTTCATATCTGCTTGCAATTCATCCGTAGATTGCGGAACAGGGTAAGGAAGATATACATTCGGCGCAGTCATTATGCTTGCTCTACAGTTGTTTCTGCTGGTACTTCCGCTTCTACAGGAGCCATTTGTTTAGCAACTTCCGCATTGGCTTTCATAATAATTTCATCATGAAGCTTTTGTACTAATTCCATAGGCAACTTGCGTAAACCAGCCAAAATTAGCTCTAATTCTGCTGTTGTGTGTTCAAAAACGATTTTGATGTCTTTAATTTCCATTTTATTTCCTTTAAGTTAATGATTGGCTGCCTCGGCTGGGCTCGAACCAGCGACCCCCTGATTAACAGTCAGGTGCACTACCTACTGTGCTACAAGGCAATTTATTACTTTTTGCTCTTTTTTGCTGCTGGTTTTTTAGCAGCTCTAGCCTCGGAGTAAGCAATCGCAACCGCTTGCTTTACAGGCTTTCCTGCTTTTACTTCGGTTTTAATGTTTTCTTTAAATGCTTTAGGGCTGGCTGATTTCTTAAGTGGCATTGCTTTCTCCTTACGAGTTGTAGCCTTTTTTAAGGCTGGTTTCTTTACAGCTGGTTTTTTAGGAGCTTCTGTAAATGCGTATCTGTCTTTTACAACAAAATGTGCAGTTCCAAATTCTTGATTAAAAGCATCTTTTAAAGATTTTTTCTGTTTTATTTTCCAAGGCCAAGCGTTTTTTAACCATTTAAGCATTTGCAGGCTCCTCAAAACAAATATCTTGCCAGCTCATAACCAAATATTTAATGCCGTTTTCGTAATAAGGGAAATATTTAAGATATTCTTCGCCTCGGTCATCATTCATAGTTCCGAAACGGATTCTTGCTCCAACTTCCACAGGCATAGCCTCTCTGCGACCATTAGGCAGCTTTTTTCCAGGTCCTACTGCTATTACCACACCCATGTTTTCTACTTCTTTATTGTCAACAAAAATAACGCTGGAAAGCTCTCTTACATCAGGCTTAACAACGATTTTGTCTGCTAAAGGTTTTAATTTCATGTTTTTTTTGGTCTCCCACGCTGTTTTTTAGGTTCAGAGAGAGTTACAGGCTGCGTCATAAGCCTAGTCATTTCTTTAAGTGCTTCACTTTCAGAAATAGACCATTCACCGCACCAATCGTCATTGGATTTATTAACGGCAGAAGGGAATCGCTTACAGATTCCCATGCGTTCACCTACAACGAAAAATAGACAAGAATTACAAGTGTCTTTAGTATTTACAGCAGCCATCAAGTTCTCCGATTACTTGTTTGGTTAGAAAAGCCCATAGACCGTTTATCTTTGGGCTTTTCGCTTTATTACTCTTTGCGTTCGTATTGGTCTTCAGCGTAGTATGAACCACGCTTGTGTGTATAGCAAGTGCCAGCAGTACGACCAGTGTTAAATTCACCGTCTTTACCAACAGCATCTTCTTTGCCTATAGCTACACCGCCACGCAATTTTTCATGACGCTCGCCAGAAGTATCAGCAGCATCAGCACCTTTTGGCATTTTACCGCCAGTTTGCAAAGGAATACCCTTGCTAGAATCCATCTTACCCATTTTGTTTCCTTTTAGCTAAAAAGACTGCAAAAGCGCAGCTTCTTAATTTTAGGTGAATCTTAGTTCATGTCAAGCATTTTAATTAAACGAATTGCGGCATCAACACAATCTATCCTGCTTACTGCTCCACCTCGCCAATTTTGCATAAATTTAATCTGTGGCTCTGTAAAACTGGCTTTTGCGCTAGATTTAACCTCTACCAACACCGACTTTCCTTTATAGCCCACGAGCAAATCAGGACAACCCCTGCCAACAGTGGACAAGTCCAAAACGCTACACCCCAAAGCAATAAGCGTATGTTTGATTTGAAGTTGGTTTTCATCAACTCTCTTTTTGTAATGTGTCATTTAATTTATTTAACAAATCCATTTCAGAGAAACCCCAATATTTTTCAAATCTTTTATGTCCAAGCTGGTGAACTGAGGAATCTCCAAGCCTGTGATGGAAAGCGCAGAGAGGGATGACAGGCGCAAGACTTCTTTTGCCTCCAAATCTTCTGATGTGGTGCATTTCGACTGGGGAATCTTCGAGGTTTCTAACATCTTGTTGTTTGCATAAAATACAGCCATATCTCGCCAAGCGAGCATATTCATCCTTTTCAGCTTTAGTAGCCATTAAAACATCTCATCTAAATCAACATATTTAAAAAGCTCTTTTGGCACATCGTAATACGCTTCATTCTTTGTATTATCCTTTAATTCAATCAAAGGAAACAGCAATGCTGTTTGTCCGTTAATCCAATAAGCATGACCCATATCGTGAGTTAACGCAAAAAATAGCGTTTTTTCCACTTCTAACATGTGTTTTTTACGAGCAGGAACATGAATAGTAGAAAAAGGGCAATACGGTGTCCAAACCCTTACTTCTACTTCAGCATAACCAACTTGAACACCGCCTTTATAAACGATTAAATCTGTACCGTAAATGTCAGGATTGTCTTTACATTCAACTCCCCATTTCATATTCATCCATTCGGATACAGCCCTCCGAGCTGGAGGGTCGTATTTGTCATGTAATGATTGGTCAAATTTTTTAATTTGCATGAGCTATGTCTTCAAGCTTTAAAACGACTTCTACAAGGTCGTTTGCAATTTCGTAAGCCAAGGGCTTATCTTCCAAAATACAAGCTTTGTAATAAGCATCTAATAGTTTTTTGGCTGCTAAATACGGAACAGAATAATCTTTCATAACAAATCCTGTAATTTGTAGCCTTTTGCTTCTAAGCCTTTTTTAAATTTAATCAAAGCTCTATTTAAAATTATTGCAATCATTTGATGGCTTACACCTTCATTTTTAGCAATTTCAGATAATTTCATTGGTTCATTCATCTCTCTTGTGCCTTTATTAAAAAATAGTTAGTTGTATTGACATAGGATGCATACGCAAGGCTGACCCATGTGCCAATTATGCAAGCCGAACCCCAAAAAACAATTCCAACAATAATTGACAAAATAAAACCTTTAATTGCGTTCATTCTTGTGCCTTTCTTAATGTACAAAAACTGTTAATTTCATACTCCACGCTACTAGTTCATTATTCATTTTTTATGCCTCCATTCAACATAAGACAAATACAATTCGTTGGCTTTTAAAAACTCTTTTGCCAATTCAATTTCTTGCAGTGCCATTCCTTCTGAAATCTGCCAGTTTTTATTCATGTGCTTAAGTTCTGCTATTTCAGCTTGTTGCTGGCGTAGCATGGCGGCTGTTTCGTTTCTAATCCACATTGACAA
>Ga0164296_1003896_pt1 | contig 13826 bp, 11 predicted proteins | sample GEODES057metaG_FD_113533 | JGI IMG/M metagenome (GOLD analysis project Ga0164296, IMG submission 113533) | Dystrophic lake water microbial communities from Trout Bog Lake, Wisconsin, USA - GEODES057 metaG | ecosystem: Environmental > Aquatic > Freshwater > Lake | place: USA: Trout Bog Lake...
CACTGTTGGAGCTGGCATACCGGCTGCAACGGTCATGCGGGCAAGCAGCCTGCCCATGATGCCGTGACCAATGATCAAATCGGGTGGCTCGGCGGTGTGCAGCGCCCCCCCTTTTGAGACACTGTGATAAGCGGTCGCAGCGAGCGCCAAGAGGGTTGCATTTTGGGCTTGAGCCTCCCTTACACGGATGACTCTCTCGGCGGGGACAACCAAACGCGAGCCCGATCCACCGAACAGGTTGCGAACATTCTTAAATGAATAGGCACCTGGTACGAATACGTAATCGCCCTCATTTAGCTCTTGCTCAGAGTGGTTTCTAGTTATTTGCCCTACAGCTTCATATCCGGGGACAAGTGGGTACCCCATGCCGGGGAAATTGGGCATACTTCCCTCCCACAACAAACGCTCGGTTCCAGTGCTGATCCCTGTGTACGCAACTTCAATTTCTACATCCCCATGGACCATCTCGTTGACCTCAAGTTTGCTTAGCAAGATACTCTTGGGGCCCTCAAATATAACTGCTTGTGCGTTCATATGTAATCCATTATTTACATTTAATTACGTCAATCTTAATTGACACTTTTGAGTTTAACATAGGTATTAACACTAACTCTTATAGGCAACCAAAATTCTTGCGTGAATGGGCATGGGGTTAGACAGAGCTTTGACCTGATCAAATCCTGCCTCAAACATCATTTGGCTCAAGGTCTCTGGGGTTCTGAGTCTGCCCTCGCCCATGGCGAGCAAGTAGAAATGAAAATATGCATCGTGTTTGGCTCCTTTGCCATCGGCCTGCGCCATTGGCTCGGCAACCAATAAGGTGCCTTGAATGGGCAATGCGAGGTAGATTTTGCGAAACAGCGCGGCAACGACCTCATCACTGTGATCGTGGGCAATGCGAACCATCGTGACCAAATCAACAGGTGAGGGAAGGTCGTGGGTTTTAAAACTGCCAGGGTTAAAACCAACTCTACTCACGAAACTAGCTTTGCCAAGCTTTGCGCGTGTGAGCTCAATGACTTGGGGTAAGTCCATCAATTCAAACTCGAGGTGCTCGTGGCTTTGTGCCACTGCGGAGACAAATCTACCTTTCCCGCACCCAATGTCAAGCATCCTTTTGTGGATCGAGAAATCGTAAGCACTCAAAATCTCATCAATCACAAAATTTTGAGAAGCTGACATCAACTCTGAGTAACGTGCAAAAAGATCGGTGCTGTTAATAGGTTCACTGGCACCTAAACTTTGAGCATGAGCATGAGCATGAGCATGAGCATGAGCATGAGCATGAGCATGAGCATCAGAATCTAAATCTGAGCCCGGCGTATGGGCTGAATTTGGGTCGCCCTTAAGTTTTGCATAAGGCCAGTACTCATTCATCTCTGGTTGAGTTTTTCGGCTAATGAGCCCAACTGTATCAACCATGTCTTTGTAGAGCACAGAGTTATGTTCAACCATGACCCTTATGCCCCCGTAAGCTATGACTGGCAACCCGAGTGGCCCGATACCGTAGCGCCCCGCCTGTCTGTGCTCGAGCAGACCGAGCGCGACAGCGGACAGGATGAGTGGCTCTAAATTTTTTTCTTCTAATTTTGTGTGTTGACTCAGCTCTGAGAGGGTGAGCGGCGAATCGTAAGCCGCGTCAAGCACGCCGCATTTTAAGCAGGTTAGCAATACTTGGAAGTTAACAAATCCGGCCATCAAATCAAATACCTGTTTGGTCCGTCGTACGGCAAACCAACGTGTAAAGACGTTGCTCACGCTCATGCGGTATACGGCTGGGGAGACCATCCATTGCTGGATTTTTTCTTGCACTCTTTGGGCAAAACTTTCACGACCCGAGTTTTGATTTGCAGGAGCTTGCACGCGTGCAGATGATGATCTTTGGCTGGAAACGGAGCTAGGGTTAGGGCTAGGGCCCGCGCTTGCGCCGGGGCTAGATCTGAGTGTGGGGACTTGCAAATTAAATGTCATACCAAGTGTCCAACTCCGTCTTTGCTTAGTTTTGACATCTCAATGTAGCGTTGGTACTCAGGCTGAGGGACCAAGCGCTCAGACTCTTTGTAGATCATTTCTTGGAGGATGTGTCTGCCAGCGCAATGCGGGATTGACTTAGCGGCGTTTTCAATAAGTCGCTTAAACTGCGCATTCGCGCCCTCAAGTCCAAGCACTTGAGCGGCACTTGGGCGACCATGTTCAGCGTCTTGACCCACTGGCTTACCTAGAAGCTCTGCGTGCCCTATGACGTCCCTTATGTCGTCGGCAATCTGATACGCATCCCCCAAACTCTCACCAAGCTCTCTCCAGGGCGCTGGATTTGCCCCGGCAGCTATCGCGCCCATACAAGTAGCCGCAGTAAAGAGTGATCCAGTTTTTGCGCGTTGGTACTTCCACAGATCAACCTTTGATTCGCACTCCCAAGCTTGACCGGCAACAATACCGCTGGGGGCGCCGACCCCTTGGCTGAGCACGTGCATCATCTCGAGCAAGCGACAAGCGTGCTTGCGACTGATGGACTTGGCCGTGGACTGGTTGATCAACACTTGATACGCCATCACGATCAAAGCGTCTCCCGTCAAAAGTGCAACCGGCTCTGAAAACTCGACGTGAACGGTGGTTTTACCTCTGCGCAACTTTGCGTCGTCAAAACAAGGCATATCGTCATGAACCAGTGAGGCGCTGTGCATTAATTCAAGAGCTACCGCGCCTGCGTCGGTTATCTGTGGCGCATCCTCAGCGCTGACCATAGCCACAGCCATATACAGTTGCGGCCTGATCCGAGCTCCCCCTGGAAAGAGCGCATGATGCATCGCCGCTTTAAGCGTGGGCGGAGTGGAGTCACCCGTGACTTCATCAAAATGCCTTTGCATGGCGTTTTGTATTCTTTGCTCAATGTTCATCGTGCTCTCCTAAAATTGATTGCGTGCTTTGAGTACCGCTCAAGCGCAGCCTCTCGCTTTTTGAGCGCGGCACCACCGCTCTCGCCACTCTTTAGCTCATAAATTGACACAAAACGGCATAAATCGAAAAATCATGTAAACTACTATTGACAAATTTATATGTCAATGTAACATTACACTCAAATTTGTCAAGTTCTACGTTCAAAAAATATGCTCAGAACAAACCCTCAGCTCGCCCTGGCTTCAAATGGGACTATGGGATTTGCCTACAACGCCCTCTTGAGCTCAGCCAATACCGGACCTGTCCGTCACGGGCAGTTGCGAATGATTGAGCGCGGCTTTGACGCCCAACCCTGTGGGAGCCTTGAATGAGTGTCTTAGCAGTCGGGCTCAACCACCAAACTGCCCCCATCAACATCAGGGAGCAATTTGCGTGGGCAGGAGACAGAATTAAAGATCACTTAGACGGCTTTCGCAGCCAGTTTGGTGACAAAACCGAAGCCGCATTGCTCTCAACTTGCAATAGAACCGAGATGTATTGCTCAATAAGTCCTGAGCACGTGGGGGATGCAAAAAAATGGTTTGCAAGCCTTGGAGGAGAGAACTTAAGTATTTGGGATACGCATGGATACGCCCTCGAGCATGAGAGCGCGGCCCGCCATGCATTTAGGGTGGCCAGTGGGTTGGACTCCATGGTGTTGGGTGAGCCCCAAATACTGGGGCAACTTAAAAACGCGGTCCAAACTGCCCGAGAAGCAGGTTACTTGGGTACCACTTTAAATCAGCTTTTTGATAGAAGCTTTACTGTCGCCAAAAAAGTACGAAGCTCAACTGAAATTGGCACTCACTCCATTAGCATGGCCGCTGCAGCCGTGCGCCTCGCCAGCCAACTCTTTGAAGATGTATCCGAGCTTCAAGTGCTTTTTGTTGGTGCAGGAGAAATGATTGAGCTGTGCATGACCCATTTTGCGGCCAAGAAGCCCAAAAAAATGTGCGTTGCCAATCGCAATTTTTTGAAAGGCCAAGAGTTGGCCGATAAGTTTAAGGGACATGCATTCCAGTTGAGCGAAATCGCTCAAAAACTTCATGAGTTTGATATCGTCATCAGCTGCACTGCAAGCGACATACCGCTCATTAAGCTGGAGTCCGTGGAAAGAGCGCTTAAAAAACGCAAAAATGTACCGATCTTCATGCTCGATTTAGCCGTGCCAAGGGACATCGAACCAAAGGTCAAAGAGCTTAAAAATGTCTATCTTTACACTGTTGATCATCTATCCAATATTGTTGAAAGTAACAAAGAAAATAGACTCGCCTCTGTAGCTAAGGCTGAGGGTATCATAGATGAGGGAGTCACAGGCTTTTTGAGTTGGCTTAATCAGCGAGATGATGTGCCGCTCATACAACGGCTTCATCAAAAGACTGACCAGTGGCGTGAGTTAGAGATCGCCAAGGCCAAAAAAATGATTGCCAAAGGAGAGGATATCCATCAAATTTTGGAGATGATGAGCAAAGGACTCACCCAAAAAATGCTTCACGGAGCAATGGCAGAACTACACTCTAAAGACCTCAACACGAGAGACAAAGCTCAGTACGCTATTGAGCATTTTTTCCTACAAGGCTGTAAGCGCCATACGGTTGAGTGAATGCGAAGCTGATGAATTGTTGATTCTTTAAAATACACAACACAAGTGGGCAACCAAATTACCTACTCAGAGTCAGCAAACGCAGGCCCTATCCACTCTGCTTAGACCTGCACTGAGGCCACATCAGCACATCAGCTCACTATCCCATTAGAGCATTGCCCATCTTTAGCACCTTTAGCACCTAAACTGGATGCCTCATTTTCCTCGAGTGCTCGTGCACCGTATCCACCAAAGCACAAACGTGATCAGGCGGTGTGTGCTGACTGATACCATGGCCCAAATTAAAGATATGCGTCGGCCCTTGCTGCGCTTTATCCGTATGAGGTGGCCCAAAACTATTTAAAACTCTCCTGACTTGCTCTGCAATTTGATGCGGAGAACTAAAAAGAACATTGGGGTCAATGTTTCCTTGGAGTGCTTTACCGGGCTGCCCCACGGCCCCACCCACCAAGTCTCGCGCACGCCCCAAATTCATTGTCCAGTCTAAACCCAAGACTTCACAATCAAAACCGCCCATCTCTTTTAGCCAAAGCCCTCCGCCCTTCGTAAAAACTATTCTGGGAATTTGAGCCCCAGCGCAACTTCTATCGAGTTGCGATAAAACTCGCTCCGTATAAGCCATACTGAACTCTTGAAACGCACCGTCCGCAAGCACCCCACCCCAGCTATCAAAGATCATCACCGCCTGAGCGCCGGCGCGAATTTGTTCATTCAAATACAAAGCGACTGAGTCTGCATTAATGGACAAAATTTTGTGCATCAAATCTGGGCGGCTGTACATCAATGTCTTCACATGGCGGTAATCATCCGAGCCCGCACCTTCAACCATATAACAAGCCAAAGTCCAGGGACTACCCGAAAAACCAATTAACGGAACCCTACCCTTTAAGGCACGTCTAATCGAGTTGACTGAATCAAATACATAACGCAATTTATTCATATCTGGCACACCCAGCTGAGCCACTGCAGCCTCATCGCGCACCGACTTTGCAAAACGAGGCCCCTCGCCTTGGGTGAACGTCAGCCCTAATCCCATCGCATCGGGCACAGTCAAAATGTCGGAGAACAAAATAGCCGCATCAAGTTTGTAACGCTCAAGGGGCTGAAGAGTGACTTCGGTTGCAAAGTCCACATTCGTTGCCAGCCCCATAAAGCTCCCTGCAACCGCTCGCGTTGCACAGTACTCAGGCAAATACCTCCCCGCTTGGCGCATCAACCACACAGGGGTATAGTCCGTGGCTTGCCTGAAGCAGGCCCTTAAGAACGTGTCGTTCTCTAAGGGTCGGAATGTTTGACCAACTTTATCTGTGTGCACTTGTGTACTCATAAGGATTATTTCTTGGGCTTAAGGCTTGGTTTGTTTTAAAAATTAATTAAGCGTTCATCTGACACAGCGCCATATTAATGTATCAACTATTTTACAAGATTAGTGTCTATACTTCTTGACGAAAATATTTTTTCACATAAACTAAACTTTCTATGACGAGCAGATGAGAATTTTTCATGGACGACAGCATATTTAAGTGGATTAAGGAATTACTCAAGCAAACTTTGCGAGTTAGGGTTGACCTCAATAGCAGAGTTATTGCTTTTGAAGGGTTCGCACCCAATCGACTCGGTTTCACCAACCCAGGCGTGCTTGAGTGCTGCTCAAACCTAGGCAGCGTTGATCTGAATCTAAATTTGCGATTAAGTTTGCCTCAAACGCGGACATGAACAAATCAAAATGGGGTATGACTTTTCAGTGGCCTGATAACTCTCGGCGAAAGATCAATTCATCAATCACTCAATACATGGAATAGATTCAATTGACTTTAAATTTTCCAGTTAACATTGAGGCAATTAAATCTAACCCCAATAGAGATAAAACCCAAACCTTCCCTAAAATTAACAGTTGTTCTAGTCATCATTTTTTAAACCTTCATTAATGAATACTTTCATGCAAGCACCTTTCCCCAGCAATCGTCCTCGTCGTCTAAGAAAAGACGATTTCACTCGTCGTCTAGTACGTGAGCATTCGCTAAGTGTGAACGATTTGATTTATCCAGTGTTTGTTCTTGAAGGAGAAAATAGGCGCGAACAGGTCAGCTCCATGCCAGGCGTTGAGCGCCTAAGCCTGGATCTCTTGCTACCCGTAGCTCAGCAGTGCGTTGAACTGGGCATCCCTGTTATGGCTCTTTTTCCAGTCATCAGCTCTCACCTCAAAACCCCGGATGGCAAAGAGGCCACAAACCCTAATGGTCTAATTCCGCACGTCGTAGCCTCTTTGAAAAAGCATTTCCCTGATTTAGGCGTCATGACAGATGTCGCCCTTGACCCCTACACCAGTCACGGCCAAGACGGACTACTGGATGATAGGGGCTACATCTTAAATGATCCAACCCTTGCTGTACTCACCCAGCAGGCCTTGACCCAGGCACAAGCGGGCGTGGACATCGTTGCACCCAGCGATATGATGGACGGACGTATTGCCTCCATTAGAGGCAAGTTGGAGGCAAACGGGCTTATTCATACGCAGATCATGGCCTACAGTGCCAAATACGCAAGTGCTTTTTACGGCCCATTTAGAGACGCAGTTGGGTCTGCAAAAAATCTAGGTAAGAGCGATAAAAAAACCTATCAAATGGATCCTGGCAACACAGATGAGGCACTCAGGGAAGTAGCCTTAGATATCAGCGAGGGGGCAGACATGGTGATGGTCAAACCAGGAATGCCTTACTTGGATATAGTTCGCCGTGTTAAAGATACTTTTAAAGTACCTACCTTCGCCTACCAAGTCTCGGGAGAATATGCGATGCTCAAAGCGGCGGCTCTAAACGGTTGGCTTGACCATGACGCCGTGATGATGGAGAGTTTGCTTGCTTTTAAGCGAGCAGGAGCAGACGGCATACTGACTTATTTTGCAATTGACGCGGCAAAAAAAATCAGACAACTATAAAACCATTCAAACTCAACTTTCTATGTCTTTAAAGCTAACCATTGCAACCAGAGAGAGCAGACTTGCCCTGTGGCAGGCCAATCATGTTAAAGACTTATTGGAGTCTTTGGGCCACCAAGTTACACTTCTAGGCATGACAACCATGGGGGATCAAATTCTTGATAAACCTTTAAGTAAAGTTGGGGGTAAAGGGCTATTCATAAAAGAGCTGGAGACAGCGCTCGCTGATGGCTCAGCTGACCTGGCGGTGCACTCTCTTAAAGATGTCCCAATGGAGTTACCCGAAGGCTTCTCGTTGGCCTGTATCTTGACTCGTGAGGATCCAAGAGATTCTTGGGTTTCTAACGAGTATCCAACTCTTGAGAGCTTACCTCACGGCGCCGTGGTTGGAACCTCAAGCCTTAGACGCACAGTCCTAATTAATGCACTTAGACCTGACTTGGTGATTGAGCCCCTACGGGGCAATTTGGACACTCGCCTCAAAAAACTGGACGACGGGCACTACCAAGGCATCATCCTCGCAGCTGCGGGTTTAAAAAGACTGGGTTTGTCAAACAGAATCCGCAGTGTCTTTGGCCCCGAGGTGATGCTACCCGCCGCTGGTCAAGGGGCGATTGGTATCGAGATCAATTCAGATAGGGCTGAGGTTGCACAAGCTCTAAAGAGCCTCAATCACATTGAAACAACCGTAGCCGTCTACGCTGAACGTGCTGTAAGCAGAACCATGGGGGGGAGTTGCTCAATGCCCTTGGCCGCACACGCCACACTCAGCGAGGGTGTTTTATCCATCAATGCGGCCTGGGGGGATCATTTAAAGATGGACTCTAAACTGATCAATGCCAAAGATCAGTGTCCTATTGATTTACGGTTTACGAATGCAACCGAGTTTGAACATGTGTTAGACCAAGCAACTTCACTAGGTAACTTAGTTGCAAAAAATCTTATTGCTCAGGGCGCTCGTCCTGCCTAGAATTATTTTTTAATTTAATCACCTCACAGAGATTTCTGGAATTTCAAATGTGGATTGAACTTTTTGTGTTTCTCTTGGTCTTTGCGTTTGCTGCTCACCAGTTTTACGACTTGAAAAAAGAGAGGAAAAAAACAACTGAGCTTGACGAAAACTCAAAAGAGTCCAAAGAGTCAGAGCGGGTGCATTAAACGGGTGTATTGAGCGGGTGCATGAAATAGGACTAAAAGTGCCGTAAAAGCTCGTAAAACCAAATGTCACTTAACTCATTGGCTCTGCAACTCCTCGACTCTTTAATTCTTCAAGTGCCACAACTGCAATGTTCACACCTCTCTCCTCTTTCATTATCTGAGCCAAAGCTGACGCATTCTCTTGGTACTTCGAGTTCTTCAAGATTAGATTGATGTGCTTAATTAATTTGTTTTTAGTTAAATCTTTTCTGAGAATAAACCCAGGCGATACACCAATACGTTTTAACTCACTTCCCCAAAACGGTTGGTCCGCAATGTGAGCCACCACAATGCTGGGGCACCCACTTATTAAACTACTTTGACTGGTCCCAGCCCCCCCGTGGTGAATCACCATAGAGCAATAGGGGAACACCAAATCGTGTGGGCTTCTGGGGACAATTAAAACGTTCTCGCTGCAACAGAGAGTCTGCCCTACAGGCAAAGGTATCTGAAAGATGGCCCTGACACCTAACTCACGCACGGCCTCAGACCAAATCTCAAAGGCGTCCCTCCAAGACCTCTCATCGAGCGTAAACATGCTACCAAATGAGAAATATATGGGAGGCTCTTTGTCTTTTAAGAAAGCATTGACTTCAGGGCTAAGGCCTATTGAGTTTTGAGAGCCCTGATTGGTCTGATCTAATCCTGAGCCATTGAGAAATCCGCACACTTTGAAGTTTTTGGGCCATTTGAGTTGAGGTCGACAAATAGCAGAGCTCGCTGCGATTAAATTCAACGTTTGGTTGCACCACCCCTCAGTTAAAACGTCACCAATAGGGTCAAGGCTTTGCGAAGTCCTCAAGCGGTTAATCTGCTCGAGAAATATCTTATTTATCAACCGCTGAGCTAACTTCCACCACAAGGGTATTGACCAACTGCCCAAATTAACCGCTCCAAAGGGGGGTTGGTGAGTGTTGGGTAATATGTTGTGTATGGGGTAGAGGGTTGCAACTGGAATACCTGCAAGCTCCGCTGCAATTTGTGTTTGATAGCAAAATATATGACGCACCACCAAATCACTGCTTGCACACAACTCCTTAGCAGCTTCAAACATCGCAGCCTCAGCGGGATAGAGGAAATAACGATTGATGATTTTGAGTTGTGCCGCTGGATCTCGAAATGCTTTAAAAGCCTGGCCCATCTTATCTATGATATCAATGCTGGATAAATGTGGGTTCGGTGCATTGACTATCTCAAAACCATGCCTTAACGCAATACCTGAATAATCGCGCTCGGCGACTTCAGTGATGCAAAGCTTCACTTTGTGACCGGCTCTCACTAGACCTGCCGCTAAAGCTAAAAACGGTTGTATATCGCCCTCACTTCCCCAGGTCTGAAGTCCGACTCTCATATTAACTGCTCTGTTGATTGAATTTCATAGAAGTAAAAGCTAAAGCCATTGCAAGGCTATCGCAAGGGCTATGCTAAGGGTAGCATACACATGCAAACAAATGACGATCAATCTCAGAGGGGTGGGAATTTAGCAGTTCTTGTCCAAATAAAGGACCCGAGTAAATTCGACAGATGCTTGGATACTACGGTTTATCGGCATAGGTGGATTCAACTAATTTAACTAAAGCAAAAAGAGTTTGATTAATGGGCGTTGGGACGTTGTGTTTCTTTCCTAGCCGAACAACCATACCATTTAAATGATCGATCTCACTGAGCTTGAATCGTGCCATGTCTTGAGCAGTGGATGATTTTTGCTTACCCATCGTTTTAGAGATCTGTGCAACCGCCTGCATAAGTTCAGGCTCAGACAACGAAACACCTTCTGCGAGGGCCACGGCAATGACCTCTTTAATTAAAGCTGTCTGTGTTTCAAGTATGGATTCAATGCTTGCTATCTTATGATATTGAACCTGAGCTAGCCCTGAAATGGCGTTGTAGGCGCAATTGATTAATAATTTGGACCACTGCTCAACTCTCACATCAGCAGAGACTGTTACTGCTACGTTAGCTGTAGCAAATAGATTTACCAGTGTATCTAAGGTGTCTGTTGGCTTTTCAAGCCTGGGGCTTACAGAGGTTCCGATGACGAGCTCGCCCCGCCCATGATGTTTCACGTGTCCGGGCGCAGCAAGTTCAGTGGCCACGTAAACCACTGAAGGTATCACGGCTTGCGAAAGATGCGATTCGATGATGGATGCGTTTTCTACACCATTTTGCAAACTCATTATCAACGCATTGGGCGCCGCATGACTGGCAATTGATTGAGCTGTTGCAGCGGTATCCGTTGACTTAACGCAAAACAGTATTAAATCTGCACTTTTCATTGAAGATAATTCAGTACTTGCCGCCAACGCGATGATCTCATCTCGGCTCGCACCAGACAAGGTAAGTTTTAAACCGTTACGGGAAATAGCCTGAACGTGTGCAGGTCTACCAATCAGCGTTACTTTGTGCCCTGCTCGTGAAAGCATTGCTCCGTAAAAACTGCCTACCGCACCTGCTCCAACAACAGCAATGTGCTTGAAAGAATGAGTGTTCATATTAGGGTTTCTATAACTTTGACTTTAACTTTAACTGGGGTTATGTGATTAGGTCGAATTTTACAAAAATATTCCCCAAGTCTTATATCAAGAGTGCACTGTTTTTTTAGTGGAAGTGGGTTGCAACTAAACCCGGGGGAAGCTTCAATCACACGAAATTTCCACACGTTGCTAAGCTATTTATCGCTCGTTAGAAAAATAGCGAGTCTCTTAATGATGTGGTGTGCATGTACGCGTTGGCTTTAGAGCGATTAATTTAAGGGGAATGGGAGAGCTCAGTTGAGCACTCAATTTACTCAAGGTGAATCAAGGTGAACTTAGAGTTTGGAGTACTTTTTATCGAATTCAGCCACCCAATCAAATCCCATCATTTGAGAGAATTTCTGGAAATCGTATAAGGGGGTTTCAACGTTGGAGCTTGACCCGTGTTTATTAAAGTGACTGTAAACGGACTCAAAAGCTGCACCTGCAGCGAGGAATGCAGTCGTTGGGAAAATGGCTAGTTTAAAACCGATCCTCTCCAAATCCGTTTTACTCAGCACTGGAGTGCGACCCCCGTCAACCATGTTAGCGACTAAAGGGGTATCAAACGTTTTACCCAGTAATTCCATTTCCTCAATGGATTCGGGACTTTCAATAAATAATAAATCAGCTCCCGCGCGAGCATACTGCTCACCCCGTCGCAGCGCCTCATCTAATCCGAGCGTGGTGCGAGCATCAGTCCTTGCAATGATCAAAAGATTAGGGTCATCCCTCGTTTCAACGGCCACTCGAATTTTTTGAACCATATCAGCACTGTCTATAACGCGCCTACCGAGCATATGACCACATTTTTTGGGATACTCCTGATCCTCTAATTGAACGGCACAGGCCCCTGCTTGTTCGTAACTACGAACCGTATGCATGACGTTAAGTAAACCACCGTAGCCCGTATCAGCGTCGCAGATGAGGGGAGTTTGCGTAATTTTTGCGAACTGGGAAACCCTATTTAGCATCTCTGACCCGCTTGCGATTCCGGCGTCAGGCAATCCAAGATAGGACGCAACCGTGCCGTATCCGGTCATGTATAAAGCGTCAAAACCATGGGCGTCCGCCATTTTTGCGGAAATCATTTCAAAAACACCTGGAGCAATAACAATTGAGCCAGATTTTATTTTTGCACTCAAAATTGCTCTACGGGCTTTAAATGAGGGATAGTGACTTGTATGAGAGGGCATAGTTGTAAGAGACAAAGAGTAGATGTATGGTACGAGCGGGGGAAATTCCTGTTAACGCCATCCGCATTATTCTAGTCCTGTGCTTGGTGAAAGATTTTATAAACCAAACGATGCGTCTATAAATCTAATATTTACAGGGTTTAAAGGGTTTATGGGGTAGGCCAGGAACTTCTGGGAACTGTAGAATTCACTTTAGGTAGGTACTCAGAACCTGAGAGAGTAATTGGCTTGATTGGTCTTTGTTTGAGTGCCTCATAAACTCGTTTAGCCTTCAACCATTCAATCCCTTTTAAAACTCGGAGAGTCTAACTTGAATCCTTTCATTCACGGTTGTTTAAGCCTAATAAAGCTATTGCCCTTTCTTATTGGGGGCTCCTTACTAACTGCGATGACTGTTTTTATAACGCCCCTATCTCAAGCACAATCAGTTTACCCAACTAAACCTATTCGTTTAGTAGTGCCATTTACACCGGGAGGGGTAACTGACACCAGTGGTCGGCTGATTGCAGAGTTTCTATCCAAAAGACTTGGTCAACAGGTGGTAGTTGATAACAAACCTGGCGCTTCAGGCAACATTGGCACTCAACAAGTCTCACTTTCCGAACCGGATGGTTATACATTGCTTCTTGCGTTTGATGGAACGATGGTGATCAATCCACACATTTTTCAAAAGATTCCGTTCAATACAATCCGTGACTTTGCCCCTGTCGGCAAGATTGGTGACGCTGCGTTGATATTGGTCTCATACCCGGGGACTAAGATCAAGACTTTGAAAGATGTGATTGATTTCTCAAAACAAACACCCCAGGGACTGGCTTTTGGCACCTCTGGTGCAGGAGGTACCCCTCACATTGCCGGGGAAATACTTAAACAACGAACAGGTGCAAACCTTGTCCATATCCCCTATAAAGGGGGGGGTCAAGCTTTAACGGATGTGTTGGGGGGGAACATTCCCCTTGTTTATACCGCCGTAGCCGGGGCCGTGCAGTACGTAAAAACTGACAAATTAATACCCGTAGCCGTATCCAGTGCTGTGCGCTCTAAATCTTTGCCAGATGTTCCCACATTCATTGAGAGTGGACTTGCTGATTTCGAAATTAATTCATGGGTTGGCATCATGGCTCCAATCAAAACGCCCAAAGCCATTATCGACAAGCTAAATATTGAGCTCAATCTTGTTTTAAATGAGCCCGAGGTTAGAGAACGTCTGGGTAAGTTGGGTATAGATCCAACGCCTCAGTCGTCGGAGAAATTTGGCGAACAAATTAAGCGTGATTTAGATCGATACGGCACAATTATTAAACTCTCTGGTATTACGTTGGATTAGTGGTGCGTGCATTTATCCAACCTTGCAACTAGGAATTGCGATGAGTGGACACGCCGTACCCGTCATAAAGTATAAATTCAGACAGCATACCTGAAGGGTTTCATATTCTCTTTGA